>Ga0208373_1000630_pt1 | contig 57672 bp, 47 predicted proteins | sample RifOxyC2_FD_184036 | JGI IMG/M metagenome (GOLD analysis project Ga0208373, IMG submission 184036) | Soil microbial communities from Rifle, Colorado - Rifle Oxygen_injection C2 (SPAdes) | ecosystem: Environmental > Terrestrial > Deep subsurface > Rock core/Sediment | place: Rifle, Colorado...
GTGATCTCCTCGACTACCTGCTGGGCGGGCGTGGTCGAACCCTCGCCGGAGCCGTCCTTCGCGCCGCCGAGGTCATTGACGACTACCTTTGCCCCGCGCCTTGCCAGCTCCAGGGCATAAACGCGCCCCAGACCGCCGCCGGCGCCGGTTATTACCGCCACCCGGTCGTCAAACCTGATTTCGTCCCTCGCAATCTCCCCATACTCGAAAATGCCGTTGTCGATGACGGTCTCTCCCGTTCTGGCGTTGATTGTCCGAAAGAGGGCCTTGCCCTCCTGTGTCTTCCAGATAAGCGTCCTGATCGGATCTCCGGGGTAAAGGGGTGTTGTGAAGCGGCAGGCAAAACGACGCACCAAGTGAGGATTGCCCGGGGTCAGGATTCCCATTAGCGCGCGGCAGGCGAAGCCGTGGGTGCAAAGACCGTGCATGATTGGTTTTTCGAAACCGACGGTTCGGGCGAATTCAGGATCGGCATGCAGGGGAAACACATCCCCGGAGAGTCTGTACAACAGCGGTTGATTGACGGAAGGGGCGGCATCAACGGTGAAATCGGCTTCGCGTTCGGGGAATTCAACAACGTTCCCGGGAACGCTTTCTCCGCCGAAACCGCCATCCAGTCTGGCAAAAAGGGTAATAATATTCGTGAACAGTTTCTTGCCGTTGGAGTGAACGGTATCGCTTTCGGCGACGACAAGGGCGCCTTTGGGGCCCTTGTCGTAGTAATGGGTGATCTTCCCTTCGGTGGTCAGCGTTCCGGAAACGGGGATCGGGTTGTGGAAGATAAGGTCCTGTTCCCCGTGCAGAAGGCCGGCGAGATTCATGTTGGAGGCGATTCCGACTTCGCCGAGAAAATTGAAGATAGCCGCAATGGAAAAGCTGGGGATCACCTTCAGATTCTTTTCGTAGGTGTAGTCAAGCTCGTCGAAACCGGCGCCGACCCCCATCGCGTAGAGTATGACATCCCTCCAGTCGTAGTCCTTTTTATGCGGGCCTATTTTTTTACCGATTGCATCCATATCCAGCGCCATAGAGTTCCTCCTTTTGGTAATAAATTTACAGAAAAATAGTTTTGAGTTTTTCGCTATCAGGAATTGCTTATTAACCCTTCCTTATGCCTGCCCCAGTCGTGGGACTATATGAGAATCAGTCATCATACCGGCGAAAACCGGCAGCCGTCTCTTACATCTTGACAAGATTGAGACCTGTTTGCTGTGTGAAGGCCGGGATATGCATGAATTTCAGCGTATCTTTGACCATCGCAATGTATCTTTCCCGGCTCAACTTCAGCATCGGACGGAAGAAACCTTCACCCGAAATAAAATTATGGATCGAATTCATGACCGCGATTACCTTCATCATGGTTTCCGGGGGGACGTTCTTCCGGTCTGCGGAAAGCCCCATTGAGAAAGCGATATCGGCGGTGAACTCGGGGACGCTGAAATCGAGGTTCCCTTCATAGCGATTTTTGCCGAAATAGCGAAAAAGTATCAGATTGGAAACAGACGGCTGTGAAAAAAGGTAGTCGGTCATCACGTCGATCGAAATATCGAGCCGTTCGGAAAGAGGTCGGCCGTGGATTGTATTTTCCACCTCCAGCAGCTTTTGCCGCAGATCCTTATTGATATCGAGGACCACCGATTCATAGAGGTCTTTTTTCCCGCCCCAGTGGTAGTGGAGGGTGGAGATGTCAATCCCCGCCTCCTGAGCGATCATTCTGGTTGTTGTGCCGTGAAAGTCGTACTCCCCGAAAAGCCGTCTGGCAACTGCCAGGATCCGGGCCTTCATCGATTCGGGGTCCCTGCGGGCCTTGTCAAGGGGTGTGTTCATCGTTTGCTTCCAACCCATGATTCAATCATTTGATGGATTACCTATCGAAAAAAAAGGGGGTTGTCAACGGTAAATTTGAACGCCCAGGATAATACCGCCCAATAATATCCCTTGAAGCGTACACACGAACGATGTACAATCGAATCATGAAATATGAATGGAATCCTGTAGATCCGAAGAAGGGGAAACTGCTCTTCTAATTGCAGAAGGACTCCTTCAAGTTACCCGAAAAGGGCGTGACGAGCTTTGGGGAGACTTTATAACCGCGAAAAAGAAAGGGATTTAACTATATGGAAATGACGAACTCCGCTTTTCCTTCTGATTTTATCAGAGACAGCATCGATGCCGACATCAAATCCGGCAAGTGTCCGGGGCAGGTGGCGACACGCTTCCCGCCGGAGCCAAACGGCTATCCCCACATAGGCCATGCCAAGTCGATCTGCCTGAATTTCGGGATTGCCGCCCAGTACGGGGGAACCTGCAATCTGCGGCTCGACGATACTGATCCGAGCGGAGAAAGCATGGAGTATGTGGAGTCGATTATCAGTGATGTGAAATGGCTCGGATTCGACTGGGGAAACAGACTCTATTTCGCCTCCGATTATTACGAACAACTGTATCAGTACGCGGTTGAACTGATCAGGAAGGGCCATGCCTACGTATGCAGTCTGAGTGCGGACGAGATGCGAGAGTACCGGGGAACGCTGACTCAGCCGGGGCAGGAAAGCCCTTTTCGAAATCGGCCCGTAGGGGAAAATATTAATCTTTTCGAGAGGATGAAGGAAGGAGAATTTGCCGAGGGGGCGTGCGTTCTGCGGGCCAGGATAGATATGGCCTCGCCCAACGTGGTTATGCGCGATCCGGTTATCTACCGAATCAAAAAGAGCAGCCACTACCGCACCGCAGATAAGTGGTGCATCTACCCGATGTATGACTTCGCCCACTGCCTTTCCGACTACATCGAAGGGATTACCCACTCCCTGTGCACCCTCGAATTTGAAAACAACCGGCCCCTCTATGCGTGGTTCCTGGAGAAACTGGTCGAAAGACCGCATCCGCGGCAGATCGAATTTGCCCGCCTGAACTTGAGCTACACGGTTATGAGTAAGCGTAAACTGATGGAATTAGTTGAAAAAAATATGGTTAAGGGATGGGACGACCCTCGTATGCCGACCCTTTCCGGGATGCGCCGCCGGGGTTACACGCCGGAGTCGATCCGAAATTTTTGCGAGATAATCGGCGTCTCCAAAAACGACAGCCTGATTGACATGTCGCTTCTGGAGAACTGCGTCAGGGAGGACCTGAACGAGAAGGCGCCGCGGGTAATGGCGGTGCTGCGCCCGTTGCGCGTCGTGATCGACAACTATCCGGAAGGACTTGTTGAGGAGTTTGATTGTCCGTACCATCCGAAGAACCCCGTGATGGGCTCGCGGAAGGTGCCGTTTTCACGGGAAATGTTTATCGAAAAAGACGATTTTATGGAGAATCCTCCCAAAAAATTCTTCCGGCTTTCTCCCGGTAAAGAAGTTCGGCTTCGCTATGGCTATTTCATCCGCTGCGTTGATTTTGTCAAGGACAGCGCGACAGGCGAAGTGACGGAGGTTCACTGCACTTACGATCCGACAACGAAGAGCGGTTTTGCGCCGGACGGAAGGAAGGTTGAAGGAACGATTCACTGGGTATCGGCATCCCGCTCAGTGCCGGCGGAGGTAAGGCTTTACGACCGGCTGTTTGGCGTCTCCGAACCACTTGCGCAAGATGGCGACTTCATTAGCTATATGAATCAGGGGTCAATGGAGGTCATAACGTCCTGCCGCCTGGAGCAAAGCATCGCCGCGGACAATTCGGGGGGACATCTCCAGTTTGAGCGCCTGGGCTATTTCATTGCTGACAGGGAAGATTCATCAAAAGAGAATCTCGTCTTCAACAGAACGGTGACCCTGAGAGATTCATGGACAAGGCTTGCCGAGAAAAATAAATAGCTATTGCTCAACGGAGAAAATTGACGATGCGTTCAGCGATCGCCCTCCTCATGGTTATCGCTATCCCGAAAAGATAATCTTTTGTGCCGCAATACTTGTCAATCGTTGAAACGATCCATGCCTCCGGATAAAGTGGGGGGATGACCGTCAACGGCCACATGTGCCGCAGTATGATGTTCTTCTCTATTTTCGTTACGGGTATCACTTTTCTTGCATTTTCGAGGGCAATGCGGGGATGCCTGAAACCGTGCCAGCGCGGCCCCTCACGCAGCCAGTCGTAGTGAAAAAGGTCGTGAAGAAGCGCACCCCGGACAATCATCCTTGTATCAAGATGAAGTTTTCTGGCAATTCGATAGCTCAGCCAGGCCACGTCAAGGCAGTGTTCGAGGCGATTTTTCTGGTAGTGATGGCGGTATTTCCCGAGCGTACTGACAAGAGGATTATCCAGAAGCGGCTCTACGATGTTCAAAAATTCGCGTTCGCTGGCCATTGCCTCGCGGCGCCTTTTCTCCCTCGTTTCGGCGCTCAGTTGGTCGGCTTTTATAAAGAAATCGATGATTATTATCTCTAAAATAAGCAGAGAAAGGATAGTCATCGGCAGGGTGAATTCCCTATAAAGGAGAAGCGCCGCCGGGAGCAGAAAATATTCCAGAACGAAGGCCAGGGCCACCCAGTACAAGGAAAACTTAAGGCACACATAACCACGTAGTGACCAGGGCCCATCGTTATAGTTCCACAGACGGATGCTTAAAAAACGATCCAGCGACCAGCCTGCAAATAACTCGAGCAAGGTTGCGGTGATTATGTAGATAATGCCTTTGGCTATTATATGGATGGCGATCAGAAGCGGTCTCAGTAAAATTATTTGATCATCTCCCGGCAAATAAGACAAAATCGCCAGCAGAATAAAAAGGAACGAATGATCCGATATTTGAGGTCTGACCAGATTAATCAGGACGGCCCCAACCCCGTATATGGGCAGATAGGGCCCCATCAGGAGTCCTGGGTTTACCAGGCGCCGCGCGGTAAATGACCGGTAAGCGCTTTCGAGAAGCCAGCCGGCAACGGAGAACAGGGCAAATACGAACACCATTTCGATTATTTGGATCTGCATGGTTCAGGTTCTCCCTTCTTTGGATAAAAGGCCATGACACAGTATATTGAAAAGGGAAGCCGCCTCTGAGTCTGTATCTGCCCGATTTGATGGCAAATCCTGATTCTCATCGGCAGGCGGGGAGAAACCCCTCAGCAGGTAGCCGACGAGTTTTGAAGCTCCATCCATATCCTGGGCCGGGAATAAACCCTCGGTCACCCCTTGTTCGAGGATACCCTTCAGCAGCCGCTCCTGCGCAAAGAAGAAACGCTCTCTGGCGGCGGCTATTCTGGACACAAAACGGTACGATTGATTGGATTCACCGACAAACAGCAGGGATTCTTCCCGGACCATTTTCAGGCTCTCCTTTATGAAGACATTCAGTTTTTCGAGTGGCGAAGGCAGTGCCCCGACCGCCCGGGTTATCCGCTCTGCCATAAGGCCGATTTTTCTGTCGAGCGCCTCCTTGTAAACCTGATCCTTGCTTCCGAAATAGTTGTAGATAGTTGCCTTGGCGACCATAGCGGCGCGGGCTACGTCATCTAAATTGGTCTTGCGGATGCCGTGACGGCGGATCATTTTCCAGGCCGTTTCCAGGATGGCCTCTTTGATATTGGTTTTCATGGTGGCGCCTCGTCATTACAATATTGTACTTTTTGCGTCTAAAAGTATAAACAACAGAAATTAGGATGTCAAGGATTTTTGCTGACCGATATTTCTCTTGACAAGCTTAACCCCCTTGGTTACGGTGCAAGCCTGCAAAGAAATGAAGATTTCCGGCAAGCGGCGAATTAAGAGGTAAATGTTTATGACCGCCCGATCTGCTCCGACTAAACATCTAACACCTGTATCGATCGATGATCTATGGGGCGGGCTGGCCGCCATGTTGGTGGCGCTGCCGTCATCAATAGCCTTTGGCGTCCTCGTTTACTCTGCCCTGGGAACCGGGTACGCAGGGGAAGGGGCCTTGGCGGGGATCATTGGCGCTGCCGCAATCGGACTTATTGCACCGCTTTTCGGGCGGACGGCGGGACTGATCTCTGCCCCCTGTGCGCCGGCGGCTGCAGTCCTGTCCGCATTAGTGGTTGGTCTTCTTGCAGGGGGAGATGGCGGCGGGCTCAAACCGGCTGATATACTTCCGCTTATGGCTTTGACCGCTTTATTTTCAGCCGGGTTTCAGGTCTTTTACGGGGTAATAGGCGGAGGGAGATTGATCAAATACGTCCCTTACCCGGTTGTCAGCGGATATCTATCAGGGGTGGGGGTCATCATCGCCCTGGGCCAGCTTCCCAAACTATTCGGTTTTCCCAAAGCAACCCCTCTTTTACAGGGGCTGATTTCACCGGAACTCTGGAAATGGCAGAGTCTCTTGACAGGGATTGTCACAATAGCGGTAATGGCAATAACGCCGCGAATTACCAAAAAGGTGCCGGCCGCCATCCTGGGACTCCTGGGCGGGATTGTAACCTACTTCGTTCTCGCTGCGTTTTCCCCGGGGCTGCTGAATCTGCAGGATAACCCTCTTATTATCGGACCAATCCATGCCTCCGGTTCATTCTTTGGGGCAGTCTCCGGGAGGTTGGCATCCCTTTTTTCCGTGAATGTTACATCAATCAGAATGATCCTTGTCCCGGCCCTTACCCTTTCGGTGCTGCTGTCAATCGACACCCTTAAGACCTGCGTAGTGCTCGACGCCCTGACGCGCAGCCGACACAAATCAGATCGTGAGCTTATAGGTCAGGGGATCGCAAACGTGGTATCCTTTCTCGCCGGCGGCATGCCCGGCGCCGGAACCATGGGGCCTACCCTCGTTAATGTGACCAGCGGCGGCCGGACGTATCGCTCAGGGGTAATCGAAGGCGCCCTTGTGGTTATGACCCTTCTCTTGCTGGGCAAACTTGTTGCGTGGGTGCCGATTGGCGCGCTCGCAGGCATTCTGCTGGCAATATCCTGGAGGATGCTTGACTTCAGGAACATGTCCCGGCTGCTGCGCCATCCTGCCGGGCGATTGGACTTCGCCGTGATTGCATTTGTTATCCTCGTCGCCGTCACCGTTGACCTGATTGCGGCTTCGGGGGTCGGGATAGCGCTGGCAATCATATTATTTATCCGTGATCAGATTCGTGGTTCGGTCATCCGCAGGAAGAGGGGGCTGGACCAGGTATCCTCAAAGACCAAACGTCTGGAAGCGGAAACAGCTATTCTGAGGCAGTACGGCGGCCAAGCGGTCTTTTGCGAGTTACAGGGCAATCTGTTTTTCGGCACTACGGACCAGCTTTTTACGCAACTGGAGAGCGATCTCCGGACAAAACGCTTTATTCTTCTCGATATGCGTCGCGTCCAATCAATGGACTACACGGCGGCTCATCTCTTCGAACAGATGCAGGCTCAATTGGAGGAGCGCGGAGGGCGCCTGCTGTTCACAGGCATGCCGTCAACCCTGTATGACCAGCGTGACTTCGAACGTTACCTGGCGCAGTTGGGCGTTGTCAGACAGGGCGGCGGCGTTATGATTTCTGAGACACTCGATGGCGCGCTGGAATGGATGGAGGAGCGCATTCTGGAGGACTCGCACATAGCGCAAGCAGGCAGCGAGCAGCCTCTTGAACTGAAGGACTTCGAACTGTTTCACCAATTCGACGAGAGTACGCTCAGTGAGCTGGCCTCTTGTGTAACGGAGTTGTCGGTGCCGCAGGGACAGAAGGTCTTCTCTCAGGGTGACCCTGGAGACAAGATATTTCTGGTACGAAGGGGAAGTGTCCGGATACTGCTGCCCCTGAAGGGGAACACCCAACATCACCTCGCCACGATTGGCCAGGGAGACTTCTTCGGCGAGCTCTCATTTCTGGACGGCAGCATTCGTTCGGCCACCGTCGAGGCGAAAGTCCCGACCGATCTATACGCACTTTCCCGATCCAGTTTTAACGCCCAGAGCCATGCCGACCCTGTTTTTGGAGTCCAGGTCTTTGCCCGACTGGCACTTGCTATTGCCAAACGCCTTCGCCACACCGACGCCGAGTTGCAGGTACTTGAGGAGAGATGATGATTCTCTGAACATGCATCTTCCTGCCAAGATTTTTTAAAGAGTAGCCTGTCTGCGCGGATCGAGGGTAAGGAAGAAATCTCGCAGCGGCAGCTTTCCGAAATGACCGGATAAAGAAAAAAAGGGATCGACCAGAAATCGGTAAATCCCTTTTTTTTTCTTATGGCTGGGAGACGTGGATTCGAACCACGATTCACGGAGTCAGAGTCCGTTGTCCTACCATTGAACGATCCCCCAATGAGTAGGGCTCGGCCTTTACCATACGAAAGGGGGATTATCAATAGAAAATTTGTTTCCAAAAAAATATGGACAAGATCAGGCGGTTTCATATAGAAGGGCAGGCAAAGCTGAATATTCATAAAGGAAGGGAAAAAATGTCAACGATAACCGAAGAATCGGATCTGGACGGGTTGACCCTGCTCGGAGGAGACAAAAAACCGGTCAGGAAATTGGAGACGTTTCCCAATCACAACCAGGGGCGCGATTATCTAATTACAATGCATTCAGACGAATTTACCTGTCTGTGCCCGGCAACCGGGCAGCCGGATTTTGCAGATCTGACGATTCAATACATCCCCGGCCAGAAAATACTCGAGTCAAAATCGCTGAAGCTTTACCTATGGTCTTTTCGTGACCAGGGGGTCTTTCATGAACACGTGGCCAACGCGATACTTGACGACCTGGTTGGTGTCCTCTCACCCCGCTGGTGCAAGATAACGGCAGATTTCGCGGTGCGGGGGGGGATATCGATCAAGGTGGAGGCGGAACACGGCGCAAGGCCCGTCTGAACTTTTCCGGCCCCCTCTTGCCTTGTCTCTCGTCCTTTCTTCCCTCAGCCTCCCCGCTTATTCCGGGGGGTACATCGCTTCGATGAGCGGCCCGTACTTCTGGTTAATGACCTGTCTTTTCATCTTCAGAGTCGGGGTGAGCTCGCCGGTAATCTGGGACCACTCGGCTTCCAGCAGTGTAAATTTTCTGATCTGCTCGACCCGCGCGTAATCCGTCATCCGCTCTTCAATCTCCTTTGCGTAAAGATCTTTGATCTCCGGTTTACCGATCAGCTCTGCACGGTCCGCAAAGGCGATGCTGTTTTCCTTTGCCCAGCCCTCCAGCGTCACGAACGCCGGAACAACAAGGGCCGAAAGGTACTTGCGGTTGTCGCCGATGAGAACCACCTGCTCGATTAACGGGGACGCCGCGAGTGCATTTTCAATGTTCTGCGGGGAGATGTTCTTGCCGCCCGAGGTGATGATGAGATCTTTGATGCGACCGGTTATCTTGAGATACCCCTCCGTGTCGATTGTGCCGATATCGCCGGTGCGGAAAAACCCGTCGTCAGTGAAGGCGGCTTTCGTTGCGGCCTCGTTTTTGTAGTACCCCTTCATTACCTGGGGGCCCTTGATGATTATTTCTCCGTCAGCAGAGATCTTGATGATTGTGTCCTGCAAAGCTGGGCCCACCGTCCCCGGCTTGATATGTCTGGGTTTGTTCCCGTTGGTAACCGGGGCTGTTTCGGTGAGGCCGAACCCTTCCAGCACCTTGATTCCCATCCCCAGAAAGAATTCCGCGTCAGACACCGACAGGGGACCGCCGCCGGAAACGGCAGCCTCGAGCCTGTCCATCCCCAGGGCAACGCGAAGCTTGCTGAAGATGATCTTGTTGGCAAGGTTGTACTTGAGGGCAAATATGCCGGTTCGGGGCCTGTCTTCACAGACGTACGGCAGATTCTCTTTGGCGATGCCCATTGCCCAGTTGAACAGGGCCTTCTTGACCGGGGATGCGTTCGCGACCTTCGCGACAATGCCGGAGTGCACCTTCTCATAGATGCGCGGCACGCTCACCAGAAAGGTGGGCCGGATTTCCTTGAAGTTCTCCAGCAGCTTTTCCGTGCTTTCGGCGAAGGCAACCTTGTGCCCCCCGAGGAAAATCGGGCAATAGTAGCCGACGGTCCTCTCGAGGGAGTGAGCAAGTGGCAAAAAAGAGAGAAATATGCGGCCGGGCCTCAGAAACTCGGGATCGACCGCCCGGAGCTGGTTGACATTGGCGACAAAATTGTGGTGGGTAAGCATAACCCCCTTGGGAGGGCCGGTCGTGCCGGAGGTGTAGATGATCGTCGCCAGATCGTCGATGCCGATCGGGGGGAGCCGCTTGTCAAAATCATCCTTGCCCGGGTATTCTCTGCCTTCACGATAAGCATCCTGCAGGGCGAGGGCGCCGGCGGGGAGGCCGCTTTCCTCCTCAAACAGGACAATCTCTTCCAAGGCCGGAAGCGCCGGTTTGACCTTGAGAATCTTTTCCGCCTGCTCCCTGGTTCCGACAAAGCAGAGCCGGGCATCGGAATTATCGATGATATAACGAGACTCTTCCGCCGAATTGGTCGCGTAGATCGGGACGTTCACGGCGCCGACGGAGAGGATGGCCAAATCGGCCACCCACCACTCATAACGGTTCGGCGAGAACAGCGCTACTTTGTCCCCGGGCTTGATGCCCCGGTTAATCAGAAACAGGCCAAGGGCGCGCACCATTTCATTGAGTTTCTTCCAGGAGATCTCTTCCCACTTGTCCTTGTTCTTCCAAAGAATCAGGGTTGCATCGCCATATTGCGCGACCCGGTTCTGGAATATAGCACCCATTGATGTTTCGTTAAAAGCTGTCATTGGCTTTTCTCCTTTAAAAGATTATTGAATAATATTTTTTTCTCCTTGACCGCAATTGCAAAATCCGGACAGGCATACAGGCAGCGCCGGCAGCCGACGCACCGGTCGGGATAGGCAGCCACAAGCGGTTTGTACCCACTCGGGTTAAATTTTTCGGATTGTTGAAAGACGTCGAGCGTACACGCATCCATGCAGTAGCCGCACCCCTTGCAGATCAGACCGTCAACAATCACGTCAAAATTTCTAAGATCACAGGAAAAACAGCGGTCGGCTTCCCTCACGGCATCCCTTTTGCTGTAGCTTTTTTCGACCGGATCGAAGGTGGTCAATCGTTTCTTCAGCGGAATCATCCGGACAACCGGACGTTTTTCGCCGGGAGAGGCTGGTTCCACGAGCACCGGCGATTCCTCTTCGGGAATAAACTCTGGGAGGATGCCCTTTCCACCCAAATATCTGTCGATCGCCGCGCAGGCATGTCTCCCCTGGGCGATGGCCTCAATAATCGATGAAGATCCATGCGTTGCGTCTCCCGCTGCAAAAACACCTTGGAGGGAAGCAGTCCGTGTGTCACTGTCAACAACAATTGTTCCATCTTTCCGCCCTTCAAGTCCTACCGAGGAGGCCTCCGCAGACTGGCCGAGCGCCATAATCAGCGTGTCAAAGTTCAATGTATATCCACTGCCGACAACGGGAACTGGTCTCGGCCTGCCATCCTCGCCTAACTCACCCAATTCCATACGGATGCAGGCTACCTGAGATCCCGCTACCGCAACCGGCGCTGTCAGATATTTAATACGGACGCCCTCTTCAATCGCCGCCGCGATTTCCTCGCGGCTGGACGGCATCTCTGCCCTGGTGCGACGGTACAACTGCACTACCTTTGCATCCAGACGGATTGAAGCACGGGCAGCATCTATCGCCGCATTGCCACCCCCGATGACTATAACATCTTTGCCAATATCAACCCTTTCGCCAATGTTCAGCCTCTCCAGAAAGGCAATGCCCTCAATTATATTTGCCGCATCCTCGCCGGGGATTCCCATCCGCACCGGCTTCCCTGCCCCAATGGCAACAAGAACCGCGTCAAATCCTTGCTTCAGCAGCGATTTTGCTGAAGTGATCCTGCTTGCAGCGATCATCTCTACGCCGCCCCCGCGGATAAATCCGATCTCCTTTTCTACGATTTCCTCCGGAAGGCGATATTCGGGGATAGCGTATCGCAACATCCCCCCCAACCGGGGACGAGCTTCATAGACCGTTACCTTGTGTCCCAAAACGTTCAGATAATGCGCGGCAGTCAGACCGCAGGGGCCGGAACCGACAATGGCCACACTTTTCCCCGTAGAGGGGTTCCTTATTATGACCGGCGGCTTGCGCCCCCCCTCTTCGGCGGCCACCTTTTTCAGCATTCTGATCGCGACGGGCTCGTCATACTGGACCCGCGCGCATTTTGTCTCGCAAGGATGAACGCAGGCATACCCGCAAACAAACGGAAACGGGATGCGCTCCCGGATAACGGCCAGCGCCCCTTCAAAATCGCCATCCTGTATCGTGCGGATATAACGGGGAATATCAATTCCCGCCGGACAAGCCTCCCGGCACGGGGCTGTTGATTTTGGCCCGTTTGGCATCATTGACACTGCAATTCCTTTATTTCGTGAATGCATCCGGTTGTCGCAAGCTCGGCACCCTTCTGAAGCGCCGTCAGGTTCATATTCAATACTTTCGCTGAAAACCGTCTCTTGAGCACCCCGGCAAGGCTCTCCGAAAGAACCATGCCGGTCATTTTGGCGATGCACCCGAGCGCTATGATATTCGCCGTTCCCGCTTGTCCAATAGCGCTTGCCATTTCCAGAAACGGATAACCGTACCGATTCTCGCCCTGCTGAGGTTTGATAAGCGTAGAATCATAAAATATCGAAGCTCCGGCGTCGGCCAGCGACCCGAATTTCTCCATCGCCTCCTCCGTCAGAACGAGTGCGACATCAGCCTTTTGAACCTGCTGAAAGATGATCTCCGCACGGTCGATGATAACCTCGGCCATCGAAAAACCGCCCCGCGTCGCGATTCCGTAAGAAACTGTCTGAACGACGTTTTTACCCTCCAGCATCGCCGCCTCCGCCAGCATGATGCCGGAGACGACGAGTCCCTGCCCGCCGGAGCCGGCCAGAACAACCTCGAATCTGTCTTTTGTCTCGCTCATCTTGTCGTTCTCAGACTTTTGACGCCAGGGCGGTTTCCCTGTTTTTTTGGTAGCGGAAATTGAAGTCCTGTTCATCTCTATCGACCAATTTTCCAATTGCGAAGCAACCGTCCCGCTCAGACGGTCTTAGCTTCTTGTATTCCTCAGCGGGACGCCCTTTTTCTTTTAGCCAGTTGAGCATATCCAGCGTCTCTTTCATGCTGTTGTTTTTCCCGAAATGGGTCGGGCAGGGGCTGTAAATTTCGACGACGGAAAATCCTTTTTTGCTGAGTGCTTCCTTGATATTGGTCTGCAAATCCCAGACATGATAGGGAGTCCCCCGCGCCACATAATTGGCGCCGGCGACCTCGGCAAGCGCGCAGATATCAAAATCCCGTTCCGGGTTTCCGTAAATGCTTGTCTGGGTGAAAGCCCCGCAGGGGGTTGTTCCCGAAAACTGTCCCCCCGTCATCCCGTAATTGAAGTTGTTGATAACTATGGCGGTCAGGTCGATGTTTCTTCTGGCGGCATGGATAAAATGATTGCCGCCAATGGTGACGCTGTCGCCATCACCCATCAGAACCACAACATGCAGTTGCGGATTGAAGGCCTTGATCCCCGTCGCAAACGACAGGGCGCGGCCGTGCGTCGTGTGGAGGGCGTTAGTTACCAGGTAGTCGTCGGCCTTCCCGGTGCAGCCGATGCCGGTCACCACGACCGTGTCCCTGCGTTCGTACCCCAGCTCTTCAAAGGACCTCAAAAGCGCGCCGACCATGACACCGATGCCGCAGCCGGGACACCAAAGGTGAGGAAGGACGCCGCTTCGTAAATATTTCCTGCCTGTTGCGTGGGACACTGTACAACCTCTTGATTTATATAGCAGAAACAGTCTTGGCCGGCCCATTATCCGGAAAAATCATGAAATCACTTTAAAACATTCAGAATATCCTGCGGCGTAATCACCTCACCGTTGTAGCTGTTCACCTGCCGGATATCGGCGCCGGCGCCGAGAACTTTCCGAACCTCGCCGGCGATCTGACCGCTGTAATTCATCTCCGGGACGACCACCGTCCGGGCGTTTCGCGCAAACCGCATCACCTCTTTGTCCGCAAATGGCCAGATGGTAACAAGCTGGAGAACGCCGGCCTTTAAGCCCTGCCTGCGCAGTTCCAGCGCCGCCGCTCTGCCGGCGCGCGTGGTCGCGCCGAAGGCAACTATCAATATTTCCGCGTCTTCGGCATCGAAATCCCGGGTCAGGACAATCTCATCCCGGTGCATCTCAATCTTCCGGTGAAGTTGCTCCACCCGCCACGCTGCATTCGCGGGATCGTTGTTGCTGTACCCGTCCGGTCCATGCATCGAACTTGAAACATGAAAAACATAGTCGCCGCCGTAAGAGGCAAGCGGCGCGATGCCGTCTTCGTCCGCCTTGAACGGTTTATAATCCTCCGGCGGGCCGGCCGGTTTTTTCCGATCGACAATTTCAAGTTCGCCGGCAGCGGGGAGAAGAACGTTCTCCCGCATGTGCCCAACCACCTCGTCGGCGGCAAAAATAACAGGGACCCTGAATTTTTCGGCAAAATTAAAGGCGGTTACGGTAAGCGAAAAACACTCACTTACCGTCGCCGGAGAAAGCGCGATAATGGACTGATCGCCATGCCGGCCCCAGCGAATCTGCATTATATCGGACTGCGCCGGTTTTGTGGCCAGGCCGGTGCTCGGCCCCGAACGCTGGACGTCGATAATGACGCAGGGAACCTCCCCCATGACGGCCAGACCCAGATTTTCCTGCATCAGCGAAAACCCCGGACCGCTCGTCGCGGTGAACGCCTTTGCCCCGGCCAGCGAGGCGCCGATCACCGCCCCGATACTGGCTATCTCGTCTTCCATCTGCATATAAACGCCGCCGTTTAGCGGCATCCTTTTCGAACACTCCTCGGCAATCTCGGAAGAAGGCGTAATCGGATAGCCGGCGTAAAACCGCGCCCCGGCGTAAAGGGCGCCTTCCACTATGGCCTGATTGCCCTGTAAAAGCCTCGCTTCCCTTTCCAAGCTCACCACCAGCCCTTCCTAAACCACCACCCGGTAAAATGAAATCTGTTGCCAAGCCTGATAGCAATCGTTCCCCTTCCGGGACACGAATTGAAGCTGCCATTGCATTGCCAGTCAGTTTGGCACTGACGGGACGCCAATCTTCCCTGTTATAAAATCACCACCGCGGTCAGGTCAGCCGTCCCGTTTTTTTCGCCTGTATTTTGCGAAGCTGGTAAATCGCCACCCCGGTCAGTATCATCGCCAGGCACAGGATTTGTCCCATGCTGAACGGACCATACACAAAACCGAGATGACTGTCCGGTTCGCGGAAAAACTCGATAAAGAAGCGAGTGACGCCGTAGCCCGCTATGTAACAGGCAAATATCGCGCCGGTAAATGAAAATTTCTTGCGGATCGTCCAGAGGATGATAAAAAGAACAATCCCCTCGAAAAAGGCCTCGTAAAGCTGCGATGGGTGGCGCAGCAGATGCCGTTGGTCAAGGGGGAATACCATCCCCCAGGGCATATCCGTCGGCCTTCCGTATAATTCACCGTTTATGAAATTGCCGATTCGTCCAAACGTGTAGCCAAGGGGAATCGCTGAAGAAAAGAGGTCGGCAAACCGCCAGAAGTCGATGCCCCTTTTCAAACAGAAGATGATACCGAACAGGAGGACGGCGATTGCACCGCCATGGTAGGACATCCCGCTTATACCGACGAAATGAACACCGCCCTCGAACTGAAAGGGCAGAATTATTTCCAGCGGGTGCCGGAGGTAATAACCGAGATTATAGAACAGGACATAGCCAAGGCGCCCGCCGACAATCACCCCTAAGATCGCCCAGGTAAAGAAATCCTGGACCAGCTCGGCGGTGTAGGGCAGACCGTCCACTTTTATCCGGCGCATTATCAGCAGATAAACGCCCAAAAAGGCGGCCAGATACATCAGGCTGTAGTAGCGCAGTTGAAAGCCCCCGATCTCAAAGAGATAAGGGGTTATATTAGAGGGAAGATTCCTCCAGAGGGCGAGCATGTTTTCCAATTCAGTAGGCCTCCCCCTTCAGATCTTCCACGTAAAGCTGGGCGGAGTAGGCGGCATTCGCCCCGTCCCCGCAGGCGGTGACCACCTGGCGGAGTTGTTTGGCAATGCAGTCGCCGGCGGCGAACAACCCCTTCGCCGATGTTTTCATGTTGGCGTCGACCTTGACATAACCGCCCGCGTCCAGATCAGCCACTTTAATCAGCATCTCCGTGTTGGGGTTGAGACCGACAAAAATGAAGAGTCCGCTTACCGAAAGTCTCACATCCTCGCCCGTTTTCACATTATGCACCCTGACCCATTGCAGAAGATCGAGGCCGTCAACCTTCTCGACAACCGAATTCCATAGAAATTCTATCTTGTCATTGGCCAGGGCCCGCTGCTGCAGGATTGCAGTCGCGCGCAGACGGTCCCGGCGATGAATAACCGTTACCTTCCTGGCAAACTTGGTAAGATAGATCGCCTCCTGGATCGCCGTATCCCCTCCCCCGACAACCGCTACATCACGATTGCGAAAAAGAGGGGCGTCGCAGGTCGCGCAGAACGAAACACCCCTGCCGATGAATCTCTCCTCGCCGACTACACCGAGACGGCGCCAGTTTGCCCCCGCCGCAAAAATCACGGAAAGCGCCTTATAGCTCTGGTCACTTGTAACCACTTCCCATCCTTCCCTGCCGTTCAATGTTGTTCTCTTTATCTCCGCAACATCATCGGCAACGGTTTCCAGACCGAAGTCCTGCGCCTGTTTTTTGAACAGATCAACCAATTCAAGGCCATTGGCGCCACTGAGACCGGGGTAGTTTTCTATTGCGTCGGTCATCGTGATCTGGCTTACCGTCGAGGCCCCCTCAAACAGAATCGCGTCAAGCGCCGCACGCACCGCGTACATCCCCGCAGTGAAACCGGCCGGCCCGCCCCCCACGATTGCAACATCGTATTGCTTTTCGTTCGCTTTCATTTCGCCCATTTTTTACCCCCTGACTTGTTTCATCTAAAACTCTTGGTGACTCTCTAAACCCGAACCATTCATTTTGTAAAGTCATTTTTTACCAGTCCGCCGCCTGCTAATTCCTGATTTATTTCTTGACACAAACGGTTCATTTCTCTAAAGCAAAAGCCCTAACGCATATTCAGAAAGGAATCCCCATGTCGCAGGTCTATCATTTTGATTATACCCATTGAGTGGTTTTACCCGTTACCCTGTAACCATTTACTGCCACGGTTCAAGCTTGTGGCCATACCCTGCTGACTCGGGAGAAATACTGTGACTTACAATCCACTGCATCTGCTGATGAATCCCAAATCCATAGCGGTCGCCGGGGCCAGCAATGATCCCCAGAAAATGGGGACATTGCAGGCGCTCTCCATATTAAAAGATGGCTATCCCGGACAATTTTATCCGCTTCATCCCACCGAAAAAACGGTTCTGGGGCACAGGGCGTACGCATCCGTGCATGATCTTCCGGAGATACCGGACCTCGCCCTTTTGATAGTTCCGACCGCTTTTGTAATTCCGCTGTTCGAAGATTTCGCGAAGAGCGGCACGAAACGGGCGATTATCATCAGTGCGGGCTTCAAGGAAATCGGACCCGAAGGCAGGATGCTGGAGGAACGCCTTCAGGAAATCGCAAAAACCTATGGGGTTCGCTTTCTCGGGCCGAACTGTATGGGTATTGTCAACACGGCGCTTCCTCTCAATCTGACAATAGGCAAGATGGATAGCAGACCGGGATTGCTCGGCATGGTGTCCCAGAGCGGCACTTACGTCACCCAGACGCTTTTGTACCTTCACGAACGGGGAATTCGCTTCAGCAAGGCGATCAGTTGCGGGAACGAGGCCAATGTCGACATGGTTGACGCCCTCGAATACCTTGGCCAGGACGAGCAGACGAAGGCAATTATTTTATACATGGAAGGGATCAGGAACGGCCGGCGTTTTATCGAAGCTGCGCAGCAGATCACGCCGCACAAACCAGTGCTTGCCCAATACGTGGGAGGCTCCGCCTCCGGCGCCCGTGCGGGGCAGAGTCATACCGGCGCCCTGGCCGGTCCGGACTTCCTCTACGAAGGAATCTTCAAACAGGCCGGGATTATCCGCTGCGGCTCCATTGAAGAACTCTACGCCCATGGCTGGGCGCAGGCCACCCAACCGCCGCTGCGCGGTCGCAGGCTCGCGGTTGTAACCAATTCCGGGGGCCCGGGGACGGCAATCTCCCATAATGCGGATCAGGGGGGAATGACTGTTCCCCGCTTTTCCGACGCATTGCAGGCAAAAATCAGGGAGTTGATCCCACCCCATGCCGCCAGCGCCAATCCGGTTGATTTGACCTATCACCGGGAGATGAAGGTCCTGTCCACTGTAATCCCGGAAATGATTATGAAAAGCGGGGAGGTTGACGGTCTTGTCCTGCACGGATCGGTGGGCTCCGGATTTATAAAAATGGTTTACGACCATATAAAAGAGCTGGCAGGAGGTATGTCCGAAGAGGAGGCGGCCCGACAGATGGCAACTGATATGACCGAGGCTGTCAAACTTCCCTGGAAACATGGACTGCCCATGATGGTCAGCTCCTTTTTCGGCCGGAGGGATGACAACACTGCTCAGTATATGGATGGCGATATACCGGTTTTTGATTCACCGGAAAAGGCGGCGCGGGGAATGGTCTCCCTGCTTCGCCATCTTGAGATACGGGGGCGAAAGCCGATCGTGAAATCCGTCCTGCCAGAGGTTATTGCCGAGGCGGCGGAAATCATAAAGACCGCCCTTGCGGCCGGGCAAAAGGCCCTTGACGAGCACCAGGCCAAGAGGCTTCTTGCTTTGTACGGTGTTCCAGTTACCCGCGAGGAAATTGTCAATTCTGAAGAAGAAGCCATGGAAGCGGCTGGAAGGATTGGATTTCCGCTCGCCGTAAAGGCGTGTTCCCCGGGAATAATGCACAAATCGGGCAAGGGTCTGATCGAGTTGAATATTCAAACGACGGAGGCCTTACGTATCGCCTTCCGTTCGGTTCGCACCGCCGCCGGCGGCAAGATTCCGAGCGTGAACAATAATCTCCGATTTTTGGTTCAGGAGATGGTCGCCGGGAGCCGCGAGTTCGTCGCGGGCATGACGAGATTTCCCGGTTTTGGCCCTTGCGTGTTGTTTGGTCTGGGGGGAATATTTGCCGAAGCGCTGAAGGACACCACCTTCCGCGCGGCGCCGTTCGGCAGCATCGAGGCGGCGGAGATGCTCGACGACATCAGGGCCAAGGCGCTTCTCGGAGAATTTCGCGGCATGCCGGCGGTTGACATTCCAACCCTCGCGTCTATTCTGCAAACGGTTGGCAACATCGCCGTTCTCCATCCGGAGATAGCCGAAATAGACCTCAACCCGATCATCCTGTCGGGAGCCGCTCCGATTGTCGCCGACGCCTTGTTCGTGCTCGCGAAATGACCTTATCCCGGCAAGCGATCGCCAATAGCTGTCTTCACATAATCAATGAACAATATAAGAAACTGTTTCTGCAGAGACACAGGGAAGCAGCCGGTTTTCAAGGGGAATATAAGGATGACGGCGAGTGGCTCTAACTGCCGTCAGGAAGCCACTTGAGGATTGATTAATTTACCGCCCGTGATTTGCGATGGCGGCAGTTTATGGCAAAAATTATTGATTGACATGTCAATCAATAATTGATAGGACTCCCTCCCATGAATAAATCAGACAGGGGAAAAATCATTATTGAGGCCGCCTTGAAGGTTTTCAGCCGCAATGGGTATGCAGACACCCGCATGGCGGATATCGCCCGGGAGGCGGGGATGTCTTACGGACTTATCTATCATTACTATGAAAACAAGGAGATGCTGTTTGACGCCATTGTCGAGGAGTGGTGGGCAGGTTTCTACGCTGAACTCGAGTCGCTGAAAAACGGCGCCGGCTCAACAGAGGAAAAACTTCTGGGGATCATCCATTACCTGCTGGGTGTTTACGAAAAAAAACCGGCGCAAATTTCAATATTTATAACTGAGGTTTCGCGTGGCTTCGTTTACCATGCCCGCTCCGCAGGCAAATCCAAATTCAACCGGCTTTTCGATTTATGCCGGGAAATAATGGAAGAAGGACAGAAAAACGGTTATTTGAGAAACGACATCCCTGCGCATTACCTCACGTATGTCTTTCTTGGTTCGATAGACACGTTTTTATCCGTGCTGATACTGGGCGGAGAAGGCATGACTCCCTCCCGGGAAGGACGTATAAGCGATGGAATAGCAAAGGTTTTTCTTTGTGGTGCACAAAAGCAGGGCGGCTCCAAAGACTGAATTTGAGACAGATGTGGTTTATTAAACTAAGGTGAATTCATGGAAATTATCGAGACAAAAATTGACAGGGAAAGCGCCGATTTCAAGGAAAACTTCGCCGCCATGGAAAAGCTGGTCACCCGCCTCAACGAAGAGCTGCGTATCGCCCGGGAGGCAAGATCGGAAAAGGCTATGAGCCGCCTGCGCGAGCAGAACAAACTGTCCGTCCGGGAAAGGCTGGCAATGCTTTTCGACAGGAATACCCCGGTTCTGGAGATTGCCCCGCTTGCCGCCTACGATATGTACGACAAAGGGGTGCATGGCGCCGGCAGCGTCGCGGCCATAGGCGTCGTGCACGGCCGGGAAGTCCTTGTTGTGGCAAGTGATCCGACCATAAAAGGCGGCACGATCTATCCGCTGGGGGTGAAAAAAAGCCTCCGCTGCCAGACCATTGTAATGGAAAACAATCTGCCGCTTATCAACCTGATCGATTCCGGCGGCGCCTACCTGCCGCTTCAGTCGGAGGTTTTTCCGGATGGGGACGACGGCGGACGCATATTTTACAACCAGGCGATCATGAGCAAGATGGGAATCCCGCAGATCACCGCCGTCATGGGCCTCTGCACCGCCGGCGCCGCGTATATCCCGGCGATGAGCGATGAGGTTGTCCATGTCAAGGGAACCGGGGCGATCTTCCTTGCCGGCCCGCCCCTGGTGCGAGCCGCGACCGGTGAAATTGTCACCTCGGAGGAACTCGGCGGCGCCGAGATGCACTGCCGGGAAAGCGGCGTTTCCGATTACTGGGCAGAAGACGACGCCCACGCGCTTCAGATCCTCAGGGACATTGTCAAGAACCTGCCGAGACCCGGCAAGAGCCAACTGAGCGTAAGCGCCCCCCGCCCTCCCCTTTACGATCCAAAGGAGATTTACGGGATTGTTCCCCGTAACCTGAGCACCCTCTACGACGTACGCGAGGTAATCGCGAGGATCGTTGACGGCAGCGAGTTCCTGGAGTTCAAGGCGCTTTTCGGCCCCACCCTCGTCTGCGGATGGGCGAACATTCACGGGTATCCGGTCGGGATTCTTGGCAATAACGGCGTCCTTTTTTCCGACAGCGCCCTGAAGGCGACGCAATTTATTGAAATCTGCGATAAACGCTCAATACCATTGATTTTCATGCAGAATATAACCGGCTATATTGTCGGCAGCCAGTACGAGCGCCGGGGGATAACGAAAGACGGCCAGAAAATGGTGAACGCCGTGGCTACCGCGACAGTTCCCAAGTTTACCGTCATGCTCGGCGCGTCTTTCGGTGCGGGGAATTACGGAATGTGCGGACGGGGTTACTCGCCGCGCTTTCTGTGGATGTGGCCGAACGCCCAGATCGGGGTGATGGGGGGCGAGCAGGCGGCAAACGTCCTGGTTTCCGTGAAAAATGACCAACTTGCCCGGGAGGGAAAACCGCCGCTGTCCGCGGAAATGGTGCAGGCGATCAAAGAGCCGATCATCGCCCTCTCCGAAAAGGAAAGTAACGCCTACTACTCAACCGCCAACCTCTGGGACGATGGAATCCTCGATCCGGCAAAAACGAGAGACGTGCTCGGCCTGGCGATTTCGGCCTCGCTGAATGCGCCCATTCACAGCGGGCCGCAGGGTCATGGAATTTTCCGCATGTAGGAGGTGTTCGATGTTCGAGAAGATACTGATTGCCAACAGGGGTGAGATTGCCGTCCGGATAATCAAAAGCTGCCGGGAGATGGGAATCAAGACGGTCGCCGTTTATTCAGAGGCGGATATTTCCTCCCTGCATGTCCAAAACGCCGATGAAGCCCTATTAATCGGAAATTCCGCGCCCGGGGAAAGTTACCTGAATTTTGACAAAATCATCGCTGCCGCCCGGCAAAGCGGGGCCGAGGCGATTCACCCGGGCTATGGGTTTCTTTCCGAAAACGACAAGTTTGCCGAAAGGTGCCGGCAGGAGGGCATTGTCTTTATCGGGCCGCCGCCCGCGGTTATCAAATCCCTCGGCGACAAGACCGCCGCGCGCACCCTGATGCTCGCAGGCGACGTGCCGGTTATCCCCGGGATGAACGCTCCCAGCGACAATCTGGAAGAAATGTCCCAATATGCCATAGAGATAGGCTATCCGGTGCTCCTGAAGGCCGTGGCCGGGGGCGGCGGCAAGGGAATGAGGGTCGTTTCCGGGCCCGACGAACTGCAAAATGCGTTTGAGCAGGCAAAAAGCGAAGCGGCAGCAGCGTTTGGAAACGGGGCGGTTTACCTGGAAAAATACCTCGAAAAATCACGTCATATCGAAATTCAGATACTTGCCGATAATTTTGGCAACACGATTCACCTGTGCGAGCGGGAGTGTTCAATACAAAGACGCCACCAGAAGATAATCGAAGAAACCCCTTCTGCGGCAGTAACCCCGGAGCTGCGGCAGAAAATGGGACAGGCGGCAATCAATGCCGCCCGCGCCGCCCGCTATGTAAACGCCGGAACAGTCGAATTCCTCCTGGATGGAGAGGGGAATTTCTATTTCATGGAGGTAAACACCCGCCTGCAGGTGGAGCACCCGATAACGGAAATGATAACCGGGATAGACCTGGTGCGCGAGCAGATCAAAATTGCCGCCGGCCTGCCTCTTTCTTACCGGCAGGAGGATATCGAGCCCCGGGGACACGCCATCGAATGCCGCATTTACGCCGAGGATCCGGGGAACAGCTTTATGCCTTCCCCCGGGGAGATCCTGTACCTCAAGGAACCATCCGGGCCCGGCATCCGCGTGGATTCTGGCATTTACAGCGGATTTACGGTCCCTACGGCCTATGACCCCATCCTGAGCAAGCTTGTCGTGTATGCCGAAGACAGGCCCGGGGCCATTGCCAAGGCCGTCTGCGCCCTTGGTGAATACGTCATTTTGGGTATCAAGACCCCGATTCCTTTCCTTCTCAATGTTGTCAAATCAGCGCAGTTTCAAAGCGGGGAAACCCACACCCGGATGATCGACGAATCTTTTTCATCCTGGGCGCCACCCTTAGACAAGGCCGACACGGCCTGCGTCGCCTATGCCGCCTTCCTACTGTCACTCCGCAAGGCTTTCCAAGCGGAAGGGGAAAAACCGAAATTTCAGACCCCCTGGGACACCCTGGGGAACTGGTCATTATAGGAGGAAAATGATGGAATACTCATTGACGGTTAACGGCGAGCAAAAAAAAATGGCGATAACATCCCCTCCCTCTGCGCCTTCAGCGCTGGAAGACAAGGAGGCTGTAATTGGCGAACAAATCTACAAATTCCGCGCAACAGTCATCGATGACCACAAGCTGCTGCTTTCGATAAACGGCAGTCAGGTTGCCGCGTATCTGGCAAGGGTCGGCAAGGAAACGCAGGTTTTTATAAATGGAGAGCTCTACAGCATTCTTGATCTCGGGGAGGCGGACAAAAATCCCCAAAGGAGAGGCGGCCCGCATGACCAGTTACAGAAGATAACGCCGCCGATGCCGGCGGTGGTGATCCGCCTTCTCGTCGCCTTAGGGGACGCAGTCAAAAAGGGGCAGCCGCTGATCGTCCTTTCCGCAATGAAAATGGAGGCAACCCTCTATGCCCCTTACGCCGGAACAGTCAAAAAGATAAACGCCGCAGCGGGCGAGCAGGTGATGCCCGGCCTGATTCTCGTGGAAATAGAACAAGCTTTGGAGGAATAAAATGGGAACGGATCTCCTTTACGAAATTAAAGGCCAGACCGCCTGGATGACGATAAATCGCGAATCAAGGCGCAATTCGATAAGCCCGGAGATGATGTCCGAGATCGGGGAGCGTCTCGAACAAAGCGAGGCAAATCAAGATATCCGCGCGATCTGCTTTACCGGCGCCGGAGACCGGGCGTTTTGCAGCGGGGCCGATCTTGCTTCCACATTGTCCGGGGAGGGCAACATCGCGGAAGGCGCCCGCAACTACGCCTTACTTCTGAAAAAACTCTCCCGAACCGCCAAGCCGCTCGTCGCCCGGGTAAACGGTCCCTGCCTTGCCGGCGGGCTCGGGCTCATGCTTAGCTGCGACATAGTCATCGCCCGCAACGACTCCTGGTTCAGCACGCCGGAGGTCAATGTCGGGATATGGCCGATGATGGTCGGGGCCCTGCTTTATCGTAATTGCGGCCGTAAAAAGGCAATGGCGATGGTCCTCACCGCCCGGCGGATAGGCGCCCCGGAAGCCGAACGGCTGGGTCTGATAACGGCGGCCGTTTCTCCTGATGAGCTCGATGCCAGGGTGGAGGAGGTTCTGGCCGGTCTTGTCGAGAAGAGCCCGCTGGGAATGGCAATCGGGAAGGCGGCCTTTTATCAGATGGCGGATTTACCGTTTGAAGAGGCCCTGGATTATCTTTCCGGGCAGCTCGTGGAGATCAGCAAAACCGAAGACGCCGCGGAGGGAATCACCGCCTTTCTGCAAAAGAGGAAACCAGTTTACAAGGGGAAATGAAAAACCGCTTCCTGAAAGGAGACTGCAATGCCGTCATTATGGACTAAAGACAACTTCAATTTTGAACGCCCCTGCATGATTACCTGCGCCCTTTCCGGCGTACTTGCCAGCCGGGAGCAGTGCCCGGCGATTCCCTACACCCCGGAAGAGTATGCCGCCGAAGCGAAAAGGGCTTACGAGGCCGGCGCCGCCGTTGTCCATATCCATGCCCGCAAGCCGGATGGATCGCCATCGTACGACGTCAACGACTACAAAAAGATCCGGGACGCGATTGTCGCAGCCTGCCCGATCATCATAAATTTTTCGACCGGTGCGATCGGCGTTTCGACAGAGACAAAAATAGCCCCCGTCAAGGCCATAAAGCCCGCCATCGCCGCGTTGAACATGGGCTCCATGAACTATGCCAAGTACAACCAGGCAAAGAAGAAATTCGTCTTCGAATTTGTGTTCCCCAACCCTTTTTCGGAAATCATCTCGCTCGTTGCGGACATGAAGGAGGCAGGTGTAAAACCGGAAATGGAGTGCTTCGATTCGGGACATATCTGCAATAGTTTTCCGCTGATAGATATGGGGCTCCTTTCGCCCCCTTATCAGTACAGCCTGATCATGGGCGTGCTCGGCGGGATATCGCCGACCGCGGAAACCCTGCTGCAGCAGGTTCGCCTCCTTCCCCCGCAGAGCGACTGGGAAGTAATCGGGATCAGCAACGATCAGTGGAGAATGGCGGCAGCGGCGATTGCGATAGGCGGCAACGTGCGTGTCGGCCTCGAGGATAATTTCTATGTTTCGCCGGGGGTCATGGCAGCAAGCAACGGGGAACTGGTCGCAAAGGCGGCCCGGATGATCCGCGATCAGGGACGCGAACCGGCGGGTGTTGACGAATGTCGAGCCCGCCTGAAGCTGCTTCACACATAGCAGGAGGATTTTATGGATTTTTCAATCAGCGATGAACAAAGGATGTTTCGGGACACCGTTTACCGGTTCGCCAGGCAGGAGGTTGCCCCCCTGTGCGAAGAGGCTGATCTTAAAAGCGAATTCAGTTTCGATATCTGGCGGAAATTCGGGGAGATGGGGCTTTTGGGCCTTCCCCTGCCGGAAAAATACGGGGGCTCCGGGGCCAATATTGTCACCTGCTGTCTTGCCGGCGAGGCGGTCGCCCACGCCGGGGTGGACGGCGGCCACACCCTGGCATGGGGGGCCCATACCTACCTTTGCGCGGCCAACATCATGCAGTTCGGCACCGAAGCACAAAAGGAGAAATACCTGCCCAAACTCGCCACGGGAGAGACAATCGGCTGTATGGGACTAACCGAACCGGGTTGCGGCTCCGACGCCGCGGCGCTGATCACAACTGCGGTGTGCAAAGGTGACAAATACATCCTCAACGGTTCGAAAACATTCATCACCAATGCCCCGCTTGCCGAGGTCTTTGTTGTTTTCGCCACCCTTGACAAAGAGAAAAAACATAAGGGAATCACAGCCTTCATAGTCGAAAAGGGCTATCCGGGAATATCAACTGGGAAACCAATGCACAAGCTTGGCTGCCGTGCGTCGCTGACCTCAGAGGTCTTTTTTGAAGACTGCGAGGTTCCCGTGGAAAATTGCCTGGGCGGCGAGGGGAACGGCTGGTTCATAGCGCTCTCCGGGGTCGAGTGGGATCGCAGCACGCTCGTCTCCCCTTTCATCGGCGGCCATCTGTACATGATGGAAAAATGCGCCGAATACGCCAACCAGCGGCGCGCTTTTAACCGCCCGATCCGGGATTTTCAATCCATCCAGAACCGGATCGCCGACATGAAGGTTTTTCTGGAGGCGGCGCGTCTTGCCGTTTACCGGGTCGCGGCCTCCAAGGACAACGGCGTAGGGCTAAACCCGCTCGAGGCCGCCGTAAACAAGATGTACCTCGGCGACAGGGGATTTCAGCTTGCTTCGGACGCGGTTGACCTCTTCGGCGGCTACGGCTACATCCACGAGTATCCCGTGGAAAGAATAATGCGGGATACGAAACTCGGGCAGTTGGGCGGCGGAACATCCGACATCATGCGGATGATCGTCTCGCGCTTCATGATGATGTAAGGAGGATTGCGATGGATTACCAGCTCTCAAAACTGCATAAATTACTGAAGGAAAGTATGGAAAGATTCTGCCGGGAAGAGATTGCCCCCGCCGCCGCCTTTCTGGACACATGCAGCGCCCAGGAAGCCGCCGACACGATGAAAGCCAACTTCAAAAGACTATCCCGGGAAGGCTACACAGGGCTTCTTCTTGACGATGATCTTATCGGCCAGGCCGTCGCCGGGGAGGAACTCGCCAAGGCCTGCCCCGCCACTTTCCTGTCGGCCCTGTCCTCGCTGACCGCCCTGGGAAGAATGGTCAAGCGCTATGGCAGCCCAAAACAGCAGGAGGAAGTTCTTTCCGAGCTGGCCGGCGGTGAAAAAATCGGCGCTATGGCCTGTAACGAGGGGGACGCGGGAGCGGACATGGGCGGGATGACGACGACGGCCGACTATAAGGGTGGCCGCTGGATACTCAATGGCAACAAGGATATTGTCACAAACGCCCCTTTTGCCGATTTCTTTCTCGTCCTTGCCTGGACTAAACGCGATGCTGCACTCGAGGCAGGAACAACCTTCTTTTTGATCGACCGCCATATGGAGGGCCTGTCGGTAGGAGACACCCTTGAGACGATGGGGCTTTGCGGCGCCCGTGCCGCCGGGATCAGTCTGGAAAATTGCAGTCTGCCGGAGGATGCCGTCCTCGGGGGGGCGCCTGGCGTCGGCTGGGCGCAAATGCAGTCGGCAATGGACGACATCAGAATCGCCGTTTCCGTGCTCTGCCTCGGGATAGGCATGGCCTGCATGGAGGATTCGACAAGACACGCCAAGGCAAAAAAGGCCTTCGGCAAACCGATCGGCCTTTTCGAAGGGGTCGGGGCAAAGCTTGCGACCATGTTTACATTTAACGACATCGGCAGGATGATGGTTTACCGGGCCGCATGGGGAAGGGAACAATTTGATCCGGAAAGTCCGATACTTTCCTCATGCGCAAAACTCTACACCACCGAAGCGGTGGAACAGATCGCTTCCATGGCGATGCAGGTTCATGGCGGTCACGGCTACCTCAAGGGCGAAACCGTAGAGCGGCTTTACCGCGACGCCCGCTTTGCCGCGTTGGCCTATGGCACCTCGGAGATGCAGCGGGCCTTTATCGCGAAGGATACGCTGGACAATTTCAAGGCGGCCTGAAACTTGAACGGGTGAAAGTGAGGAAGATCATGGAAGAAAAAAACTTTTTTGAAGACTACACGGTTGGGGAGCGGTTTATCTCTCCGGCCCGAACGATAACTGAGGCCGACATCACCATGTATGCCGCGATGACCGGCGACTGGCATCCCTTGCATACCGATGCGGAATTCGCTAAAAATTTCTTCTTCGGCGAACGGATTGCCCACGGGATGCTGATCCTTGCCGTCGGCAGCGCCCTGATCTTCCGTCTGGGTCCAAACGTGGCCCTGCCTAAGTCCTTTATCGCCTTTTACGGGATGGATTCCGTCCGTTTTGTCGGCCCGGTGAAAATCGGAGACACAATCCATTGTGAGGTCGAAATTACCGAACTTAAGGAAAAGAACAACCTGCACGGGGTGATCGTAGCCAAAAATTTTATAAAGAATCAGCGCAATGAAGACGTTGTCGTCTATACCACCCGCGCCCTGGCCGGCAGAAAACCAAAGGAAGCAGGCGTGGTAAACTGAAGGACTTGCGTGGAAAGAGAGCGGGCGGATCTACAGGAGGAGGAACCAGGATGTACGAAAGCTATTTCGGCGAATCACATGATATGCTGCGCGCCAGTGTCCGCAAGTTTATTGAGCGCGAGATAAAACCGTATGTGGATGGCTGGGAAAAAGAGGAGAGCTTTCCCCGGGAGCTCAATAAGAAGGCCGGCGATGCAGGGTTCATCGGTCTCGGGTATCCCGAGGAGTACGGCGGCACCCCTGCCGATATTTTTCACGAAGTGGCGTATACGGAGGAGATCTGCCGGTGCGGGTCCATCGGGTTGGCCTCCGGCCTCAGCTCCAGCACCATTGCGCTCCCGCCGATACTGGCTCTGGGTTCGGAAGAGCAAAAGCAAAAATACATATCGCCGGTTCTGGCGGGGGACAAGATTGCCGTTCTGGCCGTAACGGAGCCAAGCGGCGGTTCCGATGTCGCAAATTTGCTGACACGGGCAGTGCGCAAGGGCGATTATTACATCGTCAATGGCTCCAAGACCTTTATAACCAGCGGCGTCAAGGCTGACAATGTAACTACCGCGGTTCGTACCGGCGGACCGGGCCACGCCGGGATCAGTTTGCTGATGATAGAGAGGGGAACCCCGGGCTTCACGGTTTCGCGGAAACTTGAGAAAATGGGATGGCTGGCCTCCGATACGGCGGAGTTTTCCTTTGACGAGTGCCGGGTGCCGGCAGCCAATCTGCTGGGTGAGGAGAATAAGGGTTTTTACGGAATAATGGTTAATTTTCAGAAGGAGCGCCTCTATCTTGCCGTTGAGGCGCACGCCGTTGCCCAACTGGCCCTTGAATTGTCGATCAGTTACGCCAAGGAACGGGTCGCCTTTGGCAAACCGCTAACCGGTTTTCAGGTCACCCGCCATAAACTTGCCGAGATGGCGACCCTGATCGAGGCGTCCAAACAGTTCAATTATCGGGTGGCGGCAAAGATCGGCAACGGCGAAGACGCCTATAAAGATGTCTGCATGGCGAAAAATTTCGCGACCAAGACCTGCGACAAGGTGGTTTACGACGCGGTTCAGATACACGGCGGGTATGGCTACTGCCGTGAATATCTCGTCGAAAGGCTTTACCGCGATTCCCGCCTCTTCTCAATTGGGGGCGGCACTTACGAAATCATGAACGAGGTGATAAGCAAACTGATGGGGCTGAGGTGAGCCAAGACGGCACCCGACCACGCCCACGTCAAAGAATCAGCCCCCTCTCCTAAAGGCATTGACATAAACTTGAACTCCTGTCAGAAGGTGCATTATGAATCTTGGAGGGGGTTATGAAAACCAAGCCCGTATCCCAAAAACTCAGCCGTACTCTGTCGAAGCCGGCCGGGCAGAAGAGGCGAACGCAGACCTCTGAGCCGGTGCCGCCGACCCAAAGAGCAGGCCGCAAGGCGAGAGCCCCGGGAGCGTCAGCCATGAGCGACTACGACAGCATGTTCGAAGCCATCCGTGGTCTCGCATCAGGCCTTCACGCGATAAATCAAAGGGCCGTAAGGGAATACACCCCGGTCGTGGAAGCCATCCTGCGCTCGCCCATCCCCGACACACACCACATCGAGCATACCCTTGACGGCCTGCTCGACTTCTGTTGCTATGAGCCAGCACTCTGCCTCTACAAAAAGCTCTGCCGCCACTATTATTACATCAACCCAACCGCGACGGTGCAATATGTCGAGGCCTATCGTGAATTATGGGATTCCGACCAAGAGGTGAAGACATGAGCGGGAAAGTGAAAGAAAGCAGGGACACTTCCCAGAAAAATCATTGATTTAATACGGGAAATGTCCCTTATATCCCAAGGCAAAATTATTGGGTGGTCGTGTGATTAGCAAGTAATATCGTTAGCATAAATAGTGTCGGAGCTCCGACACTATCTTGGGCTCAGCCGGAAAAAGATCATCGCGCGAACGTATGCGTTGGAGGCGGATAAGATATGGGAGGGATTGGCGCAATGAAAAACGCAAACGACCCGACTGTGATGCTTTCACCGGAATACCGCAAGTTTATCGAGGAGCTGAAGGCGCGGGTGGTTGCGGCAGACTTGCGGCAAGCATTTCCTGAAATACGCGGATTTTCTCCGGCAAACGTCTGGCGAATGCGCCAGCTCAGCGTGCTTTACTCCAGCGAGGCAGTTCTCGCACAGGTTGCGCGAGAACTTGAAAACCACTCCCATCGAAGAGGGGAGCCATCATTTGCCGGACAAGCTGTCTCAAAAAATAAAACCGTGCAAACAGCATCACAGGCGGACGAGATGCTGAAAAGCTCCTACAACCTGGAGTTTCTCGGCATTCGCCGGAAAGTGAAGGAGCGTGAACTCGAAGACCGGCTGATTTCCCGCCTCCAAGCGTTCATCCTCGAGCTCGGCGACGGCGACCAGCCATCGATCGGCATCATTCTCTGCGCGGAAAAGGACGACGTGGAAGTCGAATACGCCCTGCGCACGAAAGCGAACCCCATCGGCGTGGCCGCATATCAACTCCAGTCGAAATTGCCGGCAGATCTGAAGGGCAAACTGCCGACGGCGAAACAGCTCGCTGACGTCGTGCGGGCGGTGCTTCCCGAAAGGAGGCCATCATGACTCAATACCACGACCTCTACGCAAAAATGGGGAGCTGTCTGTCCCGGTTTTTTCCCAAAAGGTTTTCAAGGCAAAACTTTTCGGGGGTCGTGTGATTCGAAAATAATATCAATATACTGAATAGTGTCGGAGCTCCGACACTATCTTCGGATTCAGCCGGGAAGAGACCATCGCGCGAACGCATGTGGTGGAAGCGGAAGAAGCGCATTATCCAGTCCACGGAGGAATGCTCGGGGTGAATTGAGTAGTGATCGATGCGAGATACCGGCGGAATTGATTGAGAAGTTTCGGCTGTTTTGATTCTTGACATAGCGTCGAGTCAGGCATAAGCATTTACCTCAAAGCTGTCGCCCGGATATGACTGATAACGGGCATCGGGCAAAAGTGCAAGTTAATAAATGGTTGGGCCCCATTTGGAAGAAGGATATCTATGTCACGATCTGCTGATTACACAATCAAAGGGTTCCTTTATCAGTTCAATAAAACCCTGCTTGAAATCCTGACTTCCCAAGATGACGCCATCATCACAGTGGAAGGTATTGTCGAGGATGTTGAGATCGCGACACCGGCACTGATGACGGCGATCCAATGCAAATATCATGAAGCAAGTGATACCTTTAAGCCGAGTGCTATCTTCAAGCCGTTGCTCCAGATGATGGACCATTTTCACGCGAACCGCACCGCGCAGATTCGATACGTACTGTTCGCCCACTATCCGAGCGTGAAAGGGGTGCTGCCACAGCCTGCTGTCGGGCGGGCCGATCTTGAATCTGCGCTAGATTCGGTCAACAAAGACCTCCAGAAATACATCACGACGCTACGCGGCAAAGTCGACCTTGATCAGTTCCTTACCAGATTCGTTATGGAGTTCGGTTCGACGTATGACGACCTTGTTGCTCAGGTTAGTGCTGCACTCAAGGCAAACGGGATTCCTGCAGGTGAGATCGACACCCTCGCGTATCCGAATGCGATTAACATGATCGCCGAACTCAGCGTGAAACACGATCCTACGCAACGCAAAACCACCAAGCGGCAGTTCCTTGAGAATTTGAAGGGCATTCGCAAGACGGCCATTACTAGGTGGACTATGGCCCTTCGTTCTCGCAAGCAGTTGCTTGATGCCAGACGCAAACAGCTCAAAATGCACCTCGATAAGAACGCCCGCCTCCGCTATATAGTCGTTGATTCCGAGAGTTTGGATGACTACGCGGCAGAAATCGTACTCTTTGTTAACGAATACCTCGCAAAGTATCACTTCAAGCCCGCTCACATCAGCACGCCTCTGCTGTGCCTTTGCACTTCACAAGTGGACTTTTGCGACGTCCAATACCGACTATACGCGAAGGGAATCATCTCGACAGACGGCTACATCGGAGAACACTTCGACGCATCATGGTTCTTCCGGGACCCTCTGTCCCGCAAGGCTGCCGGAGGCGCGACCATCCGCGAGTTCTCACTTAGACTGCTTCGCTGGGAAGACAATGGTACGGTGCTTAACGATCGCAAGTGTGATGATCTATTCATCATCGGCGAGCCTGAATGCGATTCACTCAATACAAGCGACGTGAATGTTGAGCGTCTATCAGCAGCTTCACTCAAGGAAATCAAGTATGTCATGGGGGTCAGCAATGTCTACGAATAGAATCGGTCAAGTCTTGTCCTGTGCACCAGAAGCAATCGTCGTAGTTGTAGACGACCTAAAAGTGTTTGAGGAGCACAAGGCAAGCCTGCAAGTTGGTCGTTACCTGCGGATCGCACAAGGCAACAATGACTTCACGGTCGCCACGATACGCAACGTCCGAGGAGCTAGCGCACAAGACAAAGACGGAAATCCTGTATGGCAGTTTTATATCGAATGCCAAGCGGTTGGCACTCTCGTCGGGGGCAGGAAGTTTGAAAGAGCCAGCATGCTCTTGCCGGTTCCGACGGAACCCGTCTTTGCAGCAGACAAGGAGACCCTCGACAGCCTTTTTGCCGACGATGCCGAGTACCAATTCCCGCTCGGTCAACTATCACTCAACAAAGCCATTGCACTGAAGGTCAACGGGGACCGGTTCTTTAGCAAGCACATCGCCATCGTGGGATCGACCGGCTCTGGTAAGTCATGCACCGTGGCCCGGATCCTTCACGATGTCGTTGGCATTGCCGCTCAAAGGAACGACAACCTCGGAAAGCAGAACAACTCGCATGTCGTCATTTTCGACATTCACGATGAATACAGTGCGGCGTTCGCGCTTCCCAAAGACCAATCATTCACGTTGAACAGGCTAGATATTGACTCCCTTTACCTCCCGTACTGGCTGATGAACTCAGAGGAACTGGAGAGCATGTTCATTGAGAGCAATGAGGAGAATTCGCACAATCAAGTCAGCCAGTTCAAACAGGCCGTCATCCTGAACAAGGAACGACACAACCCGACAATAAAGGAGATGACTTACGATACGCCGGTCTACTTCTCCATCGAGGAGGTATATCGATACATAGAGAACATGAACCGAGAGATCATCGGACGCCTTGAAGGGGAAAACAGACCGAAGCTTGCAGATTGTACTCTGGTTGACGACCGCAAAGACCACTACTTCGACAGACTGTGCACGTTCGTCCCCCAATCAACGGCGGGCGCAACGAAGGCTACGAATGGGCCATTCAATGGTGATTTTAACCGATTCGTGTCGCGTTTGGAGACGAAGTTAGCAGACAAACGCCTGTGCTTCTTGCTTCATCCATCCAAAAAAGACGACAGCCCATTTAAGACAAGTGATTTCGAGCTGATCATGAAGCAGTTCCTTGGCTATCTGAACAAGGCGAACGTAACCATCGTCGACCTCAGCGGCATCCCGTTTGAGGTGCTCAGCATCACGGTAAGCCTTGTATCCCGCCTAATCTTCGACTTTTGCTTCCACTACTCCAAGTTACGCCACGAGAAGGACGTACTTAATGATGTGCCCGTCATGATTGTATGCGAGGAAGCTCATAACTACATTCCGCAGAGGGACGACGTAGCTTATCGCTCATCAAGGAAATCAATAGAGCGGATAGCCAAGGAGGGGCGGAAATATGGTCTCAGCCTCATGGTTGTGAGTCAGAGGCCATCTGAGGTCTCAGAGACCATCTTCGCACAATGCAACAACTTCCTTGCTCTGCGGCTGACCAACAACGCCGACCAAAACTATGTCAAGAGGCTGTTCCCTGACAACTCAAACGGCATTACAGACATCTTGCCAAACCTCGCACCAGGTGAATGCGTGGTCGTTGGTGACGCCGTGTTGCTTCCGGCGGTAGTGCAAATGCCGTTGCCAAATCCTGAGCCGCATTCTCAGAGCGTTCTGGTACACCAAGAATGGAAGCAACTGTGGAGGGATATTACCTTTTCTGATGTCATAAGCCGCTGGAGAAAAGAGTAGCAATGCCCAACAAAGCGCTCCAGCGGCCGCGCGCAAGCCGCGCCGCTGAGCTTAGGCGTTAGCCGTATGACCAAAACAGTAACCCCGCTCCCAAGAATGCACCACGTTCGTGTGGCGCGCAGGAGAAGAAAGTAAAGCGAGGATGTAATGCCGAAAATCTATGATAATATTGAAAATCATCTTTCAAATGGGCTAACTGAGACATTAAATCTCTCAAAACGCGGTGATTTTTGCGTTGGTTATTTTAACCTACGCGGCTGGCATGAAATAGCCGATAAAATTGACGCATTAACCGGTATGCCGGTAACTGAAAAGAATGACCAGGTCCACCGGTATTGCCGACTTCTTGTTGGAATGCAGAAGCTGCCTTCGGAAATATTGAGGGAATCATTTTTACGTGACGAGACCTATATAATTGACCAAGCAGAAATGCTTAAATTAAAGAAAAAACTCGCTTATGAATTTAAAGAACAATTGACCATTGGAACCCCGACAGAGCGTGATGAAATCTATCTGCGCAAATTAAGCACACAGCTCAAAGAAAAAAAGGTTGTTGTCAAGCTGCATTTAAAGCATCAACTTCACGCGAAGCTCTATCTTGCTATTAGTGATGATGTCCGAGTGCCGGTAGTCGGATTTCTTGGGAGCAGTAATCTTACCTTGGCAGGATTATCCAAACAAGGTGAACTGAATATTGATGTCATGGATCAGGATGCCGCCTCTAAACTTGCAAAATGGTTTGATGACCGGTGGAATGATAACAAATGCATCGATATTACTGATGAACTGATACAGATTATTGATGAAAGCTGGGCCGCTGACAGACTGGTATCACCATTTCATATCTATTTGAAAATAGCTTACCACCTCTCTCGTGAGGCCCGCGCAGGTATCAGTGAATACAAACTTCCAAGGGTATTTCAACAAGAATTGCTTGATTTTCAACAAAAAGCTGTTTTAGTCGCCGCTCATCACCTTCACAAACGCGGCGGTGTTATGATCGGCGATGTAGTTGGGCTGGGAAAAACTATTACCGCAACTGCGCTTGCCAAGATGTTCGAAGAAGACTTTTTCCTTGAAACGCTGATTATCTGTCCAAAGAACATTGTGGCCATGTGGGAAGGCTATGTTCATAAATATCAGCTCCACGCCAAGGTACTCTCACAAAGCATGGTTCAAAGCCAGCTTCCCAATTTAAGACGTTACCGCATTGTCATTATTGATGAAAGCCATAATCTCCGTAATGATGAGGGAAGCCGCTACCGTTCTATTAAATCCTATCTTGAGGAAAACGAAAGCAAGGTTATCCTGCTTTCAGCAACCCCTTACAACAAGTCCTACGTTGACTTGTCCAATCAGCTGCGGTTATTCCTGTCCGATGACAAAGATCTCGGTATCAGCCCTGAGAGGTATATCGAAAGCATCGGTGGACAGGTGCATTTTACAGCGAAGCATACGGAGACATTTGTCCGAAGCATTAAAGCATTCGAGAAAAGTCGTTTTTCGGATGACTGGCGCGAGCTGATGCGTCTATATCTGGTAAGAAGGACACGCAGTTTTATTAAAAACAATTATGCGGGCACTGACAACACTAATGGCCGCAAATACCTGACTTTCTCGGACGGAACAAGATCCTATTTTCCCGACCGCTTGCCTAAAAAAGTAGAGTACCCATTCAATCCGAATGATAAGAAAGACCAGTATGCCCGACTTTATTCAGACGCAATTGTCGATACCATTAATGGTCTTGATTTGCCCAGATATGGGCTTGGTAATTATATCGACACCAAAGCCACTATAAAACCGACTAAAGAAGAAGAGCTGATTATCGCCAACCTTTCACGGGCCGGAAAACGGCTGATGGGTTTCTGTCGGACTAATTTATTCAAGCGACTGGAAAGTAGCGGTTATTCCTTTTTGCTCTCTCTTTCCCGTCATATTCTCCGCAACTTCGTATTCGTCTATGCCGCCGAAAACAATTTGCCTATTCCCATCGGGAAAAACATTGTAGAAAATCTTGATGGTTTTATTGAAGACAATGACACGGACGCAGACGGCGAGGTCAACAGCATTTCATTTATCTTGAACGAAGAGGAATATCTCGATCGAGCTAAACAAGTGTATGAGCTCTTTGCCGGGAAATATAAGAACCGGTTTGAATGGATGCGTAGTGATTTATTTATTTCTGATCTGAAAAAGTCGCTGATCAACGATGGCCGGGAAATCATCACAATATTATCCGTTGCTAAAGAATGGAATCCAAGTGAAGACAGACAGCTCAATGCTCTTTTTGAACTTATCAATAACACCCATAAAAAGGAGAAAATTCTGGTGTTCACCCAGTTTGCCGACACTGCCTGGTATCTGTGTGAACAACTGAAGCAAAGGGTCGCTAAAAGCATTGAATGCGTTACCGGTAACTGCGACAACCCCACAGACTATGCGCATCGTTTTAGTCCCGTCAGCAATGAAAAGCCGGCAATTAAAAACACTGAAACGGAATTGAGGGTGCTCATTACTACCGATGTCCTTAGCGAAGGACAGAACCTGCAGGATGGTCATATTATCGTCAACTATGATCTGCCCTGGGCGATTATCCGGCTTATTCAGCGGGCAGGCCGCGTTGACCGTATTGGGCAGAAATCTGACAAAATACTGTGTTACTCATTCCTTCCTGAAGACGGCATTGAAAAAATCATCCAATTACGCGGCAGATTGAAAGAACGTATCAAACAGAATGCGGAAGTGGTCGGTTCTGATGAAACTTTCTTTGACGGCGATCCGGTAAATATCCACGATCTCTATAATGAAAAATCAGGCATATTTGACGACGAGGATGATACAGAGGTTGACCTTGCATCGTATGCCTATCAGATATGGAAAAACGCTTTAGACAGCGACGCTTCCCTTGCCAAGACCATCCCGGACATGCCGAATGTCATCTACGCAACGAAAGAGAATACGTTTGAAAAAGAGAAGGAAGGTGTAATTGTTTATACCCGAACTTCGGATGACAACGATGTCCTCGCATGGCTTGATGCACAGGGGAGAATGATTACCCAGTCCCAGCTTGCCATACTCAAAGCGGCGGAATGCAATAAATACACAAAACCGCTTTATAAATTGCCCGACCATCACAAGATTGTGAAAACCGCGGTGGATATCATCAGCAAAGAAGATATAACACCGGGAAGCTCACTCGGTAAAAAGACCGGCGTCAAGTACCGGGTCTATATGCGCCTTGACCGTTACCTGAAAGAGAACGAGGCAACCCTATTTGTCACCGAAGAGATGAAAAAAGCAGTAGATGATATTTTCAAATATCCGCTTAAAGAATTTGCAAGGGACACACTGAATCGCCAGCTCAAAGCGGGCGTATCGGATGATGGGCTGGCAAACCTCGTGGTATCGCTAAGGGACGACGATAAATTGTGTATTACCGACAATGAAGAACAGACAAACCGCCTGCCGCAGATTATTTGCTCCCTGGGAATTAAAAATTGTGAAACGTGAAAGAGGGTTAAGTTGAACGAAACAGCAGTTGTTCGGAAATGCCGAACAACTTCCCATGACGACAAAAACTACAATAAGGGTAAATAAGCGATGGCGATCACTAAAGCTGAATTTTCCGCATATATCAAGGCATTTCAGTTCAGAGAGCTTTTTAACGAAATGGGTTGGAACAATGACCGCACCAAACAACCCATTATTCTTGATGAAATTCCGTACAATGTAACCGCCATTGCGGGGAAAAGCGGTTTCAGGATATTTATCTGCGAACCGCCCTCCGGCAATAAAATCCCCGATTCGGCAACGCGCAAGAAAATTGAAGGTAAAGTAACCAAACTCTTTCAGGAACATCTCATTATTTTTATCGATGAGCATAAGCGTGAACAGGTCTGGCAGTTGGCGGTGCGAAAAGCCGGCAGTCCGACAAAGATCAGCGAAACACGATTTACATTATCGCAAGACCCTGAACTGTTATATCAGCGGGCGAGCGGTCTTTTTTTTACTCTGGATGAAGAGGAAAAAGTAACCATTATCGATGTTACCAAGCGGGTTGCGGAAAACTTCCAGCAGAATAATGAACGGGTAACCAAGAAATTCTATGAAGGTTTCAAGAAAGGGCATACCGCATTTTTAGAATTCATAAAAGGGATAGACGACCAGCTTAATATGGACTGGTATGCCTCGCTGATGCTCAACCGCTTGATGTTCTGTTATTTCATTCAAAAAAAAGGGTTTCTGGATAAAAACAAAAACTACCTGCAAGACAAGCTCAAAGCCTGCAAAGAAAAAAAAGGAAAGAACCAGTTTTATTCTTTCTACCGAGATTTTCTGCTTGCCCTTTTCCATAAAGGACTTGGAGCGCCGGAACAGACCCGTAGGGGCAATACAGGTGTTGCCCTTGAAATCGGCAAAATCCCTTACCTCAACGGCGGTCTGTTTGACGAACATGAAATTGAAAAGACTTTTAAGAACATCGCCATCGATGACAAAGCATTTGAAAAACTCTTTGATTTCTTTGACCAGTACGAATGGCATCTCGATACCCGCAAAAGTGCGAGCGGCAAGGAAATCAACCCTGATGTGATTGGCTATATCTTCGAAAAATATATCAACGACCGCGCTCAAATGGGAGCCTATTACACCAAAGAAGACATTACCGACTACATAGCCAAGAACTGTATTATCCCCTGGCTCTTTGATGAGGTGAAGCGGCATTATCCCAAAGCCTTTGCCGATGACGGCTGGCTTTGGCAGATGGTGCAAACAAGCGGGGACGAGTATATCTATGACGCCGTGAAGTACGGCGTACCGGAAAGCGGCGGTTTGTTTGATGACTTGCCCGCCGAAATTCGAAACGGTTTCGTGCCGGAACTGGAAGAGAAGGTGGTGGATGGCAATGGTCCTTGGCTCTGGGAACTTCGCAAAAGTTGGAACAAACCCGCTCCCTCGGATATCGCTCTGCCAACCGAAACATACCGCGAAGTCATCGAACGCCGCAAACGGTATGGGGAAATCAAAGCGAAAATTGCGAGTGGCGAGATCAAAGCAATCAATGGTTTCATCACCTACAACCTCAATATCCGTCAGTTCGCTCAGGATGTGGTTGAAACAACCGACGATGCCGAGTTTATCCGCTACTTTTACCAGGCATTATTGCTCATAACGATTCTTGACCCTACCTGCGGCTCCGGCGCGTTTCTTTTTGCCGCGCTCAATATACTTGAATTGCTCTATGAAGCCTGCATTCAACGGATGCGCAGTTTTGTAGATGAAAATGGTAAAGGAAAACACAAGTTTTTCGAAGAAATGCTGGCGCAGGTAAACGCGCCGGAACACCCGAATCTGCAATACTTCATTTACAAGTCCATTATTCTGAACAATCTCTATGGTGTGGACATCATGAACGAGGCGGTGGAAATCGCCAAACTGCGGCTTTTTTTGAAACTGGTAGCAACCGTTGACGCCGACTACCGCAAACCGAACCTGGGGCTGGAGCCGCTGCCGGACGTGGACTTTAATATCCGCGCCGGAAATACACTGGTGGGGTATGCCACAGAGGCTCAGCTTAATGAGGCATTCGTTGGCACACAGTCGAGCATGCTCGATTTCGATAATGATGCGGAGAAGATCAAAGAAAAATGCGACATTGTCGGGCGTGCTTTTGCCAGATACAAGGAGATTCAGCTTCTCAGCAATGCTGATTTTGAAGATTTTAAAAAGGCGAAAGATGACCTGACCCAGCGGCTGGATAAACTGCGAAACGAACTGGATAAACTCCTGCATAAACAGCATTACCCCAATGTGAAATATAACCAATGGCTTGCCACACATCAGCCGTTCCACTGGTTTGCTGAGTTCTACGAGATCATTCACGGTCATGGCGGTTTTGACGTGGTGATTGGGAATCCACCGTATATTGAATATAAGGAAGTAAAAAACCGTTACGAACTAAAGAATTATTTAACAATCGAAGGAAACAATCTTTTCGCATTTACATATGAGCGAGCCACAACTTTGCTTCGTCATGTTGGACATATTGGCTTCATTATTCCCGTTGCTTCTGTTTGTACTGACCGTTATTCTGACCTTCAGAAGTTGTGGGTGAAATCTGGTAGTTTGCTGATCAGCAATTTTAATGATCGGCCAGGAAAACTATTTGATGGGTTGGAACACATTCGTCTTGCCATAGTTCTACTAACTAAGACCAGTGACTCCGCAAGAGCAATTCATGTATCACGTTACAATAAATGGAACAGTATTGCTCGGCCGTATCTATTCCAGACAATTGACTATGCTGAAACTTCGAAACTTATTGCGTCGGGTTCGATGCCAAAAGCAGGCACAGAAATATCAAAAACCATCATGCTGAAACTTGGAAATTTTAGAAAATCAGTTGCGTATTATTCATCTAAATTCGGCAAATATCAAGTATATTATACAAGAAAACTTAGCGGATTTGTTCAAATACTCGATTTCATACCTGTAATTCAAGACGAACGAGGCAAGAAAAGACCTCCATCTGAGCTTAAGGAAGTAATATTTGCGGATGCTATGTGCTCAAGTACGATGCTGGCGTCATTGAATTCATCGCTTTTCTACTGGTTCCTAACAATCTGGTCCGATTGCAGGAATTTGAATAAACGCGAAGTTCTTGGACTGCCTATTTCTGAAACGGTCATTTGCGATAAAGGTCTTGCTACTCTCGCAGAAAACCTGATGTTAGATTTTAAGGCCAACTCCAAAGCACTTCAAATGAGTGACCTAAAGATACAATGCATCTATCCCAAACTTTCCAAACCCATCATCGACCAAATCGACTGTCTCCTCGCCCAGCATTACGGCTTCACGCACGAGGAGCTTGATTTCATCATCAGCTACGACATAAAATACCGCATGGGCAAAGAGCTTGAGGGGGTAGAGGAGTAAAATGGGGTTTATAAATAATTACAGCCCACTTCGGTACCCCGGCGGGAAAGCAGCTATTGCTGATTTTTTTGCATCGGTGTTGTCTGTTAACAATATCGGGCGAAATGGTGTCTATTGTGAACCCTATGCCGGTGGTGCCGGGGTAGCACTAACATTACTGTTAACCGGCAAGGTTGAGCGTATTATTATTAACGATTATGATGAATGCATCGCGGCATTTTGGCGTTCAATATTGCGCGAGTCGCAACGATTCGTGGATGCTATTCGAGATTGTGATGTTAGTGTGGAGACGTGGCAGATACAACGACATATTTATGATCAACGCGCAGGACACGATGAATTTACACTCGGGTTTGCCACGTTTTTTCTGAATCGCTGTAACCGCGCAGGAATCCTACCCAAGGCCGGACCAATTGGGGGACGAAAGCAAACTGGGCGCGACACTATTGCCGCCCGATTCAAAAAAGAGGTGCTCATCTCCAGAATCGAACAAATTGCCACGGTTTCTGAACGCATTCAGTTCGAGAACCTTGATGCGATTTTTTTCCTTGAGCACCTACAGGAACTTAGTGCAGCCAGTAATTTATTCGTTTATCTCGATCCACCTTACTATGTGCGCGGCAAGGAACTCTATTATAATTTCTACCAGCCAAAAAACCACTTGGATTTATCAAATTACATGCGTGATTTTACCACCCATAAGTGGATAATGACCTATGATAATTGCCAAGAAATTCGTGAAATGTATGATGCGCAGGACTTTAATATTGTTGAATTGCCTATTCGATACAGCATGCAAACGGTTCGTAAAGATAAGGAAATTTTGATTGTTCCCCAACATACAAAAATACCCCAATAAGAGGAATGCCCGATGATTAAAGCAAAGAGCATTGTTATTCAAACGTTTCGCAGTTTTGCATCAAACGAAGAATTTGTAATTGGGGATAGGATAACATTGATTGCGGGGCAGAACGGCACTGCGAAGTCCACACTTCTCGGGATGATTTGCCAGCCGTTAGGATTTCCAGATCCCCGGCAGGGGAAACAACGCAAAGCCGATTCCCTTTATACTCGCGTTTATGATGGGTTGAATCTTTGGGAATATTCTACTTTGGCAGGAAGGCCGTTTAAGGCTGTCTATTCTGATGTTTTCCGAATGTCAAAGCGTTTTGATAAGCCGCGTACCCACGAATATACACTGCATATTCAAGGAGATGACGGAGAAATAGTGCCTGGTTCCAGTGTTGATCAAAATGGGTTAAAGGTTCGTTCAGAAAGCAGGGAGGAAGCGAGTGGTTTACGCTTTGTCACAAACAGTGAATCACGCAAACCTGGTGAAGGAAATTACCCTCATCCTGTTATTTACCTTGGACTTGAACGGCTTAGACCCTTGGCCACATGCAGTACGAAAGAAATCATTTCAGAAAGGCATGCTATTTCAACTGATGACGATTCCTATTTCATAAATACCCGCAATGCAATTTTTGTTGAAAAATCTCATATAGGTATGAAATCTGAAAGAGTCGATACCGGGAGATTTAAATATCCATACTTTTCCACGCAAACAACCACCTATGATGGTGAAAGCGCATCCGCAGGTCAAGATAATCTCGGTCAAATACTAACAGCAATTCGTTCATTCCATCAGTTAAAGCATAAATTGGGAGGGCAATATCGTGGTGGAATGCTTTTAATTGATGAAATAGATTCAACATTGCATCCTGTTGCTCAACTGAATTTACTAAAACATCTCGTTGCCCAAAGCAAAGATCTTAACTTGCAGATTGTTGCCACTACTCATTCCTTATTTTTGCTTGGAAGTGCATGCCGGCAACTAAAATCTGACGTAACCCTTGTATACTTGGAAAAGAAAGATGGTTCAATTAGAGTTAAAAATGATATTGATTATGACTCTATTATCACTGACCTTACCTCGACTTTGAAACTGAAAGATAACACCAAGACAACAGTTTTGTTTGAAGATTATGTCGCCTCTTGTTTTTTCAAACGGGTAACAAAAAGCATTTTTTCGGATTATATAAAGATTTACAATGCTGAAGAGACCAATCATGAAACTTGCCTTTCGAACCAAGTCCATCAAGTATTGGCAACCATCGCAAAAAAGAAGATTCCCGAATTTCAAAAAATGGTGTTTGTTATGGATGGGGATTCAAAGTCTAAAGAAAAAAAGGGCTGCAAAAACCTCCTGGCTATGCCAGGTGGCATGGCAATTGAGAAGTGCATGTATTTCTTTCTGCACAAAACTAAAGATGGTGATGAGCTTTGGGATAAACTTGAAAACGGATTTACCTGGCAAGTATGCTTCAACGGCTTTGATAATCTAAACATGGAAAGCAATATAGACGATTTTAAAAGATGGTTTAATCAACATAGCAAGGACAAGCACTTTGGCAGTCAAGCAAATTCAAAACTTTTTGACCATTGGGTAAAAAACAATGAACGAGAATGCAAAGAATTTTCTTTAAGATTTTTAGAGGCATTGCGCACAGCTAATTCGTGTGCGCAGGTAAATGTAAGTATCTTGAAAGAAGTGATTGATAAGAAATTCAATGGATTAAGTCACAAAATTAATCAAACTCAACTACAACTTCTCATACCGCATGGGCAAGGAATTAGACAACGGGAACGAGGCTGAATAATTATGCCTGACAGAGAGATAATAATTCGTAAACAGTTTGTTACGGAAATTAAAACCATCATCGGACATGCCCGCGAAAGCGCCATTCGCAGTGTGGATTTCCAACGCGTGCTTATGTACTGGCACATAGGCAAGTCAATTTTTGAAGAAGAACAGCAGGGTAAAAAAAGAGCAGGATATGGAGAAAATCTCGTTCGTAACCTGGCTAAGGAGATTGAGCCGGAATATGGCAGCGGGTTTTCCTATCGGCAATTATACTTTTGTCTTCAATTTTATCAGACTTTTCCAATTGTGAACGCACTGCGTTCACAATTGAACTGGAGCCAGTACCGGCTTTTGTTACGCATTGGTAATCAGGATAAAAGAGAATATTATCTGCTTGAAACAGTTAATAATAGCTGGACTGGCAGGGAATTGGAGAGACAAATAAATTCAGGGCTGTATGAACGATTATTATTAAGCAACAATAAAGAAGCGGTTTTAGCTGTAGCCCGCAAAGAAAAGATGCCTGAAGATCCTCGGGAAATCATCAAAGACCCAATGGTGTTAGAATTTCTTGGTTTGGAGCGTAAAGCAAAATACTATGAAAGAGATCTTGAAACTGCAATAATCAATCATCTTCAAACCTTCTTGCTGGAATTGGGAAATGGCTTCTCTTTTATCGCAAGGCAAAAAAGAGTCCTCATGGAGGATGATGAATTCTTCGTGGACTTGGTTTTTTACAACCGTCTGCTGCGGTGTTTTGTCGTTATTGAGATCAAAACACAAAAACTCACCCATCAGGATTTAGGGCAACTGCAAATGTATGTGAATTACTACGACCGCACTGAAAAGTTGCCAAACGAAAATCCGAGTATCGGGATTTTACTTTGCGCCGATAAAAATAATACAGCGGTTAAATTTGCACTCCCAGAAGATAACAAGACAATTTTAACGAGTCAATATCAGTTGTATCTGCCAACAGAAAAGCAGTTAATCAGTGAAGTAGAAAAAGATTTGGAAAGATACCGCATGGGCAAGGAACTGTCCGGCGACGGGGACGAGGAATGATTGTTTCATCGCTCGGCAATACGGAATTGCTAAAACTGCGCAAGATCGCATTCCTTTGCAGCCGCGAAATACCTGCCTCGGTGGTTCTTAAATGCTACGACTGGGCCATCGAACAGCGTGACCAAGGCAACTGCATAATCAGCGGTTTTCACTCCAAGATTGAGAAGGATGTATTTCATTACCTGCTTGCCGGCACACAGCCGGTTATTATGGCCTTGGCGCGAGGAATGAAAGAGAAAATCGATACGGATTTGAAAGCGGCAGTCGATGCCGGAAGATTATTGATGGTTACCCCGTTTGAAAACAGTGTAAAACGGGTAACGGCGGAAACCGCAGAAAAGAGAAACCGGTTTATGATTGAACTGGCGGATGAGGTTGTCATTGGCTATGCCGGCAAGGGCCGTATGTTGGAGAGGCTGATTGCAGAAGTTAACGGTAAGAAAGTAATCATGATTCAAGAGTAAGGAGGCGCAGTATGTTGACCCGATTGAAAGTAAACGGCTTCAAGAACCTCGTCGACATAGATGTTCGATTCGGTCCTTTTACCTGTATTGCGGGAGCCAACGGGGTGGGAAAATCAAACCTGTTTGATGCGATAATGTTTTTGAGCGCCCTTGCGGAAAAGCCTCTGCTCGATGCTGCAAAATCAGTGCGCGACGAGGAAGGGCGCTCCTCGGACATACACAGTCTCTTTCACCGTGTCGGCAACACTTACGATAACGAAATGACTTTCGAGGCGGAGATGATCGTTCCTGAAAAGGGATTTGATGACCTCGGCCAATCGGCAAAGGCAAAAATCACCTTTCTTCGCTATCTGATAAAGATTGGTTACCGGGCAGAAAAATCGGGAAGTCTGGAACTCCTTCACGAGGAGCTTGCACATATCAACCTTGGTGATGCTTCCAGGCATCTTCTTTTCGATCATAAAGCTACCAGTTGGCGCAAAAGTGCCGTAAGAGGAAGAAGAAGTGGTGGTGCGTTCATCTCTACGGAAGGGGAAGGAAAAGAACGAATCATAAAACTCCACGCAGACGGAGAAGGTGGCGGAAGACCGAGGTTAATCTCTGCCGCGACTCTACCGAGAACGGTGCTATCTACCGTTAACGCCGCTGAAAATCCAACAGCGCTGATGGCAAAGAGGGAAATGCAGTCGTGGCGTTTGTTGCAACTTGAACCGGCAGCACTTCGCAATCCCGACGAAATAACAGCTCCGACAAAGATGGGGGCGAATGGGGCACACTTGGCCGCAACTCTTTACCATCTGCCGAAAATAAACCAAACCATTGAACCGGAAGGTGTTGAACGGGACGGAACAGATATTTTATCTACAAGAGTTTATGCTCAGTTGTCCAATCGGCTTACCGAGTTGATCGATGACGTGCGTGACGTATCCATCGATTATGATGAAAAACGGGAGCTTCTGACTGTGATGCTAACGGGAAGGGACGGAACTCCCCATTCCGCCCGCTCGCTTTCCGACGGGACACTACGATTTCTCGCTTTGGGTGTCCTGGAACTGGACACGGAAAGCTCAGGTCTAATCTGCCTGGAAGAGCCGGAGAATGGCATCCACCCGGAGCGTATCCCGGCAATGTTGAATCTGTTGGGGGATATTGCCACCGATGTCGATGAACCCATCGGGCCGGACAATCCACTCCGCCAAGTAATCATTAACACCCATTCCCCCGCAGTAGTGGCGCAGATACCCGATGAAAGTCTCCTTGTTGCCGAGCGCACCGAAATGATAAAAAACGGCATACGATTCAAAGCAGCCCGTTTTTGCTGTCTTTCCGATAACTGGAGGCTCAAGGCACCGGAGACGGAAAAGCCCCATATCGTTTCCAGGGGTGAACTGTTGGCGTATCTTAATCCAGTCACGCTTACAGCGCCGGAACCATATTACGCAATGACGCGCAAAATAGCCGGCAGCACCAGAAAACGGAGGGTAATTGACCGTAACGATATGCAGCCGATGCTTCCCTTCGCGGAGGGGCCACAATGAACAGAATCAGCTACGTGTTACTTTCCGACGGTAGCTCGGACAAAATGCTCATGCCGGTTCTCGACTGGCTATTGCACCGCCAATGTCCGAATTACGCCATCCATTCCCAATGGGCCGACCTGCGCAGGCTTCCACATCCACCGAGAGAGTTGATGGAAAAAATCAGGACGACGCTGAAACTCTACGAAGCGGACCTTCTCTTCATCCATCGCGATGCTGAAAATCAACCTTTCGAGTCTCGGAAAAAGGAGATTACGGTCGCGCTTGCTGGACAAACTAACCCTCCGGCTGTCTGTGTAATCCCCGTGCGGATGCAGGAAGCATGGTTCCTTATTGATGAAAAGGCGATTCGTAAAGCGGCCTCGAATCCAAATGGCCGAATGCCTCTGCGGCTGCCGGCAATCAATACTGTCGAATCTCTTCCTGACCCGAAGGAGCTTCTCTTCTCTCTGATTCGAGAGGCGAGCGGGCTTTCAGCGACCCGTCTGAAAAAGCGAAAACCGGAAAAACATGCGCATCTGGTTTCGCAGTTCATCGATGACTTCGAATCGTTACGGAAACTTATGGCATTCCAAGCACTTGAAGTTGAATTGACAGCGGTTACTCAGATAAAAGGATGGCATAATCCCACGAAGAATGAAGAGAGGGCGGGTGGAGTCAATAACCAGGGATTTACTGTGCCGCGGCTGAGGAGCGGCGCGATTGAGGTATAAACTTATGAAAAAATTACCGGATAATCAAATCGCCTTTTATCAAGCACCGGACGGTTCGGTTAATATTGAAGTGTTATATGCCGAAGAAAACATCTGGCTTACCCAAAAGAAAATGGCAGAACTTTTTGATACAACGCCTCAAAACATAACCCAGCATCTCAAAAATATCTATGCAGAGGGTGAAGCTGATCAAACGGCAACTTGTAAGGATTTCTTACAAGTTCAAAAAGAAGGGGAAAGAGAAGTAAAAAGAAACACTTCCCTTTATTCGTTGGAGGCTATTATTGCCGTTGGTTATCGGGTAAGTTCCGAGCGAGGTGCGCAGTTTCGCCAGTGGGCGACGGGAATTTTGAAGAATTATATTCATAAGGGCTATGCTTTGGATGTCAATCGCATGAAATATGGTTCTCGTTTCAGCGCCCGGTATTTTGATGAGCTTTACGAGGAAATCAAAGATATTCGTACCAGCGAGCGGAGGATTTATCAAAAAATAACCGATATTTACGCGACTGCGGTTGATTATTCGCCCAAAGCTTTTGAAAGCAAAGAATTTTTCGCTACCGTACAAAACAAACTTCACTTTGCCATAACCGGTAAAACTGCGGCAGAAATTATCACCGATCGGGTAAACAGTAAAAAAGAAAAAATGGGATTAACTTCCTGGCGGCGTTCCCCACAAGGTAAAATTATGCCCAGTGATACAGTAATTGCTAAAAATTACTTAGATAAAAAAGAACTGGAACATTTGAATCGTATTGGCAATATGTATCTGGATTATGCCGAGATGCAGGCCGCTCGCGGCCGGGCAATGACCATGAAGGACTGGATAGAAAAACTTAATGCTTTTCTTAAATTCAGTGAATATGAAATTTTAATGAATGCCGGGAAGATTAGTCATGAAGTTGCGGAAGCGTTAGCGCTCGAAGAATATGAAAAGTATCGTGTTACTCAGGACAAAAACTATATTTCCGACTTTGACCGCGAAGTTCAAAAATTACTTACAGTTGCCAAGAAAAAGTTATGACATCCTTCGTCGAATCGGGGGGACAGATTACCGGCAGGGCAATTATGAAAAAAAATAGTAACTATTCGGCACTTACAAAAGATTGTCATTCCCGAATGCTTTTATCGGGAAAGCGAAGCTTAATGTTCACAATATAGCCTCAAAAACCAGCTCCCCGATAGAAACATTCGGGGATGACACCACTCCAATATTTACTTGACTTACAAAGCTGCTGCTGCCTATACTCCACCCGTCAAATTAGCATATTATTCTGTAAAAACAGTGCCTTCCAAGGTTGATTCATGCGCTACGCCATAGCCGATATTCATGGTTGTTGTAAAACCTTTAACGCCCTGATAGATAAACTGCCGCTCCGGGAGTCGGACAGTCTTTATCTGCTTGGGGACTATATTGATCGGGGGCCTGACAGCAAAGGCGTTCTTGACACGATCATGAATTTGCGCTGCAAAGTTGTGCCGCTGCTGGGAAACCATGAAGATTTATGGCTCAGGGCGTCTGCCTGTAGTGGCGTTCAGAGAATATATGACCCGGATTTTAACCGTTGGATGAAAAACGACGGCGGGGAAACACTGAAAAGTTTTGCAGGCTTCAACACAGAACCGTATCTGGCATTTCTTAAGGAGCTTCCGCCCTTTCTGGAACTGGACGACTTTTTGCTGGTTCACGCCGAGCTTGATTTTTCGCTTCCCGATCCTTTTGGCGAAGCCGGCGTCGAATCCATGCTTTGGAGCAGAGGAAAGCCATATTACGGGGAAAAACCCGTTATCTGCGGTCATTCACCGTTGCCACTGGAGCAGATTATGGACACGAAGCTTCGCTTTCAGGCAGGGCTGAAAATAAACAGAATCAATATCGACAATGGCTGCTGTTATGTCAATCGTATCGGGTATCACAATCTTCTGGCCTACTGTCTTGATGATGGAGAGCTTTACATTCAGCCGAACATCGAGCAAATAAAAGGGGACGGTTCTATTTATTGACAAAGGTTTCTGACTTTGATATGAGCCTGCCATGCCAAGAACTGCAAGAATAGCTCCTCAGGAGTATGTCTATCATGTCCTGACCCGGGGCAACAACAAACAGGCAATCTTCCTTGATGAGGAAGATTGCAAGCAGTATGTTGACATCCTGCGGAAGTACAAAGCAAAATACCAGTATAAACTGTATCACTATGTTTTAATGACGAATCATGTTCATCTGATCATGGAGACGACGGAGGCCGGGGGTGAGCTTTCCCGGATCATGAAAGGAATCAACCTGTCCTATGCCCAGCATTACAAGAAAAAATATAATTATACAGGCCATTTCTGGCAGGACAGGTTTAAAAGCATAATCATTTCGAAGGATGAGTATCTGCTGGCTTGCGGCAGCTATGTGGAGTTGAATCCTGTCCGTGCGGGCATGGTGAAAGATCCGCAGGACTACCCCTGGAGCAGCTACAAGGGCCATGCCTGCGGGGAAATGGACGATTTAATTGACAAACACATTATCTATGACGAACTCTCGACGGATGAGACAGCCCGAGAGGAATACAGGAAGTTTGTTTTGCAGATGCAGCAGAAGCACGAAGCGCTGCGTGGAGAGATGGAACGCAGAACCATTTATGGGGGCAGCGAATTTATTCAGCAGGTTCAAAAGCGATACAAGCTCGATGCCATGATCAAAAAAAGAGGACGTCCGAAGAAAAAACCGCCGGAAAGCATAAATAAATAGAACCGTCCCCTTTATTTCCTTTATTTACGGAAACGACGATGATGCATAAACAGTCAATCACAATAATACAAATTTGCCTTGCAGTGTTTTGTGCGTCAGTGCTGGCGGCTGAGCTCAATGCTGCAACCTACAAGGGCGCCGATGATGGCGCCGCCTTTCCCATGATTACCCTGGACGTTAGAAATGAGCCGCTGCAAAGTGTATTGGGGGAAATTACAAGAAAAACCAGATGGAAGATAAAAGCCCCGCCCAGTTGGCTGGCCAGGCCGGTTACGCAAACACTGAACAACGCTCCCCTGGAAGAGGCGTTGAGGTCTGTTTTGAACAATGCCGGGATTGAAAACCTGCTGGTGATGTACGATGAATCTATAAGGGTGGTTACCATTTTTGAAACGGCCAGCCCGTCTGCGTCGGCCACCGCTTCCACCTCTGTGCAGGTCCCGGTTCAGCCGCCGGTTGTTTCCCCTACCCGTGAGCAGGACCCGATCCTGAATCGCACCGTAATAGACAAAAGGCCTGGCCCGGCGCGAGGGAGCAGAAGACAAAGAAGGCAGTCCTCAGAGGAGGATTAAAAAAGAATGCAGAATGGCGGGTGCGTTAGCATCGAGCCTATCCAAGTCCATATTTTCGCTCTATTCTTGGTAAAACCATTTCTTTACCCCTGCTCATGCGGGCGGAAAATGGCAACCCCGTTGCTTGCAGGGAAGGCGGCAATTTGCGAACATACAAGGGGCGATCAAATCCGGTGAGGGTGAGAGCATGAAAAAAACGGATAAAATCTGGCGAGACGCAAACGGCGTATGCCACATCGAGGGAGATGACCAGACAGAGGCCTTCGAACTGATGGGCTACGCGCATGGCAGGGATCGCGGCATGCAGATGCTGCTTATGCGTATCCTCGGCCAGGGACGGGCGGCGGAACTCCTCGATGCGAGCGACGAGATGGTGGCAATCGACATCTTTTTCAGGAGAATGAACTGGTTGGGACGCACCACCGCGGAGGTGGAAAAATTCTCCCCCCCAATGAAGGAAATCGCCTCGGCATACAATCGCGGGGTAAACCGGGCGTTGGCAGAGAAAACTCCCTGGGAATTCAAGCTGTTCAGCTATAAGCCCGAGGAGTGGCGCACTGAAGATTCAGTCCTGATCTCAAGGATGATCGGTTATCTGACACTGGCGCAGTCCCAGGGCGAAATGGAGAGGTTCTTTCTGGAACTCGTCCAGGCCGGCGTTGATAACGAAAGACTGCACGAGCTTTTTCCGGGAATACTCGGCGAACTCAATACGGATCTGCTTAAGAAGGTTAAACTCCAAGAACGAATTGTTTCTCCTGAATCCCTCTGGAATATAGCCCCCCCGCTGCTGATGGCCTCCAACAACTGGGTGGTCTCCGGCCGGAAGACCGCGTCCGGCAAACCGATTCTTGCCAACGATCCCCACCTCGAGGTGAACAGGCTGCCCAATGTCTGGTACGAAATCGCCTTAACGTCCCAAAACCGGTATCTGATTGGGGCGACCATGCCGGGTATTCCGGCGATTCTGGTCGGCAGAAACCCTGATCTGGCCTGGGGGGCAACCTATACCTTTATGGATGCCACGGACTCCTGGATCGAACAATGCAGGGACGGACAGTATCTGCGCGAAGGGGACGGGTGGCTGCCCTTCAATAAGAGAAAAGAGATCATTAAAAGAAGAAAAAAAGAGCCCATCGAGAAAATCTTCTACGAAAACGACCACGGAATTCTCGACGGCGATCCCTACCAGGAGGGTCTGTATCTGACGACGTCATGGGCGCCGTTTTGTTCGGGGGCGCTCACCTACAACAGTTTCATGAAGATGTGGGATGCGCGGAACGTTGAAGCGGGAATGGATATACTGAAAAACGTCGAAACATCGTGGAATTTTGTTTTGGCCGACAAGGAGGGGAATATCGGCTACCAGATGTCCGGCCTGATGCCCAAAAGGAGAAACGGCGTCAGCGGTTTTATCCCACTGCCCGGTTGGGAGAAACAAAACGACTGGCAGGGATTTGAAAATCCGGAAGATCTGCCGGCATGCCTCAATCCGGCGTGCGGCTACTTCGTTACCAGCAACCAGAATCTGAACGAATTCGGGAAGGTATCCGCCATAAACGTGGGGATGGGACCTTATCGTTCCGACCGGATCGGCAGACTTCTTGCTGAAAATAATGAAATGACAAAAGAGGGCATGTACAGGGTGCAGCACGATCTTTTTTCGACGCAGGCGGAATCATTCATGAAAATTCTGCGCCCGCTGCTTGCTGACCCGGGAAATGCAGGGATTTTAAAGAATTGGGATCTCCGGTATCCGGCCGATTCCGAGGGTGCATGTTATTTTGACTCATTTTACCGGGAGCTTTACGCGGAGGTCTTCGGCAAAAACGGCTTTGGTCTGAACGCAACCGAATATCTGTCCCGACATACGGGGATATTCAATGATTTTTACATCAATTTCGACCGGATACTCCTTTCCGGCGACTCGCTTTGGTTTGGCGGAAAAACGAGGGAAGAGTTGTACCGGCGGGCCGCCGAAAAAGCCCTGAAACAATCGCCCGCAAAATGGGGTGAAAAGCGGAAACTGATCCTGAAAAACATCTTTTTCGGCGGCAAGCTCCCCGCCTTTCTCGGATTCGACCGGGGTCCGGTTGTGCTTCAAGGAAGTCTGGCAACGCCGCAACAGGGTCAAATATTTGAAAGCGCCGGCAGACAGACAAGTTTTGCACCATCCTTGAGAATGGTTGTCGATCTTGCCACCGAAGAGATTTTTACCAATATGGCGGGAGGGCCGTCCGACCGCCGTTTTTCGCAATGGTATTGCTCTGATCTGAAAAACTGGGAAACCGGGAAATATAAACGAATCGCCGTTAATCCCGACCAGCAGAAGCTTTCCTTTTAACATAATTCCGGCAATGGTCGGAGAGATCGTAAAATAATCAGGCATTCCGGGTTGTTGGCGATAACACATCCACCCGGAATCAATGGTCGGCGCGGATAATTTTAAAAAATTGGGCTATTGTCAAATATGGAACAAATACCGCTTTTTCATGATGAATTTGTTTTACTGAATGACGCGGCGGGTGCGCTCAATGATCTGCGGCTTGACGAAGCACTTCTTTTGTTGACCGATTATCGCAATCTCTATCCCCACAACAGCGAAGATGTGGAAGAAAAGCTGCGGATTATCGGGTTTCTGCAAAAGCAGTTGTCTGCCCTGCCCTCCTCCGGCCCGGAACTTCCCCGCTTCCTGTTTCAAATCTGGCGTTCCTTCGAGTCTTTCTGCGGTGCGTTGACACACAATGTCCGGGCGCCGGAAAAACTTCGTCCCCGTTTTTTCCAGAGGATCACCGCCGCCGTTGAAGAGGCCTCCTTGGCGGATGATGCCCTGCTGGCCGGGGATATCCCCGTCGGCTACAGTTACATTCAGACCGGCGAATACGAGCGGGCTATCCGCTCTCTGCAAACCTGTCTGCTTTCAACACGGGAAAGTGCGCCCCTTTTTGGTTATCTTGGCGACGCCTGGTGGGGACGCGGCAACAGAAACACCGCCCGTCAACTCTATTTTGAGGCCTGCCTTATCGCCCCATGTGCCATTGACTGGCAGCATCTGCGCGATGAGGAACTGAAAAACCTGTTGGAGCTTCTTCCCGGAGAATATAACTGGGAGCAAGCTCTTGCCTGCGAATGGCTTCCCGCCTGTGCGTATATCCGGAGAATTTTCAAGCCGAAAATGATCAGAGTGCTTGCAGAATTGAGCGCCTTCACCGAAAGGTATCGGCAGCTTCAAAAAGCCTTTCGCAGCAATCCCGACCCCGTCCCTGCCGCCCGCATCTTCACGAAAGGCGTCGTCCTTTGCGACAACGAGCCTTTTTTACGCAACGTCCGCGGCATCGATTTTGCGGATATCCGACGGGAAATGAAATCCGCTGATCCGGTTATTTTCGCTGAATATATGAAGGAGTTGGAAAGGCGGCGGCGTATTTGAAGGTTTGTCCACCGCCATTATCTTTTCTGCACGGGTTCGATTGACGGTGTCGATATGATAAACCTGCTTTCACCCGCCCTTTTGATCATGATTTTCAAATTTTGCTTGACAAGGCGGAAAGCATGTGGTCTTTAGGCGCCGAAATGAAACGAGATGTGGGTGATATGGGCAGATTGAGCGTTTTTCCCGAAAACTGGTATTGTTATTATTACTTTATCGGATCGGTCTGCCCGCCGCTTAGGGAAAAGTAAGATACCCAATTAACTTAACTAAGCCATGGACAGACGGAGAGAAACGCTGCCCATGGCTTTTTTGTTTTCAGGCTGTGGGAAGAGCGCCATGCTCGCCACGGCCTTTTTTATTACAAAGGGGGTAACGATGATTATTCTGATGAAAAAAAGCTCCACACAGGAAGATATACGCCAGGTAGCGGCATGGATTGAAGCAGCCGGCTACCGACCACATATCTCCCAAGGGGTGGAAAAAACGATCATAGGCGCCGTCGGGAACGATCTGGGAAGGTCTCTTCTGGAATCGGTCGCCTTTCTGCCCGGGGTGGAAAAGGTCGTGCCTATTCTGAAACCCTACAAGCTTGTGGGAAGGGAATTTCAGGAAAAAGAGACCATTGTCCGGGTCGGCGACGTGGAAATTGGCGGCCCGGAGTTTGTTGTGATCGCCGGACCCTGTTCGATTGAAAGTGGGGAACAGATGATGGAGTGCGGGTACATCGCCAAAAAGGCGGGCGCCCGGCTGCTGCGGGGAGGCGCCTTCAAGCCGCGGACTTCCCCCTACAGTTTCCAGGGGATGGGTGAGGAGGGACTGAGCATACTGAAAAATGTTGGGGAAAAAATGGGGATGCCGGTTGTGACGGAGATTATGGACACGAAGGATATCGAGCTGATAGAAGATTACACCGACATGTTTCAGATCGGCGCCCGCAATATTCAGAATTTTGCGCTGCTTAAAAGGGTGGGCATGTCCCGCAAGCCGGTGCTGCTGAAACGGGGACTGATGACGACGATCGAGGAGCTGCTGATGTCCGCCGAATACATCCTCTCCGGGGGAAACAACCAGGTGATACTCTGCGAACGGGGTATCCGGACCTTCGAGACCACAACCCGCAACACCCTCGATATAAGCGCTGTCCCCGTCATCAAAGAGTTGACCCACCTGCCGGTGATTGTAGATCCAAGCCATGCCGCCGGCCATGCGAAGTACATCATTCCGCTCACCCGTGCGGCGGTTGCCGTCGGCGCCCATGGAGCGATTGTCGAGATCCATCCGGAACCGGAAAAGGCCCTTTCCGATGGGCCGCAGGCATTGCGCCCCGAGATGTTCTACCGGCTGATGGACGAGGTCAGGATTCTGCAGGACGCCATGCAAAACGGGATAGGAAAACTTTCATGAAACAGCTTAAAGTAACACTTAAAAGGAGCTGTGACGACTCCTATCAAATTCATGTCGGCGCAGGCATCCTTGACCGGACGGGCCTGATTCTCGGCAAAAGCGGAACGGCCCGGCGCTGTGTGGTGGTAACAGACAGCAACATCGACGCCCTGCATGGGGAGCGGGTGCAAAGGGCCCTCGAAAAATCGGGGCTCCAAATCGAGCGGATTGTTCTGCCGCCGGGCGAAGAGACAAAGACGATCGCTTCCGTTCTTGCGGTTGCGGAGCGTCTGCTTGCCCTCGGCGCGGATCGGCAGTGCCTGCTCGTCGCCCTCGGGGGAGGTGTGATCGGCGATCTGACCGGCTTTGTCGCCTCGATATATATGCGCGGCATTCCGTTCGTGCAGATGCCGACAACCCTGCTTGCCCAGGTGGACAGCAGCGTCGGGGGAAAAACAGGGATTGACGCCGCTTCCGGGAAAAATATCCTGGGGACATTCCATCAACCCCAGGGGGTCTTTATTGATACGGAGTTTTTGAAAACCCTTCCCGATGCCGTTTTCCGGAGTGGTTTTGCCGAGGTGATCAAATACGGCGCTATCGAAAACCCCACTCTTCTCGACGATATCGAAAAAGCCGCCGGCGAAAACGGTCTCCGGGACCCTTCCTTCCTCGCCAGGATAGTGGTTGAATCCTGCCGGATCAAGAAGAGCATCGTGGAACTCGATGAGCGTGAAAGAGGGCTGCGACGGATTCTCAATTTCGGCCACACCATCGGCCACGCGGTGGAGGCGACATCCGGCTACAAGCTGTCCCACGGCGAAGCGGTGGCGATCGGAATGGCGGCAGCGGTGCGCCTTTCTGAAAAACTCCACGGCCTGCCGGCGGACGACGGGAAAAGGATAACAGCAGCGCTTCACTCGGTAGAGTTACCCTGTCGCATTATGGACAGCAAGCTGCGCTTTTCCGCCGGGATGGATATTGATGCCATTCTTACAAGGTTGTCCATGGACAAAAAAGCGCAGCTTAATGTTCATAAAAAAGAGGGAAAAATCATCAATTTCGTCATGCTCCGCGGGCTTGGGAAACCATTCATCAAGGGAGGCATCCCAGAGGAAATTCTGCGGGAAACGCTGGAGGAACTGGGCGTATGAGCGAAAATGCCCTGAAAGAGTTAAGGGGAAAAATTACCGCGATGGACCGGGAAATCATCAGACTTCTCAACGAACGGGCATCCCTGTCGCTTCAGATCGGCGGGATCAAAAAAGAGGCCGGCTGGGAAATCTACGATCCATCCCAGGAGGAGAATATTTACCGCAATATTTCTGAAAACACGGCAGGGGTTCTTCCCGACAACTCCCTCAGAAATATCTTCCGGGAGATAATCTCCTCTTCCCGGGCCCTTCAGGCGCCGGTAAGCGCCGCCTATCTGGGGCCGGAGGCCTCGTTCAGCCATCAGGCAGCCCTCGCTCATTTCGGCAGCAGCATCCCGGCCATGCCGAAGGCCGCCATCGCCGATGTCTTTATCAGCGTCGAAAAGAAAGAAAATGATTGGGGAATTGTGCCGATAGAAAATTCCGCGGAAGGATCGGTGAAGGCGACGCTGGATCGCCTGATCGCGACGCCACTTGCCATAAGGGCGGAGGTTTTTTTACGGATACGGCTTTGCCTGCTCTCCAATTGTAACGAGATGGGGGATATCCACAAGGTCTATTCGCATCCCCAGGCCCTGGCGCAATCCCAGCAGTGGCTGCGCAGGTATCTGCCGGGAGTTTCCCCTATCGAGGTGGAAAGCACGGCGGGGG
>Ga0208373_1000632_pt1 | contig 57489 bp, 55 predicted proteins | sample RifOxyC2_FD_184036 | JGI IMG/M metagenome (GOLD analysis project Ga0208373, IMG submission 184036) | Soil microbial communities from Rifle, Colorado - Rifle Oxygen_injection C2 (SPAdes) | ecosystem: Environmental > Terrestrial > Deep subsurface > Rock core/Sediment | place: Rifle, Colorado...
AAAAGTTTGGGCCTGCCCGCTGGTCCGGTGGCGGGATTTACTCTGATTGAACTTTTGGTCTCTATCAGTATAGTATCCGTCATTCTTACGGTAGTAGTTTTGAATCAGTCAACTTACACCGACGGCGCCGCATTGACCAATCTTGCCGATGAAATTAGCTCCACTATTTCACAGGCCCAGGCCTATGGTATAGGAGTCAAAGAAGTTTCTGCTGGTTCCAGTGAATTCAATGCTTCTTATGGTCTGGCCTTTAGTCTTCTTGGCTCCGGTTCAAACACGGCCTATATTTATTTTGCCGATCTGAATGGAGACAGGATCTACACTGGAAACTGGTCATGTGATACCGCGGAATGTTTGAGCAGGGTCAACATCACTCGTGGCAATGTGATAGATAAGATATGTGCGGTGAAGATTTCCGGCACGGATAATTGCAATATAAGCAGGGCCGATGTTAGTTTCGCCCGTCCCAGTACTGAAGCCCAGATTGTATTGTTTAACAGCGGCGGGGCTCCCTCTTTTCTTAATAATAACGAGAAGGGTGTAAGATTTGAACTTAGGAGTCCGCGCGGCTCCATGAGATCGGTTACGATTTACACCACGGGTCAAATATCAACACAATGAGAAAAGGATTTACCTTAATTGAATTAATGGTCGCCATGTCGATTTTTATAGTTGTCATGACGATATCCATGGGCTCGATTCTCGGTGTTTTTGATGCTAATCGCAAATCAAGGTCTTTAAAAATCGTGCTCAATAATCTTAATCTGGCCGTCGAGAGCATGTCGAAAGAAATGCGGTTTGGCAAGAATTATCACTGCGAAGAATTTCCAACCGCTTCGCCACCATTTACTACACCCCAAAATTGCGCACCGGGCGGCAAACTCATGAGTTTTCTTTCAAGCGACAATCTTCAGATTGTCTATAAACTTAATGGAACTACTATTGAAAAATCTATAAATGGCGGTAGTACCTACATTGCAGTAACGGCACCGGAGATTACTATCGATGATCTCACTTTCTATACTCTGGGTGCGCTCACAAGTGATACTTTGCAACCGAAAGTGATTATAAAAATTAAAAGTCATGCGGGCACAACAGATATCGGTCGGTCTGATTTTACATTACAAACCCTCGTCTCGCAGAGAGTACTCGACATATGAAAAGTATGAAAAATAAAGGATTTACCATTGTAGAAAGTCTCGTGGCCATCACTGTACTGGTTCTAGTAATTACCGGAACAGCCAGTGCGATACAGACAAGCATTTCATCTTATATTTTTTCTAAAGACCAAATTATCGCTTTCTATCTCGCTCAAGAAGGGTTCGAACAGGTAAGAAATATCCGAGACGAGAACGCTCTTGTTGGGCGCAATTGGCTTACAAACCTTGACCCATGCCTGACCTCCAATGGATGCTATGTTGATGTCTTAAAACCTAATCCGCTTCCTTCATCATGCGGCACGAACTGCCCGGTGATTAATCAGAACCAGAATAACGGTTTCTATGGCTATGATGAGGGTCAGGATTGGAAGCCAACGGTATTCAATCGAAGAATTGTAATGCAGCAAATTAATTCTAGAGAAGTTTCTATCACCGTTACAATTGACTGGTCTAAGGGCGTCACGGCGCGACAATTCAGGGCCAAAGAAAATCTTTTAAACTGGCAACAACAATGAGAAATAAAGGCTTTACACTTTTTGTGGCGATTGTCGTGATGGGTACGCTCTTGTTGATAGCGGCGGGGATAGCAAGTCTCGCTGTCAGGCAAGCCCTTATCTCCGCTTCTGGCCGCGAATCCCAACAAGCATTCTACGCCGCCGATACCGGTATTGAGTGCGCTCTCTACTGGGATGTCCAAAATCCTGCCGGGTTTAGCGCCTTTTCCACTTCTACGGGCTCAACCATTTTCTGTAATAAGGACAGCAACAATCCCGGTAATCAGTGGGTGGTGGGCGGCAATGATACTAGTACGATTAACCGTATCGATTTTCTTCCCGATTCATCTTGCGCCATCGTGATTGTGACCAAGGCTTATATTAGTGGCGTTTTAAAAACGACCATTGAGTCCAAGGGTTACAATAGTTGCGATTTGTCCAATCCTCGACGGGTGGAACGCGCCGTGCGCGCCACATATTAATAATGTCAAAAGTCCCAAAGGGTATAATAGAACGAGTAAAAAAACTGCGTGAGACCATAGAGCATCATGCCAAGCTCTATCACACTTATGATCGGCCAGAAATTTCCGATGAAGCATATGACGCGCTCATCCGTGAACTTGAGGAAGTTGAATCAACTTATCCTGAATTAGCTACACCCGCTTCGCCTACTCAACGAGTGGGCGGGGCGATACTTGAAAAATTTGAGAAAGTAGAACATGTCGTGCCCCAATGGTCCTTTAATGACGCTTTTGACGAAGATGATATTCACGCGTTTGATGAGAGAATCAAGCGGGCTTTGAAAACTTCTCCGGAATATACCACGGAATTGAAAATAGACGGTCTTAAAATAGTTTTAACATACGAAAATGGAATTCTGAAAACGGCCGCTACGCGTGGCGATGGTCGAGTCGGCGAGGATGTTACAAATAATGTTCGCACTATTGGATCGATACCATTAAGACTTAAAAGATCACTGGATATCATAGTTGAGGGTGAGATTTGGATGGCCAAAAGTGTTTTCAACGCATTGAACCGAGAGAGGAAAAAGAAGGGCGAAGAGTTGTTTGCCAACCCTAGAAATATTGCCGCGGGTTCTATTCGTCAGCTTGATCCGGCCGTTACCAAAGCGAGAAGACTTGATTCATTTGTTTATGATATTGCCTCCCTGAACCCAAGGTCAGACCTTAAGAGATCCCAAGGTCTGACATTTGATACTCAAGAAAAGGAACTCGAACTTTTACGGCAACTTGGTTTTAAGGTGAATCCTCATTTTAAAAGATTTACAGATATTGGGGGGGTGATTAAATATTGGAAATTGTGGCAAGATCGGAAGGAAAAAGAAGATTATCTTGTGGATGGTATTGTGGTTAAGGTAAACGAAAAAAAGTTTCAAGATGTTTTAGGTTATACCGGCAAATCGCCGCGTTTTGGTATCGCTTTTAAATTTCAGGCCGAACAGGCAACGACTGTGATAGAAGACATCATGCTCCAAATTGGTCGTACCGGTGTTCTGACGCCAGTGGCAGTGTTGAAACCGGTCGTGGTGGCGGGTTCCACTGTTTCGCGAGCCACGCTTCATAATGAGGATGAAATAAGACGCAAGGATATCAGGATGGGAGATACCGTAGTGATACAAAAGGCCGGAGACGTTATCCCGGAAGTGGTCAAGGTAATGGCAGAGATGAGAACCGGCAAGGAAAAGATATTTCGGTTTCCGACCCATTTTCCTCTTTGCGGAGGCGACGGACGGATTGAACGTATCCCCGGTCAGGCGGCTTATCGCTGTGTAGCCAAGAATTCATATGAACAGCAGAGGCGCAAACTTGAACATTTCGCGTCTAGAAAAGTGTTTGATATTGACGGTCTTGGTCCGCGAATTATCAAACAATTAATGGATGCCGAAATTATTTCAAATTTTGATGACATCTTCATGATTAAAAGAGGGGATCTGGACGCGCTTGAACGTTTTGGAGAAAAATCAATAGACAATCTTTTGGTGGCGGTAAAGAAGGCGCGAACCGTCACTCTTGGACGTTTTATCGCTTCACTTTCAATACCGCAGGTCGGAGAAGAGACTGCGCGCGATCTGGCGCTATATTTCAATACTACCGAAGGATTTGCATCTGCGAGCCGGGAAGAGTTGGAAAAGTTGGATGGAGTCGGTCCTGTAGTGGCGCGTTCTATAATCGATTGGTTTGCCGATAAAGAAAACAAAAAACTTTTTGCGCGGCTTTTGAAACAAATTCACATTCTCCCTGTCCAAAGCCGAGCTTCGGACAGGGGGGCACTTATGGGGAAAAGTTTTGTGCTTACTGGCACGCTTGAGGGTATGTCGCGAGAAGAAGCGAAAGAAAAAATTCGCGAGCTAGGCGGAAAAGTGCATGAATCAGTTTCTAAAAATACTGACTACGTCATTTATGGTAGAGATCCAGGAGAAAAATTCGATAAAGCCAAGAAACTTGAGGTAAGAATATTAAATGAAAAAGAATTTTCTAATATGTTAGGATGAACGGGATGAACAAGGAAAAAGTACTTAATTTAGCGAAGCTGGCGCGGATTGAGATAGGGGATAGTGAAGCGGAGAATCTTACCCGCGAGTTTGACGCTATTCTCGGTTATGTCGGAGAAGTGAAAGAAGTTGAGAAGTTTAATAAGTTAGATAAGTTCAATAAGGAAGAATATTCGATACGAAATGTTATGAGAGATGATGCTAGTCCGCATGAATCCGGTATTTATACCGAGAAAATTCTAGAGCAGACTCCGGCAAGAGAAGGTAATTATATTAAGGTAAAAAGAATACTTTAAGCAAATTTTCAATTTTCAATTTAGAATTTTCAATCAATGATCAATTTAGAGAATTTAACTATTAAAAAAGCCAGAGAAAATCTAAAAGCAAAAGAATTTTCTGCACGTGAACTAACGGTAGCTTCATTAGATGCGATCAAAGAAAAAGACGGTGACATCAATGCTTTCCTAGAAGTTTTCAACGATGTATTGGAACAAGCCGATGAAGCTGATAGGAAAATTAAAGCAGGCATAAATTTGCCGCTTCTCGGTATTCCTGTGGCAATTAAAGATAATATGCTTATGGAGGGTAAGCGTTCCAGCGCCGGCTCGAAAATTCTTGAAGGATTTATTGCTCCTTATGACGGTACGGCGGTCAAGAAACTTAAAGACGCCGGGGCCGTTATTCTCGGGCGCACTAATATGGATGAATTTGCCATGGGTAGTTCCACCGAAAGTTCGGCGTACGGTGTGACCAAAAATCCACACGACTTGTCGCGAGTGCCCGGCGGCTCTTCCGGTGGCGCGGCGGCGGCCGTGGCGGCCAATTTTGCCCTCGCGGCTCTTGGTTCCGACACGGGCGGTTCAATTCGCCAGCCGGCGGCCTTTTGCGGCGTGGTCGGCCTCAAACCGACTTATGGCAGAGTTTCTCGTTCCGGTCTCGTCGCCCTGGCTTCTTCGCTTGATCAGATCGGTCCATTATCTAAAACAGTTACCGATGCTGAAATAATTTACAACGTATTGAAGGGACAGGACCCTCTTGATAGCACAACCACAACCGACAAAACTTACTCCAAGAGCAAAAAATTTTCCAAGACTATCGGTGTCCCGCGAGGGTTTGTCAAGAGCGAAGGGGTAGATGAAAATGTGCGGAACAATTTTGAAGAAGCGATAAAAAAATTTGAATCCCTCGGATACAGAATAACAGATATAAAACTTCCGCACATAAAATATTCTTTGGCTTCATATTATATCATCATGCCGGCCGAAGCTTCTTCAAATCTGGCACGTTTTGACGGGGTAAAATATGGTTTACACAAAGATGGTAAAGATGTAATCGAAGATTATTTCAAAACTCGCGGTGAAGGTTTTGGTCGGGAAGTTCGCAGAAGAATTATTCTAGGTGCCTACGTGCTTTCGTCAGGCTATTATGATGAATACTACGGTAGTGCTTTGAAAATGAAGAAACTGATTGCCGACGAATTAAATGAGTCGTTTGCACAAATTGACCTGATTTTGACTCCTACCACGCCCACTCCGGCATTTAAACTTGGGGAAAAGGTAACTAATCCTCTTTCAATGTATCTGGCAGATATTTTTACCGTTCCGGCTAATATTGCCGGCTTGCCGTCCATTTCCATTCCTTCGGGTTTAGTTGGTGTTTTGCCGTTAGGTATTGAACTAACCGCCGGTTTGGGTAAAGAAGAAAATTTATTTGTCGCTGGCAAAGAATTTTTAGGAGAATAAGATATACAACAGTATGACAGAAGATAAAAAACCCACGCCAGTAACAGGGGGCGGTAATAATACTAAAACAACCGAACGCTTAATATTCTTATTGGCGGGACTTGTGCTCGTTAGCGCAATTGCCACCGCCTTGTTTAATTATGCGGAAAGTTTTGGGTTTGGTACTTTGAGTAATCTCTGGGACAATCTAGGAGACTATTTTTTCCGACATATTTGGCCGACATGGAAATTTACAGCCACTATTGTGAGCGTCTTAGCTTTCATCGGTATTATTTATAATTCGTGGCAATTGCGAGCGATTAATATTGAGGAAAAGAAAATTTATGATCCACCCTTAACTTAGTGTTGCGGGTACCCGATTTGCACGGATGCCTACAGGTTATGAGCCTGTCGAGGTACTGCTCCTCCAACCCGCTATAGCTGAATAATACACCTTTTTCTTGAGGAAAGCAAGATTTCGTAATATAGTATCTGAATCGCAGTTGTCGGGGTAGCTCAGTTGGTAGAGCGGTGGAATCATAAACCACAGGTCGCCGGATCGTTCCCGGCCCCCGACACATTTCGATTAATTCAGTTTAAACGAATTGATTAAGTAACAAAAATTTGTTACTTTGTATCAACTGCATTTATATGCGGCCGTAGCGTAATCTGGTTATCGCGCGTCCCTGTCACGGACGAGACTGCCGGTTCAAATCCGGTCGGCCGCGCCACTAAAATTCTTTATATTGAGGATCAATGTTTGCCCTGACAGTGATAACCGGGCAAGCGATCTGGAATGGGGGAGAGCTGGAATCGGTGACGGTCACGGAAACACTCTTCTGGCCTACAGTGTTGTAGCTAATACCAAAGGGATTGGTATCTGGAGAAGGATTGGTGGGAATATCGGTTCCGTTCCAAGAATAAATGTAGGGTGGAGTGCCTCCGGAAACATTGGCGTTCAAAGTGACCGTTTCGCCGAGGAGTACTGTCAGTGGAGAAGCCGAACAGGAAACAATGAGAGGATCCCCCGAGACAACCAAATCAAAACTTGTCTGTTTGTCGAGCGGAGAGCCGGTAACGGTTATTGGGTGGGTGCCTACGGGAGTACTTGGGGTAACTGTGAAATTGATTACAGATTGACAGTCCGCCGGGTTGCAAGGGTTGGCAGGATCGCCAGGGTTATGGGTGATAGTGTACGAGACACCGGTCGCCGGCACACCGGAGAGAGACAGGGTAACGGATTCTGTCGTGCCCGAGGTTAATGTTTTAGTAATGGTATTTTGAGTGAAAGCGTCACTGCTGGTTTTTGTCACATTTGATGTACCCGAGTTCGAGAGCGAATAATTAAAGGATTCATCAAATGCGGCGCAAATCGGATATAAGCTATTGTAGTCACTATTGTCTATGTACGCGCTGTGCCATGTTTCTATATTGTAAACCTTGCTGGACATCTGCAGACCAGTATTAACGACTGTTGTTATAAAGTCTTGATCATTGGGAATGTCGGCGGTGGAGTTGGTAGACGTGATAAGGTTATTACTTTGATTCAGTAATTTGAGATAGTATTTTTCATTCGGTTGGTTCTGACTGCCGCTTCCTCCCGGACCGGTATGACTATCGTAAGAAACTAAAGTCACATCATATTTCCCGATGGCTAAAGGAGGGCCAAATGAATAAGGACCCGTTGTGTGCGGCGCGTAATCAGGCGAGCCGATTACTTGATAAGGCTCGAAAGAGACGATTGTCCGTCCGGACTGCGGTGTGAGAGGACATAGATTGGACCCGCTAATAAAATTCAAATTAAATAAAATTGACGTACCGCTTGGCAAGAATTGCGAAGATGCGGGAGAAATAGGAGAAATAGGATTTATGATCGCGCCGGCTGGGCCGCCGCTGAAGTAAGTTAAAGTATAACTTTCATCCGCGATTACGTCTTCATAAGTAAGGGGCACGGAAGAATTACTGATGTTTCCTGACGGGCCAGACAATGAATAATTTATCGCACTCGTGCCGGACGACGGCCACGGCTGGCTGTCAAGTGTTGCGCTGATCATAATATTTCCTGTAGCAACGCAGCTTTCTTCAACACCAACATTTGCAAATCCGGATGGATTGCTTTGGTTATTGTATTCTGTTTTAATCCAGTCCGCGGATCGGGCCACACTCGAAATACGAAGCTCGTCAATATCACCGGCGTATTGATCTGGCCCCAAACCATCCGGAGTTTTGCCAACGAAACTTTCCGCGTTATTATCAGTGCCAAGCCAAAAATTACCAATATTTTCCTGAAACTGGCCATTAATATAAAGGTTGGTAGATCCAACTTGGGGTACGACTGTCACATACGTCCATTGGCCAGCTGGCAAGATGTAGTTGGAAGCGAGTTCAGCCCCTCCATCAAAATTAAAACCCGATTGCAAAAGAATCGACCCTGGGTTCGCGTATATTCCTTCATCAATTATCAAATCAAATCGCATATCATTAGGACTATAACTATCCCGTTTAGCGAATATGGTATGGAAATAATTAAAGTTGTCGGGATTAACCCACGCAGAAATCGTAAATGGAAGACCTGAGATGTCAAGGCTTCTGCCAAGATTAAGGTGGGCATCATCGCCATGCGACTGAGTGCTATTATAACGCGTAGCGCTGTTTATTTTTCCGGCGGCATTGAATGATATCGTACCGAAAGCCGCACCATTATATCCGTTAACCGTTGAATCTCTTATTGGGCTGGAAGCATTGTGCATATGCCATACTCCTTTGTAATTGCTGTCCCAGACCGCAGTTTTGTTTTCCTGAGAAGTAGAAATCGAAGAATTGCCATAATACATATAAATCACTTTATCCGTACTCGGAGAAAGACTAGGAATTTTGACCCAACCGATAAATTGACCCGTACTGCCATTATATTTTTCAATCTCATGGTCAAATTTTGTAGTTCCGTTCGAATCGGTAAAAATTATATCGTAACCGTTTGAATTGGCTACTTTTCCTCCATTGGCAATAGTTTTTAAATCATTATTAGTCAAAGAAATAAGTATGGGAAAATTAACTAAAGCGCTACTCCCGGAAACCTTAGTGTGGTTAATCGTGATTTTTGTTCGTTGATTATAACCCGAGTAGGATGGGTCTTCCCAACAAACAGACGCTGAAGCATTTTGAACGCTCGGAAGCCAAGAAAAAATGATTAAAAGAATCGTCGCGGTTTTTAGAAAGTTTTTCATTTATTTAAATTTACGTAACTTATAACAATACTGGATCCCCCTGTGATTTTTACAGACGAACGAATGGTGATATTTATTGCCTCCGCTGCCTTTTTGAGATATAGGGATGAGATTAGATCACTTTGAGAAGAATTGATGATTTGCCATCCATTATCTGTAGCCCATTTAGTGTAGAAATCGTAATTTACCTTCGGATTTTTTGACGAGACGAATTCAACTGTAAATTGTGCGGCTGAAGAGCCGGGATATGTCGCCGAATAAGATCCGACAATCTCAGTTTTTGAGTTTAGAATTAACGTCTCGGGGAATCCCTTCACTACTTCTTTTGGATTGGCTCTGACTATATCCGGTATCACTATGTTGGTAACTATACTTTGAGAATTATCTATACCACTTTTTTTAAAACCATTTGTAACCAACAAGACAGCAATTATCAACACGCAAATACCGAAAATAAGATAACCGTATTTTTTCCACTGGTTGTTGTCCCTATTCCCAAAGTCTTCAATCATGGTAAATATGATACCAAAGTTATTGGTAAAGATATCCACTGTTTAGTATTATAACTTTTGTGCCAAGATAGCTCAGCTTGCCCCGCCAAAATCTGGGCGGGGTGAAGTAGAGCACAAATGTGCCAGAGTAGTTCAGTGGCAGAACGCTTTCATGGTAAGAAAGAGGTCGGGAGTCCGATTCTCCCCTCTGGCTCCAGAATCAATGCTGCCGATATAAAATAGGTGCTACACTTGAGACATGGATGAGACAGAACTTAAGGCGCAACTGTCGTTTATTCCAAAGTTGGAAGGTGGCTTATCTCGGACGAAGATCGCCAGGTTTGATAATGTCATTATTGGCGGCATGGGTGGTTCTGGCTTAGTGGCTAGAATACTTTTCTTTTTGGATCCAACTTTTCCGGCATGGCTTCACGATGATTATCATTTGCCTATAAAGAGTGAAGGCAAGACCTTGTATGTGGCCGTGTCGTATTCAGGTAATACAGTCGAGACATTAAGCTTCGCCAAAGAAGCGCTAGAAAAGCAGTACCCTTTAGTCGCGATCACTTCAGGTGGAGTTCTTTTAGATTGGGCGGTCAAAAAGACAGTACCACATGTTCTTATCCCTTTCGGTTTCGAACCCAGGAATGCCGTGCTTATGATGTTAAAAGCCCTTCTTTATGTTATTAGTCGCGAAGATTTATTTCCTGAAACCAAGAGAGATTCTATTGATATTCAAAAAGCCCTTGAACACGGAAAAGAAATCGGTGAAAAATTCGAAAAGAAAATTCCCTTAGTTTATTCGTCCAGAAGTAATTACGCCCTTTCTTATATCTGGAAGATAATGCTAAACGAAACGGGAAAAATTCCAGCTTTCGCCAACTATTTTCCCGAACTCACGCATAATGAGGCACAGGGAATTATTCCAGAGACAGCGGGGCCACTCGCAGAAAATTTAAAGGTATTACTGCTTTTGGATAAGGAAGACGGCATTGAGCTTTCGCGCGAGATGAGTGTTTTTCAAGATCTAATCTCTTCGCGGGGTGTTGACGTCTTTGCTTTCAATCTTCCTCAGGGCAAGGTAAACCAACTTCTCCATGTTTTGTCCATAGCGGGTGCTACCGCTGGAGCCATTGCAGAATTACACGGCGTTGATGCAAACACTGTTCCTTTTATAGAACAGTTAAAGAAATCATTATAAAGTCCATGCGCAACTTTTTGCAGTTTGAAAGTGTTATAATAATTGAAGGGAACAATATTATAATAAACACAGGAGCGCGTATTTACGGGCTCCGTTCCCTTACTCATGAAGCCCACCTCTCAACTTTCAGACGCTAAAATCCTAGAAGATTCACAGGATTATCCTTGGATGTTTGGAATGTTGATTGATCGTTATCAAGAAGCTTTTCTACGCAAGGGGTTATATATTCTTCGTTCCCGAGATATCGCGGAAGACGCGGTGCAAGATACTTTTATCAAGATATATAAGAACGCGCGTAAATTTTCGGAAAGGCAAGGCGCCAGTTTTCAATCATGGGCCTACAAAATTCTTATTAACACTTGTTACGATTACGCTTCTCAAAAAATCATGAGTTCTAATCGTATTAAGTTGATGGATTTCTCTGACCTAGACGTGTCTGGTGGTGTAGAATTTTTCTCTGACAAAGAGCAAACATCATTTGTGCGGTCAGTTTTAGTCCGTTTACCGCAACGTTTATCTCGCCTGCTCTTCCTCTATTTCTTTGAAGATAAAAGTTACGAAGAGATTGCCTCGCTGGAACACATTTCTCTTTCAGCTGTGCGCTCCGGTCTCTATCGAGCCAGAAGACAATTCAAGTATCTTGCCTTAAAAATGATATGACGCTTATGAATATGAAAAATAGAATAATGCTCAGTGTCTACCTGGAGTTTTTTATGCGCAAATTAAATAACCCTTTTATCTCCGAATCTTTGATATTTATCACTCTCGCGGTAATTTTATCAATTTTTGTTTCAGTGCCGAGTGTAATATCGAACATGTTTATTTCAGGAAATTATTATCGATATTTTATAATGGCATTTTCTGGTACTGACTTGTTGGTACAAATGATTCTTGTTCTAACGGGTTTTATGATTCTCTTTTTTATAAAAAATATTACTTTCCGCGCCATGTTAAGAGAGCGTTTTGTTTGAGCACCCGTCTTCTATTTTTCCACTCTTTTTGCTAAAGTAAGCTTGAGTTTTTCGCTAAGGCCGGAGTAACTCAGTTGGTAGAGTAACCCCTTCGTAAGGGGTAAGTCGCGAGTTCAAATCTCGCCTCCGGCTCATGGGTAAAGAAGAGATTCAAAAGAAAATCGAAGAAATTGAGCGGGCTATGAACTCGGCGGAATTTTGGGTGGATAAAGACAAGGCTCAGGCGATGATTCGCGAACACGAGGCGTTGAAAAATAAACTGACGGGAGTGGGGAAGTACGACGCGGGCGGAGCCGTGATGACCATTTTTTCCGGCGCGGGAGGAGATGACGCCGAGGATTTTTCCCGCATGCTTCTTGAAATGTATCAGAAATTTTTTAATAAGAGAAAGTGGAATTATCGAATAATTCATAAAAACGAAAATGATCATGGCGGGTATCGGAATATCACTCTGGAAATAAATAGTAAAGGTGTTTACGGCACACTTAAGAATGAGTCTGGGGTGCATCGTCTGGTGCGCCTCTCGCCATTTAACGCCAAGGCGCTTCGACATACCTCATTCTCGATGGTGGAAGTTATCCCGAAATTTGAGAAGTTAAATGAAGTGAAAATTCCACCGGAAGATATCAAGACCGAATATTCCAGATCATCTGCTCCCGGGGGGCAAAATGTGAACAAACGCGAGACAGCCGTGCGTTTGGTTCATCTTCCCACTAATCTGGCTGTGCATGTGGAGTCCGAGCGTTCTCAAGCGCAGAATAGAGAAAGAGCGCAGAGAATGCTTGAAGCCAAGCTTTATAAATTGCTTGAAGCGGAGCGAATGGCGAAAGAAAAGGGAATGTATATTTCCAAGACGACTCAAATAGAGTGGGGGAATCAAATCCGTTCCTATGTTCTGCATCCGTACAAAATGGTCAAAGATCACAGGACGGACGTCGAAGTCCGTAATGTTGAGGAAGTGCTAGATGGCGAGATAGGAGTATTCCTTGAAGCAGAGAGGGATTTATGATAATGTGGCGCAATGCTTAAAATCAGATTACAAAGAGTGGGCAGAAAACATGAACCGAGTTTCAGGCTTGTCTTAACCGATTCAAAAAATTCAACCAAGAGCGGTCGTTTCAAGGAAATTCTCGGCGTGTATGATCCTCGTAAATCAACCGGCAAAACTGACTCTCTCAATACTGAACGTATTAAGTACTGGCTTTCTCAAGGCGCAAATCCCACCGATACCATTCATAATCTTTTGGTAAAACGCGGTGTCATCAGGGCAAAAAAAATTGATGTGTCCGCTATGTCTAAGAAGGTCCCTACTGTCAAAGAAGATGTTACAATGAAGCCGGCGGCTGAAAAAGAGCCCGTCTGATTATTCCCTAACCAAAGAGTATGATTGATGATGTTAAATTTTTAGAATACGTTGTGAAGGCGCTGGTGAGTTACCCTGACGACATTAAAATAAAGAGAACCGTTGATGAAATGGGAGTGTTAATGACTCTGGATGTTCATCCTGATGATATGGGCAAAGTCATTGGTCGTAGTGGCAATACTGCTAAAGCTATCAGGATTCTTTTGCGTGTGGTGGGTATGAAAAATAATGCCCGTATAAATCTTAGGATTAATGAACCCGCGGGAGTTAGCGGGCAATCATGGCAAGATAGGCGAGGGTCTGCCGCTCCCAATGGTGCTTCCAATACTTCCAAAACACTTGATGAAGCGATGGAGGATTTGAATTTAGAATAGTCCCTCGATTTACTCGGGATAAATGCATTTTCACATTATCACCCTTTTCCCCAAAGCATTCGACTCTTATCTTAGTGAGTCAATTTTGAAGCGCGCTATAGAAGATAAAAAAATTAAAGTTTCTTTCTATAATCCGCGTGATTTTGTCAAAAATAAATGGAAGAGAGTGGATAGACCCCCATATGGCGGAGGGCCGGGGCTAGTAATCGAAGCTCTGCCTGTGGTTAAAGCAATTGAGTCTGTATTAAAGCTAATAGCTAAAAGCTACAAGCTGAAAGCTACCAAAATAATATTTTTGTCGCCTAGAGGAAAGCAGTTCACTAATGACTATGCGAAAAAAACTGCTAAAAAGTACAAAAATATTATTTTGGTCTGCGGTCGTTATGAAGGTATAGATGCTCGAGTGAAGAAAGTGTTCAAAGTGGATGAGATATCAATCGGCCCCTTTATCCTAACCGGAGGAGAATTGCCGGCAATGATGATTATGGATGTAATGGCCCGACAAGTACCCGGTGTGCTCGGCAATCTTGAATCTATTGAAGAAAGACGTATCTCATCAAGCGAAGTCTATACTCGTCCGGAAGTTTTTAAACATAGAGGTAAATTGTATCGTGTGCCTAAAATTCTTCTTTCTGGCCACCGCGCCAAAATAGATGAATGGAAGAAGAAAAGAAGGTGTTGACAAGAAATAGATCTCTGATAAGATGGCGACAACGATTGAGTTACGGCAAGTAGGGGATTTAGCAAAATTTAATAACTTTTTTCGAAGACACAGCGACAAGCGGCGTGTTTCGAATTTTTTTGTTTTACAATAATGCCACCATCAAATACTAGTATAAAAAATCCCAAGAGAGTAAAGAAATATTTTGGCCGTTTCAAGAAACTCTTAACTGAAATACCCAATTTAGTAACATCACAAGTGGAGTCGTTTGGGTGGCTTATTGAAAAGGGTCTCAAGGAAGTTTTTGAAGAATTTTCATCTATTAAAGATTTTTCGGCAAAAAAGTTTCAGCTCGACTTCGTGAATTTCGAATTGGCGGAACCAAAATTTGATGAGTACACGGCCAAGGGTAGAAAATTATCTTACGAGACGCCTTTAAAGGTGCGAGTGCGGCTGAAGAATTTAATCATGGATACGGAGAAGGAGCAAGAAATATTCATGGCTGATTTTCCGCTCATGACTTCTCACGGCACTTTTATTATCTCCGGTATAGAGCGCGTGGTGGTACCACAACTTGCTCGTTCAACCGGAGTTTCCTTTACTGCTCAAGAATTGAAGGGTAAAAAAACTTTTGGTGCCAAAATTATTCCCGGCCGTGGAGCTTGGATCGAGCTCGAGACTGATTTGGACGGGACGTTATATGTGCGCATTGACCGAAAGAGAAAATTTCCCGTTACCACCCTTTTACGCGCTTTTCTGCCTCCTGGGGTTGGCGGTATTGTATCAAATGACAAGATTTTAGCTCTTTTTAACGGTATTCCCGAAGCCAAACATTATCTTGAAAAGACTTTGCTAAAAGATCATACCACCACTCTCTATGAGGCTTCCATCGAAATTCACAAGCGTTTGCGCGACGGTGATTTAGCCGCGGCAGAGAATGCTCGTGAATTCGTGCGCTCCATTTTTGACAAGGAACGCTACGACCTTTCTCGTGTTGGACGTTTTCGATTCAACAACCGTTTTAGTATCAAAGAGACCTCGAAAGAGATTGAACGTCGGACTCTCTCACTTTCCGATCTTGTAATTATCATTTCCCACATCATTCATCTCAATGCCACTCCCGGCGCTATGGAAGATGATATTGACCATTTAGGTTCTCGAAGGGTACGTCTTGTGGGAGAACTTTTCCAACAGAAGATTCGTGTTGGTATGGCTCAAATCAAGAGAAATATCCAAAACAGAATGTCCACTATTGATACTAATGTCACTTTGCCGGTGCAATTTATCTCTCCCAAACCATTGCAAGCTAGGATGAAAGAGTTTTTCACGACCAATCAACTCTCACAATTTATGCAACAAACCAATGCTCTAGAAGAACTAGAACATCTTCGCACGGTTTCCGCCCTTGGTCCGGGGGGTCTCAATCGCGCCCGCGCCGGTTATGAGGTGCGTGACGTCCATCCTTCGCATTACGGTCGCCTCTGTCCAATTCAAACCCCGGAGGGCCCAAACATCGGTCTCATTTTGCGTCTATCAGCGTATGCTCGCGTCAATGAGTTCGGGATGATCGAGACTCCTTATGCCACGGTTTCGAACGGTAAAATTACTGGAGAAATTAAATATCTGAATGCTCTCGAAGAAGAAAACTCGATTATTGCTCATGCGGCGACTCCTATCGAAGGAAGCGAACTAATTCCTGAAATGGTGGAAGTGCGTGTCAAGGGAGCGCCGCAAACATTGCCGAAAAGCGAGGTTAATTTTATAGATGTGGCGACCAATCAGGCATTCTCGATAGCGACCTCGATGATACCGTTTCTTAATCATGACGATGCCAATCGAGCGCTCATGGGTTCAAATATGCAGAAACAAGCCACTCCATGCATCATCCCGGAAGTGCCCTTGGTGGCTACCGGTATTGAAGAAGTGGCCATTCGTGATACCGGCCGTATTATTTTCTCAAACGTTGATGGTGAAGTGTCTTATGCGGACGGTAAATTAATTGAAGTGAAGGACAACAAAGGCGCCATTCATAAATTTCCATTGGTCAATTTCTCCATGACCAATGGCTTTACCACTTTTCATCAAAGGCCTTCAGTTGAGTCGGGACAAAGAGTCAAGAAAGGTACGGTTCTGGCTGATTGTTCCTCTTCATCTGGCGGTCAGATGTCTATTGGCCAGAATGTTTTAGTGGCGTTTATGTCTTGGTCGGGGGCTAATTACGAAGATGCCATTATCATCTCCGAACGTCTAGTGGAAAAAAGCAAGTTTACCTCAATTCATATTGAAGAGTTTACCGTAAATGTCAGAGACACCAAACTTGGACCGGAGATGACCACTTGCGATATTCCAAACGTTGGAGAGTCAAAACTTAAAAACTTGGCTGAAGACGGTGTTATTAGGGTGGGCGCCGAGGTGCGCCCCGGCGATATTTTAGTAGGTAAAATTACTCCCAAGGGTGAATCTCAGCTGACCCCCGAAGAACGCTTGCTCCGTTCCCTTTTCGGTGAAAAAGCCCGAGACGTCAAGGATACTTCTAAGCGTATGGAAGGAGGCAAGCGAGGCAGAGTTATTTCTGTGCAAATCTTTACCCGCGAGAAGGGGGACAAGCTTGATTCGGGAATTTTGAAACAAATCCATATTCAGGTAGCGCAATTGAGAAACGTATCCGTGGGTGACAAGTTGGCCGGTCGACACGGCAACAAGGGTGTTATTTCCAGAATTTTGCCAGTTGAAGATATGCCCTACATGCTCGATGGCACTCCCATTGATGTGATTCTTACTCCTCTGGGCGTGCCGTCTCGTATGAATCTGGGTCAAATTCTGGAAATGCACCTAGGTTTAGCGGCGCATGCTCTTAATTATCAGGCGATCGTGCCTCCATTCGCCGGTGCGACCGAAGATGAAATTAAAGCAGAGCTTGTCAAGGCGAACTTTAAAGAATCAGGTAAGGTAAAACTTTTTGATGGTCGCACCGGCGAGCCATTCAACCAAGAAATCGCTATTGGATACATGTATATTCTTAAACTGCATCATATGGTTGAAGATAAGATACATATGCGCTCTATTGGTCCTTATTCCCTCATTACGCAACAACCTTTAGGAGGTAAAGCTCAAAATGGTGGTCAGCGCTTCGGAGAGATGGAAGTTTGGGCGCTTCTTGGTCACGGGGCAAGTTACACTTTACGTGAAATGTTAACTATTAAGTCCGATGACATTCTCGGCCGCTCTGCTGCCTTTGACGCGATCGTTAAGGGAGAGAAAATTCCCGAACCGCATCTGCCGGCCTCCTTCAACGTGCTTTTGAGTAATCTTCGCGGTCTGGCTCTGGATGTGGAATTGAAGAAAAAACCAGATAATCCAAAAAATAATGAATAATTATAAAACGAAAGCCACTGTTGCCAAAGAATTCGATGTCATAAGCATTAAGCTAGCTTCTCCTGATCGGATCAAAGAGTGGTCGCATGGCGAAGTGACCAAGCCGGAAACCATCAATTATCGCACTCAAAGAAGCGAACGTAACGGTCTTTTTGACGAGAAGATCTTTGGACCGGATAAAGATTTTGAATGTTATTGCGGCAAGTATCGTGGTATCCGATATAAAGGCATTATCTGCGAGAAGTGTGGCGTTGAGATTACACGTTCCATTGTGCGGCGGGAGCGTATGGGTCATATAGAACTGGCCACTCCGGTGGCCCATATTTGGTTTTTAAAAAATGTTCCATCAAGAATTTCTCTGGTGATGGGTATTCCTGTATCAGACCTTGAAAAAGTTGTCTATTTTGCCGGCTATGTTGTTACCAGTGTCTCAGAAATGGAAAAGGCTCGAGTTCTTAAGGATTTGGAATCCGAATTCAAGGCCAAAGTAAAGACTCTCCAAGATGAAAAAAGCAAACTGGCTCTCAAGGAATTAGCGCTTGCCACCAGGCGTGATATTGAAGCTCTGGTTCCGGGTCGAGTACTGAATGAGGTCGAATACCATCGTTCGAGTATGAAGTACCCGACCATCTTTGAAGCGGGTATCGGTGCGGAAGCAATTTATAATATTTTAAAAAATATTGATCTTGAGAAACTCTTACGAGAACTTAAGACAAAGCTTGAACATTCTCCCTCAACCGAGGTTGCCAGACTAAACAAGCGTATCTCGACTATTCAGTGGATGATTAATGCCGGTAACAGGCCGGAATGGATGTTTTTGATACGGATCCCCGTTATTCCGCCGGCGGTTCGACCCATGGTTCCTTTGGATGGAGGACGTTATGCTACGGCCGACGTTAATGATCTCTACCGTCGTGTTATCAATCGCAATAACCGTCTCAAAAAGCTTAAAGAAATAAGTGCTCCGGACGTTATTTTACGTAATGAGAAAAGAATTCTTCAAGAAGCAGTGGATGCTCTCATAGATAATACCATTAGACATTCAAACATTTCCGGCAATCAGTCTCAACGCCGACCACTCAAATCATTATCCGATAATCTTAAAGGTAAAAGAGGCTTGTTCAGACAAAATCTGTTGGGAAAACGTGTGGATTATTCCGGCCGCTCGGTTATTGTGGTTGGTCCGGAATTGAGGCTTCATCAATGCGGTCTTCCCAAACACATGGCTCTGGAACTTTTCAAGCCGTTCATTGTTTCCGAACTTTTAAGACGCGAGCTTGCTTATAATATACCCGGTGCTCGTCGGCTCATCGAAGATGCCATCCCGGAGGTCTGGGCCATTCTAGAAGAAGTGATTCGCGGCAAATATGTGCTTTTAAACCGTGCCCCGACACTGCATCGCTTGGGTATTCAAGCCTTTCAACCGGTGCTGATCGAGGGTAATGCTATTCAACTTCATCCATTGGTCTGTACCGCTTTCAACGCGGACTTTGATGGTGATCAGATGGCTGTTCACGTGCCACTTACTGTTGAGGCTCAAATTGAAGCGCGTTTGGTAATGGCGGCGGACAAAAATATCTTAAAACCGGGCAACGGCGAACCGGTGGTCTCCGCCAAATTGCTTGATATTGTCCTCGGCACTTTCTGGATGACGCGTACCGTTCCAGGCGAGAAAGGTGAGGGGAGATATTATTCCAGTCCGAACAGCGCCATCACCGCCTATGAATTTGGTGTTATCAGTTTGCGTGCGAAAATCTCCGTCCTGCCGACTAATACGGAGCGATACAAGTATTTCGAGGGAAAGATGTTTGAAACTTCTGTCGGGCGGCTTCTCTTTAACGGTATTTTACCTTCAGATTATTCTTTTCTTAATCATGAAATGAGCAGAAAGAAAATGTCCGAGCTCGTTGATGATTTGATAGATCGTTACGGTATTGAGAATATTCCATCGATTATGGATAAAATCAAAAATTTCGGTTTCCATTATGCCACTATTTCCGGAGTGACTTGGGGGCTTAGTGATGTCAATATTCCGTCAGATAAGAAGGATATCATTGATAGGGGTCGCTTGGCTGTGAATGAGGTTGTGGGTCAATATCGGGAAGGTCTTCTATCCGAACATGAACGCATCATCAAGTCGGTTGAAATCTGGCAGGGAATTAAATCAGAAGTCGAGCAACTTATTCCAGGTACCCTCGGCGTCAACGATTCTGTTTATGACATGACCTATTCAGAAGCCAGAGGTTCCCTCAGCAATCTCAATCAAATGGTTGGTATGAAAGGTATCATTCAAAATGTTGCGGGTGTCGCCCTCGAGTTTCCCATCTTGTCATGTTATAAGGAGGGATTGACTCCATTGGAATATTTCATCACTACTCACGGTAGTCGTAAGGGCTTGACCGACACCGCCCTCAATACTGCCAAGGCGGGCTATTTGACCAGGAGACTTTTTGACGTGGCGCAAGACGAAATTGTCACCGAAGAAGATTGCGGTGTAAAAGAGGGTCTGATCATTCGTAAGACGACCGCTTCCGGTATCGAAATGTTGCTCTCAAAAAATATCAAAGGCAGATTCTTGGCGGTAGATTTATTTGACAACGCTGGATTATTACTATTCAAACGCGGACACCTTTTTGTCAAAGCTGACGCGGAGGTGATTGACAAAACTCCGATTGAATCTGTGAATGTCCGTTCGCCTTTGGCCTGCAAATCCGCGCATGGCGTTTGCGTGAAGTGTTATGGCGTCGATCTTGGTAATAACAAACCAGTCGAACTGGGAGAGGCGATCGGCACGGTGGCGGCTCAGGCCATCGGTGAACCGGGGACACAGTTAACCATGCGCACTTTCCACTCCGGCGGTATCGCCTCGACCAGCGGCGATATTACCGCCGGTCTGCCGCGCGTGGAAGAAATATTTGAGAAACGCAAACCCAAGGTATCTGCGGCCATCAATCATCTGGATGGGCTGGTGACTGAAATCAAGGTGCTTGGTCACGATCGGCTCATCGTAGTAACTCCCAATATTGGAGAAACAAAATCCGTCAAACCGGGGGCTCGATCTAATAGCGCCAAAAAACTCGACAACGAATACACTGTTCCGGCCTCGAGATCCCTCTTGGTGAAAGTCGGCCAGAGTGTTAAAAGGGGTGATATCATGACCGATGGCTCGGTAGATTTGGATGAACTCTTTCGTTACGCCGGTCGAGAAAAAACAGAGAATTATATTATTCATGAAGTCTCGAAACTCTACGAACTTCAGGGCGCGGCGGTATCTCATAAACATATTGAACTCATTGTGCGCCAGATGTTTGCTCGTCGTAAAATCAGAAATCCCGGGGATACGAGTTTTACTCACGGTGATATTGTCGAAGCCTCTGAATTCATTAGAATTAATAATCTAATGAAAGAGAAGGGTCTTGAGGAGGCGACGGCTGAAGCAATTGTCATGGGTATTACGGAAGTCTCGCTTTCTCGCTCGAGCTTCTTGTCTGCCGCTTCGTTCCAGCATACGCCTCGGGTGCTGATTCAAGCCGCTATCAGAGGTGCTGAAGATGAACTAGTTGGTTTGAAGGAAAATGTTATTATCGGCCGTCTGATTCCGGCCGGCACCAGTTTCAAGGGTGGTTATAAAGAAAAACTAATATGCGAGGCGATGTCGACACAATCAAAGAACGATTGAATATCACCGAGATAGTCTCTGGATATATCAAACTGGAAAAGGCTGGAACGAGTTTCAAGGCCCGTTGCCCGTTCCATAATGAAAAAACCCCGTCTTTTTTTGTATCACCGGCGCGTCAAAGTTTCTACTGTTTTGGCTGTGGCGCTAAAGGGGATATTTTTACTTTTGTGGAAGAAATGGATGGTTTGGATTTTCGTGGAACCTTAAAATTATTGGCGGAGAAAGCTGGTGTGGAAATCAAATATCAGGTGAGCGGTGAATCAAGGGCCGAGAAAGATAAGATTTTGAATGTTCTGGAACAAGCCACCAAGTTTTTTGAAAAAGAGTTGGCTGATCATCGGTCGGTGCGTCAATATCTTGCTTCCAGAGGGATCAGCGAAGAAACGGTGAGAAATTGGCGTATTGGTTATGCGCCGGGTCCGTCAGCCGGCGGATGGCGCGCTCTCCGCGAATATATGAATAGTCTCGGATACAACGACACCGTTTTACTCAAGGCGGGTCTGATCAAAAAATCCGGCGATGATGCGAAGGGCAAGGAACTCTACGATGTTTTTCGGGACCGCGTCGTTTTTCCACTCGCAGATTCGAATGGTTCGATCATTGCTTTCTCTGGTCGGGCTCTTGATAAAAAAGTGGAACCCAAATACTTAAATAGTCCCGACACTGTTCTCTTTACCAAAAGCGAGGTGTTGTATGGCTTAGATAAGGCCAAAGATCAGATTCGTAAAAAAGATTACGCCGTTCTAGTGGAAGGACAGGTAGATTTGGTGCTTTCCCATCAATCCGGAATCAAAAACTCCATAGCTTCTTCGGGTACGGCTTTTACTCGCATGCACCTTGAGCGTCTTAAACGATTTTCCTCTCGGATAATCATTGCCTTTGATGGAGATCCGGCCGGAGAGAAAGCGGGAGAGAGGGCAAGTATTCTCGGCCTTTCTTTAGGTCTTGAAGTAAAAGTGGCAAATCTACCGGTAGGTCTTGACCCGGCGGAAGTTATTAAGAAAGATCCTCAAAAGTGGAAAGATATTCTTCGAGAATCACTTCCGGCCGTGGAATTCTTCTTCAATAAAATTGAGGAAAAAGAAAAAGATTCCAGAAAGCTTGGCAAACAGGTTGAAAAGAGAATTTTACCGATGATTAAGCTCATCGAAAGCGCTATTGAGCAATCCTATTTTATTTCGATGTTGGCGAAGCGCACAGGTATAAAGGAAACAATTCTTTGGGAAGATTTGAAAAAAGTTAAGAGAGTCGACATTTCTCAAGAGTCAGACTTTGGGGACCCAAATGGGTCTGGTTTTAATGCAAAGAAAGAACCCCATCTCACACAACGAGAACAGATTGAGGGACGTTTAGCTGAAATCAAATTATGGCGACGAGAATTGCCCGAATCTATATCGGAGACGCTTACTCTTAAGAAAGAAGAATCAGAACTCGCGGATAATCTCTCTGGCCTTCTATTACGCGATAATCTTAGCCGTTTACTTTCGGAGCTTTCGCGCGCGGAAGTAGCCAAGGATGGCAAATTGATTACGTCTCTGACTCGCGAGATCCAAGGAGTGCACGTTCAAATGAATGCTCTAGAGGAAAAGAAAAAAATGTTGTAGAATAGAGAATCTTTTAATTTTAATAATGAGAAAAAATAAACAAAAAAAGAAAAAGTCCAAGAAGATTGTCAAAAGACAATCCAAGAAAAAGTCTGCTTCAAAGAGAATTCGTAAGATAAACAAAAAACAAAAAACAAAAAACAGGTCGTTAACCAAAAAGAAAATCGACGAGGTGCTCAAAATGGAACGTCTAACCGCACGGGGCAAGGAACGTGGTTTTGTCACTTATGGCGAAATTCTGAAAGAATTTCCCACTATTGAAACCAATATCATCTTTCTTGATGAGTTGTACGAAAAGCTTCATGCTCTCGGCGTTGATATTCTTGAAGAAGGGGGATTATTGGAGATGCCCAAAGAGGAAACCGATAAACATTATACCTATTCAAGAGGAGATTCATCGTACGATTCTATCCAAATGTATCTTAGGGAAATCGGTCAGTATCCTCTCATTGCCGGCTCGATGGAAAAAGAATTGGCCAAAAGAATCGAAAAGGGAGATGAGGATGCCAAAAACTTGCTGATGAAGGCCAACCTTCGCTTAGTGGTTTCAATTGCCAAGAAATATGCCAATCGCAGCCCGGACCTTACATTGCTTGATCTAATTCAAGAGGGGAATCTGGGATTACACAAGGCGGTAGAAAAATTTGATTGGACCAAAGGTTTCAAATTTTCCACCTACGCGACCTGGTGGATTAGGCAGGCCATTACTCGCGCCCTAGCCGATCAATCACGCACTATTCGTGTACCGGTGCATATGGTCGAAACTATTGCCAAGTATAAACAGGTTGTCAGGCGTCTCACCCAAGATCTTGGTCGGGAACCTTTACAAGAAGAAATCGCTTTGGAAATGAATTTGGATGTGGAAAAGATTTATCAGATTGAGAAAATCGACCAATCCACGGTCTCTCTCGAGAGTCCGGTGGGTAATGACGGCGAAGATGATAAAAGCAAGCTGGGAGATTTCCTAGCGGATGACAAGATTCTTTCCCCGGATCAGGATTCTTCGCGACGTATTATTTCCGACCAGGTACGCGAAATTTTAGGCGATCTGCCTCCTAAAGAGAGGAAGATTTTGGAAATGCGTCATGGGCTCTTGGATGGCTATACTCATACTTTGGAGGAAGTCGGTAGAGTTTTTGGTGTTACTCGTGAACGTATTCGCCAGATAGAAGCCAAAGCGCACGAAAAAATTCGCCAGCATGAAAAAATAAACAGGTTGAGGGGATATTAAAATTGAAAATAAAAAAGGCCGACAATATTGTCGAGCCTTGGAGTTAGGAACGTGAACCGATAGCTAGATTGCCGGTTCACGCTCCCGGCGGACCCAGACTAACGTGCCGAATATGCAGCAGGGTGATTCGTAATCCATTGCACGAAATCTGGGGAGTGGTGAGGCGGATCCACATTTTTTCAAACCGGATTCAGGCAGTGAAATCTAGCTTTCACTGATTGTTTGTAAATAATTTTAATTATCTACAAAACCGATTTGGCCTCGTCGACCCGTTCCGCGACATTTGTGACGGCGAATGTCGCAGAGGTCGATTCGTCTACCTTCATCCTATCATATACAAGTGACAATGTCAAGGAATTTGAGATACTCATAAAATATGGCTAAAAATCATGGTTTTATGATATTATGGCGGTAATGGTTATATCAAAATCAGAGTTCATGATGTTTCTTAAACACCCGGCATGGCTGTGGCTTAAGAAATTTGATAAAGAAAAACTGCCTCTACCGGACAAAGGTTTGCAGGCGCTTTTTGATGAAGGCACGCTTTTCGAACAATATGCCGAGAAACTCTTTTCCAATGCCGTCAAACTTGGTTATAAAGACGGCAATGATTTTAGCGGTACGAAATATTACGCTTTGCCGAATCTGACAACGCAAGAGATAGAGAAGGGAACAGAAGTAATTTTACAAGGCAGAGTGGAAGTTAATCTACCCGGACAGAAGGGCGGTATTACGTCTATCTTTGATGTTTTGGAGAGAGTAAGTGACAAAACATACGACTTGTACGAAATTAAGTCTGCTACCAATGTTAAACCCGAGCATATTCCAGACCTGGCCTTCCAGACTATCGTGCTTGAAAATGCGGGACTGGTTGTGCGCAAGATGTATGTTCTTCACGTGAATAATCAATATGTCAGACACGGAGAAATCGAGCCGGTCGGTATCACTAAAAAATCTGATGTCACGGACGAGGTACGTGAAAGTTTGGCTGAGACGCACGAGAATATCAAAAGAGCTTTCAAAATTCTCCAAAAAAAAGAAATGCCGGATCTTTCCCCGCGCCATCTGACACGTGGTGGAGAAATATTGGATGAATGGCTGGAAATTTTTCAGACGATCAAGGGAAAACTGCCTCGCTACAGTATTTATAAACTCTACAGTTCCGATCCCAAAACACTGGCTTGGCTCGAAGATAATGGCATAGAGCTTTTGGATGAGGTTCCACTTAACGGCCCGCTGACAGAAAAACAATTGAGGCAAGTGGAAGCCATGAAATCCGGCACCCAGCATATTGATAGAGAAGAGATTAATAATTTTATCAACACTCTGGAGTATCCGCTGCATTTCTTGGATTATGAAACAATGGCCGGCGTCATACCGGCCTTTAACGGATACCGGCCGTACCAGCAAATACCTTTCCAATACTCTCTTCATATTCTGGATAAACCGGAAGGTAAATTGATGCACAAAGAATTTTTACACACGGAAAATAATGATCCGGTGCCATCGCTCCTTAAACATCTTAAAAATGATTTTGCCGGCCAAGGATCTGTTATTTCGTGGTTTATGACTTTTGAGAAAAATAGAAATCTAGAGATGGGCAAGATGCATCCCGCATACAAAAAATTTCTGTCTGGTATTAATGAGAGAATGGTGGATCTAATGGTCCCGTTTTCCAAGGGCTGGTTCGTAGACAAAGATTTTTTTGGCAAGGCTTCGATCAAGCTGGTTTTGCCGGCTCTTTTGCCTGAATTTAGTTACAAAGAACTTAATATTTCTGACGGCGGGCAAGCTCAACGCGTATGGATGCAGACGATATTACAAGGCAAAAATCAAAATGAAAAAATCAAAATTATTGAGGATTTAAGAAAATACTGCGCCCTAGACACTTATGCTATGTATGCCATTCTCAAATATCTTGAAGAAAGAGTTTAGTGTTATTTGAGCAGCCCGTCGATTTTGGCCTTGACCATAGTTAGTGGTTCAGCTCCGTTGATTAATATTTTCTGCCCGTCTCGAGTCACGATAACGGAGTAAGGAGTACCTAACGCACCTGCCTTGATTGCTTCTTCGACACTTTTCTTCACCAATTCGGCATATCTACTGCTGGATAGACAGGCATTAAAAGCGTTTCCATCAAGTCCTATGGCCGTTGCTATTTTCGGTAATTCATTTGGATCAAGTGAGTTGTTGGAGTTGGTAGTTTCAAAAATTTTATCAAGATATTTCCAGAATACCTGATTGCCGCCAAGTTCGGCCGCGCATTCCGTCGCCTCTGCTTCCTTTGATGCTTTGGAATGTAATTGAGCGATCGGGAAGTGCCTGTAGACCCAAGCTACCTTACCATCATAATTTTGTACTACTTCTTTCATCGTCTTGTGGAAAGTTTTACAGAAGGGACATTCAGTGTCCGAATATTCAACTATTACCAATTCTGCATTTTTGTCTCCAATGATATGATCCTTTTCTGTCACGGAGACAAGATTGATATCTACCGCTTGAGTATCAGTGTTGTTGGCGATTGGTGTTGGATTGCTCGAGCCGGCGCCGAAGTAAATTGCTGCGGCGACTAAACCACCCGCTACTATTATGGCCAACGGTATAGTAAATGTGTTTTGTTGATTTGGTTCCATGATTTTGTGTTAAGTTTACATCATAACATTTAAAAATTCAAAATGGTAAGGAGAATGTGAGCTTGTGATTATTTGATTTTTCCCATTCTGAAGTATTTAATTTGATTTTGTTGAGCGTATTGCCTTCTTTGAATACCAATGAATTATTGGTCTGAGCATAGTCATAGAGTTCTTTGGTGAGCTTAACATCGTTTAGACAATATGCGCGGACTCTCTCTATATCGCCGGCTTTCCACCAATCTGTTGCATCGGCGCCGTGGCCGGATTTATTTTTACCCAAAGTGCCTTCCGTCAGCTGATCAAGACGCATTCGGCGTCCGTAAGAATCTTTTATCTCCCTTAAAATGTCTAGACTTCTTATTTTCAGCAAATCTCCAGGGTAATATTTATTAAGAAGTGGAATATCAAAGTGGTCGGAATTGAAACCAATGAGCATATCGGCGCGCTCAAGTATCGGCCAGAGTCTAGGTAGCTCCTCTTCTACATATGAAGAATACGAATCGGTCAGAGAATCATGGATGGCCACCAAAGCGATATCTAAAAGAGTCGGATCATTCTTACCGACGTCATTGAAGAAATTTTTGGTCTCTATGTCCAATACTATTTTACGCATAATGGCAATCCGTGCGTTTCAAGAAAATCTCGGAGAGTAATATCTCCCATACCAAATCCCACCGCAGGGATTGGCTCAACGTCAAACATTTCAAGAAGATTATCGTATCGTCCTCCGCCAGCTAGAGCGCGCCCGTTTTCTTTGCTTATATCAAAGATTTCAAAAACTACACCGGTGTAGTAAGTTTGTCCTCTGGCTAAAGTAGGGTCAAAGACGAGGTTTGGCGCCATTTCTTTAAAGTTATCAATATCAGCGTTATTAATCCTGATTTCAAAATCTTCATCTTTTGCGCCAAATTCTTTCATAATAGTGTAAGCAAGGGAAACAATTTCTTTGTCCGCCTCGATACCAGCTATACCTAAAAGATCGCAATTTAATTGCCAATGCTCACGCCTTCTTCCGCGTTGAGGACGTTCGTAACGAAATAGATTTGGAATAGAGTACCAGCGTAAGGGGAATTTTAAATTTCTGCGGCGTGCGGCGATCATGCGAGCCAGTGTCGGGGTCATCTCTGGACGCAAAGTAACCGATCGATTACCTCGGTCTGTAAAGGTAAAAGTCTGTTCATTAACTATCTCCGCGCCTGATTTCTCGGTGTAAATTTCAGTCGGCTCAAGCAGTGATGCGCTGTATTCAACATAGCCGAATTTTTTAACAGTCTTATGCCATACGTTGAAAATATAGTTCTGAATAACCATATCTTCCGGATAAAAATCTCTGACTCCTTTGTACGGATCGATTCCAAGTTTTGCCATGCCGGTATTATACCGCTTTCCTCTGGGCTTTTGAACGAGCTTGTTGGGTTAAAAGAATTTTTCGCAAACGGACAGCATCGGGAGTAATTTCTATATATTCATCATCGTTCATAATCTCCATAGCTCGTTCAATGTCAAGTTTATAGGCTGGTGTGAGATAAATACCTTCATCCGAGCCGGAAGCGCGCATATTGCTTAGCTGTTTACCCTTGGTCGGATTAACGTAGAGATCTTCACCCTTTGAGGTATTACCAATAACTTGCCCCTCGTACACCTCATCTGCCGGCTCTGTATACAAGACGCCCCTGTCTTGTAGATTGTTGAGCGAGAAGGCAAGCGCCTTGCCATTCTCCATAGAGATCATTGAACCATTCTTTTCATGCTTCATTTCACCAGCGTAGGGTTTAAACGCGATGAATCGAGAAGAGAGAATGCCAAAACCCTTGGTATCTATTACAAATTGATTGCGATAACCCAAGAGCCCGCGAGTCGGCGCCTCGAAAGTAATGCGGGTTTGCCCGCCTCGCGTCGGCTCGCCTCCGCGAGTCGAGGCGGGATTATCTACTGTTTTTATATCAAGGATAGCGGCTCGGCGCTCTGTCAACTTTGAAATCACGGTACCGGACATTTGTTCGGGCACGTCAACTATTACTTCCTCGAATGGTTCGACAAGCTCACCATCATTACCCTTACGGGTAATGACATGCGGTTGAGACACTTGAAGCTCAAATCCTTCGCGCCGCATATTTTCCAAAAGAATGGCAAGATGCAACTCCCCTCGACCATAAACAGTTATAAATTCACCGAAAGAGAAATCTACCTTAAGTCCAACATTTACTTCTAATTCACGCTCGAGGCGTTCGCGAATTTGTCGACCAGTTACAAATTTGCCAACCCGCCCGGCAAAGGGGGAGTCGTTGATGAGCAGATTAAGAGAGACAGTCGGTTCATCTACCGATATCGCCGGTAGAGCCGGAGTGTTTTCGCTTGCCGTTATCGTATCGCCGATATATATCTCTGGCAGTCCTGCAAGCATGCAAATATCTCCAGCGACTACTTCATCCGCCTCCTTTCTCTTGAGTCCTTCAAAAGTGTAGAGTTTGCTGATTTTTCCAGTATATGTTTTCCCATCGGGTTTTTTTACAAAGACTTTCTGCCCGTCTTTTAATGTGCCCTCGTAAATCCGCGCAATCGCCAATCGTCCCAGAAAATTATCATAAGCCAAATTGAAGGGCTGGGCTCTCAAGGTCTCGCTCCTTTCTTCCGTGAGACTATTCGCTGGGGGCACATGTTCGAGAATCGTATCCAGAAGAGGAGTCAGGTCTTTAGATTCATCGGTTAGATTTTTCTTGGCGATGCCTTCTCGTCCGATGGCATATACGGTGGGGAAGTCTATTTGTTTGTTGTTGGCGCTCAGTTCCAGGAAAAGTCCGAGTACGGATTCATGCGCCGCTTCTGGTTCTGCGGCTGGTTTGTCAATTTTGTTTATCACCACAATGGGTCTTAGCCCAAGCTCCAAAGACTTTTTTAGAACAAAGCGAGTTTGAGGCATCGGTCCTTCTTGAGCATCCACAACAAGAAGCACCGTGTCTATGGAACGCAGCACACGCTCCACTTCGGAGCCGAAGTCCGAGTGTCCGGGGGTATCAACGATATTTATTTTTGTGACGGCACGTCCTGAGTTTGTCGAAGGATAGAAAATGGAAGTATTTTTTGCATAAATGGTAATACCACGTTCCAATTCAAGCGCATTTGAGTCCATCGAAACTCCTTCTGCTGCGACGCCGGTTTGGCGCATCAAAGCATCTGTAAGGGTAGTCTTACCGTGGTCAACGTGCGCGATAATCGCTATATTGCGAATTTCCATAAGCGACTATTAAAACACAATTTTTATTTTTCTACAAACTCTCCGTTCTTGTAGATAAATTGTTTTGATGCAGAGACAGTCGGTTCGGCGGCAAAAGCTTCGTCAGGCTTACGGTCTAAATATTCTACGGTCACAGCGTCTCCTTTTATAGAAAGAGATTGAGGAGCAATGCGATCTCCAATAAAAATAACTTTTGAGCCTTTGTAAGCCACAGGTCCTGATGTAAAAGCCGCTAGATATATAAATATTCCGGAACCGGCGCCATAGCGAGCTAAAAGAAGGACCGTGTCTTCTTTGCCGTCCGCGTTGAGATCGCCATAAGCGAATTTGTCCATTAAAACGGTTTCTTCCACAAGTACGCTACCGGGGACTATTGATTTCTCATTTTTTCCTGCTGAGAGAGTAATCATTTCATTGTCAAATATAAAAGTAGCGTTTGATGGGTCGGGACGGAAAGCGCGGGTGTCATTTATTGTCGGAGCCTTGGTCGTCTCGGTAGGAGAATTACCACGCATGGCGTAAACAAGGACGGTGCCAGCGACTATGATTATAATGATAATAATTTTCTTCATTCGCTTAATTTTAACATGATTCAAACGAAAATCCCCGAATGGGGGATTTTCGTTTCGCGGTCTGCTCCGTGTCAGAGGATGATTCCGCTTTTTGTTATTTTGGGTTATCTCTGATTGAGGCTCATAACACTCAATTATTTAAGATCCCTTTGTTATATTGTTTAAGGAATCTCCTCAATGAAGCTGACCTCACATAATCATCATCTCAATATTTTAAAAAGTCAAATCAATTTTGCGCATAAATTGGTGGATATCCTGTTAATGAAATGTGTATAGCTTGTTGATATTTAGAATACAGAATGGCCCCAAGTGCAGATGCGCTTGGGGCCACGAGTAGCGTGAAGTATCTAATCCTCCTTTAAATTTAGAACTTCAGCCCTTTTGTTCAGAGATCGTCTTTTTCACTCGGCGGGCCAATCCTAGTGTATTTAAGACCTTGATTACTGGCCACGCTGGGTCTATCTCATTCCATCTAACGCTGAACTTGGGACTGTGCGTGAATCCGTGATGATTATTATGCAACCCTTCGCCCGCAGTAATCAGTGCCACGAATCTAAGATTGGTCGCCGTGTTGAAGAAGTTCTCATATCCTTTATAGTGACATAATCCATTAATGGATGACGAAAGTATAAAGACATATGTCACGGCATGGACACCGGCTGCCAATAATCCCCATCCCAAACCCAAGAGCACACAGAGTATCACGGTACCTAGTGAGACACCAAGCAAACCATAGTTGAAAAACCACTTGTCCCAAATATCTTCCTTAATGTCTGGAGTGTACTTTATCAGGATATTCTTATCCCTTAGCGCTCGTGCATAGTGAACGACGTTTCCAAGTTGTATAGACCAGAAACCCTCAAGAATCGGGCTATGAGGGTCGCCTTCTCTATCTACAAATGTATGATGTTTGCGGTGCACCGCTACCCATTCTCGCGTTTTTTGTCCTGTGGTAATCCACAAGAAACAACGAAATATCCAAGCCATTGACGGATGCAATGTCAGCGCATAATGCGCCATCGTTCGATGTAGATAGATGGTGGTGCTAAACACCGCTATCTGCGACACAATCATTGCGACACCTAGTGTAAACAGTAGATACATGGTCGAACCCTCCTTTCCTTTTTATTTCTGAAACTAAGAACTAAAATCATTTCTGCTTACCATTATATAATCAATCTGGCGGAACTACTAATCGGTATCTTTTTCTGTCAGAATATGCGTATATGTCTAACTTCATTAGAAGACACGGCATAATTGTATTTCTTGTTGCCTTTCTTTTGGCGTTTGTTTTAATTTCTATCTATGTTACTCCGAAGGAGATAGTGGATTATATTGGCGTTGAAAACACATACTTTGTCTCTTTTTTGTTGGCGGTGTTTGGCGGGCTATCGACTGTAACTGGTATTTCTTTTTTTACTTCAGTAGTGGCCTTTTCAAGCGGGGGCGCGAATCCGTTTCTTCTCGGTCTTTTCGGCGGTCTGGGGATTTTTATCAGCGACGCTATTTTCTTTTTTGTTGCGCGATATAGTGTCCAAGTGTTAAGAGAAAATATCAAGCCTGTTTCTCTGCGGCTTGTTTCTAAAATGGAAAAAGTTTCTCCAAGTCTTATCTTGTTTGGTGTTTATCTTTATATCGGACTCACTCCGCTTCCAAATGATATCCTTATGATTGCTCTCGCGTTTCTGGGCATATCATTTAAACGATTGGCTCCAGTATTATTGGCCGGCAGTGTCACTGTAGTGATGTTGGTAGCCTATTCGGGAGAAATAATTTTTAATTATTTTTTGACTCTGTAGTCTGTCCGTCAAAGTGTTCCGTATCGGTCTCTGCTTCAACTTTGGTTTTGTGAATAACGCCGTCACGGTGATGCGGTGGCATGTAGAGAGTGTAAAGTTTCATGGAGCCGGAGTCGGAGTTCACGATGTTGTGTTTGGTACCCGCCGGAACAATGATAACACTGCCGTCAGTAATGTTATGCGGAATATCGTTTAGAATAGCCGTACCACTTCCTTTCTCCACACGCAGAAACTGATCAACGTCATGCACTTCCTCGCCGATTTCTTCTCTGACAAGAAGCGACATTAGGACAAGCTGGCTATTTTTGTCCGTGTATAAAACTTTGCGAAAATTCTCATTCTCAAGCGAGAGCTTTTCAATGTTTGTGACGTAGCCTTTCATATAGCATGTTATTTATTGATTTTTTCTTCTTTCGTATCGGATTCATCTTGGTATTTTTTACCACACCTTCAAGACGTGGTGGTACGGTCAGATGATTCATCTGACGCAGAAGCTTCTTTTTATCAATTTTATCATGATTTCTCATTTTCTTACTTTTACTTTTATGGCTTTCATATTTACCGATCGTAGAAGTTTTATAACGGTTTTATCGGACACTTGCGAGAATTCTTCATAATACATACCAATAGCCACAAAATTCGGGTCGGGATAAAGACAGATAAAATCATCCACCTCGTCTGCCATCGTAGTCATTGTAATATCCGGAGCCACTGGAACCGCCAGGATAATTTTCTTCGGTTTGTGCGGTCTAAGATCGTTCAATGCTGCCCGGACAGTTAGTCCGGTGGCCAAACCGTCGTCAACGATTATCGCTATCTTTTCCGTCACTTCCGGGATACGAATTCCCTTGAGATACAAACTGTGTCTTCTGCGCGCTTCAATTTGCGCATTCTCAACCAACTCGTCAAACTTATCTTCTCCGATGGCTGATGCCGCTTCTTTGTTTTTTACCACATACCCATTTTGACCGACGGCGGCGATAGCGAACTCTGGAAAGTCTGGGTGGCCTATTTTTCTCGCAGTGAGGATATCAAGCGGCGCGTGAAGAGCACGCGCCACTTCTGCTCCCACCACCACACCGCCGCGGGGCAAAGCATAAACCACCACATCTTCTTTGGCATAATTCTCAAGCCGTTTGGCAAGTCGCTTGCCAGCCTCTTCACGGTTTTTGAATTTTATTTGTGTCATCATTCGTTTTTAAGAGTATCGTTTAAGGCAGAAATTTTCTTATCAAGTTTTTGAACATCTTTTTGTACTTCGCGGAGAACACTTGTTTCGGCATAAATCTCCGCCGCCTCCTTTTCAACCAGTTTCTTTTCTTTTTTGATTCCACTGGTAATAATTTTGTCGCTAATAAAGTGTTCCACGAACGCTCCCGAAAGGAGCAAAATAATAATGCTTGTTATAAGGGTTACAAGTCCCGTCATGAATGAAAATTCGTCGGCCAGAAGCCAAACTCCTCGAAAAAAGAGAACAATGCCGACACCGCTTACGAGACCATAAAGAATCGGTCGTTTGCTCAAGGAAAAGCGAATTTTATCCTCTAAAACATCAAAAAACTTAAGAAAGGTCTTCATATTTTATTTTTATTACCACTGTTTAAGGAATAGTGATTATTTTATTTTTATACTCTTGAAAAATTTACCCTTATGAGCCATCTGGTTCATGAATCGACCGGTTTTGTTATTAATCTTAGTAAAGCGCTTATTGTGTCCGCTGAATACCTGCGAGCGATTTCTGATTATACCTTGACGACCCCTACCTTTTGATCCATTTTTTGCCATGGTTTTAGTATACCAACGTTCTTTATCTAATCCCAGTGTTTAATGTGCGTGCATTTCACCTTGGTTATTTGACATTTACATATTTTTAGTTATAATCTAGCCAGATTTGTAGTAAAAATGACGAACTAACGCGATAGGAGGATACAGTGTCAAAACCAAGTTGTTTGATGGCCGTAATGCCGGATGGTTCTGGTTTAACAGTAAGGGTGGTGAGCGACAAAGTAATTGCGAATGTACGTGAAATTCACCACTATTTTGAAGAGGAATGGGAAGGGCCAATGTTTGAGGTGTATGAGAAGGTTTTTAGCCAGGAGTTCGATTTTTCAGGTCTTCCCTGGAAATCGGAAAGACATAAAGAACTCTTGGCGGAACTAGTTCGTGGACGGATCATGCGAACTGGTTTCAAAAAATTTGCGGAGCCAATTGTAAGATTAGCCCAAAAGCTCGCTACGCAAAGCGAGGCATACGACCGAGCCACGGCTTAGATTTGGTGAGTGAAAGGGGGAGCAAAGCTCCCCCTTCTTTTTTTATTTATAAAAACGAAAGCCGCCCGCGAAAGCGCTCGGCTTTCGGGGGCGGATGCACTTTCCCAGTGGTTAGAGTTAGTCTAGCCAGTAGGCATCTTGCCATTTCCATATATGTTTACCCGTTGAGGTGTTTCGGCCCACTCTTCTCCATAGACGAACCCATTTTACAGTCCGAAAACACTTGGTTTTAGTCACTTGATGAATTTCGTCTTGCTTGTAGGAACTCTTGGTGGGTAGTGTTTTGGGCCAAAAGGGAAATCCTTCCATGTTTTGATGCCCAGCCCAAGATGAGGTGACGCTTTCTAATAACATCGTTGATCCCCCTTTCTTTACTGTACTCTTTCCTTCTGTAACCTAAATTACTCTAAAATAAGATTATGTCAACAATTTGTTTTTCCCATATCGATTCAAAACTTATTTTTAGTACGCTCAATTTGTTCAGAAAAAGTAAGTTTTGTGTAGTTTCTTCCATCAGAAAAGTATATCAAAAATAGGGAAGTTGAGGATTATAAAAATAGGAACCGCCACATTTCTCGCATGTGGCGGTTCTCCAACTGGGGCGAATCTTCTGATTTCACTACCTACCCTCTTTTTTACAGAGCTCATCATCAATCCGCCCGAATTTTTCCTCGGCGCCTGGGTGGCGCCTGTACCACCGTCGATCCGACCAGATCGCTACCATTAGGCCGACGATAGCGATCCCGTAAATTATACCGACGATTACCAGCATGCTCATTACTCTTCTCCTCTCATGTAAATTTGTTCTCTCTGTGCCCGTTATACCAAATATATTACATATGTCAAGGTTGGCGTATAGTCTCAATAGCTTCCCACCACTTGATGGAATAACATCAAGATATGGCATACACATCAAATCCAAATGTTCCTAAGATTAGACAAGAGGCAGCTCAGTTAGTTCATAGGGGTTGGAGTGCAAGGAAAACAGGTAGATATCTCGGATATCATCACACCACTATCATGGATTGGGTAAGATTATCTAAAAAGATCGGTTATCATCCTATTCCAACAAAATCATCGAGACCAAAATCTCATCCAAGGAGACTAGGTTTAGAGATTGAGAACAAAATCATTGAGATTAGAAGAAAACACAATCGCTATGGGAAAGCGATATATAAAGAGCTGGAGAATTTAAAAATCAAAGTCTCTCTAGCTTCAGTGAATAGAACTTTAGACAGGTATGGATACTTAAAGAAGAAATCTCCATGGAAAAGATTCCACCCTCATGTAGACCGTCCAGAAGTGCTTAAACGAGGGGATTTAGTACAGATTGATACTATTCATCGAATGGTTAGTGAGAAGAAAAGATTGTACGTTTTCTCTCTTATAGATGTTTATTCAAGAGACACTTACGCCAAAGCTTACGAGCACATGAATGCTGCTACCAGTTTAGAGTTCGTGAGAGAAGCGGAACTAGAAATGGGATTCCATTTCCAGATGATTCAGTCAGACAGAGGACCCGAGTTTGGTAGATGGTTTGTTTCTCATATCAGGAAATCACATCGTTATTCAAGAATCGGCAAACCAAATGATAATGCTCACGTCGAAAGATTCAACAGAACACTTCAGGAAGAATGCTTGGATAAAGTTTCCAACGCTGTCTCTAAAATCAATCGAGCTTTAAAAGGATACTTACGCTATTATAAATACGAACGGCTACATGCCGGAATTAATTTCTTAACTCCCTCTCAGGTGGTGTGAAGGTATTGGAGACTAAACGGGTTGGTATAAATGTTGCCAGACGTGTGGTCACAGCGATATAATAATGAAGATTATTAGTATCTAATAATAATATATGTCAAGAAAAGTCGCCGATTGTCGTAAATTTCCAAGTGAGAAGAATTGCACCCTTACCATTTCCGGAGAGGAATCTGAAGTGCTTCCTATAGCGATCCAACACGCTATTGACGCGCATGGTCATAAGGATACACCGAAACTTCGTAAGCAGATCAAAGGCATGCTCAAGAATGAATAAACAAAACTAATCCACGCCGATGCAACTTTAAACAAATGTTTGGTATTCATAAGTATAATGATATCGCATCTAGTTTGTTGATGTTTTAATTCCGTAGCCATGGGAGAAATATTTAGAATGAGTGATTTTAATAGGGAAGAAAGTGATGGCGCATCAAAGAAAGTTGGCGATAAAACGCCAGTCAGTTTTGAAGAAAGCAAAGAGATAATTGAAATGGAGAGGAAGTATGGAAGTTTTGAGGAGAGATATAAAAAATTGGCGTTCAAGCAGAGAGATCCCAAGGGACGAGAAGCGCTAAAGATTCAGGCGACAGGGTTGATTCACGATATCGAAGAATTCGAAGAGCAAATAGGAAATCTTTACGCAAAAATTATTGGGAGAAGTCGTGATATAGACAAACAATTTAATAAGGCAATGGAAGAAGGGGGATTCGAAGACGCGGAGAAAAAATACGGCACTGCTTCCGCTAGGGATGTTGATAGATCAATCAAATTGCTGGAATTACAAGAAAAAACAGCTGAATTGAAGAATCAGGCGACATCACTTTTTGAATGATATGTCAGACACTCGGTGTCGACCATGTAAACTAGCAAGAACGGTTCTTGCATAAGCATATAAGATTTTCATAGCGAATTTTTTGGCGGAGCTATTTTGAAATTAAGAACGTATAACCTGCTTGATCGCGGCCTCAAGTTTTTCCGGCTCGTCCGTGCCGATACGATAGATTTTTCCGTCCTTCATTCGAATTTCAATCGCGTCAAAGCCGGAGACATTAAAAATCCACATATATGGCCAGAACCACAATCTGATGCCCCAGCCGTAATACCAATGATTTTTTACTTTCCCGATAGTGGCGATATCGGTTAACGAAAACTTTTTGCGGAAAATACCCCAGCCAAAACGGATTTTCAAAAATTGTTCGTGAGTGGAGACGGTAAGCGTTGAAAATGATGCAAGGATAAACAGAATGAGTGCCATTATGGCGGTAATGGCAAAATTTGCGCCGGAGTCGTACGAAGGAGGTTCAGCTCTGGCCGTGATCTGAAGCCATGCGAAAAGTATCAGCACGACCAGCGTGATAACCAGCATCAAGTAACCAATTTGTGTGTGTTTGTATGTGGTCATATTTTGATTTTATCAATCGCTACGCATTACAGAATATTTTTACTTTTAAGCTCTTGAAACATTGTTACCGATCTTTCAAGACCGGAAATCTTAAGCGCATCTACGTCTTGAGACACACCAAGGCGTTTTATGGCAACATATGCAAAATTTTGGGGTACTCGTTTTTCAAATTTTTTACCCACCAACAGTGTTTTAACCTGACTATCGTCATGATAAAATCTGTTCTTCAATACATCGAGAATTGTTTTTGCCATATTATCTACATCGCGTCTCCCGTACTCTTTTTCCGCGCCAAAATATTGGACAATAAAAATAAACACCTCTCCATCGCTTGGGAAGTATTCATTACTCGCAAGTTTTAAATCAATATCTAAACCAAGAGTTTTCTTGAAAATAGCAAGGCCTTCTTTCTCTGTTTTTCGTATCCGCGCATCGAATCCATCGTCATGGTGAGCTTCCTGTGTCGCAGGAATTATTTCACCGACCCCGAAGTCGAAATCTATAGAAGTAAGGGGCTGTTTTTTTGACATTATTGTTTTGCTGGCTTGGCATAGAAATGAACACCTTCTTTTGTCTTTACTTTTTCAACCGCGTTAAAAGAAACCCTTTCGCCTTTCTTAGTATAAAAATTCACCACGACAGGCTCTTTGTGGGTTTTAGTCGCTATAAAAAAAACTGGAGTTTTTGCTGTTTTAGCCATTATAGGTATGATACCTCAAAACAAGCGGTTATAGCAACTATCGTCGGGATTTTATTCCCAGCCACATCGGTTTCAAACGGTTTCCCTGGATTACCCGACTCATCTATAAAAATGTAATGTTGAATATTGGCCATATTAACCAATAACAGATTTATTTGTAAACACTTCAAAGAAATTTTTAAAATCAATTTCTGATAAAAGAATTCTAGCTTTTGGATTCTGTATTCCTCTGTACTGATTTAAATTTTCTGCCCAATATACAATAGCACTAACATTACTGCCAGTACTGTCTAAAAGGCCCTTTTCTTTCTTTATATATGTGTTCCTATCAACATCTAAAAGTTTTCCTAAAAAAATTCTACATATATCAATCTCTTCGATTTGGATACCGTCTAACAACAAAACTCTTTGGAAAGAGTATTTGTCTTTAATGTTTTTAAACTTTTTACTAGCACCTCTTAGGTAACCTTCAAAGACACCTTTTAATTCAGGTAGAGGATCGAATGGTTCGAATATAGTAGTGCCACTAAGGCCCAGAGATTTCTTTGCCTTTATTGTTTTAAGCATTTTACTGTTTCTTGCCTCGTTAGTTAAAAGTGTATGAGTTTTTATCTCTACAAAAATGCTTTTATTATTTTTCTGACACAAAAAATCAGGACTCTTTCCTTGTTGATCTTTAAGATATTTTTTCTTTTTTTCTGTGTTTGCATCCAAATAAATACACTTAATCTTATTCTTACTACAGAAACTAATAAATTTAGTCTCGTGAGATTCACCCTTTTGTTGCCGTCCACTTTTCATGAAGTTTTATCTATCTCTTTCATAATACGATCTGTCTCGGTAAGTGCCACGATTATTTTTTGATAATGCTCGATGTCTTCGTTGGTGAGCGTGCGACCCTTGCGATCTTTAAGCCACTTTTGTGCGGGTTGGTAGCCACCGATGTAAAAATTCCATGCCACGTCTGGGACATTGCCGAAGTACTGTTCGGAATTGATATATACGTTGCCTGTTTTTGCCTGTGCTGAGCCTGTCGAAGTATATGAAATTTTTTCAACAGTATCGGAACCGGAAACAGGATATATCGTGATGAACTTGTTTACACTTGGTGATTCAAGAAGATGAATCTCCCGGAGTTCACGGCCGAGCGCGACGAACCTTTCAAACTGTTTTTTGTCATTCGGGTATGGCACGCGCGGAAAATCTATCTTGAGAAATTCTTTGTACTTCTCTCTGTAGTTTGGCGAGTGTAAGACGGCGTAGATGTGGTCAAAAACATCTTCGGGCGTAGCTTTGCCAACATTTTTTTCTATTTCATCGACAATTTCTTTCTTAAGATTTGGGGTCTTTGACCCTCCCTCGGGATAGAGATACAGAGGAAAGACATAACCAACTTCTCCCGTTTGCAAAGATACCGCACAACGATCAGTAACAGCATTAGATACAAGAACATGCTGAAAATTAAAACTGGTCTGTTTTTTACATGTTATTAAAGCTATATTATCTTTCCGCATATGATCCATTACATTCGTTCGTAACCTTTGAATCAATGTGCTGTCATAGGGCATTTTTCTAACATCAAAAGGGCGGTACAAATAATCCACAATTTTGTCTTCCAAATACACTTTATCTAAAGACTGTAAAGTTTTAGTCATATCTTCTGTTGTCACCTGTACAAAAATAGAATCTTTTCCTGTAGCCGTACCTGCATTGTAAGTTTTAAATAATTCATCAACTTTGAATCCTTTTTCGTACTCCGCGTTATCACTAAAATCCTTTGGCACAAAGAAAAGATGTGGTTCGGAATAATCTAATTTTTGCCATTTAACTTTTTCGATACCCGACTTGTTGAGCATTTCAAATTTAGATTCCCGCTTGCCGAAAATTTCCGAGTGGTAAACTGTGCCGAGCTCCGTTTTATTCTCATTTTTCCTGACAAATATGTTTATTGAAACACCCTGCTGGATATCAAAGACGTTCTCGTCTTTTCCGCCATCCGGAGCCTTTTCTTTCTTTTTAGAATTGCCGTGGAGATCAAGGATATAGATCTCATCAAATGTTTCGAGCAGATGCTTCCTCATCTGGCGATGAATTGTCCCGTCAATAAATGAATTATTGGTAATCATCGCGACAATACCAGTTTTATTTTTCTCAATGAAATTCTCAGCAAAACGCAGAAATTTTATGTAATCGTCGGAAAGTGGTTGTATATTCCTATCCTCGAGCCCTTCTTTGTAAACTTTGATGAGATTTTGTATCCACTCTCCCTTGTTCGATGAGCTTACGCTGTAAGGCGGATTGCCGAGCACCACCATGATCGGCGTGGTATTTTTCACCACGGTGGCTTCCTTTGCTTCTTCTGCAATACTTTCAGCTAGGCCAAAAGAGAGAAGGTTTGGTTGCGTCTCGGCCTGCTCAAGCGAGTTGGTGAGATAAATACCTAGACGGCGATGAAATTTCCAAAACCCTGTTTGCTTAAACGCCAGACTTAGTTTGAGATGAGCGATAGTGTAGGGCGCCATCATCAGCTCAAAGCCATGTAGTCGAGGGAGCAAATCGTTATGAACATACGCAGGCCAACGTCCCTCCTGTTTTTGTTTCAATAAATACTCATAGATTATGCGAATGGTTGCACTGATGAATGTGCCTGTGCCAACAGCCGGATCAAGTATCTGTACCTTGTGCTTTCCGTCCGGAAGCTTAGCCGTATAAGCAAGTCCTTGAGCAAGGCCAAAATCTTTCTTCAGGATATGATCAACTGAACGGACAATAAAATTGACCACGGGGAGCGGTGTGTAATACGCCCCCATCTTTTTACGCAATGCTGGATCGTATTCTTTGAGAAAATCTTCGTAGAAGTGGATAATCGGATCAGCATCTACCATGTACTCCTCAACGAGTTTTTTTGTATCGGCATGTTGGAATGCTTCACAGAGCTCGTCGACGATATAGCTTAATCGTTTATCAAAATTAGGTCCCGCAATATGATCGAAAAAGTGCTGGAGAAACGGATTTGAGGCTGGCACTAAATCGCGTGCTTCCTGGCGAGAAAACGTTTGGGCCGAGTCGTCGTAGTATCGCGCCACGAAAAGACCATAAACAAGTGTTTGGGCGTACATGTCGGAAAAGGATTCGAGCGAGAGATCGTGAACGAGCATTTTCTTGATGGCATCGTAGACGCGGAAAAGCTCTTTGTTTTGTTCCGACTCACCCCCTAAAAATTGGTGGACATTATCTCGTATTCGTTGAGCTTTGCCTCCCATTATCTTTGCAAGGTGTGCACCAGATTTGATAGGCTCTTTGTGAGATTGCGCGAAATCAAGAAGTGTTTTTGTGAGTAGCTCGTAATTTTGTGAATAAGCATTTATAGTCCTCTCTTTCAAATCACAATCAGCAATTTTTATCGGTTCGCCATACGGAAGCCCGTTTCTATAGAAGCGAAACTCTAAGTAGTCGGTTAAAACAAGATTTGCATATCCGAAATACCGTGCCATCTGTTCTGATTTCTCAACCTTATCTAAAGAGATGCCGATATCTTTCGCTTCAATATATAAAATCGGCACATCGTTTTTGAGCACCACAAAATCGGGCTTGTTCCCTTGTTTTGCTCTCGCATCGTGATCAATACGCTTGACGTTTATTGAATCAAAAATACCCTTAAGGAGATTTTCAAAATCCGTTCGGTACCCCATCTCACTTGTCTCTTTATGTGAGAACTTGTTTGAGACTGATTGGATGTAGTTTGTAAAAAAATTCTGCATAAATTTATCCCCACACCAAATTACTTGGTGCTGTTGGTGCTGTCGGTTATGTGTTTCTTTAATTGTGCAAACGCTCGACTTTGCAACTTTAAACTTGACTCTCTTTTTCTTGCGTCGCTTTCCGACTTATACGCTTCATAGTATACAAGTTCAAACAGCTTTCGAGATTTAGTTGAGAATACCTTACCGACGTTATGTTCCTTGAGACGCTTTCTTAAATCAGTGGTTGATGCCAGATAAAGTTGTGAGTCTTTTTTGCTTTTCAAAATATATGTGTAATTCATAGAATTTGGTGTGGGGATTTATTTTGTGAGCACCTTATAGTCTCCCTCGTTGCCACCGACCCGGACGTAATCCTCGCAACCATCAACCCAGATCTTCTTGCACTTACAATAAGTGAATTTCTTATGGGTATTCCAAAAAATCTCATCTCCGCAATGAGTGCATTTGTAGTAAGTCTCTTTTTTGGTTTTGTTGGCGATTTCCTTTGGCATAAATGTTTAGGTCTTAGTCGGTTCAAGTAACCATTCCCATAACGGCCTGAATTCTATGGTCACATTATCCTTTTTGACTGTGCGTTTCTCATCCCAGGTAAGCACGGTTAATTTTTTTACCTTTAGCTCATCACTTGCCTCAACCAGGGCTTTCGTCTCTCTTTGTTCGACATCCGAACTTATAGACTCATAACAGACTTGTACGAGTTCGGTAACTTCCACTCCATTTTTGACAACAAAATCAACCTCGCGATCATTGCGGGTCTTGTAATAGAAAAGGTCTCTGTTGGGTTTTACACCTCGCTTCACGAGTTCGGTAAATACCAGATTTTCCATGAGTTTGCCCTTGTCTGGGGAGTGCTGTACCGCTTTTGCAGTTATAAAACCATTATCGACGGCATAGACTTTCCGCGGAGATTTTATGCGTTGTACAGACTTGTGCGAATACCGGAGTAGAGAAAATATAAGATAGGCTTCTTCCAGATATTTTATATACTTCTCTATGGTGGACGCGCTCTTTAAATTCAAAATTTCAAGAATCTTCCGAACTGTGTACAGGTTTGCAAAATTGTTTATTAAATGTCCCCCCAAATTTGCTACTTGAGTCGAAAATTTAACCCTGTGTCTTTTAACCACATCTTTGAAAACCAGAGCATCAAACAAAACCTCAAGATAATCCTTGGGATCAATGTTATTGACCGCCACTTCAGGAAATCCGCCGTTGACAAGGTAGTTTTCCATGAGATTCAACAGCTCGCCGCGCTGTTGCGGTAGGGCACTATATTCCTCACTTATTTGAAACTTTTTTGCGCGGAGAAATTCATTGAAATCAAACGGCAATATTTCTATGGGCATGTGTCTGCCGGTCAAATGCGTGGCAAGTTCTTTTGAAAGAAGGTGTGCGTTCGATCCGGTAAGCACAAGATTGTATCCTTCCCGATGCAGACGATTAACAAACAGCTCCCATCCGGCGAGGTTTTGTATTTCATCAAAAAGAACGGTCTTTATCTGGCCATACGCGGCATGCAATTCTTTCATCAGTTCATCGGTGGCTATACCGCCTGCGCTCGATAAGACCTCGTCGTCAAAATTGAAGTACATGAACGGACGGTCCTTCAGAAGCATAAGAGAAAAGACAGATTTTCCGGCGCGCCTAGGCCCGAGAACTACTTTTATCAAATTCGAATCCAACCATTTTCTGGCAAACGGTGCTTTAGTGCGTTCTATGTACTCAAGAGTCAAAAGTTGCTCTTTTTGCAGTTTTTGGTTTGAAACTATGTCTTTAAGCATATTATTTTACCTGTGTTGGACAGAATACCTTGTTTTTGTCCAGTACAAGTAGTATACTGGACAGGAAAGGCAAAGTCAACAATATGGATAATCGAGAAACCCCACCTGACTACAAGGATAAATTTCAGCTCATCTTTGTGGGTATGTTTTGGTCGGATGATCCCAAATACGAGACATGGACAGAGGGCCGGATCGAGATTCGCACATGGGACGATGTTCACTGCAATGACGAAATTCGCTTCTGCACCAAGAAAACTGACGAATGGTGGGCAAATGACTATGAAAATGAAAAAGGCCGTACTGGCTAAAAACTATAAATTTTCAACACTCCGGTCCGTAAGTAAAACAAGATTTCATACCAGAAACCATTCCAACTCATCCTTCTTGGCTCTGCATGTTGAACGAAGTTAGAACACAGGTTTTGGGGCAATATCGCGGGATTTCGGATCAACAAGGGATAACTACAAAGTAGCACAAAACTCGCACCCCAGAGGACCACAGCAAGCCAAGCAAGGCACCTAGATATAAGCATAAAAAGGAGTAACTTAATGATATTATGGAAATAATGAAAGACAGGGCAAAATGGATTCTGATGGCTTTATTTGTAGCTGGCGAAGAAGGGCTATCCCCTGCCCAATTACAGAAAGCTATTTTCCTTCTTCAGAAAGCCTTTCCAAATCTAGAAACTCTTAGTTACAATTTTCAGCCGTATAACTATGGCCCTTTTGATGTTGGTGTATATCATGATGTTGAAATGCTTGCTGATAATGCTCTAGTCGAACTACGACAGAGAGGTGGACATAACTGGAGTAGCTATCATATTTCTGAAACTGGGAAAAAGACTTCAGAACTACTTAAAAATAGTTTGGATAGTGATGCTGTACTACATCTAACAAAACTTGTAAAACTAATCCAGTCAGTCTCATTCCAGACATTAATAGGATCTATTTACAAAAAATATCCTGAGTATAAAAAGAATAGTATTTTCAAAGACCGATGACGCTAATCATAGGAATCAAATGCAAGGATGGTATTGTGATGGCTGCTGACGGGGCGGCAACTTTAGGTAGTATGGGTCAAAGTACAGCACAACAGCCAATTAAAAAGCTTTATACCCTTAAAGATAAGATCGTCATGGGAGTCTCTGGCCCAGTAGGTCTAGGTCAACTATTAAAAGGAAAAATGGAATCTCTCTGGGACGCAAATACTTTTTCTGGGAAAAGACCTCACGAAGGTATGTCTTTGATTAGTCAGGGTTTTAGAGAATATATAATGCCAGAACTTCAAGTGGCACAAGTAGCACGAAATGCAATAGGGAGTGCTGGTTTAAGTAGCGCAGTTAGTCACTCACTAGTCGCTGTCCCTATTTCTAGAGAGCTTTGCCTATTCCAGTTTGACCAACAGGGGGCACCAGAGCAGACAACCGAAGAGTTGCCATTTACAAGTATAGGAAGTGGGCAACCCATCGCCGATCCATTTTTAGGTCTACTTAGAAGAGTACTCTGGTCAGACCACCAACCCACCGTTAATGAAGGGCTATTTGCAGCTGTATGGACACTCGATCATGCTATCAGGGTTAACCCTGGTGGTGTGGCAGAACCTATGCAATTAATAACAATGCTACAAAACGGAGGAGATACCGTCATTCATGAGTTGTCAGAAGCTGAACTGTCTGAACACAGAGGAGCAGTACGAGGTGCCGAAAGTGCCATGGCAGATTCTCTCTCAAACTTTAGAGCATCAATCTCTGGGGAAGGAAGCGCTGTGGACATTCCAGATCCATCCACACATTGATTATGGAAAAAGACGAAATTAGAAAAATACTTGGGGACAAAGACAATAAAATCCTGCGTCTTGAGAAAGAGCTGGAGCGTATGAAGAAATCACTTAGGAATGAGAACTACGGACTTGCCTGGATCGACGTACCAGAAGCATTTGAAGATGATGTTGAAAATAAATTACCTATTGTCACAGCAGTTCCAAAGCTCGATATAAAAAATAATGATGGAAAACCGACCCATTTGCTTATAGAAGCGGAAAACTATCATGCCCTTACTTGCTTGAACTATACGCATAAAGGGAAAGTAGACGTCATTTATATTGATCCGCCATACAATACTGGTACTGACGGTTTCCGATATAAAGATAAGCGCGTGCTTGATAAATACCCAGACGGGACCGAAGTCCCAACAGATCATCCGTTACGCCATAGTTACTGGCTTTCATTTATGCGAAAAAGGATTGAGCTTGCAAAGGACTTGCTAAGCGATCAGGGTTTTCTTGCGGTCTCTATAGACGACAACGAGTACGCACAGTTGAAGATACTTCTTGATAACGTCTTTCAGGAAAACGTAAAGACGGTAGTCGTAAAAATGAGCGAAGCGTCAGGGTTGAAGATGTCCTCAATCAAGAAATCTGGAAGTATTCCTAAATACAAGGAGTACCTACTCATAGCAAAGCCGTCAGGAGTAAAGAACCTCTTCTTCGATCAGATACCAAAAGAGGAATGGGACAGAGAATACAATATCTATATTGACAATCTAACGAAGGAAGATCGTGCGGTCATAGACTCCTTGTCTGAGAAAGAAGCTCTCACAGAATCGGATCTAGTTGAAGTGGACGCCGTGCTGTTAAAAATCACATTGCGCTCTCTATCGTCAGAAATAAAATCGCTTGGTCTAAAGGGCGTAAAAGAAATAAAGAGTTGGTGTTTTGAGAATGCTTGGCGCATATGTCGTACCGCCGCAGGTGACTCCGTAAAGGTGCTTGCCGATAAAAAACGTAAAGTCCTAAAGCAACAGGTCTTCTCAGTCATCTCAAAGCGTGATGGAATACTCTACATCGTAAAATCTGATTATCCAGCAGACGTAAAACGACCCCGAGTTCAAATACTTTTTGCGGATACATATCTATCTACTCACCCTGGCGATCTCTGGATAGATATAAAAACAACTGGGCTTGAAGCAGAAGGGGGGGTGAGCTTCAAAAATGGTAAGAAGCCGCTCCAACTTATCAAACGCATAATCAATGCGGCTATGAACAAAAATGCTGTGGTGCTTGATTTCTTTGCAGGTTCTGGGACTACCGCACAGGCAGTACTGGAACTAAACGCAAAGGATAAGGGAGCCCGCCAGTTCATAATGGTAACCAACAACGAAGGAAACATTATGTCAGAGGTCTGTTACCCAAGGGTCGTGAATGTGATACACGGAAAAAATAGCCAGCCAAAACTGGGAGGCTCAGCAAAGTACTACAAGATCGGTTTCGTTGGCGAAAACAGTATCTTGAATACAAATGACAAGGATAAGTTAGCTTTAGCGCATAATGTATCAGAGTTGCTCGCCATCGCGGAAAATACTTTGGATGGTGTGCTAAAAAATAGCCACTTTGAGATCTTCGATAATAACGACAGGTACACAGCTGTTTACTTCAAAGAGAGCTTTGACAAGTTCGACGATTTCACTAAGAAGGTCTTGTCGTTAAAGAAACCGACTACTGTTTACATCTTTAGCTGGGAAAACGATCCGTTTGTCGACGAGTTTGAGGACAACCCAAATATCACGGTCAAAACTATTCCTGAGCCGATACTTGAGATCTACCGTCGCATCCACAACCTATAAAAGTATGCCAACACCTAACCTACTATCATTTCAAAGAGATGCGATCGAAACACTGACAACGGTGTTTGTTCAACAGTGGAAGAAAGTTGGCCGACAACTTCCTATCGTCTTCAAATCTCCAACGGGTAGCGGCAAGACACTTATGGCCGCACATTTTGTGCGCGGGCTCAATCATCTCCCTCAATGGGACGAGGATAAGTCCTTTATCTGGATCACATTCAGTGACGACCTTGCGATGCAAAGTCGAAACAAGTTCAAGGAGTATTTCAACAATAACCTCGAGAACGGCTTACTAACTGTCGCGGACATAAATCAGGGACAGCTCAAATCAAACGAGATTCTCTTCCTAAACTGGCAGAAAGTTGTATCCGAAGCGGCGGAAAGCCGAGTGCTACGTAGACCAGAAAAGGATGACCCTCTTTTCAAAGAACGCGGAAAATACTTCGAAGATGTTATTGATGGCACTAAAGCAAAGAAACGGGAAATTGTTCTCATTATTGATGAGGCGCACAAAAGCAAAGGAACTCGTCTCGCTCAAAACATAATAGACTACATAGACCCGAAGATCATACTGCACATTACTGCAACGCCTGAAGAAGTAGATGAACTTGAGGCATATCGACAGAAGAGTTTCATAGAAGTGGATCGAGAACCTGTTGTAATCCAAGGCCTTATAAAAGAGAAGATCGTCCTGCAAAGTGATGAGGACCTCAAAGGATATGGTAAGAAGGATCTCGATGAGGTACTGCTCGACTTGGGGCTCAGTAAACGTGAGCAACTCAAAGCCGAGTTCAAAGCTATGAGCAAAAACATCAATCCTTTGATGCTCATTCAGCTACCAAATGACGATAAAGAACTAACTGCAACTGGAGACAAGACGAAGGAAGAAGTGGTAACGGCTTACCTAAAACATAAAGGAATACCCGAACATAGAATTGCTAGATGGTTTGATAAGCACCCGCGCCCATCGGGATTGGAAGACATCGATGATGAACACGATTTCTTACTATTCAAGCAAGCGGCAGGTACGGGCTGGGATTGTCCTCGCGCAGGAGTGCTCGTGATGTTCCGAGAGATCAAGTCAAAGAAATTCTATACCCAAACCATCGGACGTATTTTGCGTATGCCGGAGCCTCATCTGAAGGACGATTACAATGACCACCCTGCGCTTCGTCTCGGGTATCTCTATACGAACTACAAGCGGAAGGAAGTCGAGATACCAGATCAATCTGATAACAACAAACCTATCACTCAGAAAGCAGTAAGAAAGGACGGTATAAAAAATGTCGACCTGCCGACTATTTATGCTTCCCGTGTCGATTATGGTGACATACCCCGCTCAATGATTTTCCAAAAGAGCTTCATTGACTCAATGAACTCATACTTTGGACTTACATCAAAGGATATCCTCGGCGCGGCGCAAAAGAAACTCGAAAAGAAAGGTGTTGATATAAGCGCCTCGCTACCAAACCGTATAGTCGCAAACGCAGAGTTTGAGGACTTCGATCAGCTTGCGTATGATTTCGTCAAAAAAGGCGATGATGTCTCACTTGAGATGTCTATCAACGATGTCGAAAAAACATTCAACTACCTCTGCTACAAACTCTTGAAGGAGCAGAGTGACGAACAAGCTAAATACTCAAACATCGCTCGATCATGGAGCGTCCTGAAATCCGCAACGCGACTATGGATGGAGAGTGTATTTGAACCAGATAGTGATTACTACTACCGAGTATTCGTGAAAGACATTCAGCAGGATGCCTCAAGTGTGTTCCGCCCAGCCATCACAAAAGCCCTAAGGGACTTCAAACCAACGCGAGAGAAACTAATTGAAGAGAAGAGGAAGAAGCTCGAAGAGGCACAGATACACTCATTCACTCTACTCGACGAGTATGGCTACACTGACGATTACGAAGAAATTCCTCAAGCGTTGTGTGCGCTCGACAAGTTCTACGTACTCCCTGATTACTCAGGCCGTGATAATGAGATGAAGTTAAAGGATTATATCGATACCAAGAAAAAAGAGATCGACTGGTGGTTCAAAAATGGTGACTACGGCAAGAATTACCTCGCCATCCCTTACCGAAATACTGAGGACAAGAAAGACGCACTTTTCTACCCTGACTGGGTTATTCGTTTCAAGGATGGTCGCATCGGCATATTCGATACCAAAGACGGCAATACAGGAACTTCACAGGAAACAAAAGATAAAGCTGTCGCTTTAGCAAAATGGATAAAGCAACTCGGTAGGGGCTTCATTGGTGGCATTGTTATTTTTGAGAATGGCATTTGGTATTACGACAATGGTTCAAAGTATGAGTACATCAAAGGTAAGTCAGTAAACACAGATAAAAACTGGAAAAGGTTCGAGGGGTTGTTCTAGCCGCTTCTTGCTGTAGCATTCAGATAAATGGCTAAGCATCATATAGTTCAAGGCAAATACCTCGCTCAATGGAGAAAAAGCGGAACAGAAAATCAGCTCAATATATATGTTATTGAAGAAAATCAGATAATAGAAAGAGGTCCGGGATGGAAGGGTTTCTGGAGAGAGGATTACAATGTGCTTGAGGACGAAGGTGAGAAATCTTATCTACCAGAAGATGTTACAGCTATTATCGATAGTAAAGGTATCGAAGCTATTAGAAAAATACATACAGTGAGAGAAGAATTTTTATCGGGTATCGATGCTCGAAGTTGCATAGCTTTTTATGTGGCCTTGCAGTACACAAGAACTCCGAGACATAGAGAGGAGATGAACAAACTGATAGAAGCAACTACTAGGTACTTTATGAGAAAAGACCTACCCACACCAGAGAAGGTGTCCATGTCTAAAGAAAAAATTCTCGAACATAAACCTAAAAATAAAATGGAGGAGGAAACTCTAGATAAAGTGAGCCAGATGACACAGGAAGAAATTAATTCCCAGATTTTTGAAGCTATACATAGTGATACGGTTAGAATAGGTCTTACAAAAACAGGTCACTCAAAAGGTCTTCTTAAGGTAGACCGGCATGCGAAGAAAATATTTGAAATGCAGTGGCTATTTCTCGTAGCTCCTAACGGCACCTCTTTCATCACTTCGGATAGCCCTTGTTTTACAATCTCTACTTCAAAACTGAACGGGTTGTTATCACCCCACGCAACGATATTTTTTCCTTTGAGACCAGATATATGTCTCTATATAAAACCAAACATGCAATCAAAAACAGAGCATTATATGAAATTGGACAAGAAGCAGGTCAGAGATATAAATGGACTTATACTTTCTAATAGTCATCAATGTGCTGTGGCTAAAGATAAGATGCACTTAGAAAAATTAACAAAAAACTTCGACTATAAAAATCATAGGAAATCTAGAGACATATCTATCAGCGAAAGTGGTTCATATACGATGTTTACTGCGGAGTAGAAGCTAATGGATAAAACAAGCCGGAAGCGGTAAAATAGGGGTGTGCAGAAAATAGGCCTAAACCGGACATATCCGGCATGGCAAAAAGTCGATCAAGGTAAAAACCCCGTCATAGGGTCGCTTGATCGCCATATCGGGAAACCGGTATGAGGGGCTTCGGTCCCTACCTGTGGCGGGCTTTTTGTACCCGCAAAAGATTACAAGACGATCAAGCAACAATATGGAAGAACATTTATCTAGGGGTAATAAAATCGCAAGAGAAGCTCTTGACGGACTAAGGGCAATAGAAGAGGAAAGAAACAACAAACTACATGGACGTTATATTTTGGCCAAGCTAGCTGATCTATTCACTATCTTTCTATCCCTAATCATTACCGGAATAGTCCTTTATACATTTAGCGAAGGTGTTTTTGAAGGATTTATATCAACAGTAGTAGGTTATGTTTCCATAAGACATTTCTTTAAAAAGAGAAGTGGGAGCTTTCTCTCATGGTTCTTCACTTGGTTTTAGTTCAATAAATAACAAGACTCGATATGAAAAATAAAAAACAGTTTCTTATTGGAGTGATTGCACTTGCGATACTAATACCACAGATCACCTTTGCTGCATGGTGGAATCCATTTACATGGAAAATATTTAATCGTCCTCCCAAAATAGACCTCGTAGTTGAATTACCAAAAGAGAAACCAAGTAATAGCGTCGTTGATCAATCAGCTGAAATTGAAAAGTTAAAAAAAGAAGTGGAAGAGTTAAAAAGGAAAAGTATAGGTAATCCTACCCGGCAAAAATCACAAACCCAAGTAGTTCCACAAAAGGAAGATACATTACTACAACCAGCTAATATCAAATTACCGACTACAGAAAACCCTCCGATAGATTCTTCTCTGAAAATTGCTCGATGCCAAGCTGAATCAAAGTCACAGGGTGATACTTTGAAACAATTATATTACAAACGAGCCGAGGAGGGCTTTGGAAAAAATATCTCAGATGCTGAAGAAGGGTTAAGGAAAAGTAAATTAGAGCAAATTAACAGAAGTTCTCAGTATTATCCGGACTTATCTCCGGAACAAAATAGGTCAATCGCTAGTTCTACTAGAGCTGCAATCCAACCAACAGTTGATTATTACGAGTCAATGAAGCAAAAGAATCTTAGATTACTACAAGATTCAAAACTCGAAATAGATAGAGCCACAGATCAAGTAATTAATGGGCTCTATCTTAAATGTCTTAACAAATAATCTAGTAACAAATTACGCAAATAAAAAATGACTAATTTTCAAATCATTGTGGACGTTATGTTTGCAACCTACCTGATCCACTTCATTTCAGGTTTCTTGAATAGCTCTTTAGAGATGTGGCCAAAAATGAGAATTGTGGCAGATATTATAGTTGGAATCATTCTCTTGTTTTTAGTAGGTTTGGCTTCTAGTTAAGAAATAGGGCTATAATATGGGCACATGAACGAGGAGAAACAGATCAGTAGGAAGAAAGTATTAATCTTAGTGATTTGTGTAGGCATTGTAGCTTTCATTGGCGGATACTTTTTCTTAGATGAGACAGATATTGTCGACACAATCTCACAAGAAAATTGCAATGTATTAGCTTTCTCTATCAAAGGATACTTGAGCACGTACATACCAAAACAACCTGTTGATCAGGAAGTAGACGTTTCTTCGTCAGAAGATATTGTAGACGGGATACTATCTGCTCAGAGCGATCCAGACATAAAGGCGGTGATGTTGCTGATTGACTCACACGGAGGTGATGGAGTAGCCGGAGAGGAAATAGCTTCATCCCTAAAGAACTTTGATAAGCCGAGTGTGGCAGTTATACGAAGTATTGGTGCATCGTCTGCTTACTGGGCATCTAGTGGCGCAAATAAAATCTATGCTTCTAGAATCTCTGATGTAGGAGGCATCGGGGTAACAGCTTCGTATCTAGATGAATCAAATAAAAACACTAAGGAGGGATACACTTTCATAGAACTCTCTTCTGCTAAGTATAAGGATACCGGTGATCCAAATAAACCATTAATGCAGGAAGAAAGAAACATTCTATTGTCTGACGTACGCAAAGCGCACAAGGTCTTTGTAGAGGATGTGGCCACAAACAGAGGACTTGAGTTGAAGGCTGTTGAGAGTCTGGCAAATGGACTAACCTATATAGGCGAGGATGCTTTGAGGTCTGGCTTGATCGATGAAATTGGAAATATCACGACCGCTACGAAGTATCTAGAAGATCAGATAGGAGAAGAGGTCGAGATCTGTTGGTACTAGGTGTATCAAAACCACCAAACTCTGGGAAATAATAACCCCAAAAGTGAGGATTCGAGGTATGCCAAAAACTATTTCAGATTATGGCTAAACAGAGCTATTTAAGGTTTAGTTTTCATCCCTATATATGGGGCTTCGGAACTGACTTTTGTGACAAAAACTAGGTGTCAAAACTCACAAAACTATAAGGACATAGTGCCTTGAGAGTCATGGCAAAAGGGTGGTGGGAAAGTGGTGGGAGAGTCTACCAAGGAGTATTTCATTATATGGCTCAATTAAGCCATTTATATAAAAGTGTCACGACACTTTTCCGACTAAAACACGGGTTTCTGCTGATTGAGTTTTCCGACACTTTAATGACTTTTTAGTATATTGGCTGGAGTAAGAGAGAGTTATAATACAAACATGGCAAGCCAAGATCAGACTCTTAAGTCGGTTCAGTATGGATATACCATCAGAGACGATATTGGAGGTGAAATAACCATCAGGGCAAGTGCGAATGCTTGGTGGAACGATGTCGCAAGGGTGGGACAGCTTATAGCGGCCTTCAAAAAGGGGTATTCTCAGCGAAATGCGGCTTTACGCATAGGTATTTCTAAAGATCAACTCCATTATTTCCTAAGACAACACCCGGAGTTTTACGACAAAATGGAGGACTTCAGAGAGGTTTTTAAGATGAAGCTTATAGACGCAATTTATGAGGCGATAGATCGGGGGGATGCTTCGACAATCAGATGGGTCGCCGAGAGAACGATTCCAGAATACAGGCCTAAGAAGAAGGTACCATTGGCGATCATACCAATTAGCATGAGAGAAGACGGCAAGCAGTTCGCATCGTTAATTGAAGCGTCAGGTGAGCAGACAGCTCTTTAGACAAACAAGATGTAGGAAAGGAACGGGGAATACGATATAACTGATATATAGATATGAATAAAAAGGGTGGGCTAGCTAACAATGCAGAAACTAGTTTTGAAAAGGATATTTGGTATGTGCTTACTAAAGTTAAAGAACTTCTACAGTATGTAAAGGGGGAACGAATAAGCTATTACGATTATTTTAATGTTATTCAGCAAGACTCAAACCACAGTATTTCATCACAGGCAGAGAAGCTTGTAATAAACCAGCTTCAGGAAATGGGCGTGGTAAAGATTGAACCATATAAGTTTGAGTTAGAAGATTATCAGTCTATTAAAATGGTAGGGACTGGTAAAGCTTATATTACAAAACCCATACCGTTATTTGAGTCTTTAGCAGTCATGAGGAAAAAGTTTGATGGAGTTTATGAAGAATATAGACAAAAAAATACTAAGAATAAAAACGTCTCTTCAAAATTGATATTCTACTTAACATCGAAAGGAGAACTTTCTCGACATCTAGAAAGTGGGGAAAAACAATTTTACAAAATGGAGATGGGGAAAAATAAACATAAATTAGTGGAGATTTTACTAGAACAGAGAGAACCAATTAAAGCTGATGATATCGCCCAACGAATACAAACTACGTCAGATATTGTAAGAAAGGAAATAGGAGTACTGAGAGGAAAAATAGAAAAACATTTTAAAGGTATCAATGGAAAAGATTTTATACCGGATGGAGAGAGGGGTGTTGGTTATTGTTTAGGCCCAAGGATAGTCATAAAACAAACTTAGTACACTACTCATACCTGGGGATATCTGAATAATAATGGCCTTAGATAAGGCCATTATATTTTTATCAGTATAGCAATCGGTAATGTTCGGTATAGGAATAAATAAGAAAAATATCACTAGGGCCTTATAGGCTCTGGGTGGTACCACACATAAGAGCCCTCCGGACCACCCTCTGGAGGGCTCTTTCGTAAATGGAGTTACCTAAAGCACAAATTGAAAAGCTAAAAGAGATAGTAGCTAACGACTACAGTATCGCACTTTCTGACAATGAAGCGCGCGATTTCGGCATGTCTCTACTTAGACTCACTCGACTTGCAAGTGTCGCCCTAGCCCGAGAGGGTTCCAAGAAAATTTTAGCCAACAAATAATCTATGGACACCATTCAATTTCGTATAACAGACAGAGAGAAGTTTAGAGTTGCGAGCTGGGCTTTATTTACTCCAGAGTTTTCAATACGAAAGTTTAGTGAACTATCAGCTCAAGAAAGGATTAGAGCCAGAAACCCTAAAGTCCCTTATTTAAGACATTTTGTCCTGCATCCAGAAGTAGAAAAAGATATTACTGTTCCAAAAGTTGAGATTTATGAGAAGGTTGATATTTCAAAAGGCGAGGTTAAATATGAGCTAGTCATAAGTGGCTCGCTACCAAAGATACTTAATGAAAATAACATTGAAGAAATATCAGTAGCTGACAGAAAGAAGATAATTGAAACCATATCAAGCAAGTTGAGGATGATAGGTATAGATTTGTCTCCGTTTATCATTCCGGGAGCTTATGTATCCGTGGTTCACTTCTGTAAGAATATAGCTCTCCCAAAAGATATTGCTTTACGAAGCATACTCTCTGACTTATCGCACGCAGATATGGGTAAGTCCTATGACACGACAGGAATTGTAAAGAGTAAGGATAAGAATAATGCGAAGGTAGTCCATCTGTATTGTGGCACTAGAGAGTGGACTTTCTACGACAAAATTGAAGATTTGAGACAGCCAAAATCAAGGCGAACTGATAAAAAGAGAACTGCTTATGAGAAAGAGATTTTGGAAATGCGAGATTTAGGAAGTCTTGAAGTTCTACGCTACGAGTATCGCCTTAATAAAAACCAGACCATCAAAAGTGAGCTGAATAAATTGCTAGGCAGACCTTATGAGACCCAAGTGATTTTCTCTGATTTGTTTAGGAATGGCCTGTGGCAAGAGGTTCTCTTATCCTCTTGGAAGAATGTTATTAAGAGACCAGAAAATCAGCTTGCACTTTTGAGCTTTGATAATCCTCTAGAGCTGATGCTCCATATATTTAGAAAAGCAAAAGAAACTGATACAAGTGCTCATAGTCAGAATAAAGCTCTCTGGAGCTGTGCCTTAGCTCTACTTGTTAAATTCTGTGGGGCAAAGACTGTGAAAGAAGAACTAAACAAGGTATGGGCAAACAAGGATGATAGGTTAAGTGAAAAACTAGACACGGCCGCTAATTTCGTAAGAGATTTGCCAGTTTCTCAAGGCATTGCTTATATTACGAAAGAACTTGAGAGATTTGAGAATATGACATTGGACATATTAAATAAGAAGGCATTATGACAAATTCAATAAATATAAGACGCTGGACTTATAAACCCTTAGCGGTATGTTGTTAATGAGGACTAAATAAAGATATGAAAACACCAACAAGAAAACTTAGATACTTCATGTATTGCAGAAAGTCGAGTGATGCAGAGGATCGACAAGTGCAGTCGATACCGGATCAGATAAAGGTTCTCAAAGAATTAGCAACGGAGAACGGACTTGAAATTATTGAAATACTTCAGGAATCAATGTCAGCTAAAGCACCTGGAAGACCCGTATTCACGAATATGATTGGTCGACTTAATAAAGGTGAGGCGGACGGATTGATTGTCTGGAAAATAAATCGTCTGGCAAGAAATCCAGTAGATGGTGGCACTATCAGCTGGATGCTCCAGCAAAATGTAATAAAGCATATTCAGACATACGGTCGCAGTTACTATCCAGATGACAATGTAATTGTAATGGCAGTGGAGCTTGGTATGGCAAATCAGTATGTGCGTGATCTGAGCGTAGACACAAAAAGAGGTATACGTGAGAGAGCAGAGAAAGGTTACCCTAATGGAGTTGCTACTATTGGCTTCCTGAATGACCTATCCAAAGAGCGTGGCAATAGGGGTTGGTTGGTAGATGAAAGTCGTTTCCCACTTATAAAACAATTACTAGAACTCTACCTGACTGGCCGGTACTCATTTAGAAAACTCTTAAGAGTGGCGAATGAGGAGATGGGTCTTCGCACTCCACTAAGAAAAAGGCAAGGTGGAAAAAAACTTGTCATCTCATATATAGCGGGTACAATTCTGAAAAATCCTGTCTATGCCGGATTCTTTCTTACCAACGACGGTGTCCGGCACGAACTACATGAGAGTATTCCTCGGATGATCACGGAGGAGAGTTATTGGCACATACAAAAGATCATGGGTAACAAAGGCCATCCGCGACCGTCCATAAATCTAGAATCATTCCCCTTCAAAAAATCAACGACTAGATGTGGTGGTTG
>Ga0208373_1000633_pt1 | contig 57487 bp, 47 predicted proteins | sample RifOxyC2_FD_184036 | JGI IMG/M metagenome (GOLD analysis project Ga0208373, IMG submission 184036) | Soil microbial communities from Rifle, Colorado - Rifle Oxygen_injection C2 (SPAdes) | ecosystem: Environmental > Terrestrial > Deep subsurface > Rock core/Sediment | place: Rifle, Colorado...
ATCTTCCAATAAAAGGTGTGGCCGAATCCCAAGCCATATCAAACATGGTTTTCATCGTATCAGCAATTGCTTTTTCTTCAATGCGAACGGCGAAGACATTGTGTCCTTGGATTTTGAAAATTACTACTATGTCATCGTAGATGGCGTTGTCATTAAAAATGCCGGGAGTTTTAGTTGCAATTTTAGAAGAGTAGGTTTTACCGGCGATAGAGGCATAATGTTTAGAACTTTTTTGGGCTTCGGAAGTATCCGCAATAATTTCACGAGTGCGAGTTTCATTTTTGTTTACCGATTCAGCAATTTTTATAAACATATTTTGGAAGTTTTTTTCAACGGCACGCAAGTCAGACCAGAAGCGGATTTGGTTCGCGTTACATATCTCATGGTAAATTTGTTCAAGCGCCTCGCGTCCCTCCAAGAATGAGATCTTTGGTCGTCCAGACATTTGGTTTTGGATAGCTTGCAAATCAGGGATCAAATTTTTTGCTTCTTGAAGCTGTCGTTCAATTCTTTTTTCTAGCATGATTGGATCTACGGCTTTGAAAATTTCTTTTTTGCCGGAAGGATATTTTTCGAGTAGGCCATCTTTTACCAATTCTTCTACATATATATAGGCGGTGGGACGTTTGATGTCGGCTTTTTTGGCAATATCTTGGATTGAAGCCGTGCCTAGCGATAGGGTAGAGAGATATATTTTGGCGGCTTTTTCGGATAGGCCGATGGATTGGAGGGCACTTATTTCCATAAATTTGGTAATTAATTTATATATTCAGTATAGCAAAAATATCTAAATTGTCAATACTTTTGACAGATTATAAAAATTATAAAGGCTAATATAAGCCGTTTTATAATTTAATTAACTTAAAATTAGGCAGTATAGTTTTACAAATCTGACATTTCTGGTATAATGGCTTGTTACGCTGATAATCCGCAATGAGCGGAATTGGCCTCTGACCGGACACTGTGTCCGTGGTTCTTTCAAAATTTGGCAGCTATGCCTTAAATAGTCAGAGGAACAAATGAATCTCCATGATTTCGCAATGCAGTTCGGTATCTCGGCTATCGCTCGTCGGCACTTCGGCTACCGCAAGCCAGTGAGCGACACTGAACTCGGCGGATACGCGATCCGTGGTACGCTAACCTACATGCGAGCGCTCGAAGCGTCGCGCATGGGCCTGTCCCATCTCGAAGCTCACAAGGCTTTTGAGCAGGGGCAGCAGCTGGTGCAGCTGGGCATCGCGCCAAGCCTGATCATCACCGGTTGCGATCAGCGTAACCAAGATGGCGGAAACGCCACGGCCGAAGGCATCGCCGTGGCGGGCGCTCTTCCGCCGTCGGTGTTCACCAGTCCGGCCGTGACCTACCCGCACTACACCAGCTTTGCAGTGGTGAAGGATGCACTCGAGAAGTACGGCGACAACGCTGTCCACCGCATGCTCGCCGGTCAACTCAGCGGCATTTGGTCGGAGCCGGCATCAGTCTTCGACGCGCGCATCTGCGGGTCGTTCACCGCAGACTACGGCGTCATCGGTCCGGTGTTCTTCGATCTCAACTTCGAACAGATCACCTTGCTCTACTTCCGCTTCGTGCGGGGGTTGGAGCTCAAGGAGATCCCGTTCGAGGAAGGTTCGTGGATGCCGAAGATGGGTGGTGGAGTGATCCTGTCCGCTGACCGCAAAGTGGCGCGTGAGTTCGCGTCAGACCTGACGATCGTTGAGTAGTTTTTCACTCGACTTGATTGTTGGTCAAATTTGGGGCTGTTAGTACGAATCTGTACTCTCAGCCCTTTCCCCTTTAGTTTATTAATTTTAGTAAACTGAAAGAGAAAATAATTTATATATGAATATCAAAAAAATATTTTTAAAAGGATTGGGCGCGAGTAAAGGTGAAATAGAAGGAGTGGTTCGAGTAATATTACCGGGAGAAAATTTTTCTGATTTTAAAGAAGGAGAAATTTTGGTCACTACACTCACCGATCCCACAATGGTCATGGCTATGGTCAAAGCGGCCGCCATTGTGACAGACTTAGGAGGTATTACTTCACATCCGGCAATTCTTAGTCGCGAGATGGGTATACCATGTGTAGTAAATACTAAAGAAGCTACTAAAAAAATTATTAATGGTCAAACAATTTTTATTGATGGCCAAAAAGGAGAAATTTATGTCATGGATTAAAACATTTACACATAGTTCGTTCAATTTATTTGCTGGTAATATTTTGGATGCTTTTCAACCACTTGATTTTTTTCACTTTTATCCGCTCTGGCATGATTTGTGGGTGAAGCGTATTGCTATAGTAATTAAATCATTAAATTTGGAAAGCAAAAATTTTGCCGAAATAAAACATATCTTGCCGCCACCTTCCAATATGCGCGCTATTTTGCAGAAGCTGATTCCGTGTTACCAGGGTGTGAAAGAAAAAAATGTAAATGAATATAAAATAGTCAGTAATTTTTTTGCGCGTATGTTAAATGAGGCTTGTCCGACTGATCCGTTTGCTTTGGTCTCAAATTCCGCTCACTCACAGCAAGATATTCAAGAAATTATTAAAAATATACAGTGGGAAATTGGTGATATAAATTCTGCCAAAAATAATGGTCGTTTGATTACAGCGGCTGGATCCTTGGTGCACGGTTTATATAATGATTTAGTTACAGACTTTGGTTGGGAAGCGTATGGTCCGTATATTGTGACAGAAAAAGAGAACATACTGGTAAGGCATTTTCCAGATCTACAGCCGTTAGATTTATGGTCAAAAGATTTTGTGGCTCCAATAAAAGATTTGATAATTTATGGCTGGTATGAAAATGTTGATTGGGAAATATCATTTGTAGGGTGTCACACTATGGTAAAAAATGGCGATCCAATATCTGGTATGAAAAAATTTGCGGTAATTGCTGATGGACGGTATTTATCAATTGATGAGATTACTTCTTTGATGGATTGTCTGGCGCAAAAAGCGGTAATTCTGTATCAAGATATTCGCTCTAAAAATATTGAGGAAATTAAAAAAATGGTTTTGAAGCAAGAGCACTATCAGCTTAAAAAAATGTTTGATGCAGCAAATCAGGATTGGAACGTTACACCAGAAATTCATAAGCGTGTGGAGAAAAAATCACTATTAAATAATTTTTTGCCACGCGGTAAAATTTTGGTCAGTATTGAAGAATACAAAGTAGAGTTTGGTATAAAATATTTTGCCAAAGAAGTGTTGGGGTATGATTTGTAATTGATTAAAAATAAAATTATGAAAAAGATTATTTTTGATGCTAGCTTGTATTTAGGTCAGTTCAACATTATGTCTGAAAAAATACGGTTAGCCTGTAAAAGTTCTTTAAGTCAGATCTCACTCAAAGAAAAAGATGAGATTGTGGGTGTGTGTACGTTTAATGAAAATTCATGGATAGATCATGTAGTTTGGAATTTGCATAAAGAAGAGCAAAATTCATTTTATCAATTTATGGATACGTTTCATTCACTAAAAAATATTATTCGCGTACCACTTTTATTATCCGATATTCAAAATGCTTTAGAAATATCTACAAAATTAGATTTGGAAATTTCCTGCGCTTTAACTTGTGCTGTAGCAATTCGTGAAAATGTTCAAGAGATTCACACGCTTTACGAACCACTTCTCCAAGAGAAAGTGAAAAATTATATGAACAAATTTGAAATTATAGTAAAATATCCAGATGTTGTTTCAACAAATGTGGATCATTGGCAGTTAGAAAATTTCTATCAAGAGACGTTTGGATTATTTAAAAAGCAAAATTTGAATATATTAAAAACAATTAAGCAATGTGGTAATAACTTAATTCAAGTCTAAGGTGGTATATTTGTTTTGAGATTATAAAAAATCCTCTCCAAAATAATTGGAGAGGATTTTTAGTTATAGTTTTTTTTGATATTGCGAAAAAGAAAGTTTACAACATCGTCACGCTAGTCACCTTATCCCCAGGTTCTTTGAATCTCATCAAACGAACACCTTGAGTGGCGCGACCAGATGAAGAAATAGATTTGAATGGCATACGGATAACTTGTCCGTGTAGCGACATCATCAAAAGATCTTTTTCGTTAGCATCAACGATGTCTACTACTTTTGCAAAAGTCAGGTTTCCGGTTTTGGCAGTAATTTCCGCAGTTTTTATTCCACTTCCACCACGACCCTGTACTTTATATTCTTTCAAAGCAGTACGTTTTCCAACACCATTTTCACCAACAGTTAAAAATTCAAGTGATGCATTTTTAGAATCCACAATATCCATACCAATCACTTCGTCAGTGCCTTTTAGGCGCATACCACGAACACCGCTAGCCGTGCGTCCCATTTCACGTACATCTTTTTCACGGAAACGGATAGCTTGTCCTTGTTTGGTAGCAATCATAATTTCGTTGTTGCCATTACTTGGTTTGACCCATTCTAGATTGTCATCTGGTTTCAATTTCAAAGCAATCAAACCATTGCGACGAACATTGGCAAAGTCAGCCAATTCGGTTTTTTTGATATTTCCACGAGTTGTGACCATTACCAAATATTTGATGTTGGTGAGATCACCAGTACCAAGTAGAGCGGTAATTTTTTCATTTGGTGCAAGTTGCAAGAAGTTTACTAAGGCTTGTCCTTTGGCAGTACGTGAAGCCTGTGGAATATCATAAGCCATCAATTGGAATACACGTCCGCGGTTGGTAAAGAATAAAATATTGTCGTGAGTGTTGGTGGCCATGAGATGGGCGACACTTTCTTCTTCTTTAGTTGTAACACCAATTACACCTTTACCACCACGAACTTGTTGATGGAAAGTATCAGGAGGTAAACGTTTGATATAACCATCGGTAGTGATCATGATTACTGTTGGTTCGTTTGGAATCAAATCTTCGGTAGTAAATTCTTTTACACCGTGAGCAACAATTTTCGTACGACGTTCTTCGCCGTATTTTTCTTTGATATCGGCAGTTTCAGTTTTTACAATTTCCAAAATCTTTTTTGCAGAAGCCAAAATACTTTCCAATTCTTTGATGATGCGTTTTTTCTCCGCCAATTCATCTTCAACTTTTTGTCTCTCAAGATTGGCGAGTTGTTGTAATCTCATTTCTAAAATTGCCGTTGCTTGACGATCACTAAATTCAAATTTAGCAATTAAATTTATTTTAGCTTCGTCTTTATCCTTACTGGCACGAATCAATTTGATAATCAAATCAATTTTATCAAGCGCAATTTTTAAACCTTCCAAAATATGAGCGCGATCTTTGTTTTTTTCCAAATCAAATTCAGTACGGCGTCGAATCACAACTTGGCGGTGTTTGATAAATTCATCCAAAATATTTTTTAGATTTAAAACACGTGGTTGGATACCGTCCACCAATGCCAAAAGATTGTAATGGAATGTGGTTTGTAAATCAGTTTGTTTGTAAAGTTGATTTAAAACTTTTTGTGGATATGCGTCTTTCTTAAGTTCAATCACGACGCGCACACCATCTTTGTTGGATTCATCACGTAAGTCACGAATACCTTCAATCTTTTTTTCTTGTACCAAGTTGGCAATTTTTTCAATCATCTCCGCTTTGTTCACTTGGTAAGGGACTTCAGTTACGATGATTTGGAACATGCCACTTTTTTTGGCTTCTTCGATCTCGGCTTTGGCACGAATTACTACACCACCACGACCAGTAGCACAAGCTGTCAAAATATCTTTTTTATTATAAATAATACCGCCGGTTGGAAAATCTGGTCCTTTGATAATATCAGCCAATTCTTCCACTGTCGTTTCTGGTTCGGCGATTAATTTGGCAATACCATCACAAAGTTCGCTAAGATTGTGTGGAGGAATGGAAGTGGCCATACCAACAGCGATACCCATGGTACCGTTTAGCAATAAGTTTGGTAATTTTGCTGGCAATACCATCGGTTCATGATGTGAACCGTCGTAAGTAGCATTAAAATTTACAGTGTTTTTATCAATATCAAAAAGCATTTCCTCAGCAATCGCACGTAAACGAGCTTCGGTATAACGCATCGCCGCGGCACTATCACCATCCATACTACCGAAGTTTCCCTGACCATCTACTAGTTGATGGCGCATAGAAAATTCCTGTGCCATACGAACCATCGCTTCATAGATAGAGGAGTCACCGTGCGGGTGGTATTTGGCCATCACCTCACCGACTACGTGCGCAGATTTACGAAATTTACCGGTATGGCGCAAGCCAATATTCCACATCGCATACAGAATACGACGATGAACTGGTTTTAATCCGTCGCGAACATCTGGTAAGGCACGAGAAATAATAACACTCATGGCATATTCCAAATAAGAGCTTTTCATTTCCGTGACAATCGAAGTCTGTAAAATTTTTCCAATTTCTTGTTTTGCTGGTTCAAGTTCTTTTTTCATAATTTCTATAATTTCTAAGGTTGAGTTAAGAAATAAAATGTATTTTATTTCTTAGTAGTCGTAGTAATGGTAGAAGTGGTAAAAAGTGTCGTAGTTGTTGTGGTAAAATCTATCGTACTTGTTGAGTTGGCCGTGGTCGAACTAGTGTTTAATTTTTGTTGAAAAGATTTACTCAACAATTCCTTGATTTGTTTTATATTTGTTTGATTACGTAATTCGTTTTCTTTATTTTCCTCAAAAATTTTTGATAAATCAGCACTTGATTGTTTGAAAATTTTACCTTCCTGAGATTTTTTCCAACTGTAACTTGATACATTTGACCATAAAGAGTATCCCCAAAAAAACACAATTACAAATCCTAATCCTCCAACACCAATCCATAGCCAAAATGATAATTTCTTTTCTGTGGTGAGTTGTTGATTTATGAATTTTTCTCTAATATTCGCAGGTTCTTCATTGTTTTGCTGTGGCGTATTTTCATTTCTAATATTTCTACCTTCTTTTTTGGCAGTCATATATTAATAGTTTTTTTCCAATACCATTAACTTAGTTTCACTAGACGGTAAATCTTTCTTTTTGATAATAAATTTTTTATCTGTAACTTCTGGTGAGAGACCAACAACTTTTATAAATTCACTCAATGCACCAGCTTTTGGTTCGCTGTCAGATTGATATGCAATGGGAATCACGATACGTGGTCCTAAAGTAGTAATCATATCGGCCGCATCATTAAGAGACAAATAATTTGGTCCACCACCAACTGGAATAAACAAAATATCTGGTGTGCCAAGTTTTTCGATATGTTCAGCGTCCAATTTTTTGGTGATTTTTCCCAAATGAACTAAATTGATATTTTCTGCATTGATTTTAAAAATCTGTCCATCTTCACAAGGGTAGCTATAGCACATCACCCCTTTGATTTCACATTCACCAGATGTCGATATGATGAACGGTTCTTGTGAAAGGGTGGTGATATTTTCTTCGCCATGTGAATAAAGAGCAATTTGTGGGCTGAAACTACGAGGAAATTCTCCGGTTGAAGGTTTGTATCCATCGATGATCACTGTAATATCCTCGTCAACGTTTTTTGTTTGTAAACGTACGCAGGTTTGTCCAAGCCAGGAAATATGCATATTTATTAAAATCAGAAAAATTAAGTCCATCAAAACTTATAAAATTATAACATAGCTGAAGTGCGATAGCAAGCCACTTAATTCGCTGTTTTTCACATGTATGTAAGACTTGACAAAAATGTAAAATTAAGATATTATAATCTCATAAATTAATTATCTACGCCGACCCAATTTAGTGGAAGGCACCCATTTTGACTAAGATCAAAAGGGATAAGAAGATTTTTTTTGTTTTATGACAGATGCTGTCAAAAAAGATGCTAAGCAAGATTTTAAAACCTTGTTGGCTGGAATGGCGATAAATGTCCCTAAGGTTGGGGAAGTTATCAAAGGTAAGATTATCTCTGTCGATCGTGGCGAAGTTCGCTTGGACGTCGAAGGTGTAACTACCGGTGTAGTTCGCGGACGTGAATTGTTCGTGGAATCTCGCGAGTATGCTGGCTTAAAAGTTGGCGACGAAGCGGAGGCTACAGTAGTTGATTTAGAAAATGAAAACGGTGAAATGGAACTTTCCTTCCGTATTGCTGGTTACCAGCGTGCATGGGATAGTATGAAGAAATGGATGAAAGATAGTTTGACTATCAAAGCAAAAGTTGTATCTGCAAACAAAGGTGGTTTGATGATGCGTGTTGATGCTTTATCTGGTTTTATGCCAGTTTCTCAACTTTCTCCAGATCATTATCCACGTGTTACTGGTGGCGATAAAAATCGCATTTTGGACAAGTTGCGTGAAATGACCGGCAAAGAATTTGAAGTAAAAGTTATCGACGTTGATGAAAAAGAAGAGAAATTGATTGTTTCAGAACGTGCGGTTTGGGAAGATTCTCAGAAAGCAGTCCTTGAAGCTTACAAGATCAACGATATCGTTTCCGGAGAAATTTCTGCTTTGACTTCCTTTGGTGCTTTCGTGAAATTTGGTGATGGCCTTGAAGGTTTGATTCATATTTCTGAGATTGCTTGGCAGAGAATTGATCACCCTAAAGATGTATTGAAAGTGGGCGATCAAGTAAAAGCTCAAATTATCCAGCTCGATCATTCCAAAATCTATCTATCAATCAAACGTTTGGTAGACGATCCTTGGAAAAAAGTGAAAGAAAAATATAAAATGGGCGACAAAGTCACAGGTAAAATCATCAAAGTAGAACCTTTTGGTTTGATGATCGCCTTGGATAAAGAAATCCATGGTTTGGCTCACATCTCAGAACTTTCTGATGATCCAATTGCCAATATCAACGATAAATTCAAATTAGGTCAAGAACTTGAATTTGAAGTAGTATCTGTTGAACCAGCTGAACACCGTCTTGGTTTGAAAGTGGCTGGCGTAAAAGGTAAATTGAAAAAAGAAGACAAGAAAGAAGAAAAAGAAGAAAAGAAAGAAGATACAAAAGCTGAATAAAAAAACAAAATCCCTCGATTCAATCGGGGGATTTTTTTTATCGTAAATAAAAACATTCCATAGATATGGAATGTTTTGTCAATATAAAGGAATTCTTCCAAACCACTCATCATTTTGTGCTTAGCAACTTTGAGAGGATATCTATGGCAAATTCTACACTACTACTCTTTGATTTTTTGGGATGTTTGTATCGGTCATCACTGTATATTATAAAATTATCTACTTCTTTACCATTTTTTATGTCTTCGTTCAATTTGTTAAAAGTATTCAAAATATTTGATAGACGACTTTGTAATTCCGGAGTTCTTTTCATTATTTCCTTAACATTCTTTAACACGACTCTATCTAAATGAGAGTTTTTGTCATGAACTAACAAAATTATCAAATTCATACTTTCATATAGCTCGCGAGTGGAGTTCATTCGTAACCATTTTCTAAAATAATCAAATTGATCAATGGCAAAAGATGTTCCTGTTCCATTCATTTTTGCAAAATTAGCATCTATAAATACATCTGTTTGTTGAAGTCTAAATTGTTGTGCTTCTTTTTTTATATTTTCCTCCTCAACCCTTTTTGCTTCTTTTGCCGCCAAAATGTTTTTATCTGCTAGTTTTTTGGCTTCTTCAGCTCTCATTATCGCCAATTTTTCTTTTTCTGCCGCCGCCGCTGTATTATCAGTATTAATTTTTTCATCACTAATTTTAGCCTTTTTTTCCATTTCTATTAACATAGGATCTCCCTTTTCTGCGTGTTCCTGAATCATTTTTCCACCCCCAACTACTCCTAATAAAGTAATGCCAGCGCCAAGCAAAGCTCCAGCTATTTTTTCAGAAGGTTTTTTGTTTGGTTTAAATGGGGTTTCACCTTGCGGTGAATAGCGGCCTATTTCTGACATAATATTAGAAATAAAAATAAATATATATAAATTGTACTATATTATGTTGATTTGACACAACCCCACCCCATAAAATGATAATAGTAAAAAGATAGCCAGAGGGTACTTTGTTTATATATTAAATCGTGATAATATTATAAAAGTAATTGAGTGAATTTAAAACTATGAAATTAACAGAAAATCAAAAAAATGAATTGGATGACCTAAATCGATGGTTTCATGGTGAATTGGCAAAATTACGAAAGAAGCAACTGGATATTTTACATCGATATGATGAGAAAGTAACAAACTGGAAACAGATGAAGCTTAAAAAAAAGTTGAAGGATTTGTAGTATGCCTAGTGATCGTAAACAAATATCAATTTCTGAACAGGATTCAAAACATCCACAGGAGTCTTTAGGTGTCAGTACGGATACTATTGTTCAAGATTTAGAAAATCAGGCACAACAAAGTTTGAACGACGCTAGAATTATGGCGGATGATTTTATTGCACGTGCACAAAAAGAAAATAATGTTTATGTAGAAACAGAAGATGAAATAAAAGAAATGCAGGCGCTGAAAGGGGCGATTAAAAAATTGAATGATGATTTTGTTGGACGACTATTAAAAATTATTCTTCGCCCGGTGGAGTCGTTCAGACAATACCAAAAAAGTAAAAGAAGAAAATTGTTAAAAACACCTGATAATCTAGGCGAAGTTGAAAAAAGTCAAGGTATTTCTGAAAAAAGTGCCGTGCCTGCGGACAATTCTGTAGAGATGGTTTTGGAAGACAAAGATTTACCGTTAGTAAATATTGATCAAAATATTGTTGATGAAGAGATCAAAATTTCTGATTGGGAGAAATTTCTTATTGATAAATCTAAAATTGTTGTTGATAAACTACAGCAATTTTCTGAATCGGAACAAAATTTTGTCATTTCAACATGGGATAAAAAACCAGAAATAAAGATGGTGCTAACAGAGAGTGAGAATCCACTGGAACAAATTCGAGTGTTGATGGATTTTCCCACAGTTGTATTCAACAAAAATAGCGATTTAAATTTTTTGGCGACCATCGCAAAGAAATTTGATGCCAGCGCCCGCCAAACTCTATTGGAAAAAATATCACCTTGTTTTGATACGGCTAGAAAAGATAAAGCAGAGATAAATTGGAGCACTGTTTATGGTATTTTAGTTTTGGCTAGTTTTCCAGAAGTAAAAAAAGAACAAATTGAAGCTTTGCCATTTAAAAAAATTCAAGCTCTCACAGCTACGATTATTGCCTACGGCGAAGAAGTAATACAAAAATTATGGACAGAAGAAAATGCGGAAGGATTTAATAAGAATGTTTGGGGAAGAGATGATTTGAAAAATGTCGAGGAGCTAATTGATTTTGCTAAAGACTTAAGTCCAACACTAAAGCGTCATTTACCAATCAAATCTAGCGGCGATTATGGTTCTGGAGAAACGAAATCTGGTCAGACAATTTGGAGCAAAGGTGGTTTGCGCGGTCCAATATATTTTTTGGATAATTTTTTTGAAACAGTGAACCGCATTCCTAATGATTTACGAGAACCATTTTTTGCCGCTCTGAAACCACAAGAGGGAGAGTATTCTTGGTATTCCAAAGACAATATAAATTTTTTTGATGACGTACTTAAAAATTTTATCATCTACAGTCAGGATTGTCACGATGATGGAAAGCTGAATTTTGACGACTTTATTCATAACATAAGTTATTTTTCTCCCGAGCATTTTCCAGAAGTAAAAAGAGGGTTTGATTTTTTCAAATCATCAGGTTTGGAACATAAAGTTAGAAATAAATTTAGGATATATAAATTGGCTGGTGGTTCAGAAGGTGAAGTTGGTAATTCGTTAGTGCAAAACCTTGTTACGAAAAACGATACTTTTTCTAATTTTAAGCAAGAAGAGCGAAGGGAAAGTAGTCTAGAATATTTGTACGACTTTTGTAAATTTTGTAAAAACGAATTATCAGTTGATACAGAATTATGCTTAAAATTTTTGGATTTTAGCGAAATGGATAATAAAATTATTTTAGCTTTTTTGTCTGGAGAATTATCTAATCCGGAAATAAATTATTCCGATATTTCTATCATCGAAAGTGAAATAGAAAAAATGGGATCTAATTTTTCCGATGAAAGAAAAAAGAATATTAATTTAATAAATATTTTTCCTAATTTTAAAAAATTGGATCATCAACAGAAAGAAGACTTTGTATATTTGATTAATTTAGGGCTTTGTAAAATTTATGATCTTTCACCAATATTTTCTGTCGTAGAGCGCGGGTCTGTAAAACAAATTAAAGAATTTTTAGTATCCGTTGGTAATGACTTTAATATTAAAAATATTAGTGTTGCAACCTTAGAAAAAATGGCTACCAGACCGGAGTGTGGTGGGCTTTTTAATTTTGTTAGTAAGGAGTCCACAGCTGATAAAATGATAGAATTGTATGATGCTGGTTTACCGCTTACTTACGCCATTAAAAATCACTATAGTGTAACACGTAATGATATAGATGAATTTTCACAAATGCTTTTGAAATGGGACACTGTTAAACTCGTGGAGGTAGCCAAACAAGCAAAATTGATTGATTCAAAAATACCTTTATACGCAATTGTTTTATTTGATCATCCAGAATATGAGATTCAGGATATTATTTTGTGTATTCGATTCCATTTGGCTAAGTATGGAAATGTTACCACTGGTTTTTTTAGTGAAACAACCGATGAAGAAAGTCTTAAAATTTTCGAGTCACGTATAGAGGAAGTCAAAGAAATATTTGGCGATTCGATTAAAAGAAACCAATTTGAGTGGAGAAGTATTTTAAATAGTTTGTCTCCGGCTATTTGGGATAAGCTTAAAACTAAGACTGTTTGGCTTAAAAGTTGTTTAGAAAATGGTATTGGTTCACGTGATATTATTAATCTTAGTGAGGAAATTTTGGATGAGCCGTTATTTTGGGTGATTGATTGGGATGAAAATAATGAAGACACTTTACGTCAATTAATGGGTAAGGCAAAAAATCTTCCTTTGGCTGGATTTGATCCTTCTTTGTTGAATAAAAATTATCAAAATAACTACTCGTCAGTGTCAACTGTAATCCAAAGCGTTCCTTGGTTGTTTACTTTAGATAATTTAAATATTTTAAAAAAGTTTGGTATTAATGAATCGGAATTTAATTATCTTAAAGATATTACTTTGGATGAGTTCGAAATGATAAAAGATTATGCCGATAGTTTGAAAATTGATAAAAACTTTTATTGGTGGCTTAATGAATTGCGAGGAAATACTCTCATACCTCTGGCAGAATTAAAGAAAATACAGAAATTTACATCTGGTAAAATAACTTGGACTATTCTAAAGATAATTCAAGATCAACGCAGTCTTGGTGAAACGATTGAAGATACTCTCAATCGGCTAGAAACGAATGTTGAAATAGAAGAGGATAATGTTTGGAACGAAGGTAATAATAAATTGCTAAAAGAATGGCAAGTACAAAATATATTAAAAGAAATGAATGAACAGATTCCTGAGTTTGTTCGCTGGGTTAGTCAAAGTAATCTTCCTTTGAAGTTTTACAAACAGATTAGCAAACAGCCGGTAGAAGTTTTGAAAAATTTGGATCGCATTGCCGTGGCAAGTTTTAAATCTTATTTACCTTTTGATATTGAATATTCAGAAAATCTATTAAGTTTGATCGAACATCCAAATTTTCAAACAACACTGTTGTTGCTAAATGGCGATAGATTCGATTTTAAAACTATATACGAGTTATCGCCAGAAAAGATGACTTCATTTTTGAATCAGTTGACTCCGGAGATGATAAAACAATTTTTGGAAATTTCATCCGTTGTTATTTTGAACAGTTGTGACATAGTTGATTTTTTTGTCGACCCTATGTTAGCGAAAAAAATTATTGAATTTTCCAAAAATTTGCGAACTATTTTTGGTTCAGAGTTGAAAGACATGAAACTGTCAGTATATGATCTATTGATTATGGATTTTGATACTGATTTGCGTAATCTTCAAGAATTGCAAGCAACTTGTTTTAATTCAATTACGTTTGATTTAATTAAAGCTTTAATAGAGGTATCGGAAGGGTCTAAATTGGTCACTCTTCAGAAAGTGTTATTATTGTTTAAAAATGGCAGACAAACGATTGATTTCTCTCTCGCAACTGAACAATTAGAAAAATTACCAAAAGGATTAAGGTTGGACGTTATGAAAGAAATAGGAGTAACTAATTTTGGTTGGGGAATACTTCACTATCGTGACGAGATGAAAAAATTAGGTTTAGGAGAGTCGGAAATAAATTATTTAATTATTAATTTATATAAATATCGTAGGTTAGAAATTAAAGAGTTGGATTATACTACCGCTAAAATTTTATTTGATGATAAAGGTTTATATAAAGATAAAAATTTAATTTCTGATATTATCAAAAAATATAGTGGCGACGTGTCAGTTTTTATTCTAGAAAAGTTAAATCAGAAACCGGTGGATCAAATGAGGTCAATAATTATTTTTGAAAATTTATTGAATGCTAAAGTGTTGGATTTTAAATATTATGATGCGGTGGTTGAGGCGGTAAATAGCCTGGAATATAGTGTGAAAACTAGTAATGAATTTTCAGAGTCGTATACTAAAATTCTATCCTTTTTTGCGCTCAAAACTTCTAATAATGAATTAAAAGACAACCGATTAGAGGAAATAGAAATAACAGACAAAAATTGGTTGCCTTTGTTTTTGGCGTTTATAAGTTTAGATGGAAATATCAATCTAAAATCGGAAGAGAAAGAAAAAATTCAGGCATTATTTAAGAATGATAAGACAAAAGATTTTTGTCTGAATGCAATACAGCAATTGTGGAATGATTATTTGCAAACAGACAAACCTAATAATATTCCTTTTAAATTATCAATGATTGCAGAACAAATTAATAAATATGGTGTTGGACCACTTAGTCAATTGGCGGCGCTCGGTAAATTTATTCATACTTTAAGTCAAAGGATAATTTATAAAAAAACTACACCAGAAAATTTACAAAAGATTGTCGCTGGTGAAAAAGTGGTCGGAGAACGTTTTAAGAAGGGTCGCTGGAATCAGGAAGACCAATCCGGTTTTTATCAAACATCCAGTGATATACTTGTGGCCGACATTGGTCTGTATGTTGATTTTTTGGATCTTTTTGAAAATTTTAATCAAACTCAATTCAAGTTATTTTTACGAGAAATTTATCCTTTATATCGTGCTCAGTTGGCACTATTGGAAAAACAAGACAAGTTTTCACCGGATGATTTAAATAACCTTAAAAATGGTATTAAAGAATTTGGTAATGATTTTAAAGAACGTGGTGTTGATGCGTTTACGGAGAAGAAATCAATTCTGATAACTGAAATTAAAACAATATTTAAAGAAAAGTTTGGTATTATAAAAGTGCCAGAAAATTTTTCTGAATATACTCGTACACTTGAAAACTTTTCTGTTTATTTAGGGAATTTCGCTGGTAGAACTGCAGACAAGGAAACGATATTAGGTTTTTATTTAGCCTTGATGCTGGATAATAAGTGGGATAATTTTAGACGCGGTGAAGATATTGATCCGGATATTTATCTTATTCCAGAAAAAAGCGTAAGCGTAAAAGAGTTGTTGGCCAAAAGAAAAAAGTTGACTCCCATCACTGTAGAAAATCTAGGTATAAATGACGAAGAAATGTCTCGATTCAGAACAATTTTGCAATACGAAACACAAAATGTTGTGTTGGCCGAAGTAGAGACAATCGACATAAAGCTTACTAACGTATTAAATAATCTGCAAACCTTAGGTGATCTTGATTTATACCCCGATCAAATGGATAAAACACGACTTAGTATTTTGCTTAAGTATGGAAACAAACGAGTGGGTGGAGTGGTAGCCAAGTTGTATCTTGATCAAAAAAATCCAGATAAACCGATGCAATTTAAAGAAGATGAATTGATGATAGTGGAGGAACTTAAACAAATTTTAGAAGATAATAATTTGGTTTTGAGTCCTGAAGTGATTAAACAACACTTTCAAGATGCTATGAAACCGTTTTCTTCAGTAGTAAACATACTTAGTTTTGCTAGTGAAAGTGGTGCAACACATGAAGTAGAAAAAATTCAGAATTTGCTAATTCCGACACCGGAGATCATAGCCATATTTAATAGATTCGGCGAAGAATTTCAGGTAGCTTCTGGAGCAATTGCTGTTGCTCAAGATTTGAATTATCTTGATAATCTAATTGTAAAACATGAAGCTGACCTGACACTCGAAGAGAAATCCTTGCTTGTTGATTATGTCAAACAAATCCGAGAACAGCTGGTTAAGTTAGATGTTATATACGAACAAGTTAAAAATAAATTTGCGCCTTTAAAACAATCTTCACACGAAGGATCCAATCAGTTGCTTAAGAGTAAATTATTAGAGATTGATCGTATAATTAATAGTCAAACTGCTGCGCGTACGGTAACTAGCACTGCTACCAATAACTTAAATAGTATAATTGAGAATATTCGAGAATGTTTGTCTTGTAAGAATGCAGGTTGCAATAACGATACAAATTTATCTTTTGGTGATGAAAATAAGTTTTTTGTTTATTCTCAAACTGATGAAAAGAAGGAAGGAAGCATTGCTGATCAAATAATTTTTGTAGAACCGGTTACATATGAAGATAGTTCAAGTGGATTAGCCTTTGTGTTTGATCGCGTCTATGGCACAAATACCCCAGATTTATTTGTAAATCATATAAAAACTATTTACAAAAAATATCGCCAATTAAAGGATGCATTTCCAAACAGTAACATTTCAATGGTGATACCTGACAGCATAATTTCTACTGGTGGTGTGTCAGTGGAAAGGTTAGAGGAGCGATTGTCTACTAGTGTTGGTAAAAAGATTGAAATTGAGCATGGCGCTGTTGATATCAATGTGGCAGAATCCGCCACAGGTGATCATTATATTGAATTTGGTGGTATTGCCCGTCAGGCTGGTAAAAGACAAATTTCAGGAGTTATTTTAAGGATTAATTAGAGTGGTGTGACCTTGATTTATTATGAGCTTTAAGGTAGAATCCTTGTATTGTTTACTATATTAACATAAGACTTATTTTGATTAAATTCTTTATGAAAAACTTTTTGAAAAACTTTTTAGCGGTATTTCTGGTGCTTCTGGTGGTAGCCGGAATTTTGGGTATGACTCGTGCTGGCGCGGATAAAAAACCAGACGCTGTCGATATTGGTCAGTTGGTACAAGAAATCAATGCCGGACAGGTGAAGAAAGTCGTTGTTCAGGGAGATTTGCTAACCGTTGAACTCAATGACGCCGCCGCCAAAAAACAGGAAGTTAAAAAAGAGGCTGGTGATTCATTTGGTGATGTGATGAAAAATTACGGTGTATCCGATGTAGCTCGCGCCGCTTTTGCAGTAGAAATTAAGGATGAAAATTCTTGGAAATTTTGGATGGCCAACCTTTTGCCAGCAATTATTCCATTGATTATTATAATGGTGTTTTTGTACTTCATGACCAAAGGTGTGCAGGGTGCAAATAATAAAGCTATGGGCTTTGGACAGAGCAATCCTCGCAAAGCGGATGCGGCTGCGAAAGATAAAAAGACTTTTGCGGATGTGGCTGGTGCAAAAGAAGCCAAACAAGAATTAGAAGAAATTGTCGACTTTTTGAAAGACCCAAAAAAGTTTTCTGATATGGGTGCAAAGATTCCTAAAGGTGTTCTTTTGATGGGTTCACCTGGTACTGGAAAGACTTTGATGGCTCGCGCGGTTGCGGGTGAAGCTGGTGTAGAATTTTTCCACATGAGTGGTTCTGAATTTGTAGAAATGTTTGTGGGTGTGGGTGCTTCTCGTGTGCGTGACTTGTTTTCAAAAGCAAAAAAAGCGGCTCCAGCTATTATATTTATTGATGAAATCGATGCGGTCGGCCGTCGTCGTGGCACGGGTATGGGTGGTGGACACGATGAACGTGAGCAAACATTAAACCAAATTTTGGTTGAAATGGATGGTTTTGAAGCCAATTTGGGAGTGATTGTAATGGCGGCAACTAATCGTCCAGATGTATTGGATCCAGCGTTATTGCGTCCAGGTCGTTTTGACCGTCGTGTGGTAATCGATTTGCCAGATATGAAAGATAGAGAAGAAATTTTGAATGTGCATGCCAAAGGAAAGCCAATGGATCCTAGTGTTTCTCTGCAAAAATTAGCCCAACGCACTCCTGGTTTTTCCGGTGCAGATTTGGCGAATCTTTTGAATGAGGCAGCCATCTTGGCAGTGCGACGTGGTAAAAAAGTCGTTACTGAATCTGAGGTTCTGGAAAGTATTGAAAAAGTATTGCTTGGACCTGAAAGAAAAAATAGAATTATTAGTGAAAAAGAAAAAAAGATGACCGCATATCACGAAGCTGGACATGCAATAGTTGGCCATTATATGGCACATTGTGATCCTGTTCGCAAAGTATCTATTATTTCACGCGGACAAGCTGGTGGTTATACTTTGAATATGCCGTCTGAAGACACTCATTATCGAACACTTGCACATTTCAGAGATGATTTGGCCATGATGTTTGGTGGTTATGCTGTTGAAAAATTAATTTTTGGAGACAATATGTTGTCGACTGGACCAAGTTCAGATTTGCGTAATGCCACCAAGACTGCCAAGGATATGGTTACTCGTTATGGTATGAGTACTAAGCTTGGACCACGTACTTTTGGTGAACATGAAGAAATGATTTTCTTAGGTAAAGAAATTCATGAGCAACGTGATTATAGTGATAAAACTGCTGAAGAAATTGATAAAGAAATCAAAGCGTTGGTAGAAGAAGCTGAGCAACGTGCGAATGCTATTGTGATTGCCAATCGTGCTAAGATGGATGAGTTGGTGAAGGAGTTGATGGAAAAAGAGACGATTGAACAGGAGGAAATTTTGAGAATTCTTGGACCACGACCGACTGTGGAATAAAATAAGGAAAACAAAAATACCGGCTATAGTTATCTTTTCGCTTTTTTCAACCGCGAGGTTGAAAGGATGAGCCTCGGCTCATAACCCGCTCAAAGACAACTATAGCCGGTATTTTTGTTTGCGAGTTTTTATGATTGACAAAATGGTGTTTTTGTGCTATAATTCTGAGTTATTTCCGTAAATAACCGCTCTTTTTACACAAAATTGGTACAAATAAGGTGTGTTATAAAACATTTTATTCGTGCCAATTTTGGCTAAATTTGCGCTTTTAGCGCTGGGGATGTCTGTCATGAAGAATTCTAACTGGTTCATGGTGTTTTTCTTCCTCCTCTTTGGCTGCGTGGCCGAGGATATTTCCTCGTCGGTTTTGGTCGCGGACTCTTCTTCCAGTGGAGATACCACCAAAGTGGAATCAGAGACCAAGGTGGTTCGCTTGCAGCAAGCTGATGTCGCTACTTCGGCGGATCAATCGGTGGACACCACTCCGGTGGATGTTCCGATTGACTGCACCATCAGTTGCGATGACGGCATAGCCTGCACCGACGACACCTGCGACACCACGATTGGCCAATGCGTCAACACCAGCAAAGGCTGGGATTGCTGGCCGTGCGAGTCAGATGAGGATTGCAAGTTGGGCATGAAGACTTGTCAGAACGACGATCTTATCCATAAAGATGGGTATGATATCTGTCTTCCAAACAAGACTTGTTTGGTCTTTCACGAGACCGAGAAGTGTCCCGACGACGGCAACCCTTGTACCAAGGAGGCGTGCACTACGGAAGACGACGCCGTCTTCTGCGAGAGCACTCCGATCGTTGGCTGTAAGCCTTGACCTTTTCTACTGTCGGACACGGAGTAAAATCCCGACAGTGTGGGGGAAACGACGTTCTTTTTACAAAGACCGTTCGCCAACCTACTTTGTTTCTAAATAATTTGGATACAGAGTAGGGCGAACGGTTTTTTGTTTTTAATAAATATGATATAATAATTCTAGTCAGGCAAAGTTAATTGCCAGTTCTTATTTTTCTTTATGCACGAACCAACTTTCCGTCAAGCACTTAGTCGTTCTTGGCAATTGGTAGTCCAAAAAAAATCATTGTGGATTTTTGGTATATTATCTGCTTTAGCTGGACAAATGGGATTGAGTGATTTTGTTGGAATGATGTACAAAACAACTGGAAATGGTTTGAAACCATTTAGTTTTACTTTATTTTTTGATTATTTAAAATCTTTTAATTGGCATCAAGTGTCTGTAATTTTATTAACACTTTGGTTGCTTGGAATTATTTTATTGTTAATAATATCAGTTGTATTTATTGCTATCTCTTCTAGAGGTGCTATTATTGCTTATTCTATTCAATGGTATAAAAAAGGCAAAATATTATCTTTGTCTGACGCTTGGAATAAAGGTGTAAAAAACTTTTTACCAATGTTGGGCGTGACAGTTTTAGGTAGAAGTTTGCAAATGTTGGTTATTTGGTTGTTTGCAATTTCAGCTATAAAATTGGTACAAGCAAATAATTTAACTGGTAATTTAGTATTAGTTTTTATTGCCGGCGTAGCCATATTTTTGGCTTTAGTTATTGAATCCATTTCTATATATAGTAGCGGATATTTGATTTTAGAAAATAAAAGTTTAAAAATTTCAATTAAAAAAGGTTTTGAGCTTTTCCTAGAACATATGATGGTTTCCTTAGAACTAGGAATAATTTTGATGATATTTAGCGCGGCTGTTCTTGGTATCATTGCTTGGGGATCATTTTTTGCTTTTTTCCCATCTTTGATTATGTGGATTATTGCTGGGCTTACTAGCTTTAAATTTTTGATTGGTCTTGGAATTTATACGGGCATATCTTTGTATGTAACTTTTGTATTAATTGTCGCCGGTATTTTTAATGCTTTTGTAACTTGCTCATGGATATATTTATTTATGAAAATGCATCACGAAGGACTTGCAAGTAGAACTTTGCATTTTTTTCAAAATCTTTTTAGAAAATCATAATTATGTCATCTGAATTTCCATCCATTAGTAGTTTGATGCCAAAAAAAACTGCAACGACTGGTGCCACGCCAGCCAAATCTGTCATTCGCGATTCCACGGAAAGATTTGCTCAGAACATGAAAAAAATTGAATTAAAAGAAAAAGAGGATATCACTCGAGCAAATGCGCAAGCGTTAGGATTGCCATATATTGATTTAAGCACTTTTCCAGTTTCGTCGGAGTCATTACGAATGATACCGGAAGAAATAGTTTTGGAAAAAGGAGTGGTATGTTTTTATTCTACTTCTGATGAAATTCGCGTAGGTTGTATTGAGCCAAATCAGGAACTAGAACTATTTTTGAATGAGCTTGGGGAACATCATCACGCCCAGGTTGTTTTGCATCTAATTTCTGAAAATAGTTTTGAGCATGTAGTAAAATTGTATTCCAATCTTCCGATTGTGAAAGCGATTACCAAGGATATTAATATTACAGACGAAGAACTAAATAAATTTGGGGAAAATATTGATAATTTACAAACATTACAAGAAAAATTTATTGATATTTCAGTTACGGACATTTTAAGTTTGATGATTGCGGCGGCCTTAAAGATTAATTCTTCTGATATCCATGTGGAAGCTGAGGAGAATAGTATTGCAGTTCGTTATCGTATCGATGGAATTTTGCATGATGTGGCGACACTTCCAAAGGATCAGTGGAAACGTTTTGTTTCGCGTATAAAACTTTTGTCAGCTTTAAAAATAAACGTTAACGATAAACCGCAAGATGGACGTGTTACTTTAAAATTAGCATCTGGCAATCTAGATGTTCGTGTTTCTACTATGCCTACAATTCATGGTGAGAGTGTCGTAATGCGTATTTTACATAGTGGTAGTAAAGGGGTAACTTTTGACGAACTTGGATTACGTGGTGACGCTTACAATCGTCTCAAAAAACAAGTCGAAAGGCCAAATGGTATGATAATCACCACCGGTCCAACAGGTTCTGGTAAAACTACAACCTTATATGGTATTTTGCAAAGTTTAAACAAACCAGGTGTAAAAATTATTACTTTGGAAGATCCGATTGAAATTAAAATGGAAGGTATCAATCAAAGTCAGGTGGATGTATCTAAGGATTATACTTTTGCCAAGGGTTTGCGCAGTATTTTGCGTCAGGATCCAGATATTTGTATGGTTGGAGAAATCCGTGACTTGGAGAGTGCTGAAATTGCTATTCAAGCGGCTTTAACTGGTCATTTGATGCTGTCTACTATTCATACCAACAGCGCATCTGGTGTTATTCCTCGTTTTCTTTCTATGGGAGTAAAACCGTTTTTATTGGCACCTGCTTTGAATGCGGTGATTGGTCAGCGTTTAGTGCGTCGCATCTGTGAATTTTGTAAAGAAGAAGAAAATGTCGATGCTGAAAGATTGGATAAGGCAAAAAAATTATTATTAAGCCTCCCGGAAATTGAAAAGAAAAATGTTGATATTGATAATCTTCATTTTTATATCGGTAAGGGTTGTGAAAAATGTAGTGGTCTAGGCTATAAAGGACGTATTGGTATTTACGAAATTTTTACCATGACCAAAGAAATAGAACAAATTATTTTAAGTACAGAAGTTTCTGAATATAAAATTCAAGATTTGGCGGTGGCGGGAGGTATGACTACCATGGTACAAGATGGTTTATTGAAAGCGTTGGATAAAATTACGTCATTAAATGAAATTTTCCGAGTAACAGAATAGTCGAAAATCAATTTTTGTGATATAATAAAACTATATTAATAAACTTTTTTATTATGCGTGTTCGTCATACCGAAACTAGAGCCAAATATTCTGAGCCATCAGTAAATTTTTATCGTACAATTGCTTTATCTTTTTTAGTTATCACCATTGCCTTACTAGCAGTGGTGGTTTTTGTAACATCCAAAAAAGCCACAATTACAATTTTGGCAAAAGAAGATACTCGCAGCGTGAATTTGGCAGTCGGGTTGACTAGCGGTGACAGTATCGTTGATAATAACACGATTGTCGGTACAGTTTCTTCTTCGATTATAAATTTTTCTCAAAAATATTATCCTACTGGCTCAAAAACTATTGAAGGTATAGCTGGTGGCGAGGTTGTTGTTTATAACAAAACAAACGAATCGCAGGTTTTGGTCAAAACAACCAGACTTGTGACTGATAAAGGAATTTTATTTAGACTTTCTGACAAAATAACCGTTCCGGCTAATGGACAAGTATCTGCAACTGTCTATGCAGACAAATCCGGTATTGAAAGCGATATTGGTCCTAGTAATTTTACTATCCCTGGTTTAGCTACTGACAAACAAAAAGTAGTTTACGCCGTAAGTTTGAAATCAATGGATACCGGCGTTCGAAAAGTTGGTATTTTAACCGAAGATGATATAAAGGCGGCGAGTAAAAATTTTGAAGAAAAAATTAAAGAACAATTTGCAGTTATCTCATCAGATGAAAATATTAAAAATGTAGTTACGGTGACTGGTGCAAATCCAAAATCAGACAAAAAAATCGGTGAAGAAATTGATGGTTTCAATCTGAGTGGTACAAGTACAGTTGTGATAATTTCATATAATAAAAAATCCCTCAATGATGTAGTATCAAAGGTTGTTTCATCAAAAGTTGATAATACATTAGAAAAAGTTTTGACAGTTACTAATGATCCAAAAGTAGTGGTTTCGTCATATGATGCTGTAAATAAAACAGCTCAATTGAGTGTGTCTCAAGATGTGCTGGTTACGCTAGACGCCAATGCTGAAAAATTATCGCCTCAATATTTTATGAACAAAAGTAAAGACGATATTGAAAGATATGTTTTTGAATTAAACCATGTTGCGGGAGTGGAAGTTGTATTCTCACCTTCATGGATTAGCAAAGCACCAACAGTGCCAGATAAAATCAAGGTGATTGTTAAAAATGTTAAATAAATAGATATTACGCAGTATAGATATGATAAAAAAAATTTTAGTATTGTTTTTACTTAGCCTATTCTTAGTATCACCAACATTTGCTACGATAAATCCTCGTTATAAATATAATAACACTCGCGAATATTTTGATGCGGTCTACGCTCCAAAGATGGAATGGACTTATGATATAGCCCATATTGTTTTGTATCCAGAACGTACCGCTTATGCCATAGGCGAAACAATGAAAGTAAAATATATAGTTCGGAGTCCTTATAATAATGCTAAAAACCTAGCACTCTTAGTTTATATTCACAAACCACCTTATAATTTTGACAAACAATTTGTTATACAAACAGTCCCTAGTTATGGTGATCCAATAAAAGGTGGCTGGAATAGTGGAAGTGCATGTCATTCTGCTAATCCAGGGTTTACAAAACCATACATATCAATTCCAATTGGAGACATTGTTAAAGATCATTATGTAACTGGTGAATTCAAAATACCAATCACCAAAAAGAACGGATTTAACTTGGTAAAACCAATGACCAACGGCACTAGAATAGCTGTAGCAATTGCCGACCCTTCCAGATCTTTTTATACAGCAGAAATGGAAGACGCGGGAATTACATTGCCGTGCGGAAGTGAGCTTGATTTGGCAGTTACTAATAAAAATTTAGTAAAAACAAATTTAGTTGTAAGTAGTTTTTCAGCTTCACAATATACGTTTAGTAGTGATGAATTTTTAAATGATAAAGAAATTATTTTCACTGGAACGGTTGTTAACAAAGGGACTAAGATTCCAAATGAAGAAACTACGATATGTGTAGTTAAAAGAAATTTGACTTTGGATGCGCCTGTGGAATATTCGTCATGGAATGATAACAATACCCTGTTTTTTCAGCGCTGTAAAATTATTCAACCGAAACAACTTTCACCAAATAAACCAGTTAAAGTTTCGTTTAAATTTAAGGTCAATTCTAGTTTAATAAGAGAAGGTTTTGCTTGGCCAGCGGGATTAATTTTGCCCGTTCTACATGATCCCAATGATCGGTTTTTATTTGGACACAATCGAATGTCGTTGAGTGTAAATGAGGGTTGGGGTCAAATTTTTGAAACCAACTATTCTGATAATGAAAAAATGTTAAATATTGAGATCTTAAATAATTAAATGTAAAATATGCAAGAAAAAAGATCGGTGTTTGGGGTTTTGTTAATATTGTCATTGTTTTTATTGATTCCTTCTGAATCTAAAGCAGTGCCTTTGGATGCAAAGCAAAACTTTAACATGACAACGGTGGTAGCTTTAAACAAGAGCGGCGGTGTTGTAAATAACGCCCAAATTGAAGTTTATAATGAGTGTAAAGCTTTGGCAGAAGCAGTGAAAACTCAGGCAAACGACTACTATATCGTAGTAAATGGAAAAGAATTTAAGGCGAGCCGTGCCAGTGTGGTTCTTACCTCTACTTTCGATGCCAAAAAAGTAATGAAAGATGAATATAGTATAAATTTTTATGCTAATAAAGAAAAAAATATTGAAAATGAATATTTGAGTGTTCTCTGTTCAGAAAATACCAATAGTATTTTATTTAATTATAATGGTACTAAACTTGGGGATTGGTCGGAAGTTGCAACAACAGAAAGATCTTTTTTTACTTACACAAAAAGTAAAAATCTGAAGAAGATTTCAACTGCTGGCACCTTTGTGCAAAGTGATAAAAATGGAGGTATGGGTGGTTATACATATACTACACCATGGAAATCTGATTTTAATAATTTAAATAAAAGATTGGTTCTAGTTACAGAATCAGATAACGCTGATTCAAAAACCTCTGTTTCTGAACACATTTATTCTGATCAGGCTGATTATAATCAGTGTGTGAAAGACGAAAATCCATATTGTATAAAGAAGTCAGGAAATTTTTTGGTAATGTTTGTTAATTCAGGTGTTGGTTCCAAAAAAATTGATTTTTGGGTTGATGGTTCGAATACAAATTTACCTAAAGTTGAGGTAACCACACCTGATCCGAAAGAGGCAATTACTACTGTTGTTTCTGATACTATATTTGATTTTCTCGCCGAAGATGGCAACTGGAATGCTGGCTATTGGGGTGGAACTACACGCTACAATGACGACGTGTATGATCAGTGTGTAAAATTTGTTGATATTCTAAAAAATAAATCATATTCATATAAGATTTCAGTAAATGGCGGTTCGTTCAATGTTGGGTCATATGTGGTTATGCAGACGCCGAGTTATAATTTTGAAGGGGTAAAGTCAGATGGCTATTCTATTAGTTTAATTCTTGAAAAAAATCAAAAAGAATTAAAAAATTATTTATCCTTGAGTTGTGGTGCGGATATGAAAAAGGTAGATTTTACTTTTGTAGGTGACAAGCTAGGTGTTAAAGATCAAAACGATCCAAAATATGACAAAAAGTTGACTATTACAAAAATTGAAAATAAACTGAAAAAAATAGCTACTAAAGGTGCTTATAAACAAATTAGCGGTAGTGAATGGGGTGGCTATACTTATACAACACCTTGGAAATCTACTTTTAATGGTTTGGATAAAAAATTAGTGTTGGTCTCAGAAGTTAGAAAGAATGATGGGTCAACCGTTACCGCTCAATATGTAAAAGGAGGATTTAGTAATTATACAAAGTGTCTTAAAAGCAATATGCCATTTTGTTTCAAAAAAGTAGGAAATAAGTTAGTAATGTTTGCTCGCATTGGGTATGGTTCAAAAATTGTAAATTTCTGGACTAAATAGCATAATTTGACAATTAAAGTTAGTTATTATATTATTTAGTAGGTGATTGAAACGGCTACCAACCGTTTTCCGTAAGGATACCGATAATATCGGTGCTAAGCCATAATTAAAGTGAAATTTTCGGGTGGAACCGTCTAGATGAAATTCTTGACCCCGATATCTAAATTTAGATATCGGGGTTTTTATTAACAAATTGTCATATCCGTCTAAGTGGATAGCTGACATAAAAATAATATATATGGAAAAAGAGCAATTAGAACAAATGCGTCATAGTTGTGCGCACCTCGTAGCCGCCGCTGTACAAAAAATGTACCCGCAGGCAAAATTTGGTGTAGGTCCAACTGTTGAAAATGGATTTTATTACGACATTGATTTTGGTACCACAATTGGTGAAGGTGATTTACAAAAAATTGAAAATTGCGCACGCGGGTTGGCCAAAGGAAATTTAAAATATGAGCGTAAAGAAGTATTGATCGATGAGGCTATTAAATTATTTGCTGAATTGAATCAAACTTATAAAGTTGAATTGCTTAAAGATTTAAAAGAAAAAGGAACAACGAAAGTAAGTGAAGAAGAGTTTAAAGAGCTCGCCGGATCAGTAGAAAGCGTTTCTCTTTATACAACTGGAGAATTTATCGATTTATGTCGCGGCCCTCACGTTAATAGCACTAGCGAAATTGGTGTTTTTAAATTGACCAAATTAGCAGGTGCCTATTGGCGTGGTAAAAGTGAGAACCCTCAGTTAACTCGCATTTATGGCGTCTGTTTTGCAGAGCAAGCTGATTTAGATGAATATCTACACATGATTGAAGAAGCGGAAAAGAGAGATCATCGTAAAATTGGTGCCGAGCAAGATTTGTTTTTCTTTGATGAGAAAGTTGGAAAAGGATTAGTAATGTGGTTGCCAAATGGTACTATTATTCGAAACGAAATAGAGCGATTAGCTACTGAATTTGAACGCCAAGGTGGTTATGTACGTGTTCGAACTCCACATTTAGGGAAAGAAGAATTGTATTTAACTTCTGGTCATTTGCCATACTATAAAGATGGCATGTATCCAGCGATGGAAATGGACGATGGTACTTACTATCTCAAGGCGATGAACTGTCCACATCATCATACTATCTATAATCACAATAAACACAGTTACAGAGATTTACCATTACGTCTGGCAGAATATGGTGAATGTTACCGCAATGAGTTATCGGGCACTTTGGCAGGGTTGTTGCGTGTTCGATGTATGGCGATGAATGATGCTCATATTTATTGTCGCAAAGATCAAATTAAGGTGGAGTTCAAAGCCGTAATGGATTTGATGATCAAATATTTTAAGATTTTTGGTTTAGAAAATTATTGGTTTAGATTGTCAAAATGGAGTCCAGCGCATCTAGATAAATATATCAATCAACCAGAAAATTGGGAATATGCCGAAGGGGTAATCCGTGAAGTTTTGGTGGAAATGAATGCGCCATTTGTCGAGGCAGATGATGAGGCGGCTTTTTATGGACCAAAGGTGGATGTGATGTTTAAATCGGTGATCGGTCGTGAAGAAACAATGTCGACAGTGCAATTGGATTTTGCGGCTAAACAAAAATTTGGTTTAAGCTATACGGATGATACCGGTGCTGACAATAACGAAGTTTTTGTTATTCATCGTGCGCCACTTTCTACTCACGAACGATTCACCGCCTTTTTAATTGAACATTTTGGTGGTAAATGGCCGGTTTGGCTTTCACCAGTTCAGATTGTTTTAGTACCAGTTTCGGAGAATCACATTGAAGCGGCTAAGGCTATAGAAAATGAATTATTTAATTTAAATATTCGAGTCGAGACCGACAGTGCGAATGAAACTCTGGGAAATCGCGTGCGTAAAGCAATTGGTAAACAAGTGCCATATATCATTGTAATTGGTGATAAAGAAATCGCTGGTGAAGATTGGATGATTCGCGTGCGTGGCCAAAAAGAGCAGATTAAAATGAGTAAGGCTGAATTTATTGAAAAGATAGAGAAGGAAATTAAAGAAAGAATATAAGTGTAAATAAAAAAATCCCGATGATTCGGGGTTTTTTTGTTCCTTCGCCCCAAAATATTATTATTAATATTCTAGAGCAAGGCCCATTAACGTATGGGCGACGTTATGTGTCCATCGTTAGACGTATTGTTGGCGCGGTTTGTCTGCGCCGACAATATGATCAAAACGATAGACATCGTTTAAACTCCCTTCACTTAGTCGAAGGTGTTAACTATCCACTGGACTTTGTTTGTGTGTCCAGCGGATCCTTACGAACCACTAATTTGGTGCAGCCTCCCTTTTGAGGTGTTTGCAGATCGCAAACACCAAAACGGTCATCTTTGCCCACGAATGGGCAATAAGTGTGGCGGTCAACATTGATACTTCCTTTTACGGAAATATTACCGTAAGGATACATACTATACTATATTGCTCCATGTTTGTCAACAGAAAACTTGATTTTTTCACTAATCAAACGTATAATCTTGATATGAAAAATGTTTTACCTAAAGTTATTTTCATTGTTGGTCCAACCGCTTCTGGTAAAACCGCTACTAGTATTTTTTTGGCGAAAAAATTTAATGGTGAAATTGTAAATGCTGACTCTCGACAAGTATATAAGGAAATGGATATAGCAACCGCTAAGCCAATTCGTGATTTTGATAAACAGTTAATGGGCGAGTTTATTTCTGACGGGGTAGTGCACCATCTGATGGATTTTGTAAAGCCAAATGAGCGCTTTACGCTTTCGGATTATAAAGAAAAAGCTAATATAGCCATTGCGGATATTTTGTCACGTGGTAAATTGCCGATAGTAGTAGGAGGGACTGGTTTATATATTTGGTCATTAGTGGATAATTTGGATATTCCAAAAGTGGAGCCAAATTCTAAATTGAGAAAGGGATTCGATAGTAAAACTTTGGATGAACTTATAAAATTATTAAGTAACATTGATCCCGAAACTGTAAAAAAAATAGATTTAAAAAACAGAAGACGGGTGTTACGTGCGTTGGAAGTTGCCATAAGCAGTGGAGAATCATTTGTGGCTCAGACTACTAAATCAAATCCGCTATATAATTCTTTGCAGATTGGTCTTAAATGTAATAGAGAAAAACTCTATAAAATTATTAATAATCGCATCGATCAACAAATGTTAAGTGGTCTTTTAGAAGAAACGAATAAATTGTCCAAAAAATATCCTTGGGATTTGCCAAGTATGAGTAGTATTGGTTACAAACAAATTGGAAATTTTTTACGTAATGAGGCAACAATCGAGGAGGCGGTTGAATTGTTTAAGCGCGATACTAGACGTTATGCGAAACGTCAGGAGACATGGTTTAAGCGCGATAAGAGGATTGTCTGGATATCTCCAGAGGATGTAGTTGAAGCTCAAAAGATGGTTACAAAATTTCTTGATAAATAAAAAAATTCTCTTTTGAAGAGAATTTTTTTATTTAATATTAATTGTTTGTTGGTAATTCATCACCTAGCATTTCAAGCTTGTTGCCACTAACTGTATCATCGGCAGTAATATGAATTTTTGAAATAAGTGTATTTTGTGTCGGGTTCTTTTTATTTATGGTTACTGTAAAAGGTAGAGTAAGCACATCGGTATTATCGGTCATCTCAGGTATTGTCCAAATAAGATGTTTTGTTTTTTGATTAAAATCAACTGTCGACGCAAGTGTTGAGGATGGACCTTGCCAAGTGATGTCTCCATATATATCAGCGGAAACTGTAATGTTTTTTAATGGATGATAGGTGTTGTTTAAGATCCAAGTAATATCATGCTTTTCATTTTCCTTTTCGTCACTACTTACATCATTTTTAATTTGTATTGATAAATCTGAGTTTAAAGAAATGTTAATGTTATTACCGCTAATGGTTTGAGATGTTTTTGTTGAATCATTAAAAATTAATTCCGTCGTGATCTTTATTTGATTTTCATTGATGCTATTCCAAGGGGCTTTTTCAGAATTTTTGATAGGCAATTGAAAATCTAGTGAAACTTCTTCTCCAGCTTTAATTTTGTTTAGATGGGCAATTTTTTTATCATTCCATATTAAAGTGGCACGGCGTATTTGATCCGATATCTGACTTCCAGTGATATCACCATCGTTTTTGTCAGCAATGTCGCTCCAACTCAATACACTCTGCTTGCTGTAAGATGGTGAATCAATTACAAGTTTAATCTGTGCTTTATCAATATTTTCTTTGCCAGAATTTTTCACTAGAACTGTGACATTTAAAACTTCACCAGGCTTTGATTCCATATTAGTGAGCGAGCCATTGATTGCTGTGTTGACTGTGATAGCGTTCTTTATAATCTCAGTATTTATGACTGTCTCAGATAAAAGATAGCTATCCTGATTGGAGCTAGCCAATTTAACTTGTACTTTTAAAGGTACATAATTCTCGTCTGTCAAAGTGAATTTACCAGAAAAGTTTATAACGTATTTGGATATTCCGATAGTGGATGTTGAAGGTTGAATTTTCCAAATATTTTTTAATAATGGAATTGACGAAGAAGTCATAGAAAAACTTGAAGGAAAAATTGGGTTTACTTCCAGTGTTTTTCCAATCAAATTATCTTTGCTTTCAATTGTAATGGTAAAGTTGGTAGGCGTATCTAATCCGATTTTATCTATTCCAGTTAGAGTTACACTGATTGGAGCTACATTTGGTTTGACATCTAAAGTAGCAATTTTTTGCATCTCAGATTTAAAATTATCTGGTGTATAATTTAAAAGAACTCGCCATGATTGAGCATCCCCTAACGATCCAAATGAATTTCCGGTAATTTGTAAAGTTTTTTCTTCATTTGGTTTGAGGGTTCCTACATTCCATTCATTTTTACCAAGATTTTTTGGCGTTAATGAACTTTGTGAGTATATAAAGCCAGAAGGATAGTTGGTAGTTAAATTAACATTATTTAAAGTTACTTTTTGATTATTTTTGAAAACAATTTGATATGTAGTAGTGGCTCCAATAGTGAAACTTTCTGGACCGATAATTTTAAGTTCAAGTTGACTGTCAGAAAATTTATTGGCCATTGGTAAAAAGAAAAATCCCGCCCATGCCAATGCGGCTAAAATAGCAATCGAAAATGTAAATTTAAATAACCCGCCAATAAATGATCCAGTATGAGCTTTTTTTATCCTTCTCATATCTGGCATATTGCCACTATCGTCTTTGTAAATATTATTTAACTGTCGGTCAATTTTTTGATCATTATATGTTTCCTCTTTTGGAGTTTTAGATTTTATCACACGACGCTTTGGTTTTTTTGGAAGCTCGTATTCTTCATTAAAGAGAGTAATTTTTTCATCAGACATAAATATATTGTTAATTTTTATTTTTCCATTACTAGTCCCCAGACACGATCTGTATCCAGAGTTATAGATGTAATGCTGGCACCATTTTTCGCCAATTCAATATCATCGCCTTCTTTATAATTTGGTTGCCAGTCATTTGGAAAAATTATTTGACTTTCAAACAAACTATTTATACCGGATTGTTTTTGTACAACCAACTGATAACGTTCGGCTTGTTTTGAATTAACAATTTTTTGCCATGAAATATTTGCATTTTGATCGATGACCGAAAGTTTGAAAGGAAGTTTGTAAGTAAATTCAATTTTACTAGTTTGTCCAGGTTCAGTAATCACCCAATTTCCAAATGACGTTTTATCAAACTCTTCCGTAACTCGAGTACCCGTACGATCGTCAATTTTAATTTCTTTTTCCATTTGTTTTAAGTAGTCGTCTACTTTGTATGATTTTTTTGGAACTTTGAAGCTATTTTCGTCTGGCCAAGTAAAACCATTTGCAGAAATTAATTCACTATTTTTTGGTACATATAGACGAATATAGTCTATATTTGTAGCACCATACATTTTTTCTTCAGGATTTCCAGAGTGAGTACGAGAGATGACAACAGTGTCGGTAATTGTTCCATCACGATCAACAACGGCTTGATGGCTGATTGTTTGGCTGATCCTGTCGTCGCTTTTTTGTCCTAGCATGTTTGTATTGAAGACTGCCAAATAATCTTGGTGATTGTTGGTGTTCAAGATTTTACCACTCCACCCGAAATCTGTTATAGCTGTTTGTGCGGCCTGGTCAGTAAAGTAAGCCTGAACTTCCTTTTTTGACAAAGCTTCTTGCAAGTTAACAATTAATGGTACCAAATCTTTTGGTTGACTGTTTGTAAAACGATCAATAAATTGAGGGGCTAAATCTGAAATAATTTGTTTTGGTCTGTGGTCTTTTTTTTCAGGGCCTTCCTCGACAATCTTTTGGATGGTGACTAAGGCATTTTCGGATGAAAGGGTAAGCCCTCTTTTATCATCAGAGATTGGACCGGTTATAGCCAATAATCTTTCTAATACCGTCGAATTTATAGCAATAACTCCATCCACCGTGATGTTACGACTATGACGATAAAACCACATCATTTTTTGGGCGCTAGCAGGAAAATCTGGAAACCAGTTTGAATCTTGGAATTCCCAGCGTTTATTGACGAGCAATAATGGGGTAGGTGGTTCAATGAATTGATCCAACTGACCTTGGAGATCATAACTACCGCCAGCAGGAACATCAAGATTGATGATTTTTCCATCTTTTATGTCCATCACTGCAATACTACCCAAAAAGCCACCAGTTGGACGCAGTTCGCTAGGATTTTGAAAAACTAGTAGATATCGTCGTTGACCTTGTGTACCAAATATTTCTTTTATTACACCATTTAAACTAGATAGATTTTGGAGATCGTGTAAAACAGCGGTAAATATTTTTTTAAATTCCTTAAAAGGTCCTTGATAGGCAAGCGGAAGTGAATCATTGTCAACAGTTTCTAGGTAATTTAAGGCTTCTTTATAGTTTGGAATTGCTGAAGTTAGATAATTATTAAAAGTTTCTAATCTAACATTTAGGGTACTACTAGCGTCAGTTTGACTCTGTGCAATACCTTTTAAAAAATAAGTATTACCTTGGGCAATTTTTTGACCAGCCAACAAAAGAGATTGTCTACTCCTTACCTCAGTATCCAAAACAGGAACAAAAGAAGCAACCTTTTGCAAAAATTGATGATTGTTTTGCATAGTTTCCACGGCCGAACTAAAATTGGTCATGGCATTGTCGATGGCCAATTGAGCCGTTGGTAAATCGGCCTGCATCAAAGCGACAGTAGAATTTTGTAAAGACAAAAAACCAGCAGTACTATCTTGAGCAATTTTATCTTTGGTAAGTATAATATTTTGATAATAACTGTTAGCCGAACCTGGTGCGACCAATATAATCATCAAAATAGCAGTAGATACAGCCAATTTTCTAAAAACAAAATTTTCTCGCAAAAATATTGCGACTGCATTTGTCGCTTTTTTAAATGCTAAATTTATTTTTTGAGCACCTAATTCAAAAAATTTAGTAAATGTCCAACTTGATTGATTGCTGTATTTTTGTTTCTTCGGCGCTAATTCTGGAGGTAAAACATTGATAGAAACCGGGGTTTTTTCGATATTATCCTCAATTTGGCTGTTTTTTGATAAATTAACAAAAATCTTTTGATTAATATCTTTTGGTTCGATTTTTTTGGAGAGCTGAATTTCCTGTTTTATTTTTTCGTAAGCATTGTTGAAATCAATACTGTGGTGTATTTCTGGGGCAATAGTCGCTACGTTGTGCCACGCTTGTGAAACATCTTTTTTTAAATTTACTACGTGAGGTGAAGTTGTAGGCTCGTGGGAAACATGATGAACAAAAAATTTGATAGGTGCGATTGTGGCCGGAGAAGAGTTTACTTTGACAAATGATTTTAGGTAGTCAGAGCAAGTAGATTTATTATGACCAGATTTATCACAAAAAGCACAACGGCGGAGTTGTGGTTTTTTTGGATTAAAGTTTTTCTTCTGTTTTGGCATCTTAAAAATGGTGTTTCTTTAGTTACTATATTATACACCATTTTATGTTGTGACGCACCTATAAAAAAACGATAGTTATCCACTTTTATTTGGCTTGGCTGTAAATTTCAATCGTTTTTAAAGCCGTTTTTTGCCAAGAGTATTTTTGCAATATTTTTGACCCATTTATAATCAAATTTTTACGCACCGCACTATCTTTAATTACCAGATTCGCGGCGTGGACGATTGCATTTGGGTCATCTGGGTTAAAATAGACCGCGGCATCTTCTAAAATTTCTGGCAAGCAAGTTCGATCGGAGGCGATTACTGGCAAACCATTTTGAATGGCCTCCAGTGGTGGCAATCCAAAACCTTCATAAAGACTAGGAAATACATAAAGAGAAGCATTGCGGTACAATTCAGGCAATTCAGTGTCTGGAACGAAATCAGTAAAAACTACATCTTTAATATTTTTATTTTTAATATATGTTTTTAATAAAGCGTAAAAATAATTATTTTTTCCTGTTAAAACTAGCTGATAAGTATAGCCATTTTGTTTGCAATAAATTTCCCAAGCATCGACAAGTTTAAATAAATTTTTGTGAGGGTAGGCCACTCCGACGTAAAGCCAATATGGCTTGGTAATATTATATCTATTGTACAATGAAAATGGCGCTTCTAAAATATTTTTTTCAAGTGGTGATAAATAAGTTACTACAATTTTTTCAGTATTAATTTTTAATGTTTTAGCAATATCTTGTTTACTATATTCGCTTACAGCGATAATTTTAGTAGCTACCTTAACTGCATGGTTAAGCGTTAATTTAAACATTTTATTTTTAAACCAATAAAGTAATGGTCCCAATGTGCTAGCGTGTCTGGTAGGAAAATGAAGTAACAAAAGATCATGAATTGTGACGACAAATTTATCATTATAAAAAATTGGCACATTCCAATGAGGGAAATGCATTAAATCAATTTTTTCTTTTTTGATAATTATTGGAAATAAAATTTGTTCACCAAAGCCATACCATTTAATATTTGCCAATACTTTTTTAAATCTTAAATTAGTAGGATTGTAGCAATCCCAATTTTCTTTACGCAAAAAAATAGTATAGTCATTGTTCAAATCTATTTTTTCTAGTTGCAAAATTAATTGTTCAATATATCGTCCTAGTCCACCTTGTTGTGGTCCAAACATTCTTGCATCAATACCGATTTGCATAAGTTTAATAGATCTAATATCTTGAACTGAAATAAGTTCGTATTTATATTTAAAATAAGTATATCAGAGTTATCTTTAAATTGCCAAATAAATATTTTTAGGTTATAATAATCTCGTCTAAAATTTATTCTATGCCATATTTCAGTCATCTAATAAATAGCCAAGTAAATGATAGTGCCGATGTGATGATTGGTCGTTTAGAAGATGTATTAATCAAGGTAAAACCTGGCGATTATTCTGCTTTAGAATATATTATCATAAAACAACGTCATCATAAAAAAAGAATTATTATTCCTTATGATGCGGTAGAAAATTTTAGTAATGAAGAAGTATCATTGCGTACTTTGTTTTCCAAAATAAATTTTTTAGAAAGTGAACCAGCAGGTTATGTGCGACTGAATCGAGATGTAATGGATCAACAAATCGTGGATGTGGCTGGAGCACGGGTAGTGCGAGTAAATGATTTACGTATTGGTGATTTTGAAGGCAAACTATGCGTTCTTGGTATTGATGTGAGTTTTAAAGGGCTGTTGCGTCGACTTAGTGTATCTTCGTTAGATTTTTTTGATTTTTTCAAAGTTAATTTGATAGACTGGCGCAAAGCTCAGCCTGTTGAAGGTGTTTTAAAACTAGATAGTGTGTCTAGGGATTTGACTAAGTTACATCCCGCCGATATTGCTAATATTATCGAAGATTTAAGTGTAAAACAAGGTAGCAATTTGGTTTTGTCTTTGGATAAAAATATGGCTGCCCGTGTTTTTGAGGAAATTGATCCAGAAATTCAAAAATCTTTGATTGGACAATTGAGTCCAGAACACGCCGCTCGTATTAGTGAACGTATGTCAATCGATGAGTTGGTAGATTTGATCCAGTCTTTGCCAGAACATCAGTCCAAACAACTTCTCGATTATGTAGAGCAGGAACGCATGAAAAAAATTAAAAAATTATTGAGTTATGAAGACGATACGGCTGGTGGTTTGATGACTACCGAGTTTCTAGCTGGTTTACCAGATGATACAGTATCTGGAACGATTGAAAAAATTCGTCATCTTTCGGAAAGTTTTAGATCTGCAAATTATATTTATGTTATTGATGAAAAAAGTAAATATAAAGGAGTGATTTCTTTTAGAAGATTAATTATGGCTGATGGAGATGAAATTTTGAAAGATGTTATGAAAAAGTCAGTTCATCTTCCCTTATTACATCCAAATCAATCAATCAAAAGCGTTGCTCATTTGATGACTAAATATGATTTGAATTCTGTTGCAGTAGTCGATGACGAAAACAAATTTTTAGGAGTAGTAACAGTTGACGATGTTATGCGCGTTTTAGTTCCAAATGCTTAATAATATATTATGCCTAAATTAGATGTAGCTGAACCAAAAAAGAAGAAACTTTGGCCAAGAATATTATTAATTTTAAGTGTGGTAGGGCCGGGTATTATCGCTGGTACAGCGGATAATGATGCTGGTGGTATTGCAACTTACTCAGTTGCTGGAGCGCAGTATGGTTATCATTTGATTTGGGTTTTGTTTTTGATAACTTTTGTTTTGGCAATTACTCAGGAAATGGGCGCACGTTTAGGGATAGTATCGGGCAAAGGTTTATCTGCTTTAATTCGAGAAAATTTTCCTTTTAAAGCGACCTTCTTTATCATTTTGCTAAGTTTTGTGGCCAATTGGGCAAATGTCTTGGCTGAATTTGCAGGTATTTCTGCGGTGGCCAATATTTATGGTATTCCCAATTGGTTGTTTGTTTTAAGTTCTGCGGGTTTGATTAGTTGGTTGGTGATATCGGGCAATTTTAAAAATATTCAGAAAATTTTTCTTACTTCGTCGGCGCTTTATTTAGCTTATGTAGTAGCCGGTTTTATGACCCATCCTGATTGGTCGGCTGCGGTAAAATCGATTGTTGTTCCATCTTGGGTTCCAACACATGATTTTCTATTTATGGCGATAGCCTTAATTGGTACAACGGTAACAATTTGGGGGCAATTTTTTATTCAATCATACTTTGCCGAAAAAGGTGTTCGTACTCAAGATTTAAATTTGGCTCGAGCGGATGTCTATCTAGGATCTTTTTGGACAAACTTCGTTGCATTTTTTATCATTGTTGCCACCGCTGGCACATTATATGCGAATGGTATTACAATTACAGATGCGGCAGATGCGGCTCGTGCCTTAGAACCGTTTGCAGGGGTCATGGCAAAACACTTGTTTGCCTGGGGTCTTTACAACGCGTCAATGCTTGGCGCTGGGGTTGTGACTATTGCAACCGCATATTCTTTGACAGAAGCTTTTGGTTGGGAAGGTAAAGTAAATTCAGGCTTTGCTGAATCTTCAGCATTTTATAAAATATTTTTATTTTGTATTTTTTCTACCGCACTAATAGTTTTAATTCCAAATTTTCCAATTATTAGTGTCTTGATTGCATCTCAAGCTTTAAACACTTTTATTTTGCCGATTTTATTCTTTTTCTTATTACGCTTATTAAATCGTAAAGATATAATGGGAGCTCATCGCAATGGCTTGGCATTGAATATTGCCGGCTGGGTATCGATTGCTGGTTTATCAATTTTAAATCTATCTTATTTTATTTATATGATTGTAAGTATTTTTCGCTAATTATTAAATATAGATAGATGCGCTTTTGCACTGTTTTCCCAAGCATATTTAGAGGCTGTTTCAAAGCCTCTTTTTTTATACTCTTGATATAGATTATCGTTTTCAAGAAGTGATTGGATTGAATTTTTTAGGTCGGAAATATTATTTGGATTAATCAAAATTGCGTTGTTACCTGAAATTTCAGGCAAAGATGATCGATTGCTGGTAATGACTGGTACGCTCATTTTCATCGCTTCAATGACAGGAAAACCAAATCCTTCATAAAAACTTGGGAAAATAAATAGTTTAGAAAGCGATAAAAGCGCAGGCTTGTCGGCATCTGCGATGAACCCTAAAAATTTAATTTGTTTATGTAATTTTGATCGTTCTGCAATTTGATAAATTATTTTATTTTTCCAGCCAGATCCACCGATGATTATCAAATGATATTTTTCAGTTAATTTGGTTGGTAATTTTTCAAAAGCTTGAATAAGACTGAATATATTTTTTCTTGGCTCAATTGACCCTAAAAAAATAATAAAATTCTCTGGCAGGTCATATTTTTTTTGAACAATGCTTTTTTGTAACGTTAGTTCGTTATTAGACAAATCAAATTTTGTTGCTAAGCCAGGGTAAATAACTTTAATTTTATCTTTATCAATTTTATAATGTTCGATTAAATCTCGTTTGGTATTTTCTGAAGGTACAATAATAATATTAGCAAGTTGGCATTGTTTTTTTGGATTAATTATTTTGTGCCACATCAACTGTTTCAAAGTGTAAAATTCTGGAAATATCTCAAACGAAATGTCGTGAATAGTAAGAATGTATTTTCCAATATTTCCTAACGACAAAAAATTCATGTTTGGTGAATACCAGCAATCTATTTTTGTTGGTAGCAGTTGATCAATATTGATAAATCCAAAAGCGAGAAAAAAATTGAGAAGTTTGTTTGGGTAAGGGGAGTGAACGTAATGAACATTTGGTTGATTCCAAATTCGAAGATTTGTTTTTAATTTTTTAATTGAATTTGAAAATAAATAATATTCATTAATCTTGTCTTCCTTAAAAATAGCAGAAAGTAATTCTAAAGTATATTCACCGATGCCGGTTTTATTTTTGACCATGAGCGGTCGGATATCTACACCAATATTCATATCTAGTTTAAGCTATTTTGAAATTGTGTAAAATGATCGCTAGTATATAATTTTATTTTATCTTTAAATTTATCGGTGGAAAAATTTTGAGCATGAAGTTTAATTTTTTCACTGTCCCATTTATATGGATCAAAATTAGCCACGCTACTTAGTAGTGATTCCCAAGTTTGTTGGGTAAAGAATTCCCCAGTTTCATTGGGTATGACAGTCTCTGTTGCTCCACCAAATCCGTAGGCTATTACTGGGCGTCCGGCGGCCATTGCCTCTATTGGCGTGATACCGAAGTCTTCTTTTTGAGGATGAATAAAAGCCAAGGCTCGACTGAACAGGACAGCTTTTTCATTTTCAGAAATTTTACCGTAAAATTCAATATTTGATTTAGCAATTTTTTTAAGATATTTGAGTTCTGGGCCAATACCAAAAATCTTTAATGGTAATTGAAGACGGTTAAATACCTTAATTACCAGATCCAATCGTTTGTATGGAACCAAGCGACCACCAGCAACATAATAGTCGCCTAACTTGCTGGCGATCTGAAAACGGTAGGTATCGACAGGTGGAAAGATTATGTCCGATTCCCGTCGATAATATTTTTTTATTCTTTTTTGTACTGTATATGAGTTGGCAATAAAATGATCTACTCGTTGAGTACTTAGCTGATCCCAAATGCGCAATTTGTGATTTAAAATTGGTAAAATTAATTTGATAAAATAATTACTTTTTAAATCTGATAAATAATTATTTCCATCTCCCCAAAGAAAACGAGGAGGCGTGTGACAATAAGAAATATGTAAAGTATTAGGCGAAGTGATGATACCTTTTGCAAAACTACTGGTTGAGGAGATTACCAAATCAAACCCGTGAAGATTGTGATGCTCAGTAGCCATCGGCATGAGAGGCAAGTACCATTGAAAAATATTATTTATATATGGCATTTTCGACAACCAAGACTCTTTAATTTTTTGATGGTCTAAATAATTGATTTTTTTTCTATCATGAAATAAAACAAAAATCGGCGCGTCAGGCCAAATTTCGTGTAAAGCTTTTAATACTCTTTCCGCCCCTCCATCTTGCGAAAGATAATCATGCACTAGGGCAATCTTCATACAATCGATCCAGTTTTCTTTATTACGATAAACGGGGTTTTAATTAAAATTACAAAGTCGATAAAAAAGCTCCAGTGTTCAATGTAAAAAATATCAAGGCGAGCTTCTTCATCAAAGCTTAGATCACTACGCCCTGAAATTTGTGCTAATCCAGTAATACCTGGTTTTATAGCTAGGACAGTTTTGTGCCATTTTTCATATTTATTTACTTCGCGTGGTTGATGTGGTCTAGGACCGACCAAGCTCATATTTCCTATTAGCACATTGAAAAATTGTGGTAATTCATCCAAGCTCAAGCTGCGAATAAAACGACCAAATCGAGTAATTCTCGGGTCATTTTTGATTTTGTAAACCGGGCCTTGCTTGGTACTTTTTTCCTTGATAAGTTCTTGTTCAATTTCAATAGCTTCTTGTCCAGCTTTTCCAAACTGGTCTCCAGTACAATATTTTTGATACATGGAACGAAATTTGTAAGTAAAGAATTTTTTCCCTTCTTGTCCGACACGTTCGTTTTTGTAAATTATCGGTCGTCCAGTTTCTATTAAAATAATAATAGCACTAAGTAAAAAAAGGGGAGAAAAAAGTAACATAAAAAATAAACTACCAACAATGTCGCCGATTCTTTTGGAGATATTTCCCCAACCGTGCAAACGTGTACGTCGAAGTTCGATGATTGGTATTCCAGCAATAGTGGAGATCGCCATGTTGGAAGAAATTGTAGCAAACAAATCGGCAGAATATTTGAAAGTAATATGATTTTCGTTGGCAAAATCAATTGTTTGCAGTGCTTCATCCTCTTTGCTTTTTGGGTCAGCAAAAATAATTTCATCTAATCCGTCTATTAATAATTTATCTAGTTCTTCTTGGTTAAAACTTTTTAACAATCCAACTACTTTGTATCCAAGTTGTGGTTGGCTTTCGAGTGACTGTTGTATTTGGTCAGCCACACTTTGAGTGCCAATAATTACTGTGCGACGCAAACCAACTCCTAAACGATAACAAAGTATTTTGATTAAACGTAAAACCGTTCGAGCAATAGAAACATATATTATGGCTAATATAGCACCTGCTAAAACTAAAAAGCGAGAATCGAATTTTGCAAGAGTAAAAAAAACATAAATGGTGATGGCTGCAAATCCAGTAGAACAGGCTAGAAAAACACGACCAAGTTCTTTGGCAAGTTTGCGGTTTGGATTGGCACTGTATAATCCAGTGAGGGCAAAAATAACAATCCAACCGGTCGCTACCACCAGCACCAATGGCCAATATTTATTCCAAGCTAGATTAAAAAGAATGGGACGAATAGCGGTGACAACTTTGGTAAAACGTAATCCATACGCAGAAAACCCAGCCAATATTAACATCAAATAGTCCAAGGGAAGTTGTATAAAAGCAAAAGTAAGTTCAAAACGTTTCATAATTTGTGAAGTAAATTTGTCATTCTCGCAAAAGCGGGAATCTATGCTATATTTTATGCTAAAAGACAAAGTCCGTCAATTATTGACAAATGGAGATTTGGAGTTGGCTGTGGGTGTGATTCTGTATTTTGGTTTGCAGTTGACGGTGTACTGTAAACCAAATTTTTTTGTAGTCACTAAATTGACTTTCGCCCCCATTTTTAGTAAACTAAATCGGTATGAAATTATCATTTGAAGCAGAAAAAATAGGTGATCCCGAGAAGTTTATTCGTCGTTGTGGTTATGGTCAACATCGCACTAGAACAGGTGAGACGAGCTATGTAAAACGGGTACACGGTGATTGGTATCCGCGATTTCATGTCTATATATTAGCAGGAGTAGAGAATATAACTTTCAACCTACATTTAGATCAGCGCCAACCAGTATATGAAGGTTTTACTGCTCACGCTGGAGAATATGACGGTGAGGTTGTAGAGAGAGAAGCGGAAAGAATTAAAAATTTTGTAAAAAAAGTCTCTGAGTAATTATGAAGAAAATATTAATATTTATCGGTCCGCCAGGTAGTGGTAAAGGCACACAAGCGAAATTGTTAGCAAATAAATTTCAGTATAAGCATATTTCTACTGGTGATCTTTTTCGTGCCTTAGCTACCGATAGCAATGCAAGCGAAAAAGAAAAGCAAGCGCTGGAAGATATGAAGTCAGGCAGGCTTGTTTCTGATTGGTTGGTTTATAATTTGGCTTTTAGGGAAATACAGAAAAATTTGGTGGCTGGCGTTGGCGTTGTACTTGATGGGGCTATTCGCAATTTAGAACAAGCTCAGGAATTTCAAAAGTTTTTTACGGAAAATGATTGGGAAAATAAAGTACAAGTGATCGAGGTGTCATTATCTGATGAAGATGCTTTTAATCGCTTAACTAAGCGTAGAATTTGTGCTAAATGTGGAGAAATTATTCCATATTTACCAGCTACAAAAGATTTATTAGTATGTCCAAAATGTTCTGGTGAATTAATTTTTCGACAAGATGACAATGAAGAGATTATCAAAAAAAGAATTGAAGACCAGGGCAATACTTCACTGTATCCGATTTTAGATTATTACAAAAATTTAAATATATTAGAATCGATTGACGGTAATCAAACCATTCAATTTGTTGAAAAACAAATTGAAGATATTGTAAAAAAATAAAATTATTTTATGGCATTAATAAAAACTCAAGAAGAAATTAAAAAAATAATTGAAGGTTGTAGATTAACCGGTGAAATATTAGAAAAATTGTATAAAATGGTAAAACCAGGAATGAGTACTTGGGATGTCGATCAAGCGGCTGAAAAAATGATCAAAGATGTTGGTGGGCGTCCAGCGTTTAAAGGTTATAAAAGTCATCCGGACGACGATCCATTTCCAACTACCATTTGCGCATCTGTAAATGAAGGGTTGGTTCATGGAATTGCCAAAAAGAATGTAATCTTAAAGGATGGCGATATTTTTACTATTGATATTGGGATGGAATGGCCTTATAAAAAGGGCGAACGCGGTTATTATACGGATACTGCATATACCGTGGCCGTTGGAAAAATTCCAAAAGAAACGGAAAAATTGTTGCGTGTTACAGAACAATCTCTTGAAGAAGCTATAAAGGTAGCCATACCTGGTAATAGCGTAGCAGATATTGGCAGAGCAGTAGAAAACTATACAAAATCACAAGGAAAATACGGTATTATTCGAGATTTGGTTGGACATGGGGTTGGTCACGCGGTGCATGAGGATCCTAGAATTCCAAATTATTATGATCCAAAATTAGAAAAAATAAAATTAAAACCGGGAATGGTAATTGCAATCGAACCGATGACTTCAACCGGTGATTGGCATGTAAAAACCGGCAAAGACGGTTGGACAATTGTGATGGCCGATGGTTCAATGTGCGCTCATTTCGAACACACAATTGTAATCACTGAAACAGGAAATATTGTAGCTACCCGTCGACCAAGTGAAAAATAATATGCAAATTTTGGCAATAGACTTTGGTACAAAAAATATTGGTCTAGCTTGGTGTGATACTGGGATCGGAGTCGTTTTTCCGTTTGGGATAATCAAAAGTGAGGACAGGAATAAAGCCAAAAGAGAGTTAGAGGAATTTGTTAAAAAAGAACGCGTGGATGTGTTGGTGATCGGTTTGCCTCTATCCTTGTATGGTACAGAAAATAAAAACACCGAACGCATTCGTGATTTTGCTTCGTCTCTAGATTTGAAATGTAAAGTTGAATTTTTTGATGAGCGCTTTACTTCTAGACAAGCAGATCGCTCGCAGGGTGGAGCTAGTCGCGATGAAAAATCCGCAATGATTTTGTTGGAAAGTTATTTACAGAAAAATAAAAAATAACATGTTTGCTTTTGTTTTGCGACGAAGTAATTTGCGCGAAAACGACCAATTGGTCACTTTGTATACCTGGGAAAAAGGAAAAATTGAAGCCTTGGTTCGTGGTATAAAAAAAATCACTAGTAAAAATTCGGCTTTTTTAGAGCCGATTTTTTTAATTGAAGCAGAAATTTTACCTGGAAAAGAAATCAATCAACTTACCAAAGCAGTACCACTTTTTTGTTATAAAAATATTTTAGAAGATATAGAAAAAATAACTTTATTGCGCACCGCTTTTAGTTGGTTATCGACCTTAACGCGCAATAACGAACAAGATAATAAAATTTTTTTGTTAATTAAAAAATGGATGGAATATTTAAATGATGCTATTTTACCAACTACGTCAGTAGGTTATAGTTTTTTGGCAAATTTAGTAGCAATAATGGGGTTTGCTCCAAGTTTAATGTGTTGTGCTATCTGTAATGACAAAAATAATTTATCTGGATTTTATCCTTCTGGTGGTGGGGTAGTATGCCGAAAATGTTTGCTAATAAAAAAACAACAGCAGGTTCAAGTTTATCCAATTCGATTTGTGGATTTACTTGCTCTACGATTGTTATTTTCACAAGAGTGGGATAAACTAACAGGAGAAAATACTGAGATTGCCAACCGTTTAGTTTTTCTCTATGCGCAATATCATAGTGAAAAAAAATTAATAAAAATCCCCGTGCTTATATGACCACTAAAAAAGATTACGTAGTTTTATTACATGGTTTTTGGAGGTCGGCTAGGTCGATGAAAACCTTGGAAAAGGTTTTGGTTAAAGATGGTTATGAAGTTATTAATATCGATTATCCTTCTAAGGAGCAAACTATTGAAAGTATTTCCAATGATTATTTAAAGAAGAATTTAAACGAGAATTGTCCAGATAAAAAAAGAAAAATAAATTTTGTCACCCATTCAATGGGCGGCATAATAGTTAGACACTTTTTAGCCAATAATAAATTAAAAAATTTGGGTAGGGTGGTGATGTTAGCACCACCAAACAGTGGTTCAAAAATGGCCGATGTTTTTAGTAAGTTTGAAATTGCTAATAACATTTTAGGTCCGGCTTTAAGACAATTGACCACTCATAAAAAAAGCTTGCCAAAATCTATTCCTACGCCCGATTATGAAGTTGGAATAATTGCCGGTAAGTTTGATGGTAAAGTTTCAATAAAGTCTACTAAATTAGTTGGTATGAAAGATTTTTTAGTGGTGCCGTCTGCTCATAGTTTCATTATGAATTGGGACGATGTAATATTAGCAGTAAGAAAATTTCTTAAAAATGGAAAATTTTAACTCTTGACATCAATATTATAATTTTATATACTTAATTCAGTTCTTTCCAAAATTTATTATCAAGAAGAGACGAGGGATTTGGCCCGCTGACTCTCTACCAACCTAGCCGTAACGGTCAAGGTGGTAACTCCAACCCGCATTGGGATAGATAGGCTTTCATTCTTAGAAAGAAAATGTCTGTCTTATCCTGTTGGGTAAGATTTTTTTGTTTTGATTATTAATTAAGATAAAAAAATCTTACTCACACGACGTGGGTTAGAGGAACCAGAGTGACCTGGAGTATCACAAACAGTAATGGGGGGGGAAAAGTCATGCAGAACATCCATGTGATTACTGACTGCTGTGATGAAAACGCGCGTCTTCGTCAGGTGGCTCGGTATGGAGCCTACTTTCCGAGGTCGAACATCTTCTTTGCGGGGGCTAGTTCAGATATTGAGGCGGCTTTCCTGCTCGTCGATACGCTCGACGCGCTCGATGGCAGTCCAGGGGTGATCATGGTGAACGTCGCTCCACGCCATGGGGTTGCCAAAAAACATGCCAACGGTACGCCGTTTGGTATGATTCAAGTTGGTGAGGCGACCGTGTTTGCCTCTGTCGATGGCAATACTTTGCGTCTGATCAAACAGCTCAAGCCCGACTTGTCACTGTGCATTTACGACATTCCAGAGGTGGTGCCGCATCTCACTGAAGATGTGGAACTCCAGCAGAAGATCATCTCCACGCAGTTTCGGAGTTTCGAATTCCTGCCGCGAGTGGCCAAGGCGGTTATGATGGATGGCCGGTCCTTGCCAGGGAATCAGGTTTCGCTCGCCGATCATTGTGGCGAGAACAGCCTCGATGTGGTCGCTTTTGTCGATTGCTTCGGCAATCTGAAGACGACGATCCTGCCCGAAGATCTCAACTTCGAATGCGGGCAGTTCGTGAAGCTCGAAGTCGGGGCAACTGTTGAAGACGTGATGTGTTATTCGCGTTTGAAGGACATCCCGAATGACGAGCTCGGCCTCACGATTGGATCGTCGGGGCTGGGTAAACACCGGTTTATGGAACTCATGGTGCAGGGCAAAAGCGCGGCAGCCAAGTTTGGTGCGAAGGTGGGCACCTCGGTCCGTTTGATCAAATAAAGGAGGGTTTGATCAATTCTCTTCGGATAATAACTTTTTCCCCCGCCAGTTTGGATAACTGGCGGCTTCTCCTTAGTTTTTATTTTTATGAAGATTAAGGAGAAGATGTATTTGACTTAAAAAAATGGTCGTGATAAATTATTAGTATGATAAATCAAACTTTACAATTAGCATCTTGGTGGACTGCCTTCGATAGGCAGTAGTTTGATTATTCTAAAATAATTTTAAACTGCCTATCTAGGCAGTTTTTTATTTATTTAAATTTATGCGAAAATTAAAATCACTTTATCACAACTTTAGTTTGTTTATATGGCGATAGAATATTTTTCCAGTTTAATTTTATTTATTCTATTTTTATTATATGAACAATAATCAAACAGTTCAAAATTTACCAGATGCAAATGGATATTTTGGAGAATATGGTGGCCAACTTGTTCCGCCAGAATTGAAACCGGCCTTAGACGAAGTGACGCGTGCATATGCAGATGCCAAACAGGATCCAATTTTTATGAAAGAATATACGGATTTGTTGAAAAATTATGTGGGACGACCGTCGCCTGTATATTATGCAAAAAATATTTCTGAGAAATTGGGTGGAGCGAGTATTTATTTAAAACGCGAAGATTTGAATCATACGGGTGCACACAAAATTAATCATACTTTGGGTGAAGCACTATTGGCCAAACGTATGGGCAAGAAAAAATTACTAGCGGAAACGGGAGCAGGGCAACATGGGGTAGCGCTCGCAACCGCCGCGGCAATCGTTGGGTTAGAATGTGAAATTCACATGGGAGCAATTGATATTGTCAAACAAGCACCAAATGTTTTGCGTATGCAAATGTTAGGTGCCAAAGTAGTAGCGGTGGAAACAGGCGGACGCTGTCTGAAGGATGCGGTCGATAGTGCCTTTGGTGAATATATGAAAAATTATAAAGATGTATTTTTTGGAATTGGTTCGGTGGTTGGTCCGCACCCATACCCTATGATGGTGCGTGACTTTCAATCGATAGTGGGTAAAGAAGCACGTGAGCAAATTTTAGAGCAAGCCGGACGTTTACCAGATTATTTGGTGGCTTGTGTCGGCGGTGGTTCCAATGCGATTGGGTTATTTCATGCTTTTTTGGATGATGCTGTAAAAATGATTGGCGTAGAACCAGCTGGAAAAAGTTTTAAGCCAGGCGATCACGCCGCGACTTTGACACTAGGGAAACCCGGTGCTATTCACGGAATGTTTACCTATCTTTTGCAGGACGAAAGTGGCCAGACTTTATCAGTTCATTCGATAGCTTCTGGGTTGGATTATCCAGGGGTTGGTCCACAACATGCATATTTGAAAGATGCCGGACGTGTAGAGTATGTGACGGCCAATGATCAAGAAACTTTGGATGCATTTGTCGAGCTATCACGGGTAGAAGGGATAATTCCAGCTTTAGAAAGTGCTCATGCTTTGTCTCACGCTTTCAAAATCGCACCAACTTTACCTAAGGAAACAATTATTTTAGTGAATTTGTCTGGACGAGGGGATAAAGATGTTGATTATGTAGCGGAAAAATTAAATGTTTAATCTTAAAAAAGTTATAATTGACAAAACCCATTATTTGTGCTATAATATAAATGTATTTTGGCTAACATTAACTAAATAATTTTAAACAATAACTAACAACCATATGGCAGAAGGTAGCAAAGGTAGTTTTGGAGATAGAATTAGAAATATTCCATTTGTTCGAGAAGCTGCTGCCTTTATTGCAGGGAGTGCTATAGTAGGAGGGGCCGCACATCATGAAGGAGTAAAATCAGGTGAAGTAAGTGGTTATTCAGCTGGAGAGGAAGCCGGTTTAAATGCTGGAAAAAAAATTGCTGCTGAGAAAGCTGCTTCAGAAAAGAAAGAACAAGATATTGTAGCAGAACAAAAAGAAAAAGAAGGCCAAGATATTTTGGCAAAAGCATATAATTCACAATTTTCTCAGGCGAAATTAAAATTAGAATTATCTTTTATTGATGACCCGGTGGAAATTCAAGAAATGAATAAAAAAAATCTAAAGCAATTAGCAAAGGAGATTGTTGGAAATTCCTCAAAATGGTTAAAATATCCAGATACGTATTCGGGTTATCTCTTGGCGGATTTATCTGATAATTTTACAAAGGAAGAAATACGTGAAATGGCCAAAAATATTCCAGATTTTTTTCAATTAGTTACAGGCCAAATAGCTCAGAGGTTGGAGGCTCTTAGGAAGTTTAAGAGTGCTCAAAGAATTGAAGTAAAACAAGGGCATACTTTTAGTCCTGATGAAATAAAGAGTGATGAAGAATACATAGGAAACTTGACTGCAGATATCATAAAAATGCAAAATTTGTTGTAAAAAAGTCGGCTCCTAGTGAGCCTTCTTTTTTTCTTGCCAAAACAATAGTTTTTTGTTAAGATTTACTTACTTTTAGATAACCGCTTTGATTCCCGTTTTCACGGGAATGACAAAATAAATGCGGAAATGACAATAATAAATATGTATATTCTTATCAAAGATATATCTGCGCATGTGGGAGAGGAAGTTACAATCAAAGGCTGGCTCTACAATAAACGAAGTAGTGGCCCAATTACCTTTTTAGAATTACGCGATGGTTTTGGATTTGTGCAGGGTGTCGCCGTGCAAAAAGGATTGTCGCCAGAAGTGTGGCAGGCTTGTGAAGAAGTTACTCAGGAATCTTCTATTATCGTAACAGGTGAAGTTACCAAACATCCTAAAAAAGAAAATGTCTTTGAATTGCAAGTAAAAGATTTTCAGATAATTCAGAAGGCAATTGATTATCCAATTGCTCACAAAGAACACGGTCCAGACTTTTTGATGGATAACCGTCATCTCTGGTTGCGCAGTAAGCGTCAATGGGCAATTTTGCGCGTGCGTGATGCTATCATCATGGCTATCAATGAATATTTACATCAACAAAACTTTATCAAAACTGATTCACCAGTATTCACTCCAAATGCTTGTGAAGGGACAACCACATTATTTGCTGTTCCATACTTTGATTTAGGGGAAGCATTTTTGTCTCAGTCTGGTCAGTTGTATATTGAAGCGGCGATTGCTTCAGTGGGACGTTGTTATGATTTTGGTCCAGTGTTTCGTGCCGAAAAAAGCAAGACTAAACGTCATCTTACAGAATTTTGGATGATGGATGCAGAGGCTGCTTTTGTGGAGCATGAAGAAAACTTAAAAATCCAAGAAGGTTTGGTTCGTCATATTGTTCAATATTGTTTGCAACATTGTATGGATGAACTAGTCTTGTTGGAACGTAATATTGAAAATCTTAAAAAAGCCGACGCACCATTTACTCGTTACACTTATGATGAGGCGATTGTGAAACTAAACGCCATGGGTAGTGATATTAAATATGGTGAAGATCTTGGTAATGATGATGAAGGGCTTTTGACCAAAGATTCTGAGGTACCAGTTTTTATTGAAAAGTGGCCAAAAAGTATTAAGCCATTTTATATGAAACGCTCAGCTGAAAATCCAGAGTTAGTTTACAATGATGATTTGATTGCGACAGAAGGTGGCGGTGAACTTATTGGCGGTAGTCAACGTGAAGATGATGTAGAATTGTTGACGGCTCGTATCAAAGCTGAAGGTCTCAATGAAGCGGACTATGCTTGGTATACGGATCTACGTAAATATGGCAGTGTGCCACATTCTGGTTTTGGTATCGGTTTAGAGCGTGCGGTGCGCTGGATTACTGGCGTTGAGCACATTCGCGAGTGCATTCCTTTTCCACGCACTATTTCGCGCTTGAAGCCATAATTTATGAAAATTCAAGTTCCAGGTGCCGGTATCTACAATATAGAAACCGTTGTGTTGGATTTAAATGGGACAGTGAGCGTGAATGGAAAAATCGTGGTCGGAGTAAAACAACGTATAAAACAAATTAACGCGCTCGGAATTAAAACAATCTTATTTTCTGGAGATACACAAGGAACAGCCGTGGCAATCGCCAAGAATTTAGGAGTGGTCTTTGTCAAAACTAATACAGCTCAAGATAAATTGAGAGAAATAAAGAAATTAAAACCGACCACTTGTATAGCGATCGGTAATGGTTTGATTGATGCTTCTTTTTTGAAAGCGGCTAAGCTGGGAATTGCGATAATGCAAGCCGAGGGCGTGAATACCAAAGCAATTTTGGCCGCGGATATTCTGATGAATTCAATCAATGATGCTCTGGATTTAATTTTGAATGAGAAAGTGTTTATTTCGACATTGCGAAAATAAATTATAAAAATTTAATTTGGCTATTTTAAAACCACAGATTAATTCTGTGGTTTTAAATTTATAATTGCAATTTCTGGTGGATTCCAAAACCGAATTGGTCCGCCGGATTCACCCAAGCCAACGGAGGTGAATAATTTCATTCCACGCCAATCATTCAAACCTTTATAAAATACTTTTGGTAAAACAATTTTAGCATCGCCAAGGGGGCCGATAAATGGCAAGCGAATTTGTCCGCCGTGGGTATGTCCAGTTAGAGAAATAGTTGGAAGTGGTTCGTCTTTTGGATAAAACAAAACTGCATCTGGGTTGTGGGCTAAGAGAATTAAAGGAATATTTTTATCCCAATTTTTTAATTCTTTAAAATTTAAACTTGCACCCCAAATATCATCGATACCAAATAAGCAGATAGTTTCATCTTTGATTTTAGGGCACTTAAGTTGATTTAATAAAAGCGAAATACCAAGTTCGTTCATTCTTTTAGTAAGTAATTCCGAACGATCACCAGTTTGTCGTCGGATATCACTCACAGTATTTCCACTTACACCATACTCGTGATTTCCAAAAACATAATAAATAGGATATTTGTTTGCAAGTTCTTTTAATGGTTCTAGATATTTTGTTTCATCTTCAAATGTTCCTTCATTAGAAATAAAATCTCCGCCAATTAAAATTACATCTGGGTGAATGGTATTTATATTATTAACTATTTTTTGCGTCCAAGCTAGTTTTTTATATTTTCCAACATGTATATCAGATATAAAAACCACTTTTAGAGGTGATTTTAAATTTGGACTTACAAAATCAAATTCATTTTTTACAATAATATTGCGTTCAATAAAACGTGCGTCAATGGCGCAAATAATGATTAAACTTAATAAAGTAATAATTAAATAAGATATTTTTTTATAACGATTTAAAAATAAACCAGGTTGTTTCAAATCACGAATAACCCAAACAAGCAGCAAAGTGCTGACTAGGATTGCTTCGTAAATTAAGATTGAATAAAAATTCATGTTGATTCAATTATGGACGATTTCTTATTAATTTTTTAATAATTTTAATATTTTTATAAATTCATCGGTTCTTTTAGATAAACGTATTGTATATTTATCTGCACTTTTTGTTTTTATAATGTATAAATTGGCATCAAAACCTAGTCGTTTAATAATCATTATCACGTCATTAGCTAGTTCTGGAATTATGGTGACAAAATTTACCATTTTATATTTTCTATCAAAGTAAATAGATCCGTCCGTTTCAATTAATCCACGTAAACATTGAATAGAAAATTTCTCACTGTCCATAATCCACTTTGGAATTCTAACCTTTTGTAAATGTTTAGGTCCGCCCTTTGCTTTCCAACCAAGTAATTCTTCCCATTGATTCGAATAGCAACTTACATCACAACACCCTTGATTTCGAACAACTATTGAAACTTTGTTAAGCGGCATTATTTTTTGTAATATTTTGCAAATGCGATTTAATAGTTTTGGATATTTATTATCACAAGTAATTCGCAGTCTTACGGCGCGATTGTTGGAATTAGAAAGATTGCCATCTCCAATAGCAAGGCCTATCACATAAGCCAGTTCCCTCTTTTTACGTAGAAGCATATTTTGTGCCGCGGGAGAGAATCGAACTCTCATGATGTTGCCATCGCGGGATTTTGAGTCCCGTTCGTCTACCAATTCCGACACCGCGGCTCCTGATTTGTAGATAATTATAGCCAATCTTTTATCTTTTGTCAACTTTATGATATACTAACCGATGTAAAAATAACTTATGTCTGTAATCATTTCTGTCGTTAATCAAAAGGGTGGTGTGGGTAAAACTACGACCGCTGTGAACCTAGCAGCTGGCCTTTCGGAGGCCGGTAAATTTGTGTTGTTGGTAGATTTGGACCCACAAGGAAATGCCACTTCTGGTTTGGGTATAAAATATCGTGAATTACAAAGTGGGCTTTACCATGCATTGATGGGGCAAGCCCGCGCTCATGATGTTATCGCCAATACTTCTCATGCTGGATTGCGTGTAATTCCAGCCACTCCTGATCTGGCTGGTGCCAACGTTGAATTGGTGAGTGTGGAGAATCGTGAACGAAAGTTGTCTGATCTTTTGACTGAGGTAAAACATGCTTATGACTATGTATTGATTGATTGTCCGCCATCTCTCGGTATGTTGACCCTAAATGGTCTAGTTGCGGCGGATCATATTTTAATTCCGGTGCAAGCTGAATATTATGCTTTGGAAGGTTTAGGACAACTTTTAAAAACAGTAGAATTGGTTAAAGAAAATATCAAACCTGAACTTAGTGTACTTGGAGCGGTTGTAACTATGTTTGATGGTCGCAATAAACTATCTGAGGAAGTGATGAACGATCTTTATAAATTTTTTCCAAATAATATTTTTCGTTCGGTTATCCCACGTTCGGTGCGTTTGGCAGAGGCGCCAAGTTTTGGTAAGAGTATCTTTCACTATGAGCCAAAAGGAAAAGGAGCCAAAGCCTACGAAAGATTATCACGTGAAATTTTAGATTTTTTTGATAAAGTTTAATAATAAAATATGTCTTTAGGTCGCGGTTTAGGCGCTTTGATTACGCCAACAAATAAAGTGGTCAACCAATCTTCTCATGCTTCTGAAGTAGAAGGAAAAATTTGGTTTATTCCAGTTACTAAAATCACTCCAGATCCAAATCAACCCCGCAAACATTTTAAACCAGAAGAGTTGGATCAATTGGCCGCCTCAATAAAAGAACATGGTGTGCTACAACCTTTGCTGGTAGTTGAAAAAACTGATGGTGGTTATGAATTGGTTGCCGGCGAGCGTCGTTGGCGTGCTTCGCAGTTGGCCGGTTTAACAACTGTGCCGGTGCTTATCAAACAGTGGGCGAACCAAGAAAAATTAGAAGTATCTTTGATTGAAAATATTCAACGTGAAAATTTAAATCCACTCGAAGAAGCATTTGCATACAAAAGATTAATTGAAGAATTTAATCTTACTCAACAACAAGTAGCCGATCGAGTAAACAAGAGTCGTCCAGCGATTGCTAACGCGGTACGTTTGTTGGATTTGCCAGCTCCAGTACAAGCGGCATTAGTGGAAGGAAAAATAAATTCTGGTCAGGCACGCGCTCTACTTTCACTGGCTTCGTCGCAAGAACAACTAAATATGTTGTCTTCGATGTTGGGAGAAAAAATAACAGTGCGCGATCTTGAGCGTGAAGCAAATAAACAAAAAGTTTTGAGTAATCGTCCGATTCGAAAAGATCCAAATATCCTTTATTTAGAAGATAAATTGAGAGCCGAGCTTGGTACGAAGGTGAATATTTCTTCAAAAGGGGTACGGGGGACGATTGCAATTGATTATTATTCGGATGAGGATTTGAAACGGTTGGTGACGAAATTATTGGGGGAATAAACGTGTTGCTAAAAACAAAAACAGACATTCACTTTTTCGCTTTTTTCAGCCGCGAGACTGAAAGGATGAGCCGCGGCTCATAACTACGAGTTATGAGACAAGTATTAATTTATTAATACTTGCGAGTAACGAAGTGGTTATCTGTGAAACTAGATAACCCGCTCAAAAGTAAATGTCTGTTTTTTAATTAATCAGTTTATTTTGTTAAATGCCAATTGGGGTCGGCTTTGATGTCTTGCCAATTGGTAAAGTTATTTTTTTGAGCTTGATAATATCCAGCTACTGCAATCATGGCGGCGTTGTCCATGCAGTTTTTTAATTCTGGGTAGACAAATTTTGTTTCTGGATATTCTTTGGTAATTATTTTTGAGAGTGTTTCGCGTAGTTTTTTGTTGGCACTTACTCCACCAGCGAGAATCAGAGTTTTTGGATTTGTTTCTTTGACGGCACGAATAGTTTTGTAAACTAACACATCGATAATTGCTTGTTCAAATGATGCACAAAAGTCTTCTCGTGTTGGCGAGTTGGGTGTTTGGCCATAAACACCTGTGGGTAATTCATATGGCATTATTTTGTCGGCGGATAATTTGTTGGCTTGTAACCAATAAAGTGCGGAGGTTTTTAATCCCGAAAAAGAAAAATCCAAATTGTTATCTTTCATCATTGGTCTAGGAAAAATTATTGCATCAGTTTTTCCAGTTTCGGCCAATTTAGAAATTTGTGGACCACCTGGATATGGTAAATCCAAAAGTTTTGCAACTTTATCAAAACATTCTCCAGCGGCATCGTCTTTTGTGTGGCCTAGTAATTTATATTCACTTGGATTATTTATTTGTGTAATTTCAGTATGACCTCCGCTGACTACTAAGGCAATTGCTGGATATTCAATTTTTTGATTAGGCGTTAGCTCGACCGAATATATATGTCCCTCTAAATGGTTAACCGCAACCAATGGAATATTCCAAGCTAGAGATAGTGCCCGTGCTGCTTCAGTACCAACGATTAATCCAGTAATAAGACCTGGGCCGGCGGTTACGGCAATCACCTCTGGTTTTGGTTGGTCTTTGAGAATTTCTTCGATAAGTGGCACAATTTTTTCAGCGTGTAATCGTCCGGCAATTTCTGGAACTACTCCACCATATTTTTTATGAATTTCAATTTGAGAAGCGGTTTTTTCTGAAATTACAAAACAACCATTTTCAGAACAGTCTAACAGAGCAACAGATGTGTCGTCACAAGATGATTCAATACCTAATATAATCATAAGGCTATACTATAGCCAAATTATAGCGAAAATTCAAGTGTGGTCTTATCTTTCTATTGACTTTTTGTATAATTAATATATAATAAGCGAAGATATTTGGCCTCATCGTCTAATGGTTAGGACATTGCCCTTTCACGGCGAAAATACGGGTTCGATCCCCGTTGGGGCTACGACTGGGGGATTTGCACTTGCAAATCCTCTTTTTTGTTGAAAGATTAGCGAAAATTTAGGTGTTTCAAATTACGTATATTGATAAGAGGGTTTTTTAGAAAATACATGTATTTAGAGCACTAGTAAAAATTAGAAAAATATTGTAATATTAAATACATGAGTTTAATAAAAAAGATAATTTACTGGTTTGTTTTGATAATTACTGTTATATCAGCGATTTTTATTTATGTTTGTCCACCAGATTTTATGATGGACAATACTAAAACATCTTCGTTGTTATCCAGTGACTGTGGTTTCGGAGTGGGTGTTGGAGGCAATGCCAACGATTGTTTAAGCTACCATTTTTCTTTGAGTAATCAGGCGATTGGAAATTTACCACCAGTTGTTGCAATATATTTTTTAATTTTTTCTTTTGCCTATTTTATTTTATCTCAAAAGTTTCTTTTTAATGATTTTAAAAAACATTTCAGGTTTCTGCAGTTATTATGGAATTATTTAAGCATTATTAGGGCAATAACAGAACTGCAGTTAAGAAAATATTTAGTATTTATTGGGCATTCGTTAGCCGTTGTTTAATTTTGGTTTTTCTAAATAAAAGAAAAGCCAAAATTATAGGCGGTTTTTTTGTAATTAAATAAAATTAAATATGTCAGATAAAATGAATTATAAACGATTTTTTGAACTTTTGGATACTAAAAGTGCTTTGATTGTTGGCGTGGTGGGCGGTTTACTCTCTGTGGGAACTATTGGATTTGTTGTTATGGGTGTTTTGGTCTTACAAAATAGAATTGACTTATCTGGAGCCAATAAAACAAATGTTCAAAAATATAATAATAGCCCGGTTGCAGCCGCCGTGCCTCAACCACAAGATACTGCACCATCACCAGTTGTACCAAAAAGTGATCGACCTAAGGTAGAACTATTTGTGATGTCTTACTGTCCTTATGGTTTGCAAATGGAAAAAGCATATTTGCCGGCGTGGGATTTATTAAAGAATAAAGCAGACATTGATGTGAAATTTGTTTCCTACGCTATGCACGGTAAAAAAGAAATAGACGAAAATACCCGTCAATATTGTATTCAAAAGAATTATCAGGAAAAATATATTTCCTATCTTAATTGTTTTACCGGAGAAGATAATTTTGGAAAATGTTTAAGTGCTGTTGGTTTGTCTGATGATAAATTAGCATCTTGTGTGTCTGCAACTGATAAACAATTTAATATTAGTGGCAATTTTGATGACCAGAGCAAATGGTTGTCTGGACGCTACCCAATATATGCCGTTAATGGTGATTTAAATGACAAATACAGTGTTCAGGGGTCGCCAACATTAGTAATCAACGGTGTCCAAGCTGAAGCCGGTCGTACTCCAGAGGCTGTAAAACAGGCAATTTGTAATGCCTTTAATAACCCACCAGCAGAGTGTAAAAAGCAATTGGCTAACACACCGTTTCAGCCAGGTTTTGGGTTGAACGCTCAATAATTTAATTGTAAATACATGTCGCTGTTTAAATCAGAAAAAAATAGCACGATTAATTTTGAGTATTTAGATACAAAATCTATGTACTTTGATTCTGCCTGCCAAACTCTTCGACCCCAACAGGTGGTTGATGCAGTGAATGAATATTATCACAAATATAATTCCTGTG
>Ga0208373_1000637_pt1 | contig 57310 bp, 37 predicted proteins | sample RifOxyC2_FD_184036 | JGI IMG/M metagenome (GOLD analysis project Ga0208373, IMG submission 184036) | Soil microbial communities from Rifle, Colorado - Rifle Oxygen_injection C2 (SPAdes) | ecosystem: Environmental > Terrestrial > Deep subsurface > Rock core/Sediment | place: Rifle, Colorado...
TCAAGGGAAGAAAAGTTAGGAGTGTTACCAGGATACCAACAGGTGGTCGCCTAAAGACTAGCTTCGGAACAGTCACAAAGGGCGCAAGTAGCATGCGCAGCCGATACATTGGAATTTCAGGCTCGTATAGCGGCGCAATTTGAACCTCTGGAGTCTGCTGAAGACTGGAAGCGTACTGGACTCGCCGCGCAATCGTATTTAAACCTTCGCGAGAAAGCAAATTATAAACCCCATGGGCCCCTAAAATCTGCTTCCCGGCCTTAGCTGTTACTTGACGGCTTATTTGGAAAGGAGAAAGTTCAGGCGCCTGCACTACCACCCCTAAAACCAAGCCGCGAGCTTCTGGTACAAACCGCCAATGGCGCTCGCGAGCTGGCCGCAGATTCTCCAAAGCCTCTCTTTGTGCCTCTTGTGGCGCCTGCCGATACCGTGCCAGCCAGCGGTAAAAGATTGCCCGGCTAACACCAAATTCACGGCATAAATCGGTAATTTTTTCCCCGGCTTCAAACCGCCGGATCATCGTCAATTTATCGCTCGCAAGCCTGGATCTAACCAGACTTGGTCCATAAATATTAATGAAGTTGTCTCTTAAGTTTTGAGTATTTAGCCTGTGGCTTTTTAATACATTCCAAACACCGTGCGCACTAACCCCAGAAAGTTTACTAATTTTTGCGCTTGAGAGAGCCGGATTTTTTAGGGCAAGCTTTAAGACTCTTCGCTCAGTCGCCCCGGATAACTTTCTAAAGTGGCCCGCGCCGCGAGCGACCTTTGAAGCTAAAACTTGCTTTTTAACCCTGGGTGCAGCCTCATAATACTTCTTTAACCATTTATAAAGGATAGTTCGCGAAACTTGCGCCTCACGGCAAACTCTGACTACCGATTCTCCTGCCTGAATCCTCTTTATTAGAGCAATTTTTGCCTCAGTTGACAGCCGCTTGTACATTTTCCTCTACTAATTCCATGTAAACATTAATGGGAATCACGCGTCAAGTCCCTATGGGTCCAAGCGTGAATCAGCGTTTATCAACTATAATCAGCGACAATCAGCGCCTAAATAATCAGCGAAATCGGCAAATAATGAAGCTAAATTAACAATAGTTTTCCTTATAAGACTTATGATTTGAGGAATATAATTTTTTGCGAAAAGGCACTAATTTTTATACTACAAGTCTATTTGATTATTGTCATTCCCGCGAAAGCGGGAATCTATACAATTAAAACTGGATCCCGCATCAAGTGCGGGATGACACTTGAGAAGGGTAAACAGGCAAAAACGGCTTAAAAACGCAACTATGACCTAACAGCTTCAATTTGCCGGGATCTGACAGCCAAAAATTAGCCCTTTTTTAAAAACTCAGCCTCAAAAGTCCCCGCTGGGTAATTTTTGCCCCAAAAATTCAATCTCAAACCTCCAAGTAACTCAATATTTGTAGACATATAGCCTGCAATAATAAGCTAAACAAAACTAATCCAATACTAGCACTATAAAGGTTAATCTAGTAAAAAATCTCAACTTAAAACAATATATCCTCTCTTCTAGTCTCGAATACATAAAGAGAATCCTCCCCTGGTCAAAAATCGGCCAATTTTTACTCCCTTACCGCTAAAAAGTGGGGCTTTTAAATAATTTTTGCTAAATTAAAGGGTGTAATTATTTGGCAAAATAGATCCATAATTAAGTAACTATTTTCACTTAATTATACGATATATTTCACAACAATAACAAGAGTTGCGTAGTATAATAACTATGGGGAAATATTGGAATGATTTTTCACAAAAAATATCGTGTAAATAAACCCCATCCCTTGTCATTCCCGCAAAAAGTCGGGTCCACTTCTATTTAATTCTTTTAACATCGAAGACTATTAGATGTCATATAAGGTAATTTGTCTTAATATATCTATATCATTAGATCTTTATTAGTATCACTAATATACTTATATTATCAAAGTAATCTTTTCTCTATAATTGTTCAAGAGTGCCACGATTCCTACTCGTGGGTGAATTGAACAATTACGTACTTGCCGAAGGCGTAGCCTGAGGATACCACGACTGTTAAGTCGTGGTAGTTCATCTTTGTCCGAAAATTTGCTCGATAACAACAAAAATCACAATTACTCTTCCAAACTTGGGTTCTACTTTAGGATAAAATCAATCGTTGGAGAAACCGTGGTATTTCCAACCTGAACCTTTGTCGTATATTCACCAGCCGGTAAATGCAACTGGTGAACCTTAAGCATCGCGATATAGAATTTGCCGTCGCGCAAAATTAGTCTCGGGGAAAATTCACTGACAACTTCTCCGCTGCTATTTAATACCTGAACCGTCACATCATCTCTTTCTACATACTGTCCATCTGCATCAAGAAGCGAGAAGATTATCGGAAGTATTTGTATTCGCTTAGAAAATACTGATTCCCGTCCATTTGGTCTCTCGAGCGGTAATCGCCAGTCAATTGAAAAATTCGGTTGCCCGACTGCAAACCAAGAGAATGAAGAAACTGTACCCGTAACTGTAAATTTTTCCTTGTCAAATGATGTCGTCACGTCTACCCATTTCCCGTCTTCCAGGTGATAAATGCTTGGTTTGTCAGTTGTTTTTGGATCATAAGACAAGGTTACAGTACACGGACAGGCAATCTTAGTATCTTTTGTTAAAGTAAAATCATAATACTGGCCGCCGGCAAGCTGAAACTGTCCTACGCCTACGTCTTTCGGTGCCAGCTCCGAAGTAGCTTGTGTGGTTCCTCCGCCAACCTCAACACTAGCAAATGTCACCGAAGACCCGTCACTGAATGTTGTAGTCACATTTTCACCCTCAGGTGTCAAACTTGCAGGAATTGTCGGCGTCCATGTATCCTGGGCATGTGTGCCATCTACGCCTGTAAAATCCGCGATCCAAGTATAATCTCCTTGAACTACAGGAGTTGTTAAAAAATTCCGGCCTTCCACCGTACCTTTTAAGGTAAAAACAGTAGTTGTCGGCAGTGATAAAAAATCATATTCCGCCGGTGGAGCATCCAATGTGAGAGTATAACCTGTGGTTGAATCACCATCAATGTAATCATCAATAGGATCAATGTTTGGATCATCAAAATCTACCGTAAAACGGTTACTATGAACTCCCAAATCAGCATTATTTATGACTTTAAAATAAAAAGTCGTCTCTTCCCCGTAAATACTTGCTGTAAAACTACCCGAACCTATCTCAGCTTCTTTTGAAAAAGTATTCCCAGAAGCAATTATCCATCCTGCAGGGATACTGATCGTTGTTGTTGTTACCTTCATACTATCTACAGGATTAGTTATTGTAAAGGTCATATCTGAAGATGTACTTGGATTTACATCCGGAAGCATAACTTCAAAAGTTGGATTTAGCGTCGCCGCAGCAGCAACACCCGGATTCGCAAAATAAACATAAGTTGAAAGAGAAAATACTAAAAGAGAGGTTAAAAATAGCCTTAAAATGCGCATTTGGAAGTAAATCATAACTTCAAATTCTATCTTAGTCAAGAGATCAATCTTTACAACTTCTTTTAAAAGTATTTAAATCAACTACATGCCAAATTTTATAAAATCAGAAAAGCTTTTTTTAATCTTTTTATTTGCGTTCAATTTCCTTTTTAGATTATTCAGGATCCAAGCGCCGGCAGAGTCCTTTCTTAATGAGAAATATTACATATTACCTGCGGCCAGGGATATCTTGCTAGGATTTGGAGATACTAAACCAATTACGCCTCCATCCCCGCTGGGAAAACTGCTTTTCGCTTCTTCGATAAAGCTTTTTGGTGATAATCCTTTTGGGTGGAGAATTTTACCTGTTCTCTTCACAGCCGCCCTGGTGATTTTAACTTATTTCTTAGCCAAAGAAATTTTTAAAAACCGTGCCATAGCTACAACCGCCGGTATACTCCTAACATTTGAGGCTGCACTTTTTGTGCATTCCCGTTCAGCCGATCCAGAGGTCTTTCTCGTCACATTCATTATTTTATCAATGATTTTTGTATGGAAAGTTTGCTCAGAGAATAAATTGATATGGACCGTATCCGCGGGAGTAAGTTCTGGTTTAGCCCTGACAATTAAACCTCAAGCCTCTCTTGCAATAGTCGCAGGACTTGTAACGATCCTATTTCTTGCTAAAGAAAAACTCCGAAGCCGAATTCTGTCTACGTTTTTAATCCTAATTATTTCTAGTTTTATTTACCTGATAGCTTACTTACCCGTTTTTCAAAAAAGTGGTATATCGGGATATATACTTCTACATCAAAATATAAAACAATATCACACCCAGTATTGGCCCGAAAATTACTACAAAGTAATGAGCCAAAGCGAATACGGCCCAAGGTTACCTCAATTCAATCAGTATCTCAGGTATCCAATCACTTGGCTAAAAAACCCAAAAATCCTCTATTTTGAAAAAGGCATTGACAGCAAGAAACGACTCGTTTTGTTCACCTTTAACCCGATGATATTTTTCCCGGCGATCGGTGCCTTTCTGTTTGGCCTGGTTTTGGCAATAAATCGCAGAGACCTTCGCATAGTTTTTTTGCTTCTTACTGCATCTTTCTTTTACTTTCCATATCTTTTTAGCTCACTATATAAACCCCTAACCTATCCTCCCTACTATTTATTATCATCGTTTCCTCTATTAATCATCCTTTTAAGCTACCTTCTTGATTTTGTCAGAAAAAAAGCCAGATTCATTTTTATTGTCTATTTAGTTTTAGTAGTCGTCACTTTTGCAGCTTACTACCCTCTCTTGGCGGCTTTACCTGTAACTTATGATTACTTCCACTTTTTGACAGGCCTGAAATAACTAATTAATTTAATGAAATTGTTTTTCTGAATTGGAGTATACTCTCATCAAACAACTTTGCCGAAGCTTCAAAGGAATAATCACCGGCACTATCCGGGCCTTTAAAAATCTCAGAAAAAATTGTAACTTCAATGCTTGAAGGCGGCTTAATTCCTTCTATAACACTCCTCTCCATTGTGATTGAATGACTGCCTTCTTCTTTTTGATCAACGAATACATCGAATTTTGAGCCTAAAAGAACAACTATAAAGCGGGCCTTATGACCTTGGGTATCTTGATCGTTGAGGACTTGCGCTTCTGCAACCTGCGGTTTGTCGTTTACTATCATATTTAAAACCGCCTTGCCAACAATCGCGTCCCGACCGACCACTTCCCCTTTCGTAAATTCCCATCCTGCAGGAATTCTGATCTCGAATGATTTGACTAGCTCCGTGTTGGCTTCATTGGAAAATTTAAACTGGAGAGCCGAAAGCGAACGAATTTTTGGTTCTATTACATTCAAATCAAAGCCGATTCCTTTTTCCGAAAGACGGTTCTCCTGCCTATTTTGAGGACTCGGAGATAACGAAATCACAGTTGACTGATTTGAACTGGCCGTTGGACTGGGAACTAAGGATGCCAAAGCTGCAGGTTGTTGCCTATTACTAGACAACGTCTTTGGTTTAATCTTAATAGAGAAGTAAATTATTCCCATAAAACCTGCAACCAGAATTAATAAAATGATAAGGTAAGATGGAGGGTTGAAAGGTTTTTTAAACATCCGCCCAAAGAATATCAGCCAATTTGCAAATAGTCAAAAAACGTCTGTGATAATATGAATAAAACTAGCTCTATGGCTAAAGTTTCTGATTTAAATCTGACTACTTTATACAAACTTCCCTGGTTAAAAAAAAATAATCCCAATGGCTGGATCGAACCAACTACCTACTGCCAGCTGGCCTGTCCCGGCTGCTATCGGGGTCTCGCTTTCTCTAATCCTGTCAGAATCCACGAGGATATCATCAAGCTCAAAAAAGACATCGACACTTTAATTAAAATCAGGAAGATTAAAATTCTCACCATTGCCGGCGGCGAACCTCTCCTCTATCCAAAACTCGATGAGCTTGTTTTATATGCCAAAAAGCGCCATATTCAAGCAAGAATTTTGACCAACGGTGTCGCCCTATCTTACGAAAGACTTGCAACACTTAAAAATCTTGGAGTCACCGAAGTTGTCATCCATATCGCTCAGTATCAAAGTAGGGCTAACTGTAACCGTGGTAAATACTGTCAAATGTTCAGGAAAGTAAAAGGGGTGGAACTTAACTTTATTATGACAGTATCCAAGGATAATTTCCGCCTCCTTCCCAAAATCCTGGCATTTTACAAAAAAAATTCGGATGTCGTAAGCCGGGTCTTTCTTATCCTATACCGTGACATCTTTTTCCAAAAACCAGGGATGGAAGATACTAAAAACTATGTTTCTCTTGAAAAATTAGCCGATTTAATTAGAAGGACATATAAAGTTGAACCTTGTGCCTATCTCGGCAAAACCCTTGACCCCCAAAAGCCTTCCTGGCTTTATTTTGCCCCGATCTTAATTAGCAACAATACCATAGGTGCAGCTGATTCCCAAACTGTAGAAAAATTATTCAATCTGGCCAACAATGGTCCTTGGAATGCGTTTCCGGCCGGAAGCCCAAGCCTTGTTAAATCCTTATCCGTTTTACCTCTTGCCAATATTAGACGAATAATCATCGGCTACGTTAAAACAATCTTTAAAAATCCATCCAATTTTTTCAAACTTCCTAAATGTCAAATAGTTATTTTACTTGATACGCCAACTTTTACCAAAGGCGGTTGGAATCTTTGCGATGGCTGTCCCGATGCCATTTTATACAAAGGCCGACTTGTACCATCCTGCTTACTGGAAAGGATTAAGCTGGGTGAGGAGATCTCAATATAGTTTAAATGGTCTAAGGCTGGGCTTCCACCAAGATGTTGTATACAAAACTCATAAGATGAAAGATTTGCTTCACTACCGACCAACGTTCCAGCTTGGTTTTAGGGTTAACATGCTCAAAAGAATCAATTTCTGTAAATTTTATTTGTTCCTTAGGTAGACTTCGGAAAAGCTTTTCACCCTCAACTCTGGGAATAAAAGTATCTTTTTTATCATCTAAGACAAAAACTCTCGCTTTGAGATTGTTAATGTGCGTACTGGGAGAAAGCTCCAAGATTAAATCTTTTGCGCTTTGGGGAAATCGCTGCCAAAGCTCATCAATTTGCTCCAGATCCGTATTCGACAAAAAATCATAAATAATCCTAGCTTCAGTGGAAAGATGTTCAACTGATCCAGAGGAAAGAGGGCTCTTCTGTGTAAAATGGCCTAAAAGTAAGCTTCGCTCATTTTCATCTTTAACGTAATTAATAAACCCTCTCTGAAGTGACTCTACAGTCAAATCCGCTGGTCTCCAGGAAACAAAACTGGAATTCTCCTTGACTTGACCAGTTATTACTGCTGAGGCTGAACTCCAAATGTCAAAATACGGGGAGATGCCTGCAATAAAATCAACCTTATCGGCAATCTGTTCTTTTTCAGCGGCGACGATTGAAGTTGAGGCCCCAACACAAAATCCGGCAAAACCGATCCTTTGTCGGTTGACGAAAGACTGTTTATCCAAAAACTCAACTGCGGAGATTAAAGTCTCTACGGAGTCTGTCCAAACAAATCCGGAAACAAAATCAGGCAGATTAGGCACCAAGACCACAAAGCCTAATCTTGAAAGTGACTGCGCAAATTTGACTACTGTTGAATCTTGTTTGGTAACAACAACTCCCAAAGTAAAAATCACTGCAGGATGCTTTTTGTTATCTTGTGGTGTATAAAGATCAGCTTTGATATCCATATCTCCGACTTTCAAAGTCACTTCCTCAACTTTCGGCTCTCGGCTAAAATATTTTAACGGCCTAACCGGAAAATCGGGCACCACTTCCGGCACTAAAAGGAGGGTTTTCAAAGCAGGCCTGCCGAAAGGAGTAGCAAAAAAGACGGTTAAACTACCTAAAAGAACTAAAATTACTGCTAAATTGATTAAAACGGCTTTCTTCCAAAATTTCATTCCTTTAATGCTAATTAGTTACGAATATAAATTCTGCGAATCCATGCTAATATTTGCACTAGAATTCAAAATCCGTTTGTATACTAATTTGTCCCCTCTAAAATTTGCCAAGATCCCAAGCTTCAAGTCCTTAGCCTTAAGATAAGCTGAAACCTGACGAAAATCTTCTCTATTAAAACGTGGTGTGGCTTTTAATTCAAGAATAACTTTATCTTCAATTAAGAAATCTAGGAAATACTTACCTATTTTTTCGCTATTAAAAGTTAAATCAACCTTAATTTCTTTCTTAAAAGGTAAATTTTCCTCTTTTAATGCTAACGCCACCGCCCGTTGATAGTACTTCTCCTGATACTTCCCGCCAAGTTTGGAATGTACTTTAAAAAGAATCCCTACTACCTTGTAACTTAGCTCGGGATAAATTAATTCTGCCATATTTCCATATTCCCATTAGTATAAATTCGCAAAATTTTCATCTGTAACCTAATTTGCATATAAGCATACATTAGCGTAATTTTTTATTCGTATTTAATTCGCATCTTAGCATGCATTCGCATTATTTTAATTCGCACCTAATTCGCATTTTTGTCCTCAAGGACAAAAGAATAGCTAAACCACCAGAAGAAAAAGAACCAGAGTAAAACAAGACTCAAGGAAAACCAGTCATGAAAAATTTTCGCAGGTAATATCCCGAAAAATACGGCAAAAAAGCCCACAATAAACATTCGCATAAAGTTAACCAGATATGTACCTAAGGTACCGATTAAAATCACCTCAATCCGTGACGTTTTAGAAAACTTTCCTTGAAAACCGGTCAAAAATGAAGCCAAAAGTAAAACTGCCGACTGCCAACCCAAACAATTCCATTGCAATTCCAAAAAGTTACCCGAAAGCCAGATTCCCTTTGTTGTTGCAGTAACCGAAAACGGAAAAAGAGAAAAAATCCCGGCTAATGCCCTTGCCTGATAAGGCACAACCCACTCCTCTAAAACCCGATACAACCTCCATTTCAAAAAAAGACTGGTCAAAAACTCGTTAAAAGTCGAAATAAACGGCATCGTCATTAATAAAAGCGCCGTAACCATAAAAAGAACAGAAAACTTGTTACCACTTCGTGGTATCGCAGATTCACTGCTGATTTTAGCGGATTCTCGCTGATTCATATATCCTCCTCTCTAGGCACTAGGGACTAGGCACTAGGCATTAGTTTTATATCTCTTTAGTTTATCTATTAAACTGTTAAGCATCTTCATGACTTCATCTAACTGTGTAGAAAGTGATTTAGAATCGTTTTCTTTGATAAAACCAATTTCTTTAGCGATGAGTAACTGAGTCTCGAGTTCAGCTCCTGAAGCAAAAGCAATTTGCAAAAACTGAATATATTCAAGTCTTCTGTGTCTTGCATAGCCTTCAGCAATGTTTGACGGGATCGAAATCGCACAGCGTCTCATTTGGCTAGTTAATCCATAAACTTCCTCTTTGGGAAATTTTTTGGTCACTTCATATACATTTAGTGCTAGTTTGAAAGCCTTCTGCCAAACAATTAAATCCTTATAAGACCTAATCATCCTCTCACCTCCTTCTATTGCCTAATGCCTAATGCCCCAATTACCCTATTGCCTACTGATCTATTGCCTAGTGCTTTTACTGTTCTACTATTGCCTACTGGCCTAGTGCCTATTGCCTTCTTCCGGCGTTCTTTTATCCACCTAACTATCCTCGGCAGAAACAACATCCCCGGCAAGGCAAAAACAGCAAATTCCGGCACAGGGATCGACTGCATTTGAATAATCAGCCAGGCATTGCCCAAAGTAACATTAGTCCCAGTGCCAGTACAGGCATTACACATCACTTGAGCATCAAGCTCTTGATTTGATGGTTCAGTAAGTGAGCTTCTAAGCCGGATAAGAGTCGCACTGGTAGTGGTATTTATACCCATACCTGTTGAAAGTTGACTAGCTGCAGTTCCAGATCCATTTTTAGCTGTAGTGATATACATCATCACCTCATAATAATAAGTCTTACTTCCAGAAATGTTGGAAGAATTAAAATCGTTCATATATTCAATACTTTGATAAGCACTAAAGTCAGTAGCCCTCGCACCAGCATTACGATTAGTATACTGCTGAACAGTTTCCAAAGCTGAAACACCATTATTATCAGACTGATCCAAAATAATCTTGGCATTGACAATATTTGAACCATTAGTCTGGTATGAAGCTTTTTTCGTCTGTACCAGATACGCATTCCCTGCAGTTAAAGTAATTGAACCGCTTCTTGCTCGACTAGTAGAGCCACCAACTATATTAACATCGCTTCCCGAAACTGCTTGACTCTGAGTGGCGTTATAAAGCCGGGCACAGCCCTCTGCACCAGTAGTCTGGACATTTGAGACCTGATAAATAAGCCAAGAATTGGAAATTGAGGTAGTGTTTCCACTGGCCGCACTGTTTTTTCCCTGAGTATCCATTGCTGTTATGCCAGATGAGCCTTCTATCACACAAGGAGTCATCAGTTGGCTAGTTAAATCACCACTTCGCTTCCTTTCGTAAGTCGGGCTGCTGGTTGCCAACTCACTTCCTGAGATTGCCGAAGCACTTAATCTATTGTAAAGCTGGGCATAACCTGTTCCGGCTGAAGTTTTCATTGTTGCTTCAAAAAAATAGGCAACATTTGCTCCGTATGGTGCTACTTGTGGATCGGTCTGCCCCCAATACAAAAGCAAATAATCCTGGTTAGTATATGTTGAATCAGTGTCTGTAGCCAAACTATTTACCATAGTATCAATCGACTCAAAAGCAGTCACTGTTCCTGATTGTCTCAACACCAGCTTGGCATTGGCTATGGACCAAGTACAACCGCCACCACCGATATCAGCACAATTAACTTGAACTGCATATTCATGGCCACTAGTCAGAGAGACTGTACTATCCTCATAACTCGCCCAGTTAGTGCTAAAGGAAGCAATTAGACCAGTAATATCCCCGTTAGTTATGTCATATAGGCGGATTTGGGTGGCATCACCTGAAGTGTTTTTGGCAGTAGCTTGAAAGATTGCAGTTGGAGCAGGGTTAAACTTGCTGGAATCATAATAATAGATCTTTTTATCAGTTAAATAAACATAAGATATATCAGTGCCTGATTGATTGTCTCCTAATTCAATTTGGTTTTCGGTTGCTGTCAGATTATTACCACTGCCTGGCTGTTGCAAAATGATTATCCTAGCAGCTTTGATCTTGGCAGTTCCAGCAATATCACTGGTTTTAATCCGCACTGTATAATTGGTATCATCAGTTAGAGTAATTGAACTTGAATGTACTCTGGTATATATAGTGGCGGTGGTAGTCACTGCCGAACCAGAAACAGCTGACCCTGCCTCAGAGTAAAGGGTGGCAGTTGTGGTATTACTGTTAGTATTTAAAATCACTGCCTCAAAATAGGCAGTAACTGTCCCTGAATAACTGTTAGCATCATAGTCCACTAATCCCAAACTATTATCAATTGGTGAGTCTGTAGTGTTAGGATTGGTATATTCCTGGTTAATAATATCTAATTTCTGGCGAAATCCTGCTGATATTGCTGGGCCACCATTACCCGAGGCTTCAAAAGAGGCAGTAGGCGTCGGTGAAAAACGAGAAGGGGAAGCAGCAGCACAATTTGTACTCGTACTTGTTGAATCATAGCAGTAGACTTTTGCGTTAGTCAATTGGGAATAAGTGGCACCGGCTACTTCTGCAGCTCCTATGTCAACTTGGGTTTCGGTTTTGTTAATTGACCCATCAACTGCCCCGACTTGAGTAATAATTATTCTGGCAGCTTTAATATATGTATAATTGGATTGAAAAGACCTAACCCTAACAGTATAGTCATCGGAATATACATTAAGAGAACTTGACCTGACACGAGTATAATTGGGAGTAGTGACTGTTACTTCACTGCCATTTACCATACTACCAGAATCAGTGTAAAGAGCAGCTCTGGCAATTGCTGTGCCATTACTAACCAGTGTCGCCGTACCCGTAACGCAAACATTTGCATTGACACAATCGTAAAATCTCAAATCTCTGGCACCGCCAGAATAATATGCAATTTTGCAGTCATCTGCCCCACCGTAACAATTAATTGATGAGTACTGTCCAACTTGATTGTTTGATTCCACCACTTTGGTATAGCCTCCATTACCGCAAATGGCATCAGCACAAGCCCCATATTTCAAGCTGCCAGAAGTCTCATCGTAATAAGAAATCTTGCATGTTGTTGCCGATGGACAATAAATCGATGAATATTTACCAACCGAATTGGTCGAGCAGCCATCACCACCAGCATTACTAAGAGTACAACTAACACTTCCGTCAAGAAGTCTGGCTGTGTTGCCACTGTCGCACTTCGTATTGCCGCAATCAATAAATCTTAGCTCGTCGTTAGTTTCATCATAATGGGTAATTTTGCAATCAGTGTAGTTTGGACAATAGATTGAAGTATAGTAGCCTACATCGTTTGACGACTCAACCGTACTAACACCATAGGAGGAACCGACATTACATTCGTAGGCTACATCATAGCTTAGATGACAGTAAGCCACTTTGAGGTTGCCATCTCCCGAATTATCATCAAGATAAGAAACATTTATCTCGCCCGGATAATATAAAGCCCAGTCAAGCGAAGCGTATTTTCCAACCGCCGCCGATGTGCTGCAACTATCTAAAGTACAGCCACTTGCTCCATCAAGAGTCTCGACGTCTATTATAAAACCGCCATAGTACATACCTTTTTTTAAAGCGGTATTTGTTACATCATAGTAAGCAAATGCGCATTCATTACCATACGCACAATCTATGGAAGAGTATTTACCAACATCACCTGTTGAATCGGCTGTGATAACATCGTCCGTTGAGCTACATGCCACAGAATCGTTACATGCAATAAATTTAAGATCACCGTTTGTAGCATCATAATAGGTAATTCTACAGTATCCACTTTGATAACAGCTGATTGAAGGATATTGGCCGACATCCGCATTGGGATCACAACCAGTTGCCGCACAGCCTGAAAACCCATCCAGCAAGGTTTCAGTTCGAGTACTACAAGTAGCATCATTACAATCCACAAATCTTAGGGCTTGATAGGCTGCGTCGTAATAAACAATCTTACAATCTGTCGCCCCTGCTCCACAGTCGATTGCCGCATATTGCCCAACATCGCCATCGTTACCGATAAAAGAGGCAGACCCGGATGAACAAATACCATTACCGCAATCATAGAATTTTAAAGAGCTATTGGCATCCTCGTAATAGGCAATTTTGCAGTCAGCTCCACCTGCTGTGTGTGAACAATCAACCGAAGTAAAATTACCGGTATACCCGCCAACCATTGCATCGCTTTTATCGACCGTGGTCACGGTCCCAGTCGAACAAGTGGCATTATCACAGTCACGGAATATCAAGTATCCAAGACTATTGTTTACCCTCTCATAGGTTATTTTGCAATCTGTAGCCGATGATGAACAATCAAGAGAAGCATATCTACCAGCATCACCTAGAGTGTCAATCGCAGTACAAGTCCAAGCAGAACTGGTACAACCTGTGCCGCCGCTACCAACATAAGCTGAAAAAAACATATCAGCAGTACCACCATAATAGGCAATTTTGCAATTAGTCCCGCCTTGAGAACAATCGATTGAGTATTCAGGAACACCCAAAACGTACGCTGGGCCAATGGCGGTTAATGCAGGACTTGAACAAGTACTATCATTACAGTCTGCATATTTAAGTGTACTGTTAGTATAATCTCTATAAGCAATCCGACAATCAGCTTCTCCTTGAGAACAATCAAGGCTAACCGCATAACCAACACTACCTGTTGAATCAGGAGCCGTACAAGTCCAAGCAGAACTGGCACAATTCGAACCACCGCTACCAACATAAGCCGCGAATTTGAGATCAGAACCAGTCGCATAGTCATAGGCAATTTTGCAGGTTGTAGAAGACTGACAATCAATATCAATTCCGTATCTTCCTACATCATTGGTTGAATCAATAATAGTAATTGTGGGTGCAGTGCATGCAGCATCATTACAGTCTGCATATTTTAAATCCATATTAGTCGCATCATAATAAGCAATCCGGCAATCAGTAGCAGTAACACAATTAATTGCTGACAAGTAGTTACCAACATCACCTGTTGAATCAATAGTTGTAGTTGTCCCAGTTGAACAAGTAGCATCACCACAGTCACGGAATTTAAGATCCTGGTTAACATTTTCATAAAAGACAATCTTACAATCATCAGCTGTGGGACAATCCATTGAAGAAAACCGGCCCGTTGCCGCTCTTTGAGCAAGAATTGCCTCAAAGTATAAATCTACTGTGCCATCGTACTTTGTAAAATCCCAATTAATCAGTCCCAAACTGTTGTCCGTAGGGTCATAAGAGGCTAGGTTTGTATAGTATTCCTTGTCCATAATATTTATCTGCTGCTCGATTTTTGGCGTTCCAACCGCTTGCGCCTCGTTTACCGGCGGTAAAAAGGCCAGAAAGTTGAAAAATATGACTGTTATCAAAAGACCGGCAATAGTCCCCCTGGCCACAAAGGGCAACCTCTTCGCCCTGATCTTATAGCCTGACAATGGGTTAAAGGACGACACCGGGATAAAAGCCGGTATTCGCTCATTCGCATTTATTCGCCCATAATTCGCGTCCATTCGCATTGCAACAGCTGGCTTTGGCCAAAGCTTTAGCCTCTCTATCCATCTGTAGAACGTTGACTTTCCAATAACATCGGTAATCCTGCCCGTCTTAGGCGTTCTGAACCATGGCCCCTCTTCTTTCTCAAAAAGAGCCTTCGTTGCCGCATAGGCCTGAAAAGGCACCAAAAGATAGGAAAGAAGAACAAATGAAGCTATTCCTAAATAATCGCGCTCATCCGATTCTTCCAAAAACAGTCCGACCAAATTCATCATGGGCAGGGAAAGGAAGTTGACAAAGACCAAACTCCAACCCCAGGCTGCCGTCCAAAAAGGCAGCTGCGCGTGAACCACCGTCTCGGCAATAAACCAGGCCAAAGTGCCAAATATGAAAAAGGTTGCCTGCAGATAATAGGGACCCAGGTATAAAAATTCGAACTTCTCCCTGCCGGTCATTGCCTTGGTTGCAAGAAGTTTTTTGTACATTTTGCGAACGTTATAGGTGTGGCCTTCGGCCCAGCGCATGCGCTGGCGGATTAAGCGCTTGATTGTTGAGACCGCTTCTGCCGGAGCCTGGATGTAGGGAGTAAAGGCTACCTTGTATCCAGCTTCATAGAGTCTTAAGGTTAGTTCGAAGTCTTCGGTTATGGAAGTTCCCCAGCCAAATTTCCTTATAACATCAGCACGGATACAAAAAACCGAACCTGCGATCTGCTTTAAGCCCCCGTAAAGCTCGATTCCAGCCCTCTCTACTACATAGCTTCCTGCATATTCCGTCCTGACTCCCCTGGTCACCCAGTTCTCACTCTTGTTAAGAACATGCCATTGGTAACCCTGGACAGCGGCGATGTTATGCGAATTAGTTGGCGAATTTAAATTATGCGAATTTATGCTAATATTCGCATCCATTCGCGGTATTTTCATTCGCGTCTCATTCGCATTTAAGACCTGAAACGTCTTAACAAACTGCTGTAATGTATCAGGGAACGGTACGAAGTCTGCATCAAAGACACAGATATACTCGGCTCGGGAATCAGTATTCTCCAGAGCTCTCTGAAGCGCTGCTCCTTTAAAACCAACCCGACTCGAACGGTGTATTAGTTTAACAGTCGGACCACCAACCTTGGTACTTTCAAAAATCGAAAGCTCATCACTACTAAAAATTTTTGTCAATTGTCGCCTGTCAGTTGTTAATTGTTGCTTAACCATCTCTGTTGTCTCATCTGTCGAATCATCAATAACAATTACCTCGAAGTTTGGCCAGTCAAGTGAAGTTACGGCATTAAGAAGACGCTCAACCACCCGTCTCTCGTTGTACAGGGGTAAATGAACAGAAACAAACGGGTAACGCGAAAGCGTAACCTTATCCAAATTCTGCGCTATAGCTGTAGTTCTGGTCGTGTTTGAGCCTAATAATTTGGCGAAAAACTTTCCAAATTTGCTCTCACATACCTCCTGATTCTGTTGTCTCTCTGAAGACGGCAGAGACTGCCCTTGAAAAGCCATTACAAAGATTAAGGAAATATAGTATTTCAAAGAATAAAAGAAGAACATCATCCCAAAGAAAAGGGCTACCGCCGGGAAAAACATGGCCGGACGCAGAAGCTTGTCAAATTCAAAAATGTATAAAACGAGAAGAAAAAGAGGGATAGCCAATGGCCAGGTGGCCGGAGTCCTAACTACAAATTTGGGTATCGTTGCAAATGGCGCAAAAAGCCAACGCCAGCGTGCGCCAGTTGGTCTGGCTGCAACTTCGTACTCGGGAACAGGTGCGATTTCCGGCTGAGTAATGTAGCCTTGGGCAAACAGTTGTCTTTTGGCAATTGTGTTTAGATCTTGATGCAAAAGTAAATTCTGAATTCCGTGATGGCCAATAAAATCAAGCTCTCTGGTCAACCGGTGCACGGAGAGAGTCGGGTTTTGAGCAATATATTGAAGAACAATCTCCTCTGTTTCCTTGGATATCGCCCGGTAATGATCTTTCCCTTTTGGTCTTAGATCATAAAGTCCGTTTTCTCCTCTTTCTTGGTATCTTTTGAGCCATTTATAGAATGTTTTCCTGGAAATTTGATAATTTGTGCAGATTTCTGAAACAGAGGCTTCCTTGGCAAGGCCTTTATTAATTATAAGAAGCTTTTCTTTTTGATCTAGCGTCTTAAAGCTGAAGATTTTCTTAAAACGTTTGTCTGAAAGAGCAAGATGGACAATATTTGTTTTTGACGATTTGTACTTTTTTAACCATGAATAGAATGTTTTTCGCGAAACACCGGTCTGCTGACATATTTTGGTGACTTTTTCCCCTTCTAAAGCGCACTTTATTAATTTTAATTTATCGCAAGCTGAAAAAGGCCTCACAATCTAGTGTTACCATTGATGGGTACTGAAGTCAAATGGTTATAGGACCACAAAAATTGGAAACCTATAAGAAAAAAGTGAAGCCATTTTGGGAATTTTAACTATCCAACTATAAGGTTTAAAAAAATAAACTATCGGTTATCAATATTTAACTATAAGTTATTAAAATTGTGGGAATAAGTTTTAGCCGTCAATGTAAGCTAAACTTAACTCATTTAAAACTAGCACTTTAATTGTGACTGTGCCTAAGCCACCATCTTTTTTGCTTTAAACTAGTGTTAGAAGTACAATAATCGCCTTATAGCCTCAAAATCCTCTTTTTAAAAAAATCTATGGTATCAATCGAGTTTTCCACTTAAATCTATCTAGTTGACAAAGGGATTTTTATCTTATAAAAATCCTCGCCAGTGCTCTTAAATGTGTTAATAATAGAAGTGACAACGAATTTTATTCATTAATATAATCAAAAATGTTATTGAATTAAAGCTATTTTTGTTTTATGGGAATTTAATTTACTCAAAAAAAGAATTTCTTACTCTTAGTGAAGGGAGTGTTAATTAAGGACTTATAATATTTCCCTGCCCTTAATACGGAGAAGTTTTATCACCCTCGATCAACTTATAAACTTCCGAGGGTTAAGAGCTCTCGGTATTGTTCTTTAAGTTTACATGAACGAGCAGGTAATCCAAGTACTCGGAAGTATGTATTCTCTCGCTCCTCATCCGTGGACTAATAGTCCATGGTGTTCTGCGAGCGAATATAAACAATTTTTGATATCTTTTGATTTTTTATGATCTTGTTATGCTATCTTGTCACGAACCAATAATAAATCATAAACTTTAAACTGCAAAAATCTCCTGTCTGCCAGATACCATCTGGTATCTAGACTGTAATCAGGTACCGTATGGTACCTGACTCATCTTGCGATTAAAAGCCCTAATCAGCCTCTGCCAGATATCGTCTGGTACAACCTGCACAAGCTGTCACGACCAATATCAAGCTGCCATAGAAAAGATTCTTATATGCTTTTATACTGGGGAATGTTCACAATAGGCTTTATGTTTGGAGCTATCTTCACATTTGTCACCTTTGCCGCCAAAAAACCACAGGAAGATGCCGATTATGATATGAACAGCCTTCCTAAACGCACTGTAAGCCCCACAACCTTTGTTTTATTCAACAGGAGCCACAGTAGTCGTGAAGAAAAAATGCCCCAGTTGCAAGTTGCTTCTGCACAACAAGCGGTCAAAGAGAGTTAAAACCAGAAAGTATAGGTCGTATAAGTCTTATAAGTCTAATAAGTCGTATCTTTCTTCGCCAGCCTTCTTTTGAAAAGATTTTCTGTGTAGCCGCCTTTTTCGACAAAATCCTTTTCAAGTGCTTCAAGCTGTCTATCTAAAAGAAAGTTAGCCTGATGAATAAGACAAATTAGGCAATTAGCTGCACTTTCGGGATCTTCTAAATAGGACTTATATGTCTTATGGGACCTATCCGTCGTATAAGCCAACGCTCGCACTTTGCGCGCTTCGGGATCATCTTTTTCCCAAAGCTTAAGTCTGTTTTGTCTTAAGAAATCTTCGTAATCCACCAGTAGCTCCTCTAAACTTGCTCGAGCCACACCTACCAGCTTAATTTCCGTCTTCTTAGAAGTTCCAGAAGCTTGGGAACCTTCAGCAATATTTTGCCTCCCGCTTCTGGCAGCTTGAACCATCTGATCCCGCGTTCTGGAATACCTTTCGACATAGCGCCTGCAAAACTCAACGGTTAGATCGTAGATAATCGTTGCCATCTGGTAAGACTTAAGATTGCGGTAACCGCCATGTGCCTTCATCCTAGGTGTCTTTCGTTCGTATTGGACCTATTGGGCTTATAGGTCCTATACGTCGTATATCCCACCCACGCCAAAGCCCCGGCTGTCACCAGGTACCCTAGCCACACAGACCAGGGCTTCCTATAAGCAAGCTCAATTTCAAACCTGCCCGACTTTTTAGGTACTAAAAGCGCAAAATCCAGAGGGTCTTTTACCACCTTCCAGCCGCTTGCTTGCCCTGAGTCCCGTCGAAGGGCTTGCCCTGAGTCTTGTCGAAGGGGTTTAACCTTCCAACCAGGATCATAAGTTTGCTGAAATAAAACTGCTTCACCTTCCCTTAACTCTCCCTCGATTTTATATCGGCTGTTGGAAATTTTAGTCAGCCTTAATTTTTTGTCCGATTTCTTCTCAATCCAGTCTAAATACTCAAATATGGGCTTTTCGTCAATCGCATTATAAGGCTTCGCAATACCCTTAGAGGTATCAAAATCAACAACTTTAGCTAAAGAGTCGTTCTTTAAGGGAATATCAAAATAAATATCACCGTTTTCTGTTAATATTTCCGTACCAATTGCCTTTAATTTTTCCGCCGGTACTTTATAATCTTTATAAGTTTCGGCCGATCCAATCGTTGTATAAACGAGTTTACCGATATTGGCAATTTTAAGCCAGGCCAAGCTAATGTTAGAATCCGTCCCATTGGTTACCTGGTAATAAATATGCTCCGGCCACGAATGAGTTGAAGACTGATAAAGAGCACCTCTCAGTTGCGGGACATCTTTAAAATAGTTGAGCCAGAAACCGTAATTTCCCGGCGCTAAAACTCGCTCACCTGTCCCTTCCGTTAGCTCGGCAAGTTTCGTGGCCACCTTATATTCGCTGATATCGCCAATTTTCGACTGTGTTAAAGGTCTAGTGTGCTCGGGTAATTCCGCGAGCAACTTCGATCCCCAGACTAAAAGAACTAAACTTGGCAATACAACCACTAAGAGTGCTAAGGTTCGGGTAACAATCGTGATCATCCCCTTCTTATCCCAAAACCACAAAAACAGGTTGGAAATTACCACTCCAGCCAAAACAGAAAGTGCCATGTCAACTTCCGTATTTAAACGCAAGGCCTGGGGCACGTATTCGATACGGTCCTCGCCAGAAGCATAATAAATAAAAACTATGGCAAAAAGCGAAAAGAACCAAAAAATAGAAAAGCCCACACCTTTAAAACTCCCTGTAAGTTTATTAACCGCGTAAACAATTAAAAACCCCACTAAACCTAAAGGAATTAGAACCCAGGGGAAAAGACTAACCCAGTTATTAATAGCTCCCCCGCCTTCTTTGAAAAAAGTTTGCATAAACGGCAGGTTGTACCAAAAAGCCACTAGACCAAACCCTAAAATAACAACCGCTAGTACTCTTTTAATCACCTTTATGTACTGGGCTGATTCCTGAGCAGTCTCGGAGAGAAAAAATGCCGCGAGCAATAATATCGCTACCCAGATAACAATTGCATTCGTCAAGGCTGCTAGTCCTAAAAAGAAACTTGCCGCTACTAAATCAACAAATTTGGACTTTTGTAAAAATCTCACCAGAAAAAAGCCAAAAAGCGGCAAAAAAACCAGAGCCAGCGTATGTGGTCCTTCTCCCCATCTGACAAGTATGGTAAACCTTCTGGGCTCTATAAAATTGCTGATGACATCAGCGCCAACCTCTTTGAAAATTACGCTGATTACCGATGGAGCCAGGCTATACATTAAAGCTGCGACAAAAGCGCCGGTTTTACTTTTAGCAAGTTGCCAGACGAAGAAATAGAGAGAGACCGGAGCCAACACATAACCCGCGCCGGTTAGCAATCTGTAGGCGTGGGCAAAGCTAAAATTGAAAAGTGTATTTAATAAAACCTCCAAGAAAGGCAAAAGAGGCGTATAAAAAACGTGCCAGGGATACCCAAGATACCAAAGCGGCTGCCATCCGCCGAAGCCGAATTCTTTCCAGAACCTGGCCATCTGGATGTATGAAATTTCGATTGAAGCCACATTTTGATTAAATTCGCCCAGAAAGTGGAAACGGATAAGGGCAAAGTTGAGGTAGGCAATAACCGCTACCGATAAAATAGCGAAGGCCAGCGAAAACAGGTTTTTCGGATATAAAATACCTAATTGTTTCATTGTTACATTGCTAAATTGTTAAAAATTCTCAAGTGATCTAACAATTCAACAATTTAACAATATGAGCATTTAGCAATTTATTCTTCTTCGTTTCCCGACACTAAATAGATTAAAATCGCCAAAAAAACCAGGCTAATTGCAATTCCCATCCATAGCTGCCATACATTCGTATGCTGTCTTATCAGTTCAAAATTCTGCCCGGCCAAAGCTAAAGTCTCTTGTCTGTCGGCAAGTACTTCTATTTTAATCTTGGTCCAAATCCCGTTCGGGCCGGACACCATGGAAATGACCCATGGCGAAAGCATAAAAGCCCCAACTGCCAGCAGTATAAAACTGACTACACCGAAAACAAGGGATCCAAGTATCTTACCTGCCGTTGACCATGACTCCACCGCCATCACTTCTACTATATGCAGACTATCTACAACCGCCGTTAAGGCTAAGGCCAGGACAATCGCTGTGAACATATTTAGGTTGGGAACCAATCTCTGGGGATGCGGTAAAAAAGATCGTGCATTGAGAAGCCAGTCGCCAGCCAGTATCAAAAAAAAGATAAAAAGAAGAAACGATAGAAAAATTGGCTGCCGATTTTCTCTTCTGGCGAAAAAAACAAATGAAATAAAGAGTCCCAAAAACCCGACAGTTACCGGCAATGGGAAAAGAAATTTTAAATTGGCGTTAAGTTGGTCAAAAAAGCCAAGTATAGTCTCCTGCCAAAAGCTTGGTGTATACCAAAATGATACTGAGCCCAACGATATTACAATTACCAATAAAAAACGTTTAATTTTAACTCTCGCTTGTCCTAAAAATAAATCGGTTAACGCAATCACTGACAAAACCAAAAACAAATTCAAAGCCTGAGACCTGCTTGCCAAAAAGACAAGGGCACAAGTTGAAACAGTGGCCAACAAATCATTTTCTTTTGCCAATTTTAAGAAACGCAAAAAGAACAGCGCGGCAAAAGGAATCAAGGCTAGCGCCAAAAAATGGGCACCATCACCATAAATGGTCGTAAAAAATGATTTTGCCGAAATCAACTCATTCTCATATCTTCTCGAGAAGAAAAAGGAGAGAATAAAAATTGGCATCGGCGGCACTAAATAGGCACTGGAGGCCAGAATCGAAGTTATTCGCCTTTTGGTCAGATCATAAACCAAAAAATAAATTCCTACTGTCGAAATCATAAAAGAAGCGATAAACAGAATCCTGATGGCATTCTGGGCATCTATTTTGAAAATCCCAAAAAGAGAGATCAAAAACGGCACGAGCGGCGTAAAAAAGGCTTCTTCAAACTCAATTTTGGAAATAATCGGCCAAAAAATGATAAATGAAAGAAGAGCAAAAACAAAAATCCAGATGAGGTTAATACGATCTATTAGATTAACCGCAGGCGCAGCTACCTGTGTTCCTTTCCTAAACCAAAATTTTGAGCGTTTAGGAACTTGTTGGGGATCCATTAACAACTAGTTTAACGAAGTAAAAGGAGCTAGTTCAATCCCTAATATTTAAGTATCTCTTCAAATGTCATTACGCACTTGATGCGGGATCCAAAAAATTGTATAGATTCCCGCTCCAATTACTCAATTACTCCCTCACCTTTTTTGTCAGCGGCCAGCCCGAGAAGTTTATCAAAACAGTCTAAATGTAGCAATCTCAATTAATTTGTGTTAATATTTCGATTTTAGTATGATCAAAATTTTAGTTCCTGCAAAGATGGGGACAACCCTTGAGCATCTTAAAAGATCTGGTCGACATGTCTCCTTTCCCAATGGAACTGACTTTGGAACAATAGAATCAACTGGTGATACAGTTGTTAGACTTAGGTCTTATGATATACCAGTTGAAACTATTGCAAGATGCGACGTTGGTCTGTGTGGTAGCGATTGCGTCCAAGAACAGAGTTTAGAACACGAACTACAATTTCAAACCATCGCAACATTCAAATATGGCAGAGAGTTTAACACTTTACCAAGTCTCGATTTGATTGCTCCTAACGACGGTCCGAAATCAATCGAAGACATCAAACCGGGAAATGTTATCTTAACCGAACATCCAAATATTACAAGAGATTTTCTTGAATCATGCGGTTTGCCAAGTGCTAGGTATGGCAAAAATCATGGAAACCCTTCTGATCCAAAAAAATTCGAAGAGTGGTGTATCGAAAACGGATTAGTTGGTATAAGAATAGTTCATGGCAAAATCGGTGCTCTTGTTTCTATAGAGAAAGGCCTAGGAGTCATGGTTAATGAAACAGGTACAACTCTTAGGGAAAATGGTCTTCATGTAGTTTCTAGGATTTATCCAATTGAAACAGTTTTAATAGTTAATCCGGAAAGTCTCAGGACTAAAGAACCTGAAATCGAATCACTTAGAAAAGATCTTGAGAGCGCTTATATTGCAATTTGTAAAGAACGTGAGTCAACCTCAGTTTCTCCGGAAAGATTAAGTTAATAATCTTCATTAGATCCTTTAAGAACCTGTGGAATAAAATCAAAAATATCACTGGCCACTACACCCTCGCCTTTTTGGGAAGCTGCCAGTTCTCCTGCCCTGCCGTTAATGTAGGCAGCCGCATGGGCAGCTTCAAAAAGTCCTACTCCCCGAGCCAAAAGAGCTGCGACAACACCGGAAAGCGTATCTCCAAAACCGCCTTTGGTCATAAAAGGAGTACCTGAATTGTTAGTAATGGTAGTTGTACCATCGGTAATAATGTCAACATAACCTTTTAAAAGAACCACTGCATGGTATTTGGCTGCTGCTTGTTTGGCAGCAACCAGTCTTGCTTCAAAACTCTGTTGCAGGCTTATTTGTGGGTCTCCCGATGGAGTGGATTGTGCCAATAGTATTAACAACTCACCCGCATGCGGAGTCAAAATAACCTGCTTGCCAAAAACAACCTGAGGCTTTTGGGCAATTGAGCGAAGAGCATCCCCGTCCAGAACCATCGGGATGGCAAATTTAGAAATTAGCTTTTGGATTACCATGAGAGTTGACGGGTGTCTTCCCAGTCCGCAGCCTAAAACCAAACTGTTTACTCTTCTGACATGGGCGACATCGGCAATACTAGAAAGATGCCGAGTTGTTAAATGATCGGCTTTCAAGGGGTAAGTTATTAAATCAGGTAATGTATATGAGGCGACATCAGCAGCTCGTTGCGGTGCTACTACAGTCGCCAGATCAGCTCCCGCTCGAAGTGCCGACACTCCGGCTAGTGCCGCCGCACCTGAGTAAAGTTTTGACCCACAAACGACAAGGACACTTCCATAGTTGCCTTTATGAACCCAATCGGGTCTTTGCGGATAAATTGTTGAAAGATCCATGGCAGTATTAAATCCTAAACTCTAAATTCTAAACTCAAAATAATATCAAAATTCAAATGTTCAAATGATCTAGTCTTGAATTTTGGATTTTGGTCATTAGAATTTGTTTAGGATTTAGGATTTAGAAATTAGAAATTGTAACGCTTTAACGTTACCAGTGTTGTATCAGAAATTTTCGCGGGGAGCAAGATCTATTTTGTTTTTACTTCCTCAAGTCTCTAGCCATCCTTCGGTGGTAATCTATTTGATCTTCATCAATCCCAGCTAATTCTCCCAAGAACGCTAAATATTCATAAGCCCTGGCCCTGGCCCCCCTGGTTGATTTAACGCGGAAGGTGGTGTTTTTAAAGATTGAATCCACAGTTGGATTCATATCATAACGATCTCTATTCTGTAAAAGCCTTCCCTCTAGAAGATCGAGGGCTACCATCGTACTCGCATCCATGAAACAACTTTTCGGAAGCCTCGATCCCTCCCTCGATGTTCGTTTTAACTTATAACTTATCCTTTTAATTGACCAACTCCTTGGATCCATCACTTTGTTCGGAATAATCAAGCTGAAAGCTTCGTAAGCAAGCATCGTCAGTAAACGGTTCTCTTCTCCACCTCGTTCGGGCAGATCAAGCCAAAAACCCGAGCGTTGAGATAACTCCCGATCAACAAAGTCTTGGAAAGCTGAAGGGATTCCACTGCGTTCTACCATAGGCTATGGACAGAGTTAGCTAATTTTTACAAAAAATTACAAAGAAGTCAAAATTATGTAGAAATTGAAACGCTACGCGTGACTCCCAACTTGAATTACTTGCTCTATTAAGCGGTTTGCATATCCCCATTCATTATCTTTGAAAATCTACGATTTTCAAAACTATATCAGCAGCGCTTCGCGCTCTGATATATCAGGAAGCCCCTTCAAGCGAAAGCTTGAAGTGAATGGCTGATATCAGATTCGCGAAGCGAAGGCTGATATCGTACCATCCCGCGAAGCGGGATTAAAAGTTACGCGTGATTCCCAACCTGTATCACTTGTTCAATCAAACGATTTGAATATCCCCACTCATTATCGTACCAGGCGAAGACTTTAACCAGATCGCCGTCGACGACTTGGGTTAGGGAAAGATCGACGATTGATGATTCACTTCTTCCGATAATATCTGTTGAAACTAACGGCTCCCGAGAAACAGCCATAATACCCTTTAAAGGAGACTCCTTAGAAGCTGCCTCCAGCACAGAATTTATTTCCTCGACACTCGTTGGCCTTGTAAGCAAAAAGGTAAAATCGGCAATCGAACCGCAAATTACCGGAACCCGTAATGCCACACCGTCAAATTTACCTTTCAACTCGGGGAGTACCTCAGTTGTGGCAATCGCCGCTCCGGTTGTCGTCGGAATAATATTGACAAGAGATGACCTAGCCCTCCTTAAATCTCCTGATTTTCCACCCGGTGGCGGTCCGTCAATCAAGTTCTGTTCGGCAGTCACCGCATGAATAGTCGTCATCATCGCTTTTTTTATTCCGAATTTATCGCTTAGCACTTTTGCAACAGGAGCGATACAATTAGTGGTGCAAGACGCGTTATTAATAACTTCCTCGCCTTTGTATTCCTCTTCGTTAACCCCCAAAAGAAATGTCGGAGTTTGTTTGCCCGGCGCGGAGATAACAACTTTCTTAGCACCTGCAGTAATATGTTTGCCGGCATCTTCGCCTTTTGTAAATCTTCCGGTTGACTCGATAACTACATCAACTTGCAATTCTTTCCAGGGCAAGTTTGCCGGATCGCGAGTGGCAAAAACCTTGATCAATTTATCATCAACCTTAATCTGCCCTGTTTCCCTTCCTTCTATATTTCCTGGCAACACTCCCGGAGTAGAATCAGGCGCACCAGGCAACACCCCTGGGGTGCGCGGAGTAGATCCTTGGCTCACCCCAGGGGTGAGACCAGAAACTTGATGATTCCACACACCATAAACACTATCGTATTTCAAAAGATGCGCTAGTGTTGCGGCGTCAACCAGATCATTAATCGCCACTATCTGCATTGCATCCCGGTGCTTGTCAAACCAGACCTTAAAGGCCGATCTTCCTATTCTCCCAAAACCGTTAATCGCGACTTTGATCATAATTTAATTGGACCCTGTTATTCTTCGAACAAAGTGAGAAGTCTAATAGTTCTCGCTACGCTCGAACAATATGCAAAGCATGTTGTTCTCGTCCTGAGTTTTAACGAAGGACTCGAACAATAAGGGTTTCAGCAAGCTCTTGCCACTTGTCAGTTGTTAGTTGTCACTTATCAGTTACTCGCCTCGCTTCGCGGGCGAAGCGGGTTACTTGTCAACCTATCTTGACCTTTTAACCTGCATTGCAAGTCTTGCAATCATCGTACCCAATATCAAAACCCCAACTACCAAAATCCCGGGCAAAAGAAAAGGGTACCTTTCTGTTAACGGTTTTTCCTTTGCTTTTTCGGGAACAAAAGATGAATTTTCCTGTTCGCTCCCCAGTACAGCCGCGCTTACATCTGAGGTGTTAAAGTACTGCAAATACGACTCAATATCGTAATCAGGATAACGTGCTCCAGGATTACCGTAAAAAAGCTTATAAGTTTCCCCTGGAGAATATTCAAAGATAACTTTACGCACCGTTCCGAAAACCGCAAAATCACTAAGTTCGAAAGGAGAATTATCCCGATTAAACACCGTCAATCTTAAATATCTAAAATTTCCTTCACTAAAAGTGACGCTATCCTTACTACCGTTAAATCCGGGAGTCTGATAACTAAAAATAACATCGCTGCCAACTTTGGTGAAGTTATTCTTATCATTACTTCCTTCAATTAATACTTCCCGATTGAAATTAACCTCCCCTGTCCCAAAAGTTATTTTATTACTGGGAATACCTTTAGCACCCAAATCCAAAAGATAAGTCGAAGTTTGTTTTTCCTGATCATTTCTTTCCTCCAGTAGTTTAGGATCGTAAGTTGCCGTCCTTGCCCAAATATAGATATCGTTAACAACCGTCGCTCCGCTAACTTTAATCGGCTCTTCGCCCATGTCTAAAATCTTAATTCTTAAATATCTTGCAGTACTTTGCGGATAATAAACGGTCGTGTTCTTAGCTTTAAAATCCAATGAGTAGTCATAAATGTATGCGCCCTCACTCTGCTTCTTTACCAAAAGCCAATTGGCCAAGTCGTCACTTGCCTCGACCTCTACCTGCCGCCTGAAGTTAACAGAAGATGTTTGGATAGTAATCGAGTTATGTAAGATTCCCCCTCTGCCCAGGTCAACGATAAATTGGGTATTTTCACCAACTTTTATTCCCAAATCACGAATTGCAACCGGAATCGTTTCAATTGTCTTCTGGCCGCTTTCTATGGTCATTTTGTATTTAACTTCTTCACCCGAGTTGTCAATAATTCTTAAATCAGCCATACCCTCCTTGGCATGCTCGTAAACCTGGTTGTCAAGCGAAAAAGAAGTCAGTCTTTGACTGCCGGTTACTCTAATCTCCTTGCTGTATCGCCACTTCTCACCTTTAAAATCAGCCCCTGCCGAACTGGTGAGAAAAAGAAATAATACCAAAACAAGAAAAAGCTTATTTATCATTCAAAAGAAAAGCGCTAATTTGTGTTTTATATCTCTGGTAGACAAGAGACGTTGCCAACAAAATTGTCCCCAAAACCATAAAGGCAATAATTCTGTAACCCTGCTGCAGGTTCCTTGAATCGTAAACGAACACTTTAAAGATTGTCAGCATTAAAAATGCCAAAGCAAAGAGTCTAATCGGTTTGTATTTAGCCCCTATACCTACGCCGAGAAGCATGACTGAGTAAAATAGCCATATTATGGAAATCGAAATATCTCTGGCGGACTCCAAATTTTTAATCTGCTTCAGGGTATTGGTACTTAACTGTTTAGGAGGCTGGTAATTGCTGGACTGACTTTGTCGATAGTTGGTATTCCCGTAATTATATGGAGGATTTTCTTCTTGAGAAGAAATTTTTGTAAGTCCCAAATCTCGGCATAATACAGTTGCACCCCCGTCAATCTCTAAACCATCATCCCAAGCTGCTATTAATCCACCAGTATTTTGATTTTGTATAGTTGCCCTAAAAGTGGTTCCTTTCAAACCCGATTGGATGCATCCCGAACCTGAACCATAACCATTTTGTTTCCATATCCCCTTGTATCCTGCCTTATAAGCTAAAATACCGTATCTACCCGGCGGAATTTCACCAAAGGCGGCGAGTCCATCAGCATTAGAGAAACTCTGGGAAATCACCCTGTTTCCTGTTACATCAGTTAATTTCACTGTAGCTAGGGGAATATAAGTGGTAAATGGATTTGTGCCCTGTGCATTTAATTCTTGTATTTTGAATTCAACTATGCCAAATTGCGCTTTTGCGCTATCAGTTGCTGGGAAAAATTGAGTCTGAGCAATTCTTTGAGAAAGTACTCTAACATCAGAAGTTGAAACTTTTAGGTCGGCTTTCTTTACCTCATCTATTCTCCTTGCGAAATATGAAATCGATTCCCAAGACAATGCCCAAATAAGAAGGATGTTAGCTACAATCAAAAGGGAGGGTAGTATTTTCTTTTCATCTTCATCTAAATTCTGTCTGTATTTAAAATACAAATACGAAGCAATACCCATTGAAATAACGGAGATCATAAACGTCAAAAATCTCATGTTGAAAATCAAGGTAAATTTGGAAATATCTATTTGCGTATCAAGACCGACTAGCCTGATAACAACCAGAATGTAAATTATGCAAGCGGCAACTCTTAGCTTTTGACTGCTTATCAAAAAACCAAGAAGCAGTAAGGAGGCTGCTTCCATCGCCCAAACTATTGTAATTAAATTCTTTTTGACCGAAAGCGGCACGGCGATTGTCAAAAAGAATATGGAAATACCCAAAAATCCAAGGGTAAGATAAGAAGTTTCTTTGAACTTTTGATAACTTAGAGAACCCAAGACAAAGTAAAAGGCAGAGAGGCAAAAAGCGAAAAACCCGATAAAATCTTTATACCCGGCGTCAGTCATCAAATAATAACCAAGACCGAAATATACGACAGCATTAAGAAGCATCAATATGATGTCTGACTCTCCCGCTTCTTTTTTGTATACGAAGTTATAGATAAAAAGACTGACTGCAAATATCAAAAAGATAATTGTCAAAAAAGTAATAGTCTCAAGAAATTTTTCCACCTTCCAATGGATCCCAACCCAAGATACAAAAACAATATAAGTACCGGCAAACGTCGCAATGTTCAGTTCGCGCCAGTTCTTAAAGAAAGATACCGCCAGTACTCCGAGATTCAAAATTATAATGTAGGACATTAGAATCATTTCGCTTTCAAACCCTTTCCCTAAAAGAATTGGTGTCGCAAAACCCCCGATTACCCCAAGGACACCTATATAAACAGCCTCATAGCGAATTGCCAAAAGCGAGGACAAAATGGTAATCAACGACATTGAAGAAAGAGCCACATAAGGCGAAATCAGATAGAAAAGTCCATAAGCTGCCCAGATTGAAAGATATAAAACAACAATTCCGCCTGAGCTTATTATCTGGCTGTACTTGTGGACTTTTTCTCTTAACGCTTCTCCGGCAAAAATTAGACAAATTCCAAATACCAGTCCGATAATAACCTGGCCAATAGGACCAATTAAGCCGTTGTCAAAAGCAAACTTCAAAAAGAAAACGACCGCCAACACAATCGCCACGATTCCGACAATCGCAAACCAATTAGCTGCCAATTTAAATTCAAAACTCTGCTCTTCCTCCTTTGTGGTTTTCTCAGTCGAAGGTGTGGATTTGAATACTATTTGAGAAGCAGTATCTTTTTGAATTTGTGGTTCCCTCTTTTGTACTTCGCGATGCCTTTGTATCTGTCGCAAACCGAAAGCTACCAGAAACGAACCTATTACTGTCCAAATCAGGTTAGTGGTAAAGGAATAACCATAGCTGGAGCCGCCAAATAAACCGTACAAAAAGCTGGGTAATGAACTTAAAAGAATTAATCCGCCGATAACTAAAAGAGCTATCCCCAAGATTGAAATTCCGGCTGACGTTTGCTCTGGGCCAGCTGCTTTTTTCTCTAAGGGGACCTCTTTAGAAAGTATTACTGTCGGTTTTGTACCGGGAAAACCCTCTAGCTTTGCAATCCTCTTTTCAATCTCGGCAATTCTTTGCTCAATCTGGACAACTTTATCTTCCATTCTTATCTAATTCAATTGTCAATTGCTTGCCCTTCGAAGTCAAGTGTTGTACTTAACAAAGGAGGGCCAATTGTTATTTGCCCGCGCCATCAACTTCCTTGCCTCTTCAACCCAAATAATTATTGTCGAAACCCCAAAGGCCAAAAGCCAATGGGTTAAACTTAGTTTTTGAGTATGCAGTAATGCATTGCCGAAATTGGTCTGAATCGCCAGTATTTGCAGAACAAAAACAATCACTAATGCTGCCAGCAAATAGGCGTTATTGACCGGAGTTGAAAAAACTGATTTTTGCCTTGAACGCACATTAAAAGCATTAAGCCACTGGCTCACCGAAAGAATAACCAGAGCCAAACTTCGAGCATAATCTAAAGAATAACTTTTCTGGGCAAATACAAAAACACTAATGGTGGCAACAAACATCGCCAGAGCCATCAGCAAAATTCTCTCCTTTGCAGAGCTATCTACCAGATTCTCGCTACCAACTTCCTCGCGCGAACGCAATCCATTCTCCGGCGGCTCCTGGGCCAGAGCTACTACAAAAAAACCATCTGTTACAAAATTAAGCCAGATAATCTGCACTGCCACAAGCGGTAGGGGTAAACCGATTAAAATCGCCCCGGCTATCGCCAGAACCTCTCCCAAACTAGTTGAAAACAGGTATAAAATTACTTTTTTTAATGTTAAGTAGATGTTTCTTCCCTCGGCAATGGCTTGGGTGATTGTCGAGAAGTCATTGTCAGTCAAAACTATATCCGAAGCGTCTTTGGCAACTTGGGTTCCCGAACCAAGCCCAATACCCAGATTAGCAGCCTGAAGCGCCGGAGCGTCATTAACCCCATCACCGGTCATGGCCACTACATGACCTTTCTCTTTAAAAAGCTCAACGATCTTATGTTTATGCTGGGGGGTAATCCTGGCAAAAACAGAAACTTTCTGCAAATTTTCAAGTAATTTCGCTTTAGGGAGTTTTTCGACATCCTCACCTGTCAAAACCATATCTCCTTCTTCAAAAATGCCAATTTCCCGGGCAATACTTTGGGCTGTTTTAGGGAAATCTCCAGTCATCATCACAACCCTAAGGCCGGCTTTTTTGGCTTGAGCTATTGAACGGGCGACATGCTGGCGAATTTCCTCATCGATTGCCAAAAGCAGCCAACCGTAAAGTTTGCCACGCGAAGGGCCATAAACAGCCACACCGACTACTCGTAGTCCCTTTTCGGTTAATTTCTGATAATCGGAAGTCAATTCGTGGTCGATTTTAAGGTCCCGGCTTAAAAACTCAGGTGCGCCCACATAAATGTCCCATTGTCCTTCATCGTTTTCGAATTTAGCCTCGATATATCTTTTTTTCGAATCAAAAGGCTTGGCTATAATTGTTTTATACTCTTTTTCCAGCTCATCTTTTGAGAGTTTAAACTTTCGACAGACAACAGCAATAGCCGCCTCTGTAGGGTCACCTATTGGCCTGAAACCGCTTCCTTCCTCATAAATAACATCTGCCTTAAGCGAAAGATAAGTCAAACTTAGAACCTTTTTAAGTCTAAATTGACTCTCTTTAGTTCCTCCCTCAATCTTACCTTCAGGCTGGTAACCTTCTCCTGCTACTTTCAGATGGTCTTTGCCAAAATAGATTTTATTGATTATCATCTGGCCGGTTGTTAAAGTCCCGGTTTTGTCAACGAGAAGAGTGTCCGCGTTGCCCATAGCCTCAACAGCCGCCATTTGTCTGACAATCGCCCTAGCTTTGGCCATGCGCCAAACTCCTTTCGCCAGAACAACAGTTACCGCCACCGGCAATCCTTCTGGTACAACTGAAACCGAAAGGCCAATAACAGCTGTAATAATCTCATGAAGGGCAATACCACGAACTAACCCAATTAATAAAACAACAAAGGCAATTGCCAAAACCCCCCAGGCGATAAAATGGGTAAGTTTTACAATCTTTCGAGTAAGAGGCAGGGGAATATCGGCGGTTTCGAGTAAGTCTTTGGAGATTTTACCAAGTTCGCTGTCAAAACCGGTTGCTACAACCACCGCTTCCCCATAACCAGATGCAATACTGGTACCGGCAAAAACCATGTTTTTCTGATCGCCAATGACCAAATTTTTACGATTTAAAACCTCAGGATTTTTGGCAACTGTGTACGCCTCACCTGTCAAAATAGACTCATCTGTGGTTAAGCTTTCTGCTTTAATTAGTCTGGCGTCGGCGGCTATGCGATCACCTTCATGTAAGATTAGAACGTCGCCAGGCGCAACTTCATCAGAGGCTATAAGCATCTCTTCACTATCCCGTCTGACTACGGCTTTATGGCGTATTAACTTTTTTAATCTTTCTAGGGAATTTTTCGCTCGTCCCTCTTGAATAGTCCCGACAATGGCATTAAGAATAATTACTGCCAAGATCACCAAAGCATCGGTGCTTTGGCCAAATAGAAGTACTAGGGCGGCTGCAAAAACCAGAATGTAAATTAAAGGACTTTTAAACTGTCTGACAAAGATATCAAGTAAGGTTTCCTTTTTTGACTGCGCTAAGATATTAGGGCCAAAAGTTTGCAGCCTGTCTTTGGCTTGGCGAATACTTAAACCTTTTTCAGGCTTGACACTGAATTCTTCACAAACCTCTTTGGCAGTTTTTTGGTAATAATCAGACATGTTAATTTCTAATTTCTAAATCTTAATTTCTAAACAAATTCCAATATTAGCAGGTCGCCTCAACATAAAATGTTGATGGCGCTCCTCTAATATATCAGGGACAGCGAAGCTGTCAGCTGATATAACCAAGCACCAAACTACAAACAATCTCAAAATTACAATGACCAAAATTCAAAAAAAGTTATTAGGTATTTGGATTTTGAATTTAGAATTTGTTTGAGATTTGGAACTTGTGATTTGATCATTGTTTAGGTCAATTAGGAATTAGATCAATTAGGTCAATTTTTATTGTAGTGCTTTCAATCCTGGTAATTTCTTGCCGGCTAAAAATTCCAGCATCGCTCCGCCACCGACTGACACAAACGAGAATCCGCCAGCTGGCGGAGATATTAATTCTTTGGAGGATAGAAATTCAGTTGTTTCACCGCCACCCACTATCGAGTAAGCGCCAGAATCGACTATAGCTTTGGCAATCGCCATCGTTCCCTTTTCAAATCCTTCTTCAAAAATACCCATCGGGCCATTCCAAACGACGCTTTTTGCGGTTGAAATTATCTGTTTAAACTTGCCAATGGATTCCTGGTCTATGTCTTTATCATTGACCTCTGAAGTAGCCACTACAACATTTGAAATTTGAAATTTGAAATTTGAAATTTGAAATTCTCTGGCTATCGCTCCCCCCACCAAAACCCAATCTGCTATTCTGGCCAAATTCTCAATAGCAGGCACTTTCGTCTCGATTTTCGCTCCGCCGACTATTGCAATAAATGGTCTTTGGGGACTATCAAGAAGTAAACCTAAAACCTCAACTTCTTTTTCTAAATGAAGTCCAACTGCCCTTCTAGGATGAAATCCCTCAGGTCTTCGACTCCGAGGTCGCTCAGACTCGAGGAGGTCTTCGACATCGGTAAAAAGTTGAGGCAAGGCGGCCATCGAGGCGTGATTACGATGACAATTTCCAAAAGCTTCATTGATATATATATCAGCCATTGATGCCAGTTTTTTTGCAAACTCCTGATCGTTCTCAACCTCTCCCGGCCAAAATCGCAAGTTTTCCAAGAGAACAAGCTGGTTGTCATTCTGAGTTGAAGACGAAGAATCTCTTTTCTTAGATCCTTCGCTGTCGTTCAGGATGACAAAATTCGATAGAAAATCTATTCTCCTCTCCAAAATTTTCTCAAGCGGTTCTAGGAGCTGTTTTGTTGAAAGCTCTTCGCTGTATAGCGGAGGTTTACCCTCCGTAACTTTAGTAAAGGAGGGCCGGCCAATATGCCCCGCAATAATAATTCGACTGGCTTCGTGCTGAAGTAGGTAATCAACTGTGGGTTTGAGACTCTTAAGTCTTATTGACTCTGCTAACTGTGAACTGCCTGCCCTGAGCGAAGTCGAAGGGTCAATTGTCACCCGTTCGGCAAGCTCAGGCCTTCGGCTCTGAGGCTCAGGCTCGAAGAGGTGACCCTGAGTACATCGAAGGGTCAATTGTTCCGAAGGAACGTCCAGATCTGCCCTCACAAAAACGCGCTTGCCGGAAACATCAATGTCTGATAAAACCTTCACTAAATTCAGTATCGAGGATTTGAAGCAGTTGTGTCAAAAATCGGGCAAATGCCAAATTGTCCTGACTTCCCCTACCAGATAAAGCGACCCAGTGATAAGGACTAAAGCCGGAGACACTCCCGGAGTGCGCCCGGATTGATCATTGCTCACTCCGGGAGTGAAACCAGCTTGCGCAAGAGCCTCAAAAACCGCTTCTTGCGAATTGTCAAAACCTTCCACTTTAACTCTCTTACTCTTTAACTCTATGTAATTTGTAATTTCTTGCGGCCCAACCGCTTGATATCTTCCCATATCCGTCACCGCATTAAACTTTGTAGCGATTACCGCCTTAATCGGCAAGTTGTTAATTAAAAGGTCAAGCATCTTTTGCCACTCTTTTCCTTTTTTAAAGGCAACTACTAGAATAACTGTGAACTGCCTGCCCTGAGCGAAGTCGAAGGGCGAACTGTCTGCCCTGAGCGAAGTCGAAGGGTGAACTGTGAACTTCCGCAAAAAATTAACTAAAAATTTAATTTTTTGCGGATTATGCGCTCCATCTAAAATCACTCCCTTGTCAATCTCCTCCAATCTGCCTGGAAAACCAACCGAAAAGGCTTCTTTAATAGTATGGAGACTTAACTTTATTCTAAGAGCAGACAAAGCGAAAACAGCCAATAAACCATTTTCGAATGCAAACTTTTGAGGGTTATGATTAAATAAGTCAATATACTCAGTAATATTACCAAAAGAATCGGTTTTTGAGGTTATTTTTGGTGATTGAGTATTAATTGTTATCAACTGCGCTTTTTTCTCTTTTGCCACTTTTTTTATAACTTCCAACGCTTTCCCCGTTGCTCCAGTTATTACTAGATCTCCTGTTTCCTGTTTTCTGTTTCGTGTTCCGTGTTTCGTGTTACTTTTAATAATTCCCGCTTTCTCATAAGCAATCTCCTCAATGCTCCTGCCTAAAATATCCGTGTGGTCCAAACCAACATTTGTAATCACACAAAGCTCCGGTCGTAGAACATTCGTCGCATCAAGCCGGCCTCCAAGTCCTACTTCCACAACTGCCCAGTCAACTTTTTCCTGCGCAAAATATAAAAAGGAAGCCGCAACCAAAATTTCAAAATAACTTGGGGTTAAGTCGGGTTGTATCTTTTTTATCCCCTCAACAATAGGTCTAATTTGATTAAATAACCTCAGAAATCTTCCGATGGGAATTAAGGTACTGTCATCCCCGACCCGATCGGGGATCCAGTCATCTACAGGTTTGTGGATTCCCGCATTCGCGGGAATGACAGAGGTGAACAAAATCTGCATTCGCTCTCTCAGATCGACAAGGTGGGGAGAAAGATGTAAGCCAACCTTCGGTTGGAATTTCCAATTTCCACTTTTCGATTTTCCGAAAATACGCTCTCGTATTTCCAATTTCCAATTTTTTTTAGAAATTATTTTTTTTTGGAATTTGGAGTTTGGTGTTTGGAGTTTGATGACTTGCAAAAGTCTTCCTATGTAAAACGCCGTACTTCCTTTGCCACTCGTTCCGGCTATATGAATCGATTTAAATTTTTTCTGAGGATTTCCAAGAAGTTTCAAAAGATAACGAATCCGCGCAAGTCCTAAATTTTCCTTGGAATATGTAAACGGAATAAAACCTTCAAGCCAATCCCGTACTTCATAGTAGCTTCCAAACATTTGTCACATTATACCCGACCCTCTGAAGTTTGCCCCATGATAGCGACCGCCGAGAAGGCCGTTACCCCAAATCAATTTTTAAAGCGGAAATTATTTCTGAGCTCGACTTTCTTCAATTGGATCTACGAAAGTACCGGCTAAAACACCGGTTCTTAATTCAATCGGTCCGTCAGGTCTGCGGACCGGAACCGGATCCTTAAGCTCATACCATTTACAATAATAGCGACCGTCCTCTGCATTTCCACATAAATCTGGGTTTCTCCCATAAGGTGTATCTCGAATCTCCATTGCTCTAACAACAATCCCCGGTTCAACCGTCCCAATTTCATCATTTTCAGAAAGCGACGGTCCGCCTCTGAGAAGCGGAGGGTTAAATCCATTCATCTTAGTCACATATTTTTTAATCTCACCCGTCGTTGGTTCGCCTTTTAAAACTTCTGACCCTCTCATGGCTTGAATTGCGACATAACCAACTGTACCAACGGCAGACACAGCTAAAACAACCTCACTTATCCCCCTCAGAATAGACCTTCGGGAACGCTTCTGCTGAGCCCACTCGTGAAATCTTCCCCTCTCAGGACCAGTATACATAACCGTGTATTATACCGCATCGCCTCAATTGCCCAAAGTCCAGCTGTTCTGTAATATTAAGATGATGGAAAAAAATTATCTTGCTTGGCATTTTAGTCAGGCTCTACCGGATTTCACCAAAAGCCGCCTAAAACTGCTCTCTTACACCATCAGCTTTTTTAATATCATAGACCTTTTAAAGACTCTATTTACTCCCTACAGAAGACTGGAAATCACCGGCAAAGCGCCAAGTCTTGCCGATAAAATTTCTTTTAATTTAATCTCGCGAACAATTGGCGCAATTGTCCGTCTAGTTCTCATAATTACCGCAGTTCCGATAGTCTTCCTCATGGTGATTTTTGAGGCCACGCTTACTGCTTTCTACACAGTCCCGTTTTTCTCATTTATAAAATACAGCCGAATCAGACAAGATACACTTTTTACAAACGATCTTGCCGATTCTTCTCATTTTGCCAAAAAACTAACCGGCACAAAACTTTTTTCACTTATAAGTATCTTTTTCCCGGGCGACTTTGGCCCCGCTTTTTCTAACCTGCCTGAGCCATCTACCGTTGATATATCACCAAATGACACGCCAAAAGACGCGCTTATCAAACTCGCCCAAAACTTCCAGAAACTTGCTATATATCTGGAACAAAAAAACATTAAGCTTGCCGACTTTGAACTTTTGGTTAATACCCTGAGTGAGCATCTGGAAAAACCGGCGCCCATTAAGCCTTCGCCAATTGGCCAACTTTTGGCCTTTGGCTACACCAATACTTTAGACAGGTTTTCTCAAGAACTTACAAGCCAAACTATGCCGCACGTACCCGGCGGGAAATTTGAACTTCTCTGGGAAATTACCAAAGTCCTGACACGACCTAACAACAATAACGTGCTTTTAGTTGGTGAACCCGGTGTTGGCAGACACACTACTTTGCACTTTTTGGCCTCGGCAATCGCCCATCAACAACTTACCCCTCTCGCCGGCACAAGACTAGTGTTTCTGGATGCGGTTGCTCTTGCCGGCACAGGCAAAAATTTAGCGCAAGTCAAAAGCAACTTTGAGACCATCCTTGCACAAGCAAAGCGTGCCGGTAATATTATCTTAGCCATTGATCAAATAGACAGACTTTCAAGCTCTGCAGATAGCCGTATTGATCTCTCGGAAGTTTTAATAACTATACTAACTGACAATTCCCTACCGACTATTGGCATTAGTACACTGGATGATTTTAATAAATACATTCGGCCCAATTCTAACTTCTTGAAGCTTTTTGAAAAGATCGATATTAACCAAGCTTCAATCCAAGAAACTGTAAGTATTCTTATTGATAAAGCCCTCGAAAACTATCAACGCGAGAGAACTGCCACTACGTTTGCGGCTATTTTGGAAATTGCCCAAAGATCAAATAGATTAATTACCGAGCGCCAACAACCGGAAAAATCAATAATTCTTTTCGACGATCTAATAGCAGAAGCTAAGTCGCGCAAACTATCTATAGTTGACGTCGGTCTTGTTGACGAAGTTATCAGCCAAAAAACCAAAACCCCTGTTGGCAAAATATCAGAAAGTGAAGCCGGTAAATTAAAAAATCTTGAAGACTTACTGCACAAACGCATAATCGGTCAAAACGAGGCAATTGCAGAAATTGCCAGAGCCATGCGCCGGGCCCGAGCCGAAATTGAAACGGGCACCCGCCCAATCGGATCGTTCTTATTCCTTGGCCCCACCGGTGTTGGCAAAACCGAAACTGCCAAAGCGCTTGCAGAAAGCTTTTTTGGGGCAGACGATCGCATGGTCCGTTTTGACATGAGCGAATATCAAAGCGCTGATGGTCTCAAACGCCTGATTGGAGATCCCGAAAATCGACAGCCGGGACTTTTGGCCAATGCGATTCGCGAAAATCCTTATGGTCTGCTACTGGTTGACGAGTTTGAAAAGGCTAGTCCCGCCGTCCACAACCTGTTTTTACAAATCTTAGACGAAGGTTTTATGACCGACGCTTTTGGTAAAAAAGTAAATTTTGACAATGTCATTATTATCGCCACCTCTAATGCCGGCGCCGAGTTTATAAGGGAACAAATCTCCCAAGAACACCCCCGGGGTGAAGTCAAGGTGTTACCTGGAAAACACCCCGGGGGTGAGTCAGGGTTATCGCAAAAGCTTATTGAATACGTTCTCCAAAAAGGTCTGTTTTCACCAGAACTTATTAATCGATTTGATGGAGTCATAGTCTATCATCCGCTTTCAGATGACCAAGCCGTAGCTGTTGCTAAATTAATGCTTAGTAAACTTGCCAAAAATCTGAAAGAAACAAAAAACATCAGGCTTGATTTGACCGACCAGCTTGCCCAAGCCGTCGCTAAGAAAGGCTTTGATCCGACTTTCGGCGCTCGTCCAATGCGGCGTCTAATTGCCGACAAGATCGAAGATGAAATAGCCAAGATGATCATAGAGGAAAGCGTCAAAAACGGAGATACTATCTCTTCCGCCACTCTTTTAAAATTCGTCTCTTAAAATTCTCCTTAGGGATTGCCTGTCTCGAGCAATACGGTTCTAATTTGATCAGCAGGCAGATTAGTCAATTGCTGAACCGTTCCATTTGGCCATTTAATGCTAATCGCATCAATGTTACTTACACTACCCAGGCCAAAATGGACTATCTGGTCATTCTGTCCATACTGCACAACCTGATCAGTCAGCTCCCGAAATTGAGTCTTACCATCAGCCGTAATTGTAATCTTGGCTCCATACCCGAAAGTATTTTTACCTATACTTTTAAGTTTCAGCTCCAACCAGTGGTTATTATTTCCACTGTTTTTGTAAAGAGCAACCGGTCCGGGAGCCGTACCTTCAGCACCGTTAGTTACCAAAAGATCCAAAAAACCATCTTTGTTATAGTCTGCCCATGCTGCTGAATCCCCGTTACCACTAGTTGGACCAGCAACTTCTGCCAAGTCTGCAACATCAGTGAATGTACCATCACTATTATTCATATAAAGTGAATCAGCTACATTATTTCCGGTGTTTCGATCACGACCATTGACAACAAAAAGGTCCAAATCACCGTCATTATCATAATCTCCCCATTGCCCAAGGTTTGCCATTGAAACAGCAATGCCTGAAGAAGCTGTCACATCATGAAAGGTCCCGTCGCCGTTATTTTGATAAAGTATTGATGGATTGTTCTGGTAAGATGTCGATGATATTCCGTAGAGCCGCGACACAAAAAGATCTTGGTCGCCATCGTTATCAAAATCCCCCCAGGCCCCGCCAAAATTTTTGTCCGAGGTTAGTTTGGCTTCGCTTGCGCTATTGGAAGTAAAAGTCCCATCTCCTCTATTTTTGTGAAGATATAAACGTCCTCCTGCAGCAACCAAAAGATCCGGCTTCCCATCCCCATTGTAATCAGACCAGCTGCTTGACCTTAAATAATCAGTGATAGCAACACCTGCCACAGAAGCCACATCACTAAAACTTCCATTATCATCTTGCCGAAACAGCCGGGATGGATATCCATTTCTCATAAAGTTTGCCATGTACAAGTCTAGGAATCCATCGCCATCATAATCAAACCAGTTGACACTTCTTCCCCGACCAGGACCGTCAACCACACCCAGTTCTGTCGCCACATCAGTAAATGTCCCGTCTGTATTGTTTTTAAATAACTGATTGGGTTTTGATCCGTTACCGCTTTGAGCCCCTGAAGAACAATAAAGATCAAGAAATGTGTCAGCGTTGTAATCACCCCAAGCACAACCATGACGGTCAGTTAGAATTCTTACACCGGCTTGCTGGCTAACATCATTAAAAGTTCCATTACCATTACTATGGTAAAGGACTGGAAGGTCAAAATGTCTGTTGACAAAAAGGTCAACATTGCCGTCACTATCATAATCCGCCCAATTCAAACCCCAAGTTAGTTTGCTACCAACTAAAATCCCAGCTTGAATTGTAGCATCCGTAAAACTCACAACCGGGCTCGGATCGGGTGTAGGTGTGGGCGTAGGCACTGGTGTAGGACTAGGATTTGGGCTCGGGCTTGGACTTGGGCTTGGGTCGGAGCCGGTTGTTATCGTTAAACTGGCAAAATCAGTCACTTGATAAACATCAAGGCTGCCTGTTGTTTTACCAGTCGTTCTTACTCTTACTTTCATAATGCCGCCTGAAAGATAGCTGTCGTCAAAACCGGAAGATTTAGTTACCTGATAGGTAGCATAACCATCGGAGCTGGAGTCACCGGAAGTTCCCAATACAACTGTGCTGGGATCTAATTGCTCCCAATTATTACCTTTTTTAACTTCAAAAAGAGCCTTGCCGCCAGCCGAGTCAAACCCAGGATTTTTACCATTGTTACACGATCTACCGCTACCCCCATGCCAGCAGCCGGCGAAGTTAAAAGTTAGTTCTGTAATCTGTGAGCCGGTAATACCAAGCGATGACAAGTCATAACTAAAAACTATCTGGGTGTTGACGACTACGGGTGCAGTCGCATCAAATCCAAGATTCCAACTGTTGTTACTTGAGCATGTCCCAAGATTACAATTTTGTGTAGAAACTTCAGATGCGGTGAATCCATCGGTTTTTTTAGTACCGGCAGCAACTGTGCCAAAACCTGATACTGGAGAGAATATATTCTGCGAGGCAATACTTTGCTTTCTAACCGGCAACAGACTCGCCAAAATTGAAAGGCTAACGATGAAAATTACACTAAAAAAACATTTCTTGATACTCATTGAACTCTATGGCAGGATCATAAAGTCCTCTGAACAGATTTCAGAGCAGTTATCCTTATAGGTAATAGGAATTACTATAAGTATAAACCAATGGAGTCTAGTTATCAACTCAAGATACATACCGAGTTGCTGAAAATCCCTATTGTTCGAGTCCTTCGTTAAAACTCAGGACGAGAGCAACATGCTTTGCATATTGTTCGAGCGTAGCGAGAACTGCAGACTTCTCACTTTGTTCGAAGAATAACAAGGTTTTCAGCAGACTATTACATACCACAACTTTTTTATTTTATCTAAAACCGCCTAAATTTGCTTACAATATTTGCTTATCTCGGAAAAATCTATTCCTTCGTAAGTCTTATTAAATAATTTTTTGTCCAAACTTCTGGGAACCAGACAGCGCGTCCAGGGTTTTCCCTCTTTGGCAGGACTGCCGTAATTTATAAGACAAGTTTCAGTACCCTGGCTGTACAGTTCAACTTTTACAGAGCCAAAATCTCCACTAACTGTCCCCCGACTTGGAGGACAAGCATTAAAATCAATGGCGATTACCTGGCTATTTTCTGCTGGCTCAAAAAATACTGTCGGAAGTATTGGCTTTAACGTATCAGTATATCTGGTTAAGTAATAATATAGTCCGTAAACGGAAAGCCCTACGCCTAGAACAATAATTAATATCGCCTTCATAACTTAATTGGAACATTTTTTCCCAAAAAATACAAAACCCTATTATTCTGACTTAAGCTGAGAAAGACGTACTTTTAAAGAAGCTATTGTCGATGCAAACTCAGGTTTATTGATCTGGTTATCAAGTTCAAAAGGATCGCTTGCTAAATCGTAGAATTCCTCATAACCCCCTTCGCCCTCATACTCAACATATTTGTAATTTCCCTGCTTAACTCCGTAGACCTTTCCATACACCCCTTCCTGATCATGTTCGAAAAGAAAATCGACTCTCCAGTCTGGGAAAGACGGATCGGAAAACAACGGAACAAGGCTCCTGCCATTGACGGGAATTGTCGGTGTGGCACCCGCCAAATCGGCAATGGTCAGTGGCAGATCCAAACCGAGCACGAATTTATCACTGACAGTTCCGGGGGCAATCAGTGGTGGATAACGAATGGCCAAGGGCGTTTTTATGCATTCTTCATATTGACAATTTTTCATCACCATCCGATGCTCCCCCCACATAAAGCCATTGTCAGAAACAAAGATCACCACTGTATTATCAAGATCAGGTCCCAAAGCATTCAAAATAGCGTCGACTGCCTCGTCTACTGCTTTAACCGCACAAATTTGCCCCCTTCTGAATGTATCGATTCGGGCAATCGCTGTGTCATCCATTAATGGCCGATTACTTACAAAACCTGGTTTATCGGAAACGTCCGCCTCATTAAATGACGGCGGTCGATAAACCAGTATCTCATCACAAGTGCCCTGGTGGCGAATCGCTGGTGCCGGAGGACTCGGATAATTGCTGTAGGCATGAGGGGCAAAGGGTGTATACCAGACAAAAAACGGCACTTGCGCGGCGCGTGAACTTTGGATAAAACTGACTACTTTGTCCCGCAAAACATCTGTAGAATAATTATATTTGTTATACCATTTTTTGGGCAGCCCATTTTCGCTCAGATTAAAACCATAATACCCGCCATCAAAAACATGCCAATCATCCCAGCCGGGCGGCACTGTGGGCGCTCTTTTTTTCATATACTCGAGAAGGTATTTTCCGGATAAGCTTGTTCTATAACCCGCCGATTTTAACCATGTGGCAATAGACGATGAATCATCAAATACGGTAACTCCCCCGGTGGGCGCATATGTACTCCAAACACCGTGATTGTGAACATATTGTCCGCTCAAGAAACTCGACCTTGAAGGACAACAAAGAGACGTAGTGTTGTACGCTTGCGTGAAATACATACCTTGGGCGATGATGCGATTTCTAACTGTGGGCATATAATCCAAAAGCTCTGGTCTTTCATCATCCGTCTCAATTACCACAAAATTGGGTCCCTGTGGTATCGGTGTCGGTGATGTTAAAGGTGAAGGACTGAGACTAGGACTAGGGCTCGGATTAGGACTCGGACTGGGGCTCGGATCCGAACCAGTTGTTACTGTAAGACTAGCCAAGTCGGTTACCTGATAAACATCAAGACTACCTGTTGTCCGGCCAGTCGTTCTCACTCTTACTTTCATAATGCCGCCTGAAAGATAACTATTGTCAAAACCAGAAGATTTAGTTACCTGATAGGTAGCATAACCATCGGAGCTGGAGTCACCGGAAGTTCCCAATACAACTGTGCTGGGATCTAATTGCTCCCAATTACCGCCCTTTTTAATCTCAAAAAGCGCCTGACCACCGGCCGCGTCAAACCCAGGATTGTTAGCATTGTTACACGACCTCGCACTTCCCCCATGCCAGCAGCCGGCGAAGTTAAAAGTTAGTTCTGTAATCTGTGAGCCGGTAATACCAAGCGATGACAAGTCATAACTAAAAACTATCTGGGTGTTAACAACTACAGGTGCAGTCGCATCAAATCCAAGATTCCAACTGTTGTTACTCTTACATGTTCCTGCTGTACAATTGGCGCCTGCAACCTCTGATGCCGTGAATCCATCACCTTTTTTAGTACCGGCAGCAACTGTGCCAAAACCTGATACTGGAGAGAATATATTCTGGGAGGCAATACTTTGCTTTCTAACCGGCAACAGACTCGCCAAAATTGAAAGGCTAACGATGAAAACTACACTAAAGACCCACTTATTCGACAGTTTGCAAAAACCGCAAAAGAAAACATTCTTCTTTAGAGATGAAACTTCGCTCTTTAGTGTGGAGAGAATGTTATTAACACGCATCTTCAGAAAATTATTCCTCTTAGAGCCAATAAGATTTACTATAATATAAACCAATAGCGGCACAATTATCAATCAGGAAATTAGTTTTTGAGACAGAAGTTATAACCAGGTGGTGGAGTCTCGTTGCAGGTTGCTGCTGAGTGGCCTGAAATTTCCGCATCATTATCGTTTTCCAGTTTCGCCCAAAGTACAAAAGATTGACCGTTATCAAAAATTTCATATAAATAATTTGATACCCCCTCAGACGGTGTTGGAGCTGGAGTTACCGAGGCTTCCGGAGTTGACGAGGGAAAAGGGGTAGAAGATGGCTCCGGTGGCGGAGAGCTGGTGCCAGTTGTGAAACTTCGACATCTCCAAGCGCTGTTACCGGCAGTGTTTTGTGCCCTGACCTTCCATCGGTACTGAGTATTTACCGAAAGACCACCCACCGCATATGAGGTTGTAGGTGCGGTAACATCCTCACTTAGTACTGGTGTCGACCACAGAGTATTGCAGGCAACTACCATATCTGTAGTGACTTGAACTCGATAAGTATCTGCTCCGGTAGACGCATTCCAAGCTAGTGTCGGACTTGTTGAAACTCCTGTCGCACCATCTGCTGGCGAAACAAGAACAGGCGCAGGAGGTATACCCGGTGATGGTGATGGTACAGGTGTAGGAGTAGGAGTAGGTGCCTGTCCACAATAAGGATCAGCAGCAACTGCCGCTAAATCCGCACTTGGCCATCTGTTTTCCCCAGCCTCACCCCACTTACCACCCGTTGGTACTGCTAAGTCGCACCAGGCTTCAAGTTCTACGTCATCAGCTGGAGGCGCACCCAAAGGATCATACTGCCAACCAACTATACCATCATGAGCTTCGTAAAAATTTTGTTTAACGTCGTTATAAACTGTTTGGTTTTGGGGAAATTTTGGCGAAGTAGTTGGCATCAACCAAGTAAAGCCCATCGCCACTCTGCCGAGATAACCGCTATTAATAATATGATTGTAGTCATTCTGAACTAAACTTATGGGGCTGGGACCTTTTGTACTGTTGGGGTCAGAGCTTGTTGCATGCATCACTGCAATGTACCAGGTTGGCATAGCAGCATAAGCATCGTCGATGTACCCTCTCAACTTTGTAAACAAAGCGTTATTGGTATAGCCTTGATCGGTAAATCTGGATGTTGGTAAAGCTAAAATTTGGGAGACCTCTGGGGTAGTTTCCGCGTAACTGCCAATTGGCACGCCGGAAACTGCAGGGTCTTGGTAAATAATATTGTTGGGGAACTGAACTACGGAAAATTCCGGTGTCTTACCATGTTTTGGGGCAAGGATAGAAACCACAGCTATTGCCGCACCTAAATCCGGCCTTTCGACAGTAAAGTGGTTATAAAGGGCCTGTTCTAACTCTTTAATTTCTGCTCTGTATGTATCATTAAGAATCCAAGGAAAACAATTATAGCTATTTCCTTCTGGAGCATCTCCTACGTCATCATACCAGCACCACGTAGGTATATTTTTTTGGGTCCTTAACCAATCCGGAGAAAAAGGCCCCGCAGAGATTCGAAGCATTGCTTTTTTACCAGCATCTTTAAGGGCTGTAATTGCTCCGTCTAGATAGGTCCAGTTAAAATTATCATCAGTCTGCTCGATTCGCGCCCATTTTTGACGCAACATATAGCCCGCACAATGAGTAATAGTCGGACTGCAAATTTGGCCAGAACCAACTTTTGGGTCTTTTTCAAAACCTGTTGTGCCTGTATTGGCAAAGGTCCCAAAGTAAAGTGTTGACAGAGCGGCAACTTGCCCTTCTTGCGGCACTTGTTTTACGTTTTCCTTCTTTAAAAATTGTTTGGGGAGTTGGGCCAGGTTGCCAATTATACCTGCCTGTGTTGGGTCTACTGGCAGTTGATTGATATAATCGCCTGACACAAGTTCTGTAATCCAGTTTGTATCCTGAGTTGAATCAGAACTTGACTCTCCTCCTGCCGGAGCAGGGTATTGATGGTGATCATAGTAATAAAGTGTAAGCGCCGCCTTAACGGCCGTCAAATCATTCTTTCTTTTAGTGTCCCGGCCTTTTTCTAGAGCATTATCAAAGGCGACAGTTCCGAAGCCCACTAAAATGCCAATTATGGAAATAGCAACCAGAATCTCAATGAGTGTGAAAGCTTGTTTCAACTTTCCATCCATTTTACCAAAAAACATCCAGTTATCTCTAGGGTCCAATCTCCACAAGTCGCTTTGCGACTTTGTCGCAATAGCACTCCTCTGATATATATCAGAAAGATTGTGGGCCTGTCAGGATTCGAACCTGAGACCTCGACATTATCAGTGTCGCGCTCTAACCAACTGAGCTACAGGCCCGTCAGCTAGTTACAAATTATAGCGGATATCAGTGTGACGCTCTACCACTGAGCCACGGACCCAATTTCCCGATATCTTATCAAATTTACCCCTCAAATTAAAGCGTCGTTGTCTTCCCCTAAAAAAAATGTATACTGGTATAGAAATGCTATCTGCCCAAAAAAAAGTAGGCCTCCTTAGACTCAAACTCCAAAATAGTTTTACCTTGATTGAACTGTTGATAGTAATTGCAATTCTGGGAATTCTGGCAGCCGCTGTTCTGGTTACCGTTAATCCCAGTAAGCGTGCGGCTCAAGCAAGAGATGCTCAGAGAAAAAATGATATTTCTGCAATCGCCAATGCTTTGATAGGCTATTATGCTCTCATTGGCGTTTATCCCGGGGAAGGAACTTGTGATACCAGTATTGGTAGAGGGGCTGATCCATGTTCATCCTTGGGAAATAACGACTGGAGCTCAAATCCAAATTACAACATAAACCAAGATTTGGTAGTAAACCAGGCCTTTTTAAAAAAATTACCAACTGATCCAATAAATAAAGGCAAATATTATTATAAATACGAACCATTAGCGAATCCCGGCGACTCGACCCCGGCACGATGTGATGCTGGAGTTTCAAACAAATGCTATAGATATTGGATCGGAGTTAGACTTGAAGCCCCCAGCATCTCTGGAGTAGGCGATATAGTCTTTCGATGCACTGACGACACTACACTTGCCGCAGGTGCTGGCTGTAAGGAAGTCGACTTTGCTGGCGCAAATTTTGATACGGCCGCAACAATTAGGTAAAATCATCCGCCACTCTAAGTTCTAATCTCTCGGTCCATTTCTGAAGCGCGGGCTGAAATATCAGCAGGTCGCCCTTCGACAAGCTCAGGGCGCTCCTCTGCTAAATCATTTTAAATGATTTATATCAGACGAGTGCTGATATATTTTTCTCGGCAAGCCTCGAAAAATCAAACCTGAGGTCCGGATGGGAATCGAACCCACGAATAACGGTTTTGCAGACCGTTGCCTTACCACTTGGCTACCGGACCATTCTTACAAATTTACTATTACTCCAATACCTATACCTGCCGCTACCAGAATCGCCGCAGCTTTCAGAAATTTATTCCAACCTGATTTTTCCTCTTCAGAGAATCTTTCAGTCGCCATGGTTGCCGAGTCTATTCGGCCCACAAATTTTATCAAAAGAAACTCCAGATTGCCAGCTGAACCTCGTACTTCTGATATTTTCGATACCGTACTCTTCTTTAACTTATACCTTACGACTTATGACTTATAACTTATTTATCCATCCTTTATACTTATATATAATGAAAGTCATTGCCCATTCCATTAAAAGCTTACATGAAGCCAGAAATGCGCTTAAAAAGGGGGCCAACTTTATTGAAGTAGATGTTTCAAAAAGACTTCTGCTTCCGAAATTTGTCATTCAACACTCGGCAATCAAAGGTGCCTTGGGTATAGGGCCAATTCTTGTTTCGGTATTTATTCCCAAGATTCGCGAAAAACTTTTTCTGGACATTAAAGATCATGCGATCTCGCTTACTTTTGCAGCTAAACTTTCCCAACTTTTATCCGCTTTCAGGGTCAAAAATGTCAGAATTTGTGGCCTTAACTGGGAAGTTATTTCCAAGCTTTGCGAGAAAAACAATCTTCTTCCTTTTTATACCTTAAAAACCAGAAGGCATGTTGAAAAAATCAGAAAACAATTATCATTCCTTGAAAAACCGGCTGGTTTTTCGGTTCATTACAGGTTAATTACTAAAGAATTTCTTGAAGAATTCAAGAAGGATCAGACAGAAATTTGGGGTTGGACTATCAACGACCTGACAACTGCCCGGCATCTTGTAAGTCTTGGAATAGATGGAATAATTACGGACGAGTGGGAAAGTCTTCTAAAACTTCGTTAAGCAAATTATTCGTACCAATTCGCGTGTTGAGAAAAAAGTTGATAGATCAACTACTTCTTGAAGAACAGCACAACGACTTTAGATCAAATCAGCGCATTCGCAATAATTCGCATCTTAAAAAAACCCTGAAAAGTGGTACCCATCTTGCCCGCAGGGCAAGTAAATCCGAAATTCTAATATCGAAATCCGAAACAATACTGAAATCCTAAATTCTAATATTCCAAATAAGTAACTCATTTGGAATTTCGAAAATTTGAATATTCGAATTTGTTTAGTATTTCGAATTTCGTGCTTCGAATTTACCTGTTCTACGGACAAGACTCCTTAGAGATTCCATGTTGGGCATGAAATAACCCTGGGATTTTACGATTCCCCAATCGTCACGCTTGGCCGTGAGCCAAGCAAATGTAGCTACTAGCCACTAGTAACTAGTCGCTAGTTGCTAACTCATTCTCCTTAGAAAGGAGGTGATCCATCCGCTCCTTCCAGAACGGATACCTTGTTCATGTTTACCCCGACATTACTGCCAGGCATGGACTATATCTTCACCCTTAAAAACTTAGACTTTATTGGATGCCACGATCCGATAACTTCAGCAAATCTTTGATAAGATTCTGCTTTAATGAAGAATCGGAAGTAACTGGCATCTTTACTTTTACTAGGATTGTGAATTATTCCGCAACTAATGTTAAGTTGTTCTAAATAATTCTTTACATTTGCAAGATCATTTTTATTCTTTTGTGCAAAATACAAATAATATCGCACATTTTTTGACCTTGCTATACCACCATCCGTATCAAAATAACCTCGAATATAATCTATTTTATCATCGAAGGACTTTAGTGCTACTTGATCAAGTATTGATTTAACAAATTCAACAATGTAGTAATTTCTACTTTTGCCTTCCTTGTAAATCCATGCTTTATGTCCTAGTGCAGTAATCCCCTTTTTTAGAAATTCTGCATAAGATAAATCTTTCGCACCTATTCGATAGGTTATTTTACGAATAGTCGCATCATGTAATGCTCCCAGTAAATATGCCTTTGTCATATCAGCCATCAGCTTCGCTGATCCTGATATATCAGAGGTGCAATATTGAAACGAAGTTTCAAGTTGACCTGCTGATATAAGGGGTTGGCGTGTAGTCTCTACGGAGTCCTTCTTTCTTTTAGAGAAGGTTCCCTCGGTATTGTCCCTTAATATCAGATTACCCGAAGATAATCCGAAAATCAAGTAGGAGTTTCACCGATATAGCCAAATTTTTCGAGGAGATTACTCTCCAAGGTCGCAACGATCAGATTGATCAAACGACTTAGTCCCCATCGCCGGTTTTGCCTTAGGGCCTAAAAATAGACACTTCGGGCACCCCCGACTTTGTTGGCTTGACGGGCGGTGTGTACAAGACCCGAGAACGTATTCACCGCGGCCTGCTGATCCGCGATTACTAGCGATTTCAGCTTCATGAGGGCGAATTGCAGCCCTCAATCCGAACTGAGGATGCTTTTGGAGGATTAGCTTCCAGTTACCTAGTTGCAAACCCGTTGTTATACACCCATTGTAGGATGTGTGTAGCCCAGGGCATAAGGGCCGTGCTGACTTGACGTCATCCCCGCCTTCCTCCTCGCTTTTAGCGGGCAGTTTCCCATGATATTTAACATGGGATGGGGGTTGCGCTTGTTAACCCACTTAAGGGTGCGCCTCACGGTACAAGCTGACGACAGCCATGCAGCACCTGTCCTAACACTCTCGAAGAAATCCGCCTTTCGGCGAACGTGCAGTTAGGATGTCAAACCCTGGTAAGGTTTTTCGCTTTGTTTCGAATTAAACCACATGCTCCACCGCTTGTGCGGGTCCCCGTCAATTCCTTTGAGTTTTAGCCTTGCGGCCGTACTCCCCAGGCGGGACACTTAACGCGTTAGCTTGCGCCATCCACCAATTGGCGGACAGCTAGTGTCCATCGTTTACGGCTAGGACTACGCGGGTCTCTAATCCGCTTCGCTCCCCTAGCTTTCGTGCATCAGCGTCAGATTTCACCCAGTAGCCTGCCTACGCCATCGGTGTTCCTTGCAATATCAACGCATTTCACCGCTCCACTGCAAGTTCCGGCTACCTCTATGAACCTCAAATCCAGCCCATTTCCTGTCCGGATCCCCCGTTAAGCGGAGGGCTTTCAGACAAGATGCAGCTGGACGCCTACGCAACCCTTTACGCCCAGTAAATCCGGATAACGCTTGCACCCTACGTCTCACCGCGGCTGCTGGCACGTAGTTAGCAGGTGCTTATTCTTCCCGCATTACACGGGACAAAAGGAGTTTACAACCCGAAGGCCTTCTTCCCCCACGCGGCGTCGCTGGATCAGGCTTTCGCCCATTGTCCAAAATTCCTAGTTGCTGCCACCCGTAGGTGTAGGGACCGTGTCTCAGTTCCCTTGTGGCTGACCGACCTCTCAGTCCAGCTACCCGTCATCGCCTTGGTAGGCTTTTACCCCACCAACAAGCTGATAGGACGTAGGCCGCTCTTTCGGCGGGCGGTTAAGCCCTTTGCCCAAAGCTCCACTTTGGGAAATTCTAAATTCTAAATCCGAAATCCGAAACAATACTTAAATCCTAAAATCCAAATGATCAAAACGTTTTGGATTTTGAAAATTTGAACATCGTGATTTGTTTCGAGTCTCGATATTCGTGCTTCGAATTTCACAAGGCGAAGCCTTGGGATTATGCAGTATTACCCCTCCTTTCGGAAGGCTATGCTCCACCAAAAGGTACGTTCCCACGCGTTACTCACCCTTCCGCCACTGCCGGAGATCAGATACCAGAAACCAGATATCAGATTTCGGAATTCAGATTACAAGCTTCGATTTAATAGTTGAAGATAATTTATTAAGCTGTCTAGAAATAGACTTGTACACTTCTGCAGTTTTCTTCAATTTCTCAATCGGAATTGTATTAAATTTGGACATTGCAATAGTACGTAAATGTGTAATGGTTTCATCAGAAGAACTCATAGCATCTATAACGTATTTATAGAACTCGCGTTGAGATCTTTTTCTGCCAAAACCTTCGGCAATTATTGGCGCAATAGCTTTTGAACTGCGCAATATTTGTCTTTTTGTGTCAAATAGCTCTGGGGGTAAATCCTTAGCAATATCTTCAACCATCTGAAAAGCTTGCAGACATTGTCTGTAAACCCTTAATTTACTTACCTCCATACACACAACTATAGCAAATCCGATTTCTGAATTCCGGCATCCGACTTCCGGTTTCTGATCTCCGGCCGTTCGACTTGCATGCCTAAGGCACGCCGCCAGCGTTCATCCTGAGCCAGGATCAAACTCTTAAAAAAAATTCAATCAAAAACTCTAAAGGATTTTCACCTCGCGCTCCGCGCGAGAAATTCCTAAGTGCTCTAATTTACGTAATATCAGCTAAACTTCAATTATTGTAATTAATATTAAAAATCTAATGAAGTTTACTGATATATCAGATTCGCCGAAGGCGAATGCTGATATTGATCTAAATAATTTGGAAATTTAGTAATTTCAAAAATTATTTAGAAATTAGAAATTAGAAATTAGAAATTCCTTGTGCGAAGCACAAGGCTTGGGTACCACTTTCCAGAGTTCTGATATTACGAATTAACCCGAATACTCTTATCTAATTTACAATATTCGGATACATTCGCATGTGAGAAAGACAAAATTAGTCAAATTCTTCATGCGAATTTTACGCAAATTATCTTTAAGCTAAACAGCCTATTCGCATATATTCGTATATCTAAGCCGAAAAGTGGCATATACTTTTCAGTTGTTAAGGTGCTTGTTTTATGCGAATTAACGCGAATGCTCTTAGGAGATAAATTAGTTCAACTTATCATTCGAAGATTTCTACTGATCTTAATGTTCAAAATTCGCTCATTAGCATCCATTCGCATTATTCCCATTCGCATCTATTCGCGAAACTAATCAGCTTCCATTCGCGTACCCAATTCTACTTCTCTTGACATCACTTGTCAATTGCAATACGCTTAAATTAATGCCCTCTCTCCAAGTAACAAGAAATAAAGCAAAGATTCGTCACTCGTCACTTGTCACTTGTCACTTTAAAGTGAAACAGGGTTTCACTTTAATCGAGCTCCTTATTGTCATCACCATCATTGGAATTTTAGCCTCATTAACACTTGCTACGTATGGCAATACACAGCAAAAAGCTCGAGACGGTGTCCGAAAAAGCGATCTTGGGCAAATTAGAAGGGCTTTAGAACTTGCGAAATCAGATTGTTCCTCCGCTGCATATTATCCGGCTGGGTTTAGTGGAGACCAATATGAGCAATTTGATGGTCTTCAACTTTATTTAGCCGATACTGATCTTAATTATATGAGCGGTAGCGTGCCGGATGACCCAAAAAACGTCACAGAAGGATCACTTAACTATAAATATGGATACTCTTTACTATCTTCCCAGCAAACTAACGTATGTGCCGATGGGGATGGTGATGCTACATATACTGAACAATCCGGAAGCTCCCAATTTACCCTATCGGCACTAATGGAACGGGGCCCCTCTGATTCCGAAAGCTATAAGTCAAGAGAAAAATGCAAAAACAAACCTGGTCCAGATGGTGATACTACAGACTGGACAGGCTCTGCTTATGCAGGCTACTATGTCGTCTGCAGTAGCTAACTTCTCGATTTGACCCGCCGACTTTACACTTTACGCTCCACACTTTACACTTAAACTAGAAGCCGTAGTAAATTTTCAATCAAATCTAAATATTTAAATTTTAAAATTAGATCATTAAAAATTCAATGAAAATTGTAAATTGTAAATTAAAAATTAACCTAAAGGGCTTTACCCTCATCGAATTGCTGGTGGTCATCACCATTATCGGAATCCTAGCCGGCATTGCCTTAGTTTCTTATGGTGGTGCCCAAGAAAGAAGCCGCGATTCCAGAAGAAAACAAGATCTCAAAACCATTAAAGATGCGCTTTCGCTTGCCAAGCAGGATACCCCGGGAGAATACACTTATCCAAGCTGCGATGATACCTCCACTTGTCCCGTAATATCAGATACCAATACTAATCCTCCTCTTGCTCCCACTTACATTAAATCTGTCCCAAAGGATCCAAAGACCGGTAGTAGCTACTTTGACTACAGGTATTATCCACTGGACTCAACAGGCGTCATGTGCCATGCTTCCGGTAGTCCCTGTGTTAAATTTAAATTAATTACCTGCCTGGAAAACAAGAATGACCCGCAAAAAGATCCTAACGATTCTGCCCATATTCTATGTTCAGTCTATGGGGGGCCGGGTGCCGGCTACATTTTATATTCAGATTAACACCCGATACTCACCCGTTCCTTGACATAAATTCTCAATCAATTTACGCTTAAACTAATGCCCAAATTAGTTAATAGTTCACAGTTCATAGTTCACGGAAATGCAGCTACCGTGAACCGTGAACCGCTAACCGTTAACCGCCGCCCATGGCGGCGCGGCTTTACGCTGATCGAATTGCTTGTCGTCATTACCATTATCGGAATCCTAGCCGCCATTGCCATTGTTTCCTATGGAGGTACCCAGGAAAGAGCTCGCGATTCACGAAGAAAATCCGATTTAGACGCTATTAAAAAAGCCCTCGAGCTTGCCAGAGGAGACTCTCCCGGAGCCTATTATTATCCGATGTGCAACGGCGGTGGTGGTTTCTGTCTCCCTTCAGGTCAACTAAAAGATACCAATACCACCCTTCCCCTTTCCCCTTCGCCTCCAGCTCAAGTTTATATCAAATCAGTTCCTAAGGATCCGAAAACTAACAAAGGTTATTATTATTACCCTTCTATCAACAACAACGGTGACCCTTGTGACAACCAAGCGACTGGGTTGGGATATTGCATTACTTACCAATTAGTAACCTGTCTTGAAAATAGTAAAGACCCGCAGAAGGATAGTCTTGTGATGACGCAATGTATGGTAGCATACGGAGGAACAGGCATGAGCTACACAATTACCCCGAACTAAAATTAGTCACTAGTAAATTAGTGCCTAGTAGCTTGTTTATTATTCGACTGATCTGTAAAGTACAATGGCAAGAGAAATCATGACATTTAAGCTTTTGTTGATTCCAAACATCGGTATTTCGACAATTTGATCCGCCAGTTTTAAGACTTCTTTGGAAACCCCCTCCGTTTCATGTCCAACAACGAAAACGACAGGTTGACTATAATCTGCCTTTCGAAAATCAATGCTTCCCTTCCCCTGCTCAATTGCGATTATCCTAAGTTCACCCCTGGGGTGAGCTTGGCTGTGTCGTTGCGCACCCCAGGGGTGTGCATAGGATTTACGTAAATTTTCAATCGCTTCTACCGCCGTCGAAGCGTATTGCCAAGGCACCCATTTATCTGTCCCTATCGATGCTTTGGCAATTCGGCTATTCGGCGGTGTTTCCGACTGCCCGCAAAGATAAATGCACTTAGCCGCTACTGCATCCGCCAGTCTAAAAATCGAGCCGATGTTATAAGTATCCAAAACGTTATCGCAGATAATGTAAATCTCCCGCCTTTTAATTTTGACGAGGTCGGACCTCGTAGGTTGACTCACCCGCAGTTCTTTCGCAGCCAGTTTCATAGTGGTTCACTGTTCATAATTGACGGTTCACAGAAAATAAAATTTTAATCCGTGAACCATGAACTGATAACTGTTAACTTCATTTTACTGTTACACTCTTTGCCAGATTTCTCGGCTTTAGGCCCGCAGTCCGAAGGACGAGGACCGCAAGCCTAGAAACTTACTTAACGGTCACACTTTTGGCTAAGTTTCTGGGCTTTAGGCGCACAGGCGAAGCCGAGCACCGCAAGACTCGCAATCTATTTGACTGTGACTGACTTGGCTAGATTGCGAGGCTTATCAGGATCCAGTCCTTTTCCGATCGCAATAAAGTAGGCTAAAAGCTGAGAAATGACAATTTGGGGTATCATTGTGGCTTCGGCAAGGTCATCTGTTTGAATCCAAAAATCAAAAACCTCATTGTTTTTTGGCCCTATCCCAATAATGTATCCTCCCCTCGCCTTAACCTCGGCTGCATTAGAAATAATCGCTTCATAGGTCTCATCATTCGGCGCAAATATTATGCAAGGGGTATTTTTGTCAACTAAAGCAATCGGTCCGTGTTTTAATTCTCCGCCGGCCAGGCCTTCGGCATGTATATAACAAGTTTCTTTAAGTTTTAATGTGGCCTCAAGCGCAGTCGGATAGGATAAACCTCGTCCAATAACATAAACATGTTCTTTCTCTTTTAAAAACCTTGCCAGTTTTTTAATTTTTGAAAGCTCCTTCCCATGTAAAATCTTTTGCACATTTTTTGCACAAGATAAAAGAATTTTCTTAGCTGTCAGCTCCTTGCCGACAAGTGCATAAGCAATCTGGATTAAAGTGGCAACCATCGCAGTCAGGCTTTTTGTAGCCACCACTGCTTTTTCCGGACCTGCCGGCAAAAGTAAGTTGAAATCCGCCTCCCGATATAAAGTCGATCCCAAAACATTAATAATTGCAGCAATTTTTGCGCCCTTTTTCTTTGCCCGGACAACCGGTTCAATTACGTCAATTGATTCACCGCTTTGCGAAATTGGAATTACCAAAGTATCTTTGTGGATATAATCCTCCAAATAATTAAATTCAGACCCTATTGAGCAGTTAACGTGTTTTTTAGCGATTTTTGAAAAGAGATAGGTACCGCAAAGTGCTGCATAGTAAGCTGATCCACATGCAACAAAAAAAGTTCCAAATGCCCTGTTAACTAATTTGGCAAACGTTTGAGTTTCGGTACTGTTTAGTGCAATTTTGGACAAGATTTCACTCTGTTCATAAATTTCTTTTTCTATGAAATGTTTATATTTACCAAGATCAACCTCGCTTATTTTCCAATTCAGTCTTTGGATTTTAATTGGCACTTTTTTACCTGAAAGTGTAAAAACTTCAATTGTTTTTTTGGTAACCTGGGCAATTTGGCCGTCTTCAAGAAAGTAGACATTGTGAGTATGAGGAAGTAGTGCAGCGGCATCTGAGGAAACGAAAAACTCATCTTTACCAAAACCCAAAACCAATGGTGAGCCTGTTTTAGCGGCTACTAGTTCACCATCAGTCATTACAACAATCGCATTTAAGCCTGCCAATTTCAAAAATGTCCTTCTTACCGCATTTTTTATGTACTTTGACTCTCTGACTCTTCCACTCTCTGACTCTTTATCTATCTTTGACTCTTCGACTCTTTGCCTGCCCGCCAAAGCTTTGGCGGCGGCGGGACTCTTAATCTCTTCTTCTACTAAATGCGCTATTACCTCTGTATCAGTTTCGGAAGCAAACTTGTGTCCTTTAGATATAAGTGCTTTCCTGAGTTCTTGAAAATTTTCAACAATACCATTGTGGACAACTGCAATGTGGCCGGTACAATCAAGATGTGGATGGGCATTGGCAACTGTCACTCCTCCATGTGTCGCCCAACGGGTATGACCCAAAGCTAGTGATGAGTGATAAGTGATAA
>Ga0208373_1000640_pt1 | contig 57052 bp, 56 predicted proteins | sample RifOxyC2_FD_184036 | JGI IMG/M metagenome (GOLD analysis project Ga0208373, IMG submission 184036) | Soil microbial communities from Rifle, Colorado - Rifle Oxygen_injection C2 (SPAdes) | ecosystem: Environmental > Terrestrial > Deep subsurface > Rock core/Sediment | place: Rifle, Colorado...
CTTTAGTCATAAAAATTTTACCAACAAAGCCCTCTTTCACTAGTTTGGGAATCCGGCCAATATGATCTAGGTGCGCATGTGTGACTAACAAAACTTGAATTTCTTTTGGATCAAAAGGAAATTGATCATGATTTTTACCTTCATTAAAATTTGAACCCTGAAACATACCGCAATCAACCAACAGTTTGCCAGCCTTTGTCTCCAACATAAAACAAGAACCTGTGACCTCACGCGTTGCACCAAAGAATGATAAATTCATATAATCATATTATACCACCAATCTCAATCTGTACAAATAGCTAATTATGTGATACAATTGTTCTATAACTATGCGTCGAAACATAGATAAAATTGAAATTCAGGAACCACCAATCGAAGAGCTCAAAAAACAACGCTCATGCTTAAAACGCACTTGCACCACTGGTTGTGGCTGTCTTTTATTATTCATAATTGCCGCTGTTTTAATTCTAAAATTTACAGCTGGGCCAAATACCAAAGAACTTAAAGAGGTGCCAGAGAACTGGCCATCCGAAATCCCGATCTATGACAAAGATAATATCTCAAAGATTATCTTCATCTCAGGCAAAGATCGCGGACGAGCCATGGAATACATGGCTCTTGGACCAAAACTAATATTATCGCCAGCGTTTTTAGTATTAGAAAAAAGATTCCCAGTGAAAGAGGAACTAACTGATGGACGCCTGCAAACAGATAAATCTATGTGGGAAAACTTTGTACGCATAATGAAAGAACCTGTAGCAGATCACCGCGATAAAATCCAAATAGAGTGGACTGAATTACCAGCTGAACCAAAATTTGTTGATGCTTTTTATCAAGATGCGTTGAAAAAATCCGGTTTTGACATAAATGTCTCTCAAAGCAGCGCCACTGTCCATCAGTTTGCTTTTGTTAAAGGACAAACCGAAGGTGTGCTATACGTAACTGACAATGCTGAAAAGTCTGGGACAGATTTTGTATCGCTAACTGTTAATATTGGACATGAAGATGAAAATTAAAAACCCTCTTTCCTCTACCACCACCTCAATCACCACCGCTGCCATAATTTTGGGCGGGGCATCTTTTGTTAGCCGGTTGATAGGTATTTTCCGTGACCGAATTTTTGCTCACATGTTTGGCGCCGGCGATGTTTTGGATGCGTATTACGCCGCTTTCCGCATCCCGGATTTTATATTCAATTTGCTTGCAGTTGGCGCGCTGTCCGCCGGTTTTATTCCGGTTTTTACAAAATTATTACAAAAAAACAAAGACGAAGCCTGGAAAATCGCCAATGGCGTGTTTAATTGCGTTTTAATTTTGCTCTCCGTCACTTGCGCCATACTTTTTATTTTTGCCCCGCAATTAACCAAATACCTAGTCCCGGGTTTCGCGCCAGATAAAATTAATTTTACCATCAATCTTACGCGTGTCATGCTGCTCTCCCCAATTTTATTGGGCTTAAGTAGCGTGTTTAATAGTGTTTTGCAATCATTTAAAAATTTCTTGGTCTTTGCCATCACGCCCATTATGTATAATTTGGGTATTATATTCGGCGCATTAGTTTTGGTGCCATATTTTGGTGAAATCGGCTTGGCCTATGGCGTGGTAATTGGCTCCCTGCTTCATCTAATTATCCAAGTCCCCTCTTTAAGATATTTGGGTTACAAATATCAAGGCACTCTGGCCTGGCGCGATCCGGCGCTAAAAGAAATCGGATTATTAATTATACCGCGGACGTTAGGATTGGCAGTTGGACAAATAAATTTGCTGGTCATCACCACGATTGCTTCAACGCTAGCCGTAGGCAGTGTGGCAATTTTTAATTTGGCAAATAATCTGCAATTTTTCGCCGTGGGTATTATCGGCGTGTCTTTTGCAGTCGCGGCATTCCCTACTTTGTCTGAACTGGCCGGGCAAGACAAAATTGAAGAATTGATAGATAATCTCTCACGCACTATTCGCCAAATTTTATTTTTCATTGTGCCTTTAACCATTATTTTCTTAATTTTGCGCGCGCAAATTGTGCGCGTGATTTTGGGCTCGGGCCGATTTGATTGGGCAGATACCATTGCCACGGCTGATGCTTTGGCGTTTTTCTCACTCTCACTTTTTGCCCAAGCTTTGGTGTATTTATTAGCACGTGCGTTTTACGCTTTGCGCAACACCTGGACCCCGCTTTGGATTGCGGCCATTAGCACGGCTTTAAGCGTGGTTTTGAGTCTTTATTTAAAAGATTCTCTTGGCGTACTGGGTTTGGCCTTGGCTTTTTCTTTGTCCGCGATTGTGCAAATGGCTTTGCTGTGGATTACGCTTCGCTTTCGTTTAAAATCTTTACGTGAGGCAAAAGTTTTGATTTCACTTTACAAAATTTCCGTGGCTGGCATATTTATGGCGATTATAATCCAAATAATAAAAACACCTTTGGCCAATTTGGTTGACATGACTAAGTTCTGGGGCATATTTACCCAAGGGCTAGTGGCGGGGTTGGTTGGTTTATTAGTTTATTCGTTGATTTGTTGGTTGTTGAGGTTGGAAGAAATGCAAGACTTTTTGGCCAGTTCCAAACGGCGTTTATTAAAACTGCAGAATGTGCCGAGAGAGGTGGAGGAGAATAAGTAAACCGAGTCCGTAAAGTCCGAAAGTCTTTAAAGTTCATAAAGTACAGACACTCTGCAAGGCGTCTTTTTTTGTGCCTTGTCAATATCCCAAAATAATGATAATATTATTGCATGTTTACTTCGGTCAAGCTGTCATTCCGACCGAAGGAAGGAATCTCTCAAACCATTGTGATGAGAAAGATTTCTCACTACGTTCGAAATGACAAACCCAAAAAACATGAACATCCGCAACTTCTGTATAATAGCCCACATAGACCACGGCAAGTCCACTCTCGCGGACCGATTTTTGGAATTGACCGGCACTGTGGAAAAACGCAATATGAAAGCGCAGATTTTGGATAGCATGGAACTGGAACAAGAACGCGGGATAACAATCAAACTTACGCCGGTAAGAATGGCTTACAAAGATTATGTGCTCAATCTTATTGACACTCCCGGCCATGTTGACTTTAACTACGAAGTGTCCCGTTCGTTAGCAGCCGTAGAAGGCGCGATTTTACTTGTGGACGCGACGCAAGGCGTGCAGGCGCAGACAATCGGCAATCTTTATCTCGCGCTTGAACAAAATCTTGCCATCATCCCGGTTCTGAACAAAATTGACATGGCAATCGCGGAAATTGAAAAAACCAAAGCAGAAATTATTCACTTGCTTGGCTGTAAAGAAGAAGAAATTTTAATGTGTTCAGCCAAGACGGGGCAAGGCGTGGCAGAGGTGCTAAAAGCGGTAATTGAGAAAGTACCCGCGCCAACCACACCACAAAACCAAGATTTACTATCCGCGCTTATTTTTGATTCTACTTACGATGACTATCGCGGAGTTGTCGCATCTGTGCGAGTGATGAGCGGCGAAATAAAAAAAGCGCAAAAAATAAAATTTATGCGCACTGGCGCGACAACCGAAGCGCTGGAAGTGGGCCATTACGCGCCGGCATTCAAGGCAGACCAAGTGCTTGAAAGCGGACAAATTGGTTATGTCGTTACCGGACTTAAAGAGCTGAAAGACGTGCGGGTCGGCGACACCATTACTTTGACTGACTCTCCCGCGAGTGAGCCACTGGCTGGCTACAAAGAAGTCAAACCAATGGTGTTTGCAGGTATTTTCCCGCAAGAAGGCGATGACTACAACGCGCTCCGTGAGGCAGTTGACCGACTTAAATTAAGCGACGCTTCCTTATTTTACGAACCGGAACATTCCCAAGCCATGGGCTTTGGTTTTCGCTGTGGTTTTCTCGGCATGTTGCATCTTGATATTTTTCAAGAGCGTTTGAAGCGCGAATTTGGCTTGCATGTTGTCGTAACAGTACCAAGCGTGGCTTACAAAGTTTTAAAAACCAATGGCGAGGAAATCATTGCCAAAAGTCCGCAAGACATGCCTGAACCGAACTTTATCACAAACATTGAAGAGCCGTGGATGGTGGTGGACGTGATTACTCCGCAGGATTATATCGGCAATGTGATGGGTCTAATCGCCGAACGGCAAGGCCGATATTTAAATACCGAGTATTTAAGCGCCGGTGCCGGACAGCGCGCCATGTTGCATTATGAACTACCTTTGGCCTCGCTTATCACTGATTTTTATGATAAACTAAAGACAGTCACCAGCGGTTACGCGTCTTTGAATTACGAATTCAAGAGATACGAAAAAACAGATGTGATTAAGCTGGATATTTTGGTCGCTGATGAAAAAGTGGAGTCCTTGGCAACTTTGGTCTGGCGCGATTCAGCTTTTAAAGTCGGCAAGCAGATCGTCAATTCACTCAAAGATACTTTGCCAAAACAACAATTTGTGGTCAAAATCCAAGCCGCGATTGGCGGAAAAATTGTCGCCGCCGAACGCTTATCCGCGCTCCGTAAAGATGTCACGGCCAAACTTTATGGCGGCGATGTCACGCGCAAAAATAAATTATTGGAAAAACAAAAAAAGGGCAAGAAAAAAATGTTAGCCATGGGGAAAGGGAAAGTGGATATTCCAACCGAAGCTTATTTAGCAGTCTTAAAAAGATAATTTATATGTACGGATCAAAAAAATTCAAAGTTCTGTGGACAATCATCACCATCGTTGGTGTTTTGGCTATGATTTTCTTTACCATGATGCCAATGTTTCAATAAAAAGCCCAAAAGGCTTAAAAAGCTTGAAAAGCTAAAAAGGCCTTTCCGGCATTTCCAGCATTTTAGGCCTTTCAAGCATTTTTTTATGAATTGGAAACGCTTTCTCTCTTACAAACATCACAACTTATCCGCGCATCATCACTATCAAATCGGCGCGATATTTTTGTTTTTCTTTGGCTTTTTTTTGTTTTTTCCATTTTACATGCTTGTCCAAGAACTTAATTTGGATATTTTGGACTGGCAATGGTACTTTTTCTGGCCTTGGCTGATATTCTATGTTGTCTATTGTCTGCAAATGCGATCAAAGATCCCGCCAAACGAACTGCGCAGTCCGCTTTTGCGTCCAATTGGGCATTGGGTCTTGCTCGGGATTACAACTCTGATGCTTTATCTCCAACCTGCGCCTCTTCATAGCTTGCGGACGATTGACATAGCATTTCTGGTGCTATCGGTGTTTGTGGCTGATGGGTATTGGGATTTCGGAAAAATAATAAAGGCCTAAAAAGCTAGAAAGGCTAAAAAGGCTCAAAAAGCTTTTCAGGCATTTCCAGCATTTTCGGCATTTCAAGCCTCTGAGTATGCAAAAATCTTGGCACCTCCTTTCCCCCGCTCCAACCGACTTTCTTTCTACACACCCCGAACTTCCTCCGCTGGTCGCCAATTTGTTGTACCACCGCAATTTGAGGACGCAAGAACAAATTGACGAATTCCTAAACCCCGACTATTTGCAGGATATCCATGATCCTTTTTTATTTAAACAAATGGAAAAGGCGTGCAAGCGTATTTTGAAAGCAATTGATAAACAAGAAAAAATTGTGGTGCATGGCGATTATGACGCTGACGGCGTGTCGTCTTCCATAATTTTAGTTTCTGTTTTAAAAAAACTTGGCGCCGAACACGTGGACGTATTTTTGCCCCATCGTGAAATTGATGGTTATGGCTTAAACAAATTTACTGTTCAAATGCTTGCCGAGCAAAAAACTGACTTGATTATCACCTGCGATTGCGGCATCTCAAATGGCCCGGAAGTCAAACTGGCAAAAGACGAAGGCATTGACGTGATTATTACTGACCATCACACTGTACCAGCCAAACTCCCGCCTGCCTACGCGATTATTCATCCTTTGGTGCCAAATGAGACATATCCTGACAAGGGCTTGGCCGGCGGCGGCGTGGCGTTTAAGCTGATGCAGGGACTTTTGAAAAAGCATCATGAATCAAACGAAGCGTTGCCAGATGGCGAAACGCACGAGGCCTACGAAAAATGGTTTTTGGATATGGTGGCCATTGCCAGCGTGGCTGATATGGTTCCCCTGCTTGGTGAATCCCGCACGCTAACAAAGTACGGCCTGATTGTTTTAAATAAAACCAAACGCATTGGCTTGCAAAAACTATTGCTGGAAGCGCGGCTTTTGACCGAAGACGGCATAAAAAAACGCGAGTTTGATTCTTTTACCATTGGTTTTCAAATCGCGCCGCGCATTAACGCCGCCGGACGCATGAACCACGCCAATGCCGCGTATAACTTGCTGATGACTGAGGATCCAGAAGAGGCCGCGCAACTCGCGCATGAACTTGACATAAATAATCAAGAGAGACAAAAAATGACCGAAGAGTTAGTCAAACGCGCAATTGAGCAAATTGAACCCGCGCAAATTAATGACCCGGTTTTGATTATTTACGGCGACAACTGGCCCCCAGGAATCATTGGCTTGATTTCCGGAAAAATCAAAGACAAATATAACAAACCAACTTTGGCGCTGACAAAAAACGAAGGCGAGATGGTTGGCTCTGGCCGAAGCATTGAAGGATTTAGTTTGATCGGCTTTTTACAATCAGTGCCGGAATTTTTTACAAAATTCGGCGGTCATCCAATGGCTTGCGGGTTTAGTTTAAAGGACGCGGAGACACTGCCGGATTTGAAGAAAAAAATGATTGAGAAATTCTTAATTGACACTGCTGACATGGACGTGAGTCCGAAGTTGGATATTGACGCCGAGATAGAGTTAGACAAAATTGATTGGGATTTATATGACCTGCTTTCCAAATTTGAACCATTTGGTCAAAACAACGAAAAACCAAAATATCTCACGCGTAATTTAATTGTGCAAACAGTGGAGCCGGTTGGCAAAGAAGGCAAACATATTCGCATCATGGCTGGCAATGGCGCCAAATGCGTAAAAAAGTTTGTGGGTTGGAATCTGTGCAATGGCAATAACGGATCTAACTGGTGCAAAAATCTCGCCAAAGGCGATAAAATTGATGTGGTGTTTGAGATAAGTGTGAATGAGTGGAATGGAAATAGGGAGCTACAGTTGACAATAGCTGACCTTAAAAAGTGTTAAACTGTTAAATTGTTAAACTGTTATTTATGAAATTAACTATATATACCGACGGTGGAGCCAGGGGAAACCCAGGTCCGGCCGCAACTGGCGTGGTAATAAAAGACGCCAAAGGCAAAACTGTCGCGCATTATGGCGAATATCTGGGCGAGCAAACCAATAACTATGCCGAATACATGGCCCTGATTTCCGGCCTCAAAAAAGCCCAAGCTCTGGGCGCTGATGAAGTGGGCTGTTTGTTGGACAGTGAGTTAGTGGTAAAACAATTGCAGAGAAAATACAAAGTCAAAGAGCCAACCTTGCAAAAGTTATTTATCTTGGCTTACAACGCTTCGGCTGTATTTAAACACGTAACCTACAAACACATCCCGCGTGAAAGAAACAAAGAAGCCGACACGGAGGTTAACTTGGTTTTAGACAAACGCATGTAAAACAAATTCCGCCTTATCGGCGGAATTATTTTTAGGGAATGCACTGTAAGGCGCGTGCGCTCCCCCTCCAAAAAGATATCCCCTACCTCGTGTCACGGAAGTACCCGTTCCTCTGTGAGAACTCTCGGGACATCTCCACCTCAATATCCGGAGACGCCAACGCCGACTTCCAGAGGGCTTCCTTTTCTTTCTCTATCTTTTTTTTCTCCTCATCGGTTAAACTGGAACAACTCTCCAGGATACTATTGAGATCATGTATTGCATCAATGAAATATTCACTGAGCATCACTTTGCACCTCCTATTGATACATTAATCTTATCACAAAAAAACATTTTGTCAATACCAAAACCCCGGGTTTATCCCGGGGCTATCTTGTCAATTTCTTTATTACTCAATTACTGTATGGTCGTCGCAGTTGACGTCGCAGTCACCACAGGCGCAACAACGCGTGGCGCAGAAACTCTAATCAAACTCGCGGTAATCACCTTTGTCTTATTATTGATAATTCCACGAACATGAGCAATTTGCCCATTTTGTAAACCATCAAATGTTGAAGTTGCTGAAGCATTTGGAATAAAAATCTTTGTTTTGGCATCTACTTTCACAGTCACTGACTTTCCATTTTTTTGTTTCAAAGTAAACGTCTTCGCGGTTAAATCCAAGCCATCAATCGCGCCATTATGCACTTTCCAAGTCCAATGAAGTGTGTCGTCTTTTACCAAAGTAGCGGTGACTGAACCATCTTCGTTGGTTTTAACACGCACATCAAGCTTGTCGCCGACTGTTAATTCCTCCAACGAACTCTTACCCCAATACTTGCGCACGAATTTTGTATTAGCGTCAACTTTCACTGTTATTTCTTTTTTTACTTCTGGATAAGCGCCAATCCACTTTTTATTTTTCTTTGGCGCGACTTTGCTTACATTCACTACAATTGTCGCTGGCAAAGTCGTGCCGGACATAGACACCAACTCGCCTTGAATTGACGCCTGCCGACGGACGAACTTACTCTGTATCTGCGTCTGTGTCAGAGGCGCGACGTTCTTTTGTTTCTCCTTGTCTTCGGGTTTCTCTGCCAGCGCCGGCGTCATTGTCCCCAACAACATCGCCAGTACCAGTAGAAGTGTTGCTTTCTTCATATGGTTCTTGGTTAAGATTTAAATTGCTTGCCGCGTGATCCGCCGGTGAGGCGGATTTTACGCGGTTAATTTCTTTATTTTTCAACTTCTCTCTCTTTATCTCCATTATCTCCAACCTCTTATCAATCCGTTCTTTTAACACATCATCTTTTATTTTTTCTGAGGTTTCATCTAATTTAACATTGATCATCTCCAGTCGCTTTTCTGTCCTCTCAATTTTCTCCTCTACTTTCTGTATCTGCTCTGCCACGCGCCCGCGTTTAACCATCACTTTTTCCTCTGCCTCGCGGCGCTCAATTTGTTTTAGATAAAATCTGGCTTGAACTTCCGGTTTGCGGCGTTCAACAACTTTTTCTTCCACCCTCTCAATCGCCCTTTTAATACCATACAAACGAGTACCTTCTGTGACTTCCAAACTATTATATGCGTAAGCGCCCACACCGCTTGAACCCACCACTATCAAAACCGCTAAAGCTACCATGCTATAACGCAAAACCGGCATCTGGTACCAAAACACTCTTGGCTGATAAGCGTCTTGCCAAGCGCTATCCAATTTTTTCCACAGAGCAGACCTAAACGCGCGGCTTGGTTCTATCGCTTTCTTTTCTTTCCATAGTTTGTAGTTGACGAGTTTCATAAGAGTTTTTTGAGTTTCTTGATAGCGCGATGAGCCGCCACTTTTATTGCTGACTCACCCTTGCCAATCATCTGCCCAATCTCACTATAATTATACCCGAAAAGGTAGTGAAAAGTTACAATTTGCCTGTCCTCAAAATCAAGCTTGGACAAAACATCATAAAGCATGCTTTTATCACTGGCTTGCTTAAATTTCGCCATTGCCGTATTAAACCATCTGTCTTCCAAACCAACCCCATCTTCGTCATCACTCACGTCTAATTCCGGCAATGATTCCACGTCTTTTTTATCACGCCAATGATTGGCAATGTGATTTTTGGCAATAGTATAAAGCCACGCGCTGGCGCTGATTTTTTTGTCATAACTCTCAAAATGCTCCAAGGCCTTCATAAAGATCTCGGACACCAAATCCTCGGCCAATTCTTTGTCTTTGTTAACGCGAAAAAAGACAAAACGGTAGATTTTGTCTATATTGTCTTGGTAAAATTTTTCAAATTCCTTTTTTCGTACCATGAGGAAAGTATATCAAATTTCCCTCCCCTTCGCAAAGGGGAGGGCGGGGGGTGAGGTCTTAACGGTAAAATGATTTATTATTGTGCTTTTATAACACGTGGTAATCTGCCAGTCCCGATAAGACCTCATCCTCTCTCCTTCTCCTACGAGGAGAAGGATGAATAAAAAAAACAGCCCACATTTCTGTGAGTTGTTTTAAATAGATTCTTCCCAGCTCCGCGCAAAAGTAAAACTATTTTACTACTACGCGGATTGTGAGCTGGGAAGGTACTGCGAATGAACTACTCCCAATCCGCAAAACCTGTCATCAGTGGATTGGGTGGGGCGGATTTGCCCCGAGGTGGGAGAAAAACCAGGAGAACTACTTACTGCTTCGGCTCGGTTGCACGCTTCTTGGCGACCTGGTCGAGCACCTTGCGCCATGTGCTCGTGAAAGGGGCATCCCAGCCCTCGTCCCACACCAGGGCGTGTGTGCACCAGAACACCAGCTCCTTCTCGTTGCCTCCCGCGAGGGTGTCGTCGTGCGGTTCCTTGGCCGCGGACGGGCCGTTGAAGCCGGTGAACAGCGTCCACGCGCCCTCGTGGACACCGGCGATGACCGTGAAGAGGTTCGTGTCGGGCCGCTCGATGTCGTTGCGGATGCGGGACGGCACGTCGCGCCCCTTGCGGCACGCGAACAGCGTCTCCTCGTCCGGCCCGATCATCGTGGCCACCACGAGCGCGCTCTTGCCGATCACCCGACCCATGTCCACCTCCACGAGGAGAAAACCGCCATCCGTGGGGATGGTGATCTTGGACACGGCCTCGGCCAGCAACGTGCCAGCCTCCGGATGGGTCTCCAGATGCTTCTGCGTCCGCTCGGTCACAACCAATTCCTTTCCACATCCAGTCTTCAATGTCGCCATGGCAGACCTCCCTATCTCTTTCGAGATCGTTGAGTCCTTTGGGTTGCCAAACCCCCAGGACGTGAATCATACTTGCCCAGAGAAACTCCGGACACGATCTGACTCACGTCTATTTTGAGAACCATATCAATTATATAAAGAGCAATATATTATTATACCACAAAAAAGAGGTCTTGTCAATACCCTCACCACCAAATTTTGCTAAGATATGCCACTTTTATCAAAATTTATACCCTAAACCGACTTCTTTTTGGCTATTATAACATTCCCCTTAATCGTACCCGGTACCACTTTTAAATTAGCATCAAAACCAAGTTGCTTTAAATACTCTACCCTTGCTTTATCTAATTTTTCCATTGCTTCTTGCCCGCGCTTTCTTTTCTCCTCATCTTCATTATTTGTCAAATCTGATTCTTTACACAAAGCCATCCATTCTTCTCTTGAAAAACCATATGGGTTATCAAAATTGCGAGCCATACCTTGGCAACATGTCATCAAATATAACTCCGGACTATTTTCAGACCGCGCCCATTGTTTTATAATTTGATCTGCTAAATCGCCACAAGGATGTTTGGCCACCCAAGTGCCTGCCGGAATTTCTTCCTTGCGAACATCAAACTGCCTCGCCTCCACATTATGATGACCCAAAATCCTATTTAACTCTCTGGCATAATCAACTTGGTGTGGATTGTTATCCAATATCAAAGCATTTTTGCCTGTTAACACAGAAAGCGCCCTGCCAACATCACCCGCTCCGCCAGCAATGTCCACTATCTGCCCCCCCAATTGCGGTTTATTCACTATATCCATAAACGCTTTTGTCTCAGTGCGTTTACGCTTAAAAAATTCCTGTTGTCGTGGATCTGAAGACATTTCACTAAAAATTTCCTTCTTCATCTCAGGAGCAAACGAATCCAATAAAGCCAAACTCTCTTCTCTTTTGGCAACTTCTGCCGGATTTTTGTCTTGTCGCAACAAAGACATTCTTTCTTTACCAATTTGTAATTCAAGCTTGGCAATCTGTTCCGCAGACAATTCATTTATACGCTTCCACAAATCAGTCAAAAAACGGCTAAAAATTCTCGCCCTCTCTTTTTGTGAATACAGCGTTTCCAAAATGTGTTCTTTTAGTGCGACTGGGTGAGTCGGCAATCTTTCTCCCATATAATTTATTATAATATGAATCTCATCTTATGCATGCCTGTGGGTTAATTTTGACTTTGTTGAGCCAACACCCCCTCTGACTCCCCATGATGGGGGGAGAAAATTTCTTTTTTAAATTTCTTCTTTAATTTCTTCCAATTTCTTTCTAACATCTCTGTTTACCCTCCTCGGCACCCTGATTTTAACACGGACATAATGATCGCCCCTTCCAGAATGTTCCAAATGCTGGATACCATGCCCGCGCAGACGAATAAGTTGCCCCGACTCTGTGCCTTCGGGTACAACCACTTTAATCACACCATCAATTGTTTCCACTTCAATTTTATCGCCAAGCACGGCTTGCGAAAAATTGATTTCATTATCTGTATAAACATCAAAACCCTCGCGATGCCAAAGTTTTTGCGGTCTGATGTGGACTTGCACGTACAAATCACCCGCTCCACCACCGTGTGGAACTGCTTCGCCATGGCCCGACAAACGAATTGACTGTCCATTATCAATGCCTGCTGGAATTTTTACTTTCATGTCAGAATTTTTTGCCATCACACCATCACCACCACAATGTTTGCATTTTTTGCTTGAGTGTTGTCCCCTGCCTTGACAGTTTGGACATGTCGCTACCGTCTGCATTGCGCCGAGAAATGTTCGTTGCACTTGCACCACTTGCCCACGTCCGTGACATGTTCCGCAGGTCTCTAATTTACTGCCCGGCTCATTGCCAGAGCCCCCGCACACATCACACGCACTTTGCTTGCGCAATGATATCTCTCTCTCAACACCAAACGCCGCTTCCTTAAAATCAATTTCCACATCAACTTGAATGTCTCTACCTTGACTTCCTCTGCCTCTACGTCCACCCGCGCCCGAGGCGCGTCCGCCTTGGGCGGAAAAAAAGTCGCCAAAAATATCACCAAGTCCACCTCCGCCGAAATCAAAATTAAACCCTTGTCCACCACCTCCACCCTGTTGTCTAAACGCGTTCATTATATCTTCCCAACTTCCGCCAGCCGAACCCCAACCGCCCTGTTGCTCAAAATCAGAACCAAATTGATCAAATTTCGCGCGCTTGTCATTGTCTCCGAGCACCTGAAAGGCCTCGTTTATTTCTTTAAACTTTTTTTCGTCTCCTCCCGGCCGATCCGGGTGATGTTGCATGGCGAGCTTCTTGAATGCCTTTTTTATTTCATCAGTTGTGGCATTCTTCTCCACGCCGAGGATTTTGTAATAATCTTTTGACATAGGACACACTCCCCTCTACTTTATAAGGAGAGGGGCGCAGGGGTGAGGTAAAAAACCACGCGGCCACTACCTCACCCTTAATCCCTCTCCTTATAAAGGAGAGGGGAAATAAGATTTATTATTTAACCACTTCGCCTTCTATAGGCCCGTCTTCCTTTTTCTCTGTATTAGTGTCATTCGCGGGGCCGGGCCCATTCGTGCTATCCTTGTTCACAGAATACATCTTTTGTCCCACCACCTGCGCCGCTTTTGACAACGCCTCTGACGCTGTCTTAATCGCCTCCACATCATCTTTATCTTTCACATCTTTTACATACTTAATCCCCTCTTCAACATTTTTCTTTTCATCATCCGTGATAGCAATTTTCTTTTCTTCAACTTCCTTCATCATTTTTTCAGATGTATATACCATTGTGTCTGCTAAATTGCGCACCTCAATCAATTCTTGCTTTTTCTTGTCTTCATCAGCGTGTGTCTCGGCCTCTTTTTTCATTTTCTCAATCTCATCTTTGGATAAACCGGAAGACGCGGTGATAGTAATTTTTTGCTCTTTGCTTGTTGCTTTATCTTTGGCTTTGACATTTAAGATGCCATTCGCGTCAATATCAAACGTAACTTCCACCTGTGGCACGCCTCTGGGAGCTGGCGGGATTCCGTCTAACATAAAGCGGCCGAGTGTTTTGTTATCAGTCGCCATTGGACGCTCGCCTTGCAAAACATGAATTTCCACGCCCGGTTGATTGTCGGCCGCGGTGGAGAAGACCTGTGTTTTGGAAGTTGGAATGGTGGTATTGCGTTCAATTAATTTTGTCATCACACCGCCGAGTGTTTCCAGACCGAGTGATAATGGTGTGACATCAAGAAGCAAAATATCTTTGACTTCGCCTTTGAGTACACCGCCTTGCACGCCAGCGCCAACCGCGACCACTTCGTCAGGATTCACGCTAATGTTTGGCTTTTTATTGAAAAACTTTTCCACTGTCTGCAAAACGAGTGGCATGCGGGTCATACCACCGACCATCACCACTTCGTGCAAATCACCAACTTTTAATTTCGCGTCATCCAACGCGCGTTGCACTGGGCCCAAAGTTTTCTTTACTAAATCCCCAATCAAATCCTCTAATTTGGCGCGAGACAATTTTACCACCAAATGTTTTGGACCGGTCGCGTCAGAAGTAATAAACGGCTGGTTAATCTCTGTTTCTTGGGCTGTGGATAACTCAATTTTGGCCTTTTCCGCGGCTTCTTTTATGCGTTGCAATGCCAATGGATCTTTGCCCAAATCAACGCCATTTTCCTTTTTAAACTCATCCAAAATCCACTGAATTATCACTTGATCAAAATCATCACCGCCAAGATGCGTGTCGCCGTTTGTGGAAAGCACCTGCACATTGTCTGGCGCGACTTCTAGAATGGAAATATCAAATGTACCGCCACCTAAGTCATAAACAGCAATTTTCTGCTCTGTTTTCTTATCAAAACCATAAGCCAGCGCGGCCGCGGTTGGTTCATTGATAATACGAAGGACATTAAGACCTGCAATCACGCCCGCGTCTTTTGTTGCTTGGCGTTGTGAGTCGTCAAAATATGCCGGCACAGTAATTACAGCATCTGTAATTTTTTCGCCCAAACGTTCTTCCGCGTCTGTTTTCATTTTTTGTAAAATCAAAGCCGAAATTTCCTGCGGGCTAAATTCCTTACCCTGCATCAAAATTTTAACACCTTCACCTGATTTTACCATTTTATATGGCATGAGTTTAAGGTCGCGCTGTACTTCCGCGTCGCCCCATCTGCGTCCAATCAAACGTTTGATGGAATACAAAGTGTTTTCCGGATTGGTGACTGACTGGCGCTTGGCCAATTGCCCCACCAATCGCTCGCCTGATTTCGCAATCGCCACCACAGATGGCGTTGTCCGCATCCCCTCTTTATTTTCCAACACCTTTGGCTCTCCGCCCTCAATTATGGCCATGCAGGAGTTGGTCGTGCCGAGGTCTATTCCGAGTACTTTACTCATATTTTTTTAATGTCATCCCGACTCCGATGTGACATCGGAGGAGGGATCTTTCTTAAGAATAATTTTGTTAGTTAATTACAGATTCTCACTTTCTCTCTCATACTTTGCCCACAAAATTCGTATCTGTTCGTTTGTCAACTGATTTTTACTATAAAGATTATACATATCCCAATCAATTCCTGCTACGAAATGTAAAAACTCACCTTTTGTCTCCATTTCAACAGCTCCCCACTCCCCATGCTTACTAAACTCTTTTAACTTACGATTGAATATCTCTCTCAAATGCGCGGCCTCACTTGGATTCAACGCCCCCCCCTTTAAACGCTCCATATTTTCTTGAATAGAATTAATAGTTTCTTTTTTATATTCTTTTGTGCCTTTGGCTGGGTCTTGGGTTTCTGTTTCTGACATATTTGAATAGTTAATTTTCTAAAAAATTTTCATCCGTCCCTACGGGACTTTTTTATTAAACACTTCTCTCCCAGGGCATAAATGCCATGGCTACTATCTGTCGCCCCTACGGGGCTATTAATCCAACACCTTTTTCTTCAATTTCTCCACTTCCTCTTTATCCTCCACTACCTCACCAGTACTCAATTTATGCAACAGTGGCACAACTCCACACTCATCACATTTGCCCCAATTACAACCACCCTTTTCTTTATACATCTTTTGACAGATTTTTATTTCTTTTTCAAAAGTTTCTTGATCAATTTTATTCATACACTTCTTTTAATAATCCGCCCAAAAACTCCAACTCCTCATCATGATACCATTCCTCTAACATTTGTAATATCTGCTCTTTTGTAACTCCATTGCTTTTCAAAAACTCAAACTGCTTTGTAAACGCGTGTCTCTCCACCTCGTTGTCAGGATAACCCGCTTCTGAATCTGTTTTATATCGTTCTAAGTCAGTATCTTTGAGACGCTGGCAATGGCCGAGTTCGTGCGTCATCCAAGCAACAGTATCTTCACCCTTAAAAGCGCTCGCCTTAAATAAAACTAGATTATTTCCCGCGTCTGATTCAGATGGCTGACCGCCTTTGACCCACAGTTCATCCGGTACAATGGCAATCTGCACATCCGCGAGCCGTTTATCTGCCAAAAAATCATATTGTTCTTTATGGTGTCCGGATAACTTCTTCGCGCTAACAAACTCTATCGTTTCTCGCTGTTCCTCTGTCTCTGTACCAAGATATTCAGCCAGATGATCACGAAGACGCTCACGTTCCAAACATTCTTGTAAAATATCTCCGTAAATATTCTCCTTATCTTCCTGCGTCAATTCCAACACATTTTTCCCTGTCTCTTCCAAATACGTCCGCAAACCTTCTTCCAGTTCTTCATCTGTAAAATCCAAACCTGCCAATTCTTCCAATTGCGCATGAAGCCAATCCTTACATCCTTTTTTGGCTTCCATTTCCGCCGCCATTTGTCTTTCATCTCGCATATAATTAATTCAATTCCCCACAATCCTCCCCTACGAGGGGAGGTGCCCGGAGGGCGAAGGGGTCTGTTTGCAATACAAGCGTTAGATTTACTAAAGACCCCCTCTCGCTCCCCCTGATAGGGGGAGAAATTTTTGGTTTACTTCTTATTCTTTTTCACTATCTTAACATTAACTTTTTTCGTTGCAGTTGATTCAGCTTTTGGACACGTAACCTTCAACATTCCATCTTCAAACACCGCATCCACTTTGTCTTCCAACACTGCCGCAGGCAAAGCGACCTGGCGGAAAAAAGAACCGGAACGCATTTCCTTGCGGTAATAATTTTTTTCATCCACTTCATGCTCTTTTTTGCTCTCGCCAGTGACAGTCAAAACGCCTTTTTCCACGCTGACTTTTACGCCATCGGGATTAATGCCGGGCAAGGCGGTTTCTACGACTACTGCTTTTTCAGTTTCATAAACATCCATGGCGGGAAAAAAATCCTCAAACGGCTCCATCATTGGGGCCCAACGAATTATGGACATATGATTGAATAATTAACCTAATTTACCTAATTGTTCTAATTGATTTAAAAAATGTCTAATTCCAAAATTCCGTCATTGGGAATTTTTTAGAATAATTAGGTTAAATTAGAATAATTAGAATAATTTTTATTTAGCAATTATTACTCTGGCAGCGCGGATAGTTTTCCCTCCCATCTTATACCCCCCACTCACCTCTCTCACAATCTCTCCAACTTCTTTATCATCAGCCACCTCTTCTCCGGAGGCTTCATGCAACGCTGGATCAAACTTTTCTCCCACTGTCTTTATTTCCTCTATTCCATGTTGTTTTAATACTTCGGCAAACTGTTTCTTGATATGCTCCACTCCAATCTTCCAATTCTCAAATCGTTTATCCGCGTTATCCGCGACATCAGCGTTAATCAGCGTATCCGTGTCACAAGTCATTGCCTTCTTCATGTTTTCAAAGACCGGCAAAAACTCTTCCAATATCTGGGCCTCGCTCATCTGCGCCCATTCACCACGTCTTTGCTCCACTTCTCTTTGTAAATTCTTATAATCAGCCAGCGCCCTTTGCCAGCCGGATTTGTATTCGTCGCGTTGTTTTTCCAACTCCTCGCATTTTTTACATGCATGGTGAAATAGACCGTGTTTATTTTTTTTAATAAAAAATTTTTCTATCATGCCTCTGGTGCTTTTCTCTATATCGTCTCGTTTTATAATATCTTCTGGCATCAACCATAAATACTCCAAACCTTCGCGTGCGTCTAAATTTATCACTTGATTTTCGTCAGTCAACCGCGCCTTGTGATCCAAACAGACAAAGTGATCTTTTCTAATCGTGTACTCATCAGAATTTATAACCTCAACCGGGGTCAACAATTCAATATCTGTAATGTCCAGACCGGTCTCTTCTTTTACTTCCCTTTTCACTGCTTCAACAGCTGTTTCACCATATTCAATATGACCACCCGGACCTAATAATCGATCGCCCCACTTTGGTGAACGCATCATCAAAATCTCGCCATTTTTATTAACTATATATGCGCCAACAGTTACTTTTGGCATTTTTTTAATTTCATCTATCATAATATTTGATAATATTCGTCAATATTTGTTAATATCCAATATCTAGATTGCTTCGTCGTCGCCTCCGCTTCTCCTCGCAATGACGGTTATAACAACTCCTTCGCCCTCGCCATCAACGCATGATTCCGTCTATAATTCATTCTCATCGGTCCAAGTAAAGCGAGCAAGCTTTCGTCGCCAAAACGAAAAGCCAAGACCGACAACGCATTGCCGAAAGAATGCTCGTGGCCAATAAAATATTTTGGCTCGTTTTGCACTTCATCAAAAAATGTTTTTAAGCACTCTTCGCAATGATCAAAAATCTGCGAAATATCAGCCACCAACTGCAATTCTGTAAATTCTGGTTTGGAAAATAAATTTGACAAGCCTGTGTAATATACTCTGTCCGGCGAAAACGCCAACAACATCGTTTCTCCGGATAATTCACTCAAATCTTTCGTCAATCGTTTCTGTGTAATCTCTTTTTCCTCAACCAACCCACCATCTTGCACCAAACTCATTCCTAAAACATTATTCTCTTTTTTATTTAATTTATAATCAGTGTAATCAATGCCTCCTAAATAAAACTTATACCCCTTTTCCGTCGGTACTCGGCCAGCTGAAGTGTGCGGGTGGCTTAAATAACCCTCGTCTTCCAACGCGCGCATTTCATTCCTAAGCGTGGCGCCACTGACTCCCAAAACGCCTTTTTCCGCCAACAAATTAGACCCCACAGGTTCAGCGGTCTTGATATAGCTTTCAATGACTAGATTAAGTAGCTCTTTTTGCCTGTCATTCATATTAGCACTCTTGCACTATGAGTGATAATATACCACCCCTAATAAACTATGTCAATCTTAGGTTATCCACACCCAATTTCGCTAAAATACAGCTTATTTTAATCAAACACATCCACGACCCAAATAGCTTATATCATGTTATCTGCATCTAGCATCATGAAAACAAAGAACCCCGCTTTTGGGCAGGATTCTTATATTCTAATTAATTTATTACTTCTCTGCGATGCGGGTAAAATCATGCACATCCGCAATCTCGCTCAACAAAACATTTTCCACATAAATACCGCGGGAAAAAAAGATGCGCTCTAACTCGTTTTTGAGCTCACCCTCAACCGCGTCGCGTTTGGCGCCGATTATCTCTTGCTTATCAAAACGACTCATTACCATGCGGATGCGAGAGCGGACAGTGGGACGAATAATCTTTTCCACAAAATCCTCACCAATGGTCTGCCAAATAGCCGGAATCTGATGAATATCCAAACGGAGCAAAAGCGTGCCTTCCACGCCAATGCGCTGTCCGTCTTGAGTTACGGCCGCAGTTGGAATGTCACCCATGGCTTTTTCATTAGCCGGATTAAATTCGCGGGAGATGCTGTATTCCAAAGTTTGGGTGTTGAACAGCTTGGCTTTCTGCCAAAACGGAATTTTCAAGTGCAAGCCCGGGGTCAAGACCTTTTTTAATACTCCCCTGCCCAAGTCATACACGCACGCCACATATCCCGGCGGAACATAAATAAACACGCCCTTAAGCACATCCTCCATGACAAATGAATACATTAGTTTATCAAGTGAATCGGCCATATATTTTATTTAGTTTTAACTACTTTTGGTTTAAAGATTAGTTTACTAAACTGGTGAATTATAACAGAAAATGCCATGGTTGTCAAGATGAACAAGGATTTAACCATTGGCAAGAGCCATAATGCAAAAAATGAAAACGCCGGAAAAAGTAAAAAATAGGCTAAATCTGCCTTTTTTAAGCCATCTTTTTTGTTTCTAAAATCCCAATATATTTCCACCAAAAGCCAAATAGCTACTATACCCGGCCAAATAATGGTATGAAACTGGCCCAGCTCAAAACCATAAAACATGGTATTGATTTTGCCTGGAAAATCTATCCAAAAATAAAGAATTTTGGCCATTTTCTCGCCAGTAATCCCGCGCAAAAACACTTGATAAAGCAAAATCAAGACCAAAACTTGCACTCCTAGCACTATAAACTTGCTCCAGGGGCTAACTCGACGTTTTTTTAATATTTTACGAACTTCTTCTTTTCTAGTAACAGGATCCATGTGCGTATCCTTCCTAACCCCATCCACTTCTGCCGACAGCTCCTCATTGGCAATCTTATTTTTTTCTGTAAACAACGTAAATGGCAAAAGCACTATACGGAGCAAGACGGTAAGCCAAATCACAGCCCAACCAAGATTTTGCCCAGCCACATTCGCATACAGCCAAATCAGCGCATTAAATAGCGGCTGATAAAGAAAATCGTGCCAAATCACTGCAAACATAGAATATCAGTATTATAGCAGAAAAGTAGTCCGCGCGCAACACCCTACTTAATCGCCGCCTTGATAAACTCCCTAAACAGCGGGTGAGGCCGCATTGGGCGGGATTTGAATTCGGGATGAAACTGCACGCCAACGAAGAATGGATGATTCTCCAATTCAACTATTTCTACTAAATTTGATTCCGGATTAACACCGGCAACTTTCAAGCCGGCTTTCTCCAATGCCTCACGGTATTGATTATTAAACTCATAGCGGTGGCGATGACGCTCGCTGATTTTTTCTACTCCGTATGCTTTCGCAGACTTGGTGCCCCTAATTAAAACACAATCATACGCTCCGAGACGCATTGTCCCGCCATAACGATTCTCACGCACATTTTTAGCTTGATGCGGGCTAATGTGAATAATCGGATCAGGTGTTTCAGGATTAACTTCTACTGTGTTCGCGCTAGTTTTACCTAACACATTTCGCGCAAATTCAATACAAGCCAGTTGCATACCATAACACAAACCCAAATATGGCATTTTATTTTCCCGCGCGTATTTTATAGCGCTGATAATGCCCTCAATACCACGCGTCCCAAATCCTCCCGGCACAATCAGTCCGTCATAATTACTTAATTTCTTAATTTCTATATTATTTCCCTCAAAATCCTCTGAATCAATCCATTCCAACTTTGGTGTAACATTATTAAACCAAGAAGCATGTTTGATTGCCTCTATAACAGAAATATATGAGTCGGCAAGAGTATAATTGCCCGTGCCAAAATACTTGCCAACAACTGCGATTTTTACTTCTTTCTTCTCACTGGCAATTTTTTTATTCAAATCCAACCAAGGTTTTAAGTCGGTTTTTCTGGTCGGTAAATGCAATACTTTCAAAATTTTATTACCTAAATTTTCTTTATCTAATCTAATGGGAATTTCATAAATTGAAGAAACATCAGGAGCCGAAATACAATGATCGGGCAAGACATTACAAAAAACCGCTAATTTTTCCCGACGTGGTTTGTCCAATTCACATTTGCCGCGAGCTACAATAAAATCTGCATTTATTCCAGCACTATTTAAAGCGTGCGAAGCATGCTGGGTTGGCTTAGTCTTCATCTCTCCCAAATGCGACGGAATAGGTAAATAACTAACCATGACAAAGGCCACGCTGGTTGGATTCTTCAACTTCATCATTCTGGCGGCTTCTAAAAACAGCAAGTTTTGATATTCACCCAAAGTTCCACCCACTTCAATAATAGTAATATCCGCGTCATGTTTTTCGCTAGCGTCTTTAATGCGCCTAATTACTTCTTCGGGAATATGAGGCACCACTTCCACGCATCTGCCTTTGTATTTCATGCTTCTCTCATTTTCTATCACTGTAAGATAAATCCGCCCCGTGGTCATGTAATTTTCCGAATTCAAATCTTCATTCAAAAATCTTTCATAATTACCCATATCTTGATCAGTTTCATCGCCATCATCAGTCACAAAAACTTCTCCGTGTTCAATGGGATTCATGGTGCCCGCATCAACATTAATATATGGATCAATTTTCAAAGCCGTCACTTTAAAACCTTTGGCTTTAAAAATTGCTCCCAGTGAGGCAGAGGTAACTCCCTTGCCGACTCCGGATAAAACTCCACCCACCACAAAAATAAATTTACGCTTTTTTTGTTTAACCATAAAAACAAAATTAAATCCCTCGACATTACGTCGAGGGAGGTTATTTATTGTTTAGAAACAATAACTCGCAAATTGGCCTCTAGGCCGTGTGGAAATTTTATTAACACTGTCCGTTCGCCATATTCCTTTATCGCCTTGCCAGACACTATTTGTCCGGGTTTAACCACCACGCCAAGCTGGTGCTGAATAGCCTCCGCGATTTTACTCGCGCCAATGGCTGAATACAGTGTGCCAGTTTCACTGGCCTTGGCAGTAATGGTAATCTCCCGGCCATCAACGCGGCCTGCGGATACCTGACTATCCGCCAACTCCTTTTCCATGTCACGGCACAATTTTTCTTCGTGCGCTTTAAGCGCATTAACAGCATCTTGAGTGGCCTGCTTAGCCAAACCTTTCAACAACAAAAAATTACGCGCAAAACCGTCGGCGACCTCTCTTATTTCACCCTTCTTTCCTGTACCTTGTACGTCTTTCAAAAGAATGACTTTCATACATAGGTATTTTACAACAAACTTGATTTTTCTGCAAGATTGTGATAAACTCATGACACTTATGAAAAGTGGCTTTGTGGCCATTATCGGCCGCTCTAATGTTGGAAAATCAACCCTGCTTAATACTATTGTTGGCACGAAAATATCGGCCACGTCTTTTCGCGCGCAAATGACGAGAAATGAAATCCATGGTGTTTTGAATATGCCAGAAGGACAGGCTGTATTTATGGATACGCCTGGTGTTTTTAAAGATAGTAAGGACATGCTTTCGGCCAAACTCACAAATAAAGTAAAGAATATTTTAGAACAGCAGATTGATGTTTTAATTTATGTGGTTGATCCCAGCCGAGAAATAGGCAATGAGGAAAGGACGATTTTGGGCATGATTAGAAATTTGGAGATGCCCAAAATTTTAGTGATAAATAAATGTGATCTGCACAAAACAGAAAAACCATTTTTAGAATCTTATCTAGCTCTAAACAAAGAATTTAATTTTGTGTTTGAATTATCGGCTCTGCGCGCTAGCCACATCCAACCACTAAAACAAAAGGTGATGGATTTATTGCCAGAAGGCGAGCTGATGTATCCGGAGAATCAGTTAACAAACATTGATAATTACTTTTGGATAGCCGAGATTATCCGCGAAAAGATCTTTTCTGTATTTGATAAAGAAGTACCCTATGCTATAAGCGTAGAAGTGGATAATGTCGAGGAGAAACCCTTCAGCAAAGCTCAGGGTAAAGATATGTTTGTAATCACAGCGCGAATTTTGACTGACCGTGAACGATACAAAAAAATTATCATCGGCCGAGATGGGCAAAAAATCAAAGAAATAGGGAAAATGGCTCGCCGCGAACTGGAACAAGCATTGAATAAAAAAATCTATTTAGAATTGGAAGTTGAATTAGATGAACATTGGGTAGAGCGAGTATAAATAAAAACCCCGACGTCACATCGGGGTTTTTATTTATTTAAGTAGCTCCAATGCTTTTTCAAGACCAACATCTTTATATTTTGCATCTTTAGCGTCGCTTTCTCTGACAAACATCTCCTTCATCTCCACATCTGGTACAATGCCAAGTTTCTCAATCTGTCTATCTTTTGGTGTAAACCACCGGGCAACCGTGAGTTTCAAAGCAGAGCCATCTGGCAAAATTTCAAAATCTTGCACAGAACCCTTGCCATAAGTCTTATTGCCCAGTAAAGTCGCCAAACCATAGTCCTGCAAAGCACCGGCCACAATTTCAGAGGCAGACGCGCTATTTTCATCAACCAACACAATAGTTTTAATTCCGGCCAGACGATGCTTGCCTGTGGTTGGATACTTGTTCTCTTCACCATTATTAAACTTTTCTTTCACAATATCGCCCTGTTTAATCCATTCGCTAGCAATCGCGACAGCCGTATCTAAATACCCACCAGGGTCGCTACGCAAATCCAAAACAATTCCTTTTGGTTTATATACCTGAATTTCCTTCACTGCTTTATCAAACTGATCCCAAGTTTCGCCATTAAAATAACTGACGCGCAGATAAACAATTTGATTTTCTTTTTTCTCCCATGTCACGGTTGGAACAGTAATCACATCACGAACGATTGTGATTTCCAACACCTTATCCTCGCCTTTGCGGCCAATCGTAAGTTTAACCTCAGTACCCTTTGGTCCACGGATTTTTTGCACTGCCTCATCTACTTTTAGACCAAAAGCCTCTTCACCATTAATCTTGTAAATCTGATCTCCTGGTTTTAAACCTGCTTTTTCAGCCGGTGAACCCTGGATCGGCGCAATAACTACCAATTGGTTATCTTCCATACCTATTGCCGCGCCAATCCCCTCAAAAGCGCCAGCCAAATCTTTCACAAAATCTTGCGCCTGCGTTGGTGGAAAATAAACTGAATATGGATCATTCAAACCGCCGACCATACCCTCAACCGCTCCATAAAACAAATCTACATCTTTTACTGGCTGTTCCACATACTTAGATTTAATCTTATCCCAGATATCCCAAAACTGATCAAACTTCACCTCTGGTGAACGCGTTTTAGAATATAAATCCAACACTTTTGCTATTTCTACTTGGCCACGATCATCACTAACTAGTGTTTTAATTTGCCATGTCTTTCCAACCAAAATTCCGGCCGCGAAAAAGAAAGCAACAGTGAAGAAAATTAGCCAACCTCGCTTGTGAGAATTTCTAGGTATTTCTGTTAACATAAAATTATACTTGTGGCGGTGTCTCTCTCTTACTATACGTCGCGTCAAATTCCCAGCCGGCAATTACACACAACAAAACAGACAATACAAAACCAACCCACTGCCTCCAATCGCCATAATACACGGCGTACGATTTGACGAAAAGCGGTACAGTGATTATCATGTCCAATACTGTGCCGGTAGCCAAGCCAATCAAGCCCAAAAACAACCCCTTTTTCAAAGATGGAGGTGTGGCTTTGAAATACCATTTGGCCAAAAGCAAAATCATTGGCACTAACAAGATCCAGTGTGTCACATAAATTCGCATCTCGCCGTCTTTAAACCAGGGCGCGAACATAAGGATTGACCAGACCACGAAAATTAGGATCCAAAGCATTGCTCCGAATCCGATTGCCCGTTTGATGTTCATATTTTTATTTTAATAAATTAATAAAATCGTTTTCACTTAGTAATTTTACACCCAGCGTCTTTGCTTTGTCAAACTTACTCCCCGGATTTTCACCCGCCACCACATAACTCGTTTTTTTACTCACTGATTCGCTCACCTCGCCGCCCAATTCACGAATTTTATCCTTCGCTTCGTCTCTGGTCATTGTAGCCAAAGTGCCGGTTAAAACAAACGTCTGACCGCCAAGCTTTAAGTTATAAGCTTTAAGCTGTAAGTTGTAAATTTTGACGCCGTTTTTAAGTAATTCATCAAGCAATTCTCTATTTTCTTTACTCTGAAACCAATCACTAAGCGACTCCGCCACTCTTGGCCCAATATCATTTACTTTTTGCAATTCTTCCAAACCCGCATCCATTATTTTATTTAGTGAGCCGAAGTGAGCCGCCAACCTAATCGCCGTCTCTTCGCCCACATGGCGGATGCCGAGTGAATAAACAAATCGCGCGAGCGTGACTTTTTTCGCTTTTTCAATTGAATTAATTAAATTGTCCGCTGATTTTTCCGCGAAACGTTCCAATGGCTCCAAATCCCCTTTTGTCAAAGCAAAAATATCCGCCGGATTTTTTATTAACCCCTCGTTCATCAAATGCTCCACAATTTTCTCCCCCAACCCGTCAATATCAAACGCGTGCTTGGAGGCAAAGTGCTTTAATCGCTCCAACTCCTGCGCAAAACATTTCGAATTTTTACAGATAAGCGCTACCCCCTCTTCTTTATCTCCTATCTCATATCTCCTTATCTCAGACCCGCATATTGGACATTCTTTTGGTTCTCTAATCCCCTTCTCACTACCATTACGCAACTTATCTAACACCCTAACCACTTTTGGAATAATATCACCTGCTTTTTCCACAATCACCGTGTCCCACACTTTTACGCCCAAACGTTTTATTTCATCAAAATTATGTAATGTGGCGTGCGTAACTGTGGTGCCAGCGAGTTTGACTGGATCCATCAAAGCGACTGGCGTAAGCGCGCCTGTGCGACCAACCTGCCAATACACTTCCCGTACAACTGTCTTACCTTGCTCGGCTGGAAATTTGAACGCAATCGCCCACCTCGGCGCTTTGCCCGTAAAGCCCAACGCGTCTTGATATTTTTTCTGATTCACTTTTATCACAATCCCATCAATCCAAAACGGCTGTGAATTTTTTCTCTTTTCCCAATCTTTGTACACGGCCAATATCTCGCCGAGGTTGTCGCATACGCGCCAGTGAGAGTCTGTGAGAAAGCCAAGCTTCTTGAGTGTTTCCAATTCGTCTTGTTGGGTGTCAATTGAAGACGTATGACCTATGACGTATGACCTATGACCTATGTCCTCGGCCCTATGTCCTATGTCCGAAATGTCATACGCCGTCAAACTCAATTTTCTTTTCGCCACAATATTTGGATCCAACTGTCTAATCGTCCCAACCGCGGCATTACGTGGATTCGCAAACAGGGCTTCGCCTTGTTTTTTTCTCTCAACATTTAATTTTTCCAACATCTCACGACCCAGCCATACCTCGCCCTCGGCTATCATGCTGACCGACTCGCGGAGTTTGAGTGGCACAGATTGTATTGTCTTCACGTTACTCGTCACGTCTTCCCCGACTTTCCCATCGCCACGCGTGGCCGCGGTCTTGAGCAAGCCATTTTCATAAGCCAAAACCATGTGCAGGCCATCAATTTTTAATTCACAAACATAATTCAAGTCCTTTGGCACACTCCCATATTGTCTCTCCAACATCCGTGTAATCCTGTCTATCCAATCAGTGATATCTGTGTCAGTAAAAGCGTCATTAAAAGACCATTGCGGCACTTGGTGCGTAATTTTTTTAAATTCATCCAACGGCTTACCAGCCACTCTTTGCGTTGGCGAATCAGCCGTGATTAATTCCGGGTGCTGTTCTTCTATTTTTCTCAGTTCGTCCATCAGTCCGTCATACATGGCGTCTGTCACTTCCGGGTCATTCAAAACATGGTACCGATAACGAAGATCGTCTATTTGAGACCGTAATCTCTCAATTTTCTGTGTTAATTCTTTACTCACAACTTAGCCAACTTAGAAGACTTAGTTAACTTAGAAGACTTAGGTACCACCATACAATTTTATCCCCCCACATCATGGCAACGAACGTGGCGACAGTCAAATATGTCCCAAAAGGTATCTCGCTTTTTATGTCTTTCTTTTTCATTGCCACCAAAATTACTCCAAATATCGCGCCCAAAACATAAGCCAACCCCATGGCAAAAATTATGTTTGGCCAACCCACTATAACCCCCATCAGCAAACCGAGACGGATGTCACCGCCGCCAACCCACGTTCCTTTTGACAAAAAATATTGCACCCAAAAAAATCCAGCGCCAACCAACACACCCAACACCATATCCGGCCAAGTCTGCCAACCCATTGACCAAGAAAACGCAAACAGTACCAGTGAGGTTGGAATCGTGGCACTATCTAAAATCTCGCCATAATTAAAATCATACAAAAATATAAATGCGAGATTAAATACCAATGCCCAATCTCGTACCACTTCTGGTGTAATAAAAGTAATGGCGGTACCACGCAACCAGGCCACTATAACAAACAAAACGCCCATTGAAAATTCCACAATTGGATACTGTCGTGAGATTTTATTTTTACAAACCAAACATCGTCCGCCCAGCATTATAAAACTAAAAAGCGGAATATTTTCCCACCATGCCAATTGTCGATGGCAAGCTGGACACATTGAGCGACCATGCACTATTTTGATATTCTGCCATGTGCGCCAAACCAGGGCATTCAAAAAGCTGCCAAAACACAACCCGACAAAGAAAATTATAAACAAATAAAACCAAAGCATAGATTTGGAATTATTGACAAGTTAATCCTATTATAGCAATTAATTAGGTGTGAGTAAAGCGATTGACAAAAATCCAAAACTTTAATATAATATCCTAAATGGACGGTTAGCTCAGTCCCGATTCCGCTTCGAGCGGAATCGAGGATCCGCGATTTTGTTCGAAAGCAAAATCGGGACTGGTTATAACATTTTACAAGCACGCCTAGCTCAGCTGGTTAGAGCATCGCGTTTACATCGCGAGGGTCGGGGGTTCGAATCCCTTGGCGTGCACAAAAAACCTCTTGATTACTCCAAGAGGTTTTGCATTAAGTCCCAATATTGCGTATCACCCTTTTTTTCCTTCATCCAATACCACCACTCCACGCCCCAAAGATAGGCGCGGGAAGCGCCGATACGAGAGGTATAGTCAAGCGCGTTCTGCAAGCGCGTGATGCTCATTGTTTTTTCTTGCTCTAAAATTGAAACATCATTTGGATGCGCGCCATTCATCCATGGCTCGGCCTGCAACTCTGAAACATAAAAATTCTCGTAACTATTGTCCAACAAACGTGCTTTGAGTTTATATACCCCCGCCGGAAGCCAGCCATAGCTCCACAGATGCCCTCCTGGCGTTTTGACTATGCGGTAAACTGTCGTACCCAAAATATCACCCAAACGACTTGCGCCTCGCCAAAAACCCATTTCACCGCTGTCAGTAAGCATTATTTTATGTTTATTGTCTAACGACTTGACGAAAGCGACCTCTGGCGCAACCAAACCCTCATCAAAATTTTTACACTCTCCAAATTTAAAATCAATAAACGGTTCATTTTCCACTTGCCAAATATCCAAAGCCGGATGGTTTTTGTATTTCTCTACAACGTATTTGACATACTCTTCTAATGACGCGTGACTCGCCCATTCTGGAATATGACATTCTGGCCAGCGCGGTGTTTTTTGACCCACAACCATGACTACTTTTGCTTTATGTTTGGCGGCCTCTAACATTTGCCAATCTAAGTCAGCTGTATTAAATTTGCCGCGCACTTTTTCAATCTCATCCCATCTAGCTGACAACCGAATGTATTTTGGCTTCAAATCATCAAGCATGGCGAGATATGTCTTTTTCCAATCAAGACCCAGATAAGACGCGTGATCTCTGTCAAAACTGATTCCGTATTCTACCGGATATTTTTTGATGCTGGACAACCACAATACCGCATAGATGATAAGTACACAGGCGATGATAATTAAAATAATATTGCGAAGGACGTGCATCATAGTACAAAAAATGCTGACCCTATCACCACCAAGATGGTGGCTATTATCTCTATTGTTAATTCTCTCTTCGTAAAATACTCCTTAAAAATTCTTGGCAAAAATTTAGTTAATAAATAAACCATCACAAACATAAACACATATTGCAAACCGCCAATAGCGCCTACAACTGTCACTGTGCCGGTTGCATACGCGTACTGAATCAAGATCACAGCTACGACAGATAAAATTTTATCTGAAATAATAATTAAGCCGGCGTGTTTGCGGGCGTATGACTTGGCTTTGGTGTGATGGCGAAGCGCCTGCCAGACAGATGGAAACAATAAACAAAAAAGTCCAACCAGTCCGGTCGTCGCGCGAGTCCAAATAAACGCTGTCCAAAACGGATAGACAATGTATAATTCTTTAGCCGCAACGTGAGAGAATGCAAAAAGCAAACCGGAAATGCCAGCCCACAAAAAACCAATGTGAATCCCCCTGTGCTTTTGACTGCGTTCAAAAGATAGTAAAAGACACGCAAAACCCAGAACAACTGTTCCAGCCATTTGCACATTGGTTAATTTTTCTCCTAAAATCAAATTAGCTAGCAAAAATATGCCGGCTGTAAAAATAGCGCCATTAAACGGTGAAATATGGCTGGTCTCGCCCTCTTTCACTCCCAAATAAAGCAGCCAAAGCGCCAAGCCAAATGCCACGCCAGAACCAATCGCCCACAACCAATCAACCCCATGCAATAATCCCCAGCCAACAAACGGCAAGGCCAACAACGCCCCAAACATAAAAATCGTTGAGTAAAAAGTGTATACAATCGGTTTCTGCGCGCTTTTGCTAACAATTAACTTATCTAAAATAACAACAAGCGCGAGTACAAAATATCCAATAATCGCCAAAATCAACCACATACATTGAAAATTAAAAATTGAAAATTAAAAATTACAATAGGTGTATATCTTCTATTTCACTTTTTTTTCCTTTCAACACAATATCTTCAATATGATAGGCGCCATTGCGAGGGGCGTCTAAAAAGCCCTTCATGGCCGCCTCAGCCAGCCAGCCGGATTCCAGCCAATCAAACAGCCACTCATTGACGTAACGCGGGTCTTCTTGATCAACACCAGCGCCAATTGCTCTAAGCCACTGCTTATTAAATCTCTCTTGCGCGCCAACTGGCGGAGCCATAATAATCGGCAAACCCAGACCTGCGTAAAATGACAACTCGCTTGGCTTAGTCCACAAAATATCTGTTTCTAACAACATTTGATTAAACTTTGCGAAATAGTCCATCTTGTTGTCCGCGTACAAAATGTTGACATGGCCATTCACTTTTTTATCCAAATGCAATTCACGCACTTTTTTCTGATAATACAAATAGACATCGTTGCGCACGCCAGCAACTAAATTCAAACGAATTTGGCCTTTGTCCAAGTGTCGAGATAAACTTTTTAAAATAATTGCGCCGAGCTCCCGTTGCGCACCTGCCCCACCGACCGCGAAAGTGATAGTGAGTGGATGTGTAAATTCTGTCTTGCCGTTGTGAAAACTTGCGCCCAAAAATTCTTTAATCGTATGCTCATATTTTTTCTGGTATATTCCACGCGGATCAAGATGTGAAATGCGGCTGGCTAAACTTTTTTTGAGAATCGGCAATGTCTTGCCCCCGATGTTTTCCTTTGGTAAGGGAAATCCGGTAATAAAAATACTGTCGGCTTTCACGCCGTACAAACCCAGACGCTCTTTGACCCGCCGGTTTGGCACCAAATACTTGATTCTGCTCTTTGCCGGATAAAGAGGTGCCCAAGCCCGCGCTACATCCGCATCACAACAAATTAAATAAATGTCTTCTGTGTAGCCGTGTTCTTCGGCAAAAAAAGCGGGCGTAAAAAATGAAGAAATTAAGGGCAATGGTTTTTTGTTCAGACGTTCAATAAGATCTCTTCCCCAGCCGTGTTTAATCATTCCATAAATTTCTTTGAGCTGGAGCGTCGGCGCTGATAAATCGCGCGCCGGATAAAACGGCTCAATGCGCTGGAGGTAATCCATTAAACTAAAAATCGCCTCGCCGATAATCGGCAAAAATTTCATTCTGGAAATTGTTTCATAAAACTTGCGTCCGCCTTCCCATTTTCTTCTATCAGAACTAGGAATGCCCGCGTATTTATTGGCATTAATTATTCCACCTTTCCCTCCACTCTGGTCGGGACAAGCTGCGATATCCAACAAAGGATACGCAGCTCTCTGATGCCCATAGCCCATGTCAACCGCCACTACGTAAGCTTTTTTATTTTGCATATGCATATATTATAGCACAAAAAAGTAAAAAAGCCGACCTTAGTCAGCTTCTTTACAGGGGCGCTCGTGGATGACGGGTACGAGGCAGACCCAAAGGAACAAACGACAGGCGGGACTAGATGTAGTAGCTAGTTACAGGTGACGGGAACTACACAGGCGGGAACTTGACTGGCGGGTCAGACGACGAAGTTGCGAGGATTCTCGCTTGTCTTTGTGACCTCACCCAAGACCACGACATGATCACTGTGGAAATCGAACGTCATGCGGCGATCATCTGGGCGATCATCCCCGACATACCTGTGAAGCATCCTCAACACACTCTTCTTCGCCATCTCTTTCGCATCATCAAGGTTGGTCATGTTGGCAGTCCTCTTTACTACCACACTGAAAGTGACCTTCCCTCCTTCACCGTTGACCACAGAAATACCACTGAGTCCCTCAAATCCAGGATACTGCATAATGCCGCTTCCTCCCTTGCCTTGTTAGTCCAACTGTCCCAAGTACTACCATTGTAATACCTGGAATGATTGCGCTAAAAAGAAAAAATCCGCCATTTCGGCGGATTGAATTTGATTTTATAAACAATCAAACCATATCCGCCTGTTGGGGGATCTTAATCGCGCGCAATGGGAAATTATTTATTGTCTGATTCATACTGTATTTATATTAACAACTATCAATTGTATTGTCAAAACAAAAACTGTGGATAAGTTAATGAACCTCCAGGGGGACTCTTCAGCGTGTGCCAAAGAGTCCCCCACTTGCAGACATGAACCTGTCACGAACGAGAAGCCGCGGTGAGCAGTGAGTCCGGCACTGGAGTGCCACAGAACTCGCGCCACTCTTCCACGGTCATCTGCACGTAGCTCGCGACCTCCTTTGAATCGTCACTCATGGACTCGCCGACGTCGCCGACGAGACAGGGGCCACGACCATTCTTCGGCTGGTAAAGAGAATGGTAGGCCCGAATCTGACGATCTGGAATCGCGAGAATATCCGAGCTAGCGATCTCCCCATCGTCCACAGGGATGATGATGTCGGTGTCGGTTTTCCCATTCCAGCCGACCGGCAAGACCCTGTACACCCCGAAACAAACGACAGTCAGCTTCACGTTCAACCTGTCGGCCTCTGCCACGGTCCTCTTCAGAGCAATGTCGCCCATGATTGGACAAAGAAACGTGGCCATCGTGAAGTTGGGGTTCCGGCTCTTCAGCAAGCGGAGAACACCAACTCCAGTCGAACCACCAGCTCCACAACCATCTTCAATCAACACCCGGTTGGCGCGGAACAGCTGCCCCAAGTTCTCACTCTCCTCTTCGTAAAGGTTTGCAGTCCAGACACCCTGTGCATCATCTTTACGCTTGAAGCGCGGAGCGGTCCGTATCGCTTTTCGTCTGATCAGTTCAGACATGTTCGACGGACGAACGTGATCCGCGCCCCGAAGGATGACACACTCTACTACTTCGGGCCACCCGCAGAACAAAAACTCCGCGGTGTGATTGAGCAGATCAGACACGGCCTTTCTGAAGAGTTCCTTCTTGGCGTCGCCAAACCAGAACCGACTAGCCGCGACCTCTGCCGCAAGAGCAGTGTCACCCACCAGGACAGTAGTGCCCCGATAGTCAAACTGCCACAGATTGTCCAACCAAACACCTTTTGCTGGATGACTCCAGCTTACCATCGCATTTGTCAAGTTCATATCTTGTCCCTCCCAGAAAGAACATATCTATAACAAAATCCCCCAACGGGGGATTTTTTTAGTGCCTCACTTATTATATCTTAACCTCATTTTTATGCAATGTGGATAACTTTTGAAACAAAAAAACGCCCCAATGGCGAATGCAAATCAACAATCCAAGGGGGTGTGCGCACGAAAAAACGCGACACACCCCCACCTCCTTAGAAAAGAGCACTGCTGGAGCCCGGTCCAGAACGGACATGAGGGACGAACGTCCCCGGGCTTAAGGTGAGATTGCTAACCGATGTTTGCTTTCCCTACTCCACCGAGGGAAGCATTGGGACGATCATCGCCACACTGCCGGCACCTCTCGCCGGCGCCACAGCCGCAGGAACGACCGTCGCTAGAATGGGTGGCATCGCAGGAATTACAGCCACCCGTGCACTGCACGCCGGGCCTGCAACCAAGCACGGAAACCGCCAGCTGCTGCTTGGCCTGTACGGTGACCTGCTCTTCAGAAACGAGCCCGAAGCCGACACTCTTGCGTGCGGGGTTCTTGTCGTTGAGCCAGAGGACCTCCAGCGTATTGCCTGCTTGAAGCATGTCCATCCGCACCATGGCGATGAGGCCGCGATTCTTGTGCCCGCTCTTCTTCGACCGACGTCCAGGAATCGCCTTGGGAGGATAGCTGTTGACGAATCGATCTCCGACCATCCGAATGATGCACTTCACGCCTCTCTGGTGAAGACGAAGGACGTGAGTGTATTCACCACTCTTCGGGTCATTGACCACATGCATCATCAGCTCACCCTCTGGAACGACTACCCTCGCCCCCACTCTCAGATCAAACCAAACATCGTAGTCCATGTAAACCTCCACACTTGTTGGAACCACGCCGACCATCGGCGTAGCAATGAAAAATATATTACATTATTTTTTGAGAAAAGTCAAGAGATCACATCGTCAACATCTCCACCGGCCACCAATTTAGGTCAGTGATGTTTTGAAAATGGCCGAGGGTCATGTTCTCCGCAGTTATCAACCCGCCATCCAGGATTTCTATCCCCCTATCCATGTTATTAAAAAAAGTATTATTCAAATGCAATGTTCCGCCAGAAAATTTAATACCATCAATATTTTGTATGCCGGTGTAGTCAGTGGTCCAAGAAATCACACTGTCTTTAATTGTTGTTTGCGAGTCATTAAGCAAAATCATATTTTGCGGACGGGCGGCGTCCAAAAACGCGCAATTTTCAATACTCAAATTTGTATTTAACGCGCGAACAACCCCTGTATCCCATGGCAATGTGCCCTGCGTAAAATTACCTTTGCGCAAATACGCGAATTTCAAATCGCCTGCCGCGCCTGATTTAAAATCCAAACGCCCCCAATAATCCTCGCCGACCGACTCAATATTCACTGGCGCTGACTCGGTTCCGGAAACAATTAACTTGCCAAAAATATCAATGCCAGAGCCCAATTTCATTTTTAAGTTCGTCCCGGAATTTACAATCAACGTAACGCCAATTGGCACGGTCAACGCGCCGCCAATTTCATAATCGCCATTTGCCAAAGTGGTGTCGCTTGGCAATGACACGGCCTCCAAATTAATCGTGTCTTTATTATTGCCGGTTAAAACATTATTCGCGAGCGATGGCAGATGATATGTCGCGACAACCGGCCCGTCAGGGCCAAGAAAATTCTTGAATTGATTATCTGAAATTTCTGAATAAATTTTCTGTCCGTCATTCTGGCCAAAATTTTTAATCGCCATCCACCCCGCGTTGAACTCGCTGTTTTTAACTGTCGTTGAGGCGGACTTGCCAATTTGCGTTTCAGTCCAAACAACCGCGCTGTATTGCTGATCATTGGCGCCGATGAATGAATTGTAAAAAGTGGAGTGGTCAATTTCAACTGTTCCGGCGATGTTGCGGATAACTTGAGATATATTTTTCAAACTGTACACCCAATTGCCTTGTTTTTTAAATTCAGACCCGCCATAATAAAACCGCGCGTTGCTTATATTTAATTTCGCGCCAGAACTCACTTCAATCCGGGACCAATCACCCGCTTGCAGAACGTCTCCTGCAAGTTTCGTTAATTTCTTCTGAACAAAATTTTTATCCAAATCTATAATATTAATGGTCCAGTTGTGTTAACAACAAAAAGGTGATAAAATACTGGATGGTAAAAAAATTATACCCCTATGGAAACAACAGAAAAATTAATACTTTGGTTTATTATAGGCATACTTGGTGGATTTACAGCCATATTTTATACTTGGTGGCAAGAGGAGAAAAATAAAGATGACAAAGACAACTAAAACCACTCTCATGAGTGGTCTTTGATACCGTGTAGAATGTTCACTTGTTCACCGCAACTCACCATTGATTATCTACACAATGGTGAATTGAAGCAATCGTCGGGAGTATTTTGTTCATTATATTGTTCTCGCAGTTCCTCTTGTGTGGGCTTTTGTGGATAAATAGTATTGGCAAATTCTTGTGGGTCAAATTTTTTAGATTTAGCACTGTTTGATTTATTTATATTATCTACACAGCCAGTTCCTGCCAAAATTAGGATGGACATAATTGATAGAAATAGTATTTTTTTCATATTAATTCGATTCTTCCACCGTGCCTTTAGTTATTAAATGAATGCACATTTCAACACCCAGCTCGGTGTTTAGCTTTAAACAATCTTCCACTTTTTCTAAATTTAATTTCGGTCTGAATTCTTGATATGTATAAATTCCGAACGTATAAATTATTATAAGAACAATAAATAATTTAAACCAATTTTCTTTTAAAAAGTTTCTCATATTGTTTACAGAATGCCAAGTATCCAAAGAGTAAAAAGATGTATAAGATTAGTCCCCACAATAACGAGCAAAAAAATCCCTGTTGAATATAAAAATTTTTTCCATGCTGTATAATTCCTAGTTATCATTCCATAGAGCCAACTAATAGAGTAAAAACTGATAAGAACAGGAGCAAGAAGAAACCAAAACAAAAAAATCCCAAAAAACATTATCAAAAACATGGAACCCCATGTTACTGGTTTTGTTTGAAAGAAGTATATAACATCGCCTATTTCTGCCCAAATAAACCAAAGACCAGAATATATAAAATATAAAAAAATTGGTACAGTAATTAAAATTCGGGGGTGCCATCCAAAATACCATTTCCAAAGAGTTGGTATTTCTTTCACTTGGTGAGTTTCGTGAATTGGTGATTTGTTTGTCGTTTCATTTTCCATACTATTTGTGTTCTTTATAAAGTTTATATCCGATATAACCACATACTACTATAATTACCCAATCAATTATTTTCCAAGTTGGGTAAGTCCAGTGTGTAAGGACACCCAATAAGACAACCCCTGCTAAAACTATTAGAACAATTCCATAGTTTTTATTCATATATTTTTTATTTAACAATTTTTCATTTTAATAATTTTCTTCAACATATGCTTCACATCCTTCTATAAATGACTGGGAATTACCATCGCAATCATATGTATCGCTGATATCATTATTTTCTGCCCACTCATATCCTGCCTCATGTCCACTACAATCTTCAGTGCACTCATAGCCATGGAATGTATCGTACCCAGAGTAATTTTCTTTTACATAGTCATTACAACCATCTTCCGCATCGCTTGTATTAAATTGGTCTTGGCACTCATCAAAGTTACCAACGTCGTTGTCCTCCGCCCACTCATGACCAAAATCATAACCATCTTCATCAACATCTTGGTCAAGTACGGAACCTGAATAAGTAGATAATTTTGTCCTTGTGTTTTGGTATTCTGGAGAACCACACCCTGAAAAAAACAGACACAAGAAAATTGATACAACAATTACCATTTTCATACTATTTATTTTCCTTATAAAGTTTATATCCAACAAATGAACACACCACTATTGTGGCCCAATCAATTATTTTCCACATTGCATAAGTCCAATGAAAAATAACGCCCAATAATACAACTACTGATAGGATCATCAAGACAATGCCAATGTTTTTCAAATTTTTTTTATCCATAATTAATTACCAAAAATTAACACGAATATCCTTTTAAACAAGGAAATCTTTTCTGACTCTGTAGTTTTTGGCATTTTCTCAACCGCATTTACCAGTGTCTTTTCTTTATCATTATTATTGTTTGCATCTAAAGCTGGAGCAATTTTGATCTCAATTTTAGGAGTAATAATTTTTTTCACCTCTTTAACTCCTACTTTGGGCACACTATATTCTGGCGCTGGCGTAGTATAACCAACACCAGTGTCGCTTTTGTGGCTCTTAACCGGTTCTACGGGCTGTGATAATGTCTTTGCTTGATGACAGTGATATTCTCCTGTGCTAAGACCCCATTTGACACAATTAGTTCTACATGTGTGGCAACCATAAGAATCAGTCCGACCATGGTGAGCCAACACAACTATAGGCAAAAGAAAAATAGATAACATCAATATAATGATGAACTTTTTCATATTTATCTCTTTTTAATAAAATCCACCAAAGGTGGATTTTATTATTATCTATATTTATAAGGACTCACGTACCCCTTCTTCCCGGTGTATGGATTATAATTCCCTCTGGTGGAATAATTATCCAATTTCGTGTAATTAGGACTTGTGCGGTAATAAGACTGTACATATGTCCCATTACTCCGATAATATCCTCGAACACGAGTGGCAGCATCAGCCACACTGACTGAAAAAAGACTAATCACTAAAGCCAATAATATGGCTAAAATATGGAGTTTTTTCATATCAATTTTATTAAAAACGTATTATATTACTATAATACACCCTTTCTATCAAACTGTCAAGCTTCTTCAATCAACAAACAACACTTCACCGCCTCGTCAAAGTCACCAGCTTTGAGCGCGGAAATAAATTTTTGATGCGTTTGTTCCGGCGATTGGGTGGTAACAACATTTTCATTCATTGTCTGCGGATACATTTTATTTAGTTCATCAATTGAGTAATCGCTGTATGGAAAATATGGTTTGGCAGTGCCGGTAGCGATTCTGTCGCTCTTAATTAAAAACCACCCATAAAAGGCGGAGATGCAGACGATTGTTGCGATTGAAATGATGAGTAAAAATACTGAAGTTTTTGCGCGCATACTATATTTCTTAAAAAAATAATCCCATTTCGGGACTATTTGTTCCCTCCCGCGCGATAGTATACCATAAATGCAAAACATTTTTAATGTCTTGCAAAATAATCTGTGGATAACTTTTTTAAACCTTATTGTACACCATCCAAAAAATGCTTAATTCTCTCCGCGTCTTCGCGCTCTTTGTCTCCCTTAAAATATAATTCTATAAAATCAAACGATTCGTTTGTTTCTGAATAAGCGTAAATGACGCGCAAAGACCTATCGCAAAGCGTTCGACAAGCCATCCGCGCTTTTACTACCCGGTGTGCCGATCCTGAATTAACAATTACGAAATTCGTTCCAACTCCGGTGGGATAATTTACAAGTATTTTCTTAAATTTCTCAAAATCGTCTCTCAACGTCCTGTATTTTTTGAAGAGCCGTTTGAAATCCTTTTCAAATTCCGGCAGTAAATTAAAGCTCTTCATATTGTCTCACTGATGTCTCTTCCGGACGATAAAACACGTGTTCGTATTCCAAAGGTTCCCTGTCGCCAGCGACAACCCAAGGCGTGTCAATATGAGAAAGAGCGGATATTTGCGTGGCTGTTAAATTACCCAACCTGTCAATTTCCCAATCAATATGCGCTAATTCTTGAGCTGACAGGGACGATAAATCAAGCGGTAGCGCGGGGTTAACCAAATACTTGGTTTGCTCATACTTATAAAATTTACTTTTCATCTTTTCAACCTTCTGTTCTTTTTCCATACGATCAACAATTTTAGCAAACATAATCGGGGTCGGCCCGTGCGTATTTTTCATGTACCTCGCGCCAATCAATTGCTCCTCGTATTTTTCGTAGTAATCAAAATCAATAAAATAAAGAAGTTTATAAATCGCTGTTTGTCCGATGTTCGGCCGGCCGCCAATTTTTGACAAGATATACAATAACACTTGCTCAAACTTTTTTGCCTTCTCTTGGGGGACATTAACGCGCATTACGCAGGCCTCTTTTTTTGCCGCGTGCTTGTCGTTTTGAATATCCACAACCGGCCGAACAACATCTTTACCGGCGATAAAATCAGAAAGCGACATCTCAAAAATCCCGGCCAAAATTTTAGCTTCCGGAATAGTAAGCTCCCGTGCGCCCTTTTCTATTTGCATATACGTGGGGCGGGACACGCCAATTTCTTTGGCCAAATAATCTTGAGAAAAGCCATTATCTTTTCTTAATTTGGCGATATGTTGCGCGATTTTATTAAACATAAATACAGGTTTATTTACCTGTATTATATCTGATGTAAAAAAGTTTGTCAAGTGGATAAGTCAAGAATGTTTACATACCGTCTTCACATAACTTCAATAATCACAATTGAACATCAAATCATCTTTTGCTCTTCCAATCACTAACCACCACTTTCCCCTTCCCCTTGTCTTCAACAGTCATTTTTTGTTTCTCTTTCCAACCATATTTCGCAACAATCTCTTTTGGGATAATGACGGAATAACTATAGCCGGATGATTTAGTTAATTTTACGGTGTGTTTTTTGGGCATATATTTTGGTACGTACTAAAGTACGGACTATTTTAAGATATTTTTTTATCTTAACAACTTATCATTAAACACCTCTTCAAATTTTTCTCGCAAAACTGGATTCGTATTGCCCTCATTAAAAAATGGCAGCCCGATCAAACGAAAATCTTTAAATTCCAATTTTAAACCAACTTTACAATTATTTTCTATCTCAAGTAAAAACTCTTGTTTCCACCCCTCTTTTGATTTTTCAAACTTATTGTCTGTATCTATTAAGCCATCACCTTTTGGCTCAACAAAAACCTGATAAACCACCTCTTGCTTGGTATTCTTTTCTGTCAAAAACAGCACAAAGTCCGGATAAAACGGTTCGCCGTCGCTAAAGTTATAAATTTTGAAAAATTGTTCATTGCGTAACAACGCAATATCTTGATACTTTTTTTTTAAACCAGTTACTGCCTCATCTATAAAACGCAGAAATGATTCCTCTTCACTTGTTCCCCAAATTTCATTTTGGGCAAACCATTCTTTGTCACCAAAGTTAAAGTCATGCATCTCTCTTGCCCGCGGGCTATCACCGTCTAGTTGTAAAACCTTGTTATTCTCAAAGATTTTTTTAATCAAATGAGCGTTAAATTCTTTTGTCCCATAACATTCTTTTTTCTCTTTTCTGGCATTTTCCAAAACTCTATCAATAACAAATTCAACAATCCTCAATTTTTCTGCTTGCAAAAGATTTTCCAATTGTGCAACTGCCCCTCTTATTTTGATTCTAGCTCCACCGAGATATTTTTCATTCAAAATAAAATCTTTTATTGATACGGTATTACCAAATATTTTTTTTAATTCGTCAAAACGTCCGACAGAAATTTTTGCCAAAGCAGTACGGATAACATGTGACCCCAAATCAGTAAGAATAAATTCTCGTATCTCTGTTTTTATTTTGGTACCTACGCCATCGCCTGAAACGAATAGATCTTTCTCTGTCGCCTCTCGTGTCTGTAATTGAAAAATATTTATTTCTGCATTGTGATCAAATTCTGATTTCGCATCTGCAAGCGAAGAAACCCCTTCACCCAAATTTTCCTTGCGTGAATTTAAAAAAATGTATCCTTTCTTCCAAAAATCCTTATTTTTAAAGTTGTCTTTAATATTAATTTCTCTTTTGACTGTGTGTGATGGCATGATTCCTTCGCGAACCAAAACACTCTCCAATTCCTGAATATAGCGCGAATTTGTAACACTATGATAATAAAGCTGTTCTAAAATTCGCAATTCGTGTTGCGCATCATTATCAAACTTTCTCCTATACGCATCTGTAAACTCGCCAATTGTAAAAGGATAATATCGCGCGCCTCGTCCAATAAGCTGAGCCTCCTGCACTGTTGTACGGCCAGGTTTGTTGCTTTTAGCATCGCGACTGTTATAAAGCCGAACAATATCAAAAAGATTCAAAACATCCCAACCCTCATTCAATTTTTCTGTCGCAAAAATAGCGCGGATTTCATTATTTTGGTCTTCTAAAGAATTAAGTAAAATTTGCTTTTGCTCTAAATCTTTATCTTCATCAACAGTCAAACACTTTTCCGACGAAAAATCGCTTTTAATTTCTGCCACCAGATCCGTCATTGAAACTTTTTGCTGTTCAAAAAATTGAAATGCTTTTTGCAAAGTCGGGTTCTGTATTTGCTCTTGCTGTTTTAACAATCGCTCATTAAGTCCAGAAATGAGTTGATGGAAAGCGATTTTAAATTCACCAGAAACAACAACCTGCGGATTTTTGCCGTGCAATTCTGCTGTTTGCTTTGGTGGTGTTACTCTATTTGCCTTAAACATCACCACCGGCTTGAGCGCGATTTTATACTTTTCCGCCACCTTGCGACGATATTGAGAAATAATCACCGCCGAAAGCGCTCGTTCCATAATCGGCGCATTAATTTGCAAAGTCCTAACATCTTTAGAAAAACCGTCCAAACGGTACTCTTTTAGGTCGTATCTAAAAATTGCCTTATCTTTGTATTTTTCTAAAACTTCCGGATACTCCTGTTCCAAACGAGCCGTTGCCGTAAATTCCAAAAGCACATTTTCTTTTTGACTATTGGCGTTCAAAATACGCATTACGGTGAGTTCCCAATTTCGACGGTCATCTTCTTCAGTTTTACTTAGCTTACTGTTTGTTTCCGCCGACAAATTATGCGCTTCATCGGCAATTAAAACAATTTTTTTATCTGCAAAATCTTCGTAAGTCAAAACATTTTCGCGAGCGAAATTAAAACGAGAGTGCAAAAGCGCGGTAGTAGAAAAAATAATGTTTATATCATCATCATTTACACCTTCAAAATTATCCACTTCCTTGATTTTAATTTCCTGTCCAGCGAGCGTGATTTTATCGGCAAACAAATACTTTTTTGAATTCGGGTCAAGAAAGTTGGCTTTGGTCTTTTGGATAATGTTGCCAAGGCGAGTAAAGAAAATAAAATTACGATATCCTTTTTGGTAAAAATACAAAATATTTGCCGCCATTATGAGCGTTTTGCCCGAACCGGTCGCCATATTAAACATCAGGTGAATTGGTTTTTGTTTTTGGTGATATTCCTCAACATAATAATAAAAACGCCCCAATGCTTCTTTTTGGTATTCGCGCGCCGGAAAAGCCGGATTAAGATTTTTCAAAATATCCGTTTTTTCAGTCGCCTTATTTTTGAAAACATCAGCGCCAGCAAAGTTTGTATATGAATTGAATTCGTCGTATAGCATAACTACTTTTTTGTATAATACTTGCTAAAAAAATTTAACACCTCCGGACAAAACCAATTGGACCCACCTTTTTCGGGGTGTAATGGATTATTTAATCTTTGCCAATGATATTTAGAATCACCATATATACTCTTTCTTAATCTGTGATATTTATCATTTTGTTGAAAGTCGCAAAATCTTTTAGCAAGCTCTTTACCAAGCTTGTAGTATGGCCAACAATATTTCTTTATAAGTTGTTCCTCAGAAATTTGCATTGCCGGAGCATCCGGGTTATTCGTAATTCTAACTTCCAGCGTTTCGGGATTTGATGTGCGCACAAATTTTGTTTCCAATCGCAAACTAATATTGTCAATTCTGTTTGGGTCTGGCTTATATGTGTGCTCCTTATCGAGAATGAACTTTAGTAAATTTTTTTGCAGTTTTGTACTATTTGATACCGAAAAACTTTCAATTTCCGACTCATGGTAGAATGATATTGGCATTAGAAAAAAATTATATTTTTCTAAACCGTGATTGAACCACAATTGAACACGAGAAGTATAGCTTTTTAAACTTGCAGTCCCAACCTCTAAAACCTTTTTTGCTAAATGTAAATCTGGATTGTAGAAATGGATAGAATTATCGCGTATTTCTGTCAGAACTTCTATGTTCCCTCTTAGTGATTCTGAAACATTTTCTTGTACATTTATTTTATTGATAAGCTTAATTGCTTCAAATACATCAAGTGTCATTTTGTTACCAGATCTGTTTATTTTATCTGCTCCATTTTCTTTTTTAAATATATTCTGATTTTCTTCAATGAGTTTTGCTTTTAGAAGTAACTCCCACGCATTAAGCATTAAAATACAAAAGTTTTCTTCTCTATATTCAAAGTTGGGTTTGTTATAAATTTCGATCGCCGCGACAGCAGCACTGATTGACTTATTCAAAAGTTTCTTAGCTTTTTGCCTCATAAAACTCCTTATTTAACTCAATATCATCTTTATTCACTCCATATTCCTTATCCTCAATTTCGCTCAAATTGACATAAAGCTGGTTTTTGTCCAAACACTCAATCAAAAACTTCTTTTGATCGGCAAGTGATAAATCCGCAAAATCTTTGGCATTTGCGTCAATCGTTTTTGGCTCTATTTTGTAGCTCAAAAAGGCAGTTTCTTTCATCTCGCCCCAAATTTTGACAAGTTCCTTTTCTGTTTTTGCATCACGAATTTTTTCTACCCATTCTTCATTCCACTGTGCTAATTCAAGAGAAACAAAAGACGTAGATAGATTTCCTTTTTTAATTATTTCTATAATTCTCTCTTTGCAAATATCAAAATGCTCTTGAAGCTGTTCGATTAAAATAAAGCTTCTTTTCCCTCCATCCTCTTTATTTAATTCAAGTGTCGCATGAGCAGTTGTGCCACTTCCAGCAAAAAAATCCATCACAATATCATCGTTTTCGGTCATCAATTTTAATGTATCTAAGACAGTAAAAAGGGATTTTGGGTAACTAAAATTTTTATGCCCAACTATTTTTTCTAATAACAAAGTCCCGTGCGATGTCGCGTTATATCGGGAATCGAACCAATGGGTAGGGATTATCTGCTGTTCACGGAATTTTCGATAAATTACAATTTTCCCTTTTTCTCGTTTTATCTCAACCTCTCCATCACTAAATCTCTCAAGAAAAGTTTCTGGAATAGTTATCCATGTCAATTCTCTCCCTGAATCAGCTATCGGCAAAACTTCTTCATAGCCAGCAATTTTTTCAAGAGATACTTTTTTTAGATCCTTACTAACATATATTGGATACCAAAAATTTGGCTTATCTTTCCTTGTTACACCACCTCCGCCACCTTGAATAACGATATAATTTTTTAAATAATAAATACCTTTTTCGTCTTTTAAATCAAACTTTTCTTTTTTCTCTGGGTCAATAACAACATTTCTAATATCCGTTCCGAATCTTTTTGAATAAACAAGCATGAATTCGTTGGATGCTGAAAAGTTTTTATCCATCCAGCGACCTCTTGCCTGATGCACCACAGAAATAATTCCCATTCTGTTGTTTCTACCAAAAATGTCATCAGCGATCGAGCCTAAATAAAATAATTCAACATGATCAATTGCAATTGCGATAAATCCATCATCTCTAAGTAAGGTTTTTGCTAATTCCAACCTGTTCTTCATGAACGTCAGCCATGTCGAATGATTGAAACTATTATTGTAAGTAAAGGTTTCAGCACTTCCACCGGTATTATACGGCGGATCAATGTAAATCAATTTCACTTTTCCGGCGAATTTTTTTTTGAGCGAAGCGAGCGCAAGCAGGTTATTGCCTTTGATAATCAAATTGTCTTTAATTGTGCCTTTTTCATCACGATTGAAGCCGTCCAGTTTGTGTGCGCCCTTTTTGTCTATTCTTTTAAAATTGGTAAAAACTTTTGCGTCCAGCAAACGATTGATGTCGTCCGGCGCCAATGTTTCATTATAAAAAATCTCATCTCGTTTTTGGTCTTCTTTGGTCATTCCGCCTTCCAAAACACAATCTTTGTAAGGCCACGCCAAAACCACTTCTTTATTTTCGCTCACATATTCATCGCCGGAAGTTAAACCGATTTTGTTTTTGAAAGCAGTATAAGAATCCGGCAAAAACTGTTTGTTGGATATAAAGCGGACAAATTTCTCTTTATCAAAAATCAGTGTTTTCTCTACCTCAAAAAAGAAGTGTTGTTTTATCGCTTTGTCTGAAAGCAAAAGTTTAATCAGCACCGGATCATTTTTGCGCGCCAATTCCTGCGTCTGATTTTTCAAGAGTATTCCGTCCTGCGAAACAAGGCGCTCGTCTTTCTTTAATAAATCTGTAAGTTGTTCAAATATGTTTTTCATAGATTTATTTTATTTAAAGGAAAATACAATACATCTATTCTACACCCCATTCCCCCCACAGTCAAACCCATCCTTCACATAAAGTTTCGGATGGTAAAACAAACAGTACGTACTTTGGTACGTACTAATTTGATAGGTGGAGAAGTGAACCGTGGATTGCCGCGTCACCCCGACGTACGTCGGGGTTCCTCGCAATGACGGACAGCCGCACTTTCGTGCGGACTCTAGTTGGTGACATTTTGTCACCAACTTAATTTTGTCTAATTTTAGCTAAAAAACAGTATTATCCACACCCCATCGCGCAAAATATGTACATTTGGGTGTTTTTGTGGTATATTATAGTTGAAGTATGCAATAATAACTTATGGAGTGCCTTGGTGTTCCCCCGAGTGTCTCGGGGCTTAAACTGAGGAATTCCATTCCATAAGACGCTACTTCAACAAAATACCTAATCTGATTGATTGGGTTTTTTGTTATATTTATTTTCCCAGTAATCCTTAAACATCTCTTTACCTTCGCCAATAATATTATTTTTCAATAAATTAAAAATCTCTTCACCCAGATGTCTTTTATTCAGATAGCAAGCCAAACCACCCACAATCCAATCAGCAATTTGAATATTCTGGAATATTCTCCTTTTTGATAAAACTAAAACGAATTCTTACGTCAAGGTTGCAAATATACTTTATAGTTTTTAATCTTAATTCATCACTTATTCCGGAATCAGAATATTTAATTTCAGATTGCCACCGCATTTTTTTGGAAAACTTTGAACAACACCATGATTTGAACCTTTTGGCTGTTCTCTTGGTGTCGCCAATTGCAAAAGAGCCGATTACAAAATATTCATCAGAATGATTTTTATGAAATTGTCCGCTTTCATCAAGAAAAATATACATAAAACGTATAATTACATCTATTTTACACCACCCACACCCTCTTACGCAAGACCGCAAACTACCAAAACTTTTTGTGTTTCTTCTTCTTTTTCTTCTGCGCCTTAAAAAACGTCGGGCGAGCGCCAGCGTCTTTTCCGCCAATGGAAGTGATGAAACTTTCGTGCGTCTGCAGAAGATCAGCCGGCGAAATTTCTGCAAATGTTTTCTCCACTTCTTGCGAAGCCAAACGAAATGATTCATCTTTGGCCAAAACCTCGGGATGCACTTGAAACGCGCGATCGTTCCAGCCCAGCAAATGCAGGCCGGAGAGCCGCCGGACGCGCGACAAGGCCACATAACCTTGGCCAAATTCAAAAACCTGCGACAAATCCATCACGGCTTCGTCCAAACTCATGCCCTGGCTTTTGTGCACAGTGATTGCCCACGCCAAACGCAGTGGCAACTGGCTGATTTGCGCGCGAATCTCGCCATTTTCCTCCACTGTCCAATCCATTTTTTTCACCTCAATTTTCAATCCATCGCGAGTTTGCACAATTGGCAAACCACTCGTACCATCAAACCCCAAAACTTTGCCCAAAGTGCCGTTTACAAATCCTTCCCGCTGATTATTTTTTGTAAACATTACAGCCGCGCCGGTTTTTAAACACAGCGTTTCCGGCGATAAACAGCCTTTTTGCAAAATGGAAACTAACACATGGTGACCTACAGACGACAATTTGAATGTGCGCCTTTGGCTGGGCAATTTTTCCAACATGGCTTCGTTCACACTGTCTACGTCAACATTATGCGAAAAAAGTTTTGGCGCGTGTTCGGGCGCCGACTCACGCTCCACTTTTCGAGCTTCGAGATGCGGCAAGTGTTGGTCATTAAAAACATTATGGCGAATGGCTGACAACAAATCCAAAAAAACTTTATCATCCTGCCGATATTGCTCGGTTAAATAACAAACAATCGGTTTGGCGCGCTCCCAGGCCGGTGAATCAAAAGCAAAACGCCCCACCGGCTCTTCCAAAAATTCTGTTTGCTCGCTGGCATTTTCATTATAGTTTTTTTTGACAATCGGCGGGAGTTGAAAAAAATCACCAACAAAAATTACCTGCAACCCGCCAAACGGCCTTGAATCTTGCTTTACTACTCGGCAAACCGTGTCCACCATCACCAAAGTGTTGGGAGAAAGCATGGACACCTCGTCAATAATCAAAACTTTGGCCGGCCGGACGCGCTTAAGAACATATTTACTGGTGGCAATATCATTGATCGCGTGTTTATCCAAATTATTTTTAATGCCAATTCCGCTCCACGAATGAATTGTCATGCCTCCCAAATGCGTGGCGGCAATGCCGGTAGACGCGGTTACCGCCGGCTCAATATTTCGCGAATGCAAATAGGCCACATACTCATTGATGGTATGCGTTTTGCCGGCCCCCGGCTCGCCAGTCAAAAAAACATTCATGCCGGTCTTTAGTATCGCCAGCGCTTGCGCTTGAGTCATAGAGAGAAATAAGCGCCTGTCCTGCCAGCTTTCACGCGTGAATGAATTTTTTTGGACTCAAGACGTTTTAATTTGGATGAGTATGTTGGTCTTGTTGGCCTCCGTTTTTTTGGTACTTGCAAGGCCCGACTGACTAACAACTGTAAATGAGAGATAGCCAAAGCGCGGTTCTGCGGTTGCGAGCGCTCTTCTTCAGACATCACCACCACTTCGTCATTATTATTTATTTTATTGGCTAATTTTATTCGCACGCGCATTTTTTCTTCCCACGTCAAAACACGCGAACGCCCAACTGACCAATGCACAATCGCTTTGGTTGATGTTTTATTAACATTTTGCCCGCCCTTGCCGCCGGAACGGGCAAAGGTGATTTGAATTTCACTTGTCGGTATGTGGATTGACATAATTATTTTTTCAAAACAATATTTTGCACTCGCCCAACCTGTCCATCTTCCAGCCGGACTTTGATGCCGTGCGGATGAAAACTTGAACTTGTTAAAATCTCCGCCACAATGCCGCGGGTCAGTTGGCCGGTTCGTTGGTCGGCTTTTAAGATAACATCAACTTCCAAGCCGATTTTGATGTCCGCTCTATTTTGTCCGTTCATATTTTATCAGTTTTAATTTTTCACTTCTTGACAATTTCTTTATCCCGCTCTCAGCTTTTGAGGCAGTGGAGCGATTTTTAAACTTTTTTGAATACACAAGTTTAATCGGCCTGCGCGCCCTCGTATATTTCGCGCCAAGTTTGGACGAATTATGCTCCACCACCCTCCGCGCCAAATCAACCGTGATGCCGGTATACAGCGTCTTGTCCGCGCATTTTAGAATGTAAAGGTGGTACATATTTACAATTTTCCCCTCTACTTTTGAAGGAGAGGGGCGCAGGCCTGCCCGTATTGCTTCGCAAAGCGTTGCAGGCGGGGGTGAAGTGGTTTATCCATTATACCAAAAATTTACATAAAGAGCGATATACCTAAAAACAAAAACGCCTCGCAAATCCTCCTGCATAATATCGTAACATTTACGAAACTATGCAGTTGGTGCGAGGCGTTCCCGGTTCCAACTGCCAACGGCTTACCCGTTGAACTTCGGTCCTAACCGAAGCGCTGGTTGATGGCCTGTTCGACGACATTGGGGTGATCTGTGGTCACCACCAGCTTCTGGACTGATCCAGCCTGCCGGCAGATGACCTCGACCCCGCCTTGGACCCGCTTGCAAGCCACTCGCCGCTGCCCACCATTGGCCTGCTTGATCTCCCGCGTGATGACGCGAGTGACCTGCCGCAACCCAACAGCGAACTTGGCGACTTCCTGCGCCAGGTCATTGACGGTCGTATGACGACCACCAATCTTTTTACCAGCAACATGACCCTTCTTCATAGCGTTTTCTCCTTTGCAGTTTAGGAACTGATAATAATAACATTAAAAAAATATTTTGTCAAGACCCTGTGTGTCATACCCAAAAAACTACTTTTTTAGGTAGATTTTTGTTATATAATCCATTCAGTTAAATTATTTTTTTCTTCAAAACAAACCAACCCGCATAACACACCAACAACAAAATCACATTTGGATAAAAAATCGCCGGTTCGCCCCAACTAACGCCATTAAACACAAAATCCGACACCGGCCAAAGAAACGGAGTTGGAAAAAAGGCCGTGGAGTGGGATGGAATATCAACCAGAATGTGGAGACCCCAAGCCAAAAGCGGTAAAAATGGTTTTTTAAGCCATAACCACACCAAACAAAATACTAACGCGAAAATTACCAAACTGTGCGTGAAGTTATAAAGCGAATAAACAAATGGCGCGATTGATGACGGCGCGGGCGGATGTTGGCCCCAATCCGGTCCAGAAACCAAACCCAAAGCATCACCGGCCATATAAATTCCAAAAGACAACAAATCAGGCGCCACGCCAATGGCAAATGATGCCCAAAATAATTTTTTACTTTTTCGGCCAAAGGCCACTCCGCCCCAAAGGCCGTGAGAAATAATGTCCATATTATTTAATTCAACCTATTACTTTCTAACACGTTCGATATAGTACTACTTTTTCAATAAATCCTCCGGCTTCACCCACTTGGCTACGGCCAGAGCATTACAAGCGCCAATTTCATATGGCAATGTTTCGCTATCAATCGGATTGGCACCTTCGTTGTATGACCACATCACTGTCTCGGCAATTGTGCCACCGCCCGCCATACATCCCCCATTGTCGGAATATGGACAGCCATCTTTACTAAATATGCCGGCATTACCACAATTTAATTTCATTTGTTCTTCGGTCCACAGCGAACCGCGATAATCCAAACAATGGCTGGCAGTGGCGATGGTATTGCAACTTCCACGCACAAAACTCTTGTCGGCTGATTCTTCTACCAACGGCTTAACGTCTTTTTCATAATCCACCTGCTGATCTTTTGGCACATCGTTACATCCCCCGCCAAGAACCAACAAAATTGCCACAACGAAGAAAATTTTTGCGCGCATAATTAAAACTTAAAAATAACACCTATATTTTACCATTCCACACACTTTGGGTCAAACCAAGAACAGATATTGACAAAAACTTGGTTCTGTGTTAATCTTCGGCCAACCTTTGAGGGAGGAAAAGGATGAGGATTCGGATTGGAGAGGCGGTGAGTGGGACAACCCTACACACCGACGAGAAAGTAATTGGAACCTTCGAAGGTTTCAACCATCGGGAAGGCACAGTGCAGGTGCACACTGCAACCGGCACGCACCTGTGCCGACTGAAGACTGTGATCTCATTGAACCCGGCCGGCTCCCCTGGCGCGATGAGGCACATGCAGATGTGCCCAGATCACATGCGCGCCTACCTACAACCAGAAATCGTCCCCTGCTAGGGGGGCGAACAACAAGGAGAAGAACCCGACCACACTGCTTTCACTCACGTGAACCTATGCAGTGGGTCGGGAGCAGTCAACCCCTCCGATATTACATCGAAGGGGTTTTTGTTTGTCAAAACCTGCTCAATTTTATATATTCAATCAATGAAGTCGTTTTGAGAGCCTTATTTCACAATCAACTTACCCACCATCCCGCGGGCGCGATGATCTCCCACGCTACAATAATATTCAAACTCGCCAACCTTGCTGGCGACAAAGGTCACCGAAGCTGTGGCACCGGCGTTTATTTGTGGAGTGCGAGCGTTGAATTCATCCAACACCCAATCATGAAACCCCTCTTTGTTTGTAAAATTAATCGTTACCTGGTCGTCTTTTTGCACAGTAATGACTTTTGGGTCAAAGGAAAACGGTTGACCGCCGACATCTATTGTTACTTGTGTTACCTGTTTAACTTCCTGCGTTGTGGAGCCAACAGGAGCGTTTTTGACAGTAGACTGGCATCCCCCGCCGACCAACACGAATGCCAAAACGCCTCCAACTATGTACTTATACATAAAATTAAACTTAATGAATTATATTGACATTATAACATCGGGAAGATTAATTTTTCATTAAAGAAGAAACGTGAGCGTCTTATGAAATACATAAGATCCAAAACAACTATTTGTAACTGAAACAGACAAATTGTACTCTTTATTTTTTACATTATATTCATGACTAGAAGTAAATGTGTTATCGCTATTCAAAACCGGATGAGTGTTAACCTGCCCCCAAGCAACGATAATCGGATCAAAGTATCTTGGCCCGGAACATTTAGCACCCTTGCCATAATAATTTAATTTTCCATTTATTGTCACATACTTGCCATTCTGAATCACATCAACCGTGAAACTCGGCTTCCTTACTTCTTCTTCTACTGCTGGAGTCACAACTGGTGTTGTTGCAGGAGTCGAATTTTGAGAGTTGGGAGTTGTGTTATCCACCACACCACTATTCACGCCGACATCCGGATTAGTCAAAACATTATTATCAAATATCAAACCAGGATCAATCACTGGCGGCAACACAATCGTTTCTTTGAAAGAGACGTCCTGTAAATTATCACTGCGCCAAATGTATTTGCTCAAGTCATTGAGTTTGACATTGCACAACGGCGACCGCTCAACTGACCCGGCCACACATTTGCCCGGCTGATCTAATTCCGCGCCCTGCATTGCTTTAACTAAATTACGACACTCTTTTGTTCCAATACCGTAAAGCGCTTTGCACGAGTCAGTTAGAGCGCCATAAAGCTCTTGAAAATTAGCTGTTATTGTCAAATGATGGTCAAGCGCTTCCAAAAATATCCGCTCCACAGCTTCTTGTCCAATCGCCTCCACTTTGCAAGTATTTAATTCCCCACCAACTGATAAGATATACGCCATATGCGCCATCACCATGCTATTTGTGTGAACACCGCCTTTGTCCGCGGCATCACATTTAAATTCGGTGTCATAATGGGTGGTCGGAAAATCCCAATTGGTAATCGGATTGTTTGGGTTAGTAAAATCACGCCAGACATTGCCGCCATACCCTATTTGCCAACTGCTGGCGCCATTAGCGTGACGTTCCACGCCCTGACTCATAATGTCGGCAATCGCCTCCTCAATCGCGCCTGATTCGTTTTTATACGCCAAGCTGGTTGTTGGAGGACCAATAAAATCAGAAACAGCATGTGTATATTCATGTCCAACCACGCCAGTGTTAACTATTCCATCACAAAACTTAAGTGAGTACTTGCCGCCAAACGCGTTTGGACATGTTCCCCATGTACTGGTTGCGATAAAATATGAATATACGACTGTGGAAGTTGCGGGGTATCGCTCGCTACCAACTCGCCCAATCCCACCCAAACTATTGCCGCCATTCATGCCAAACACATCTTTATAATAATTATGTGCCTTTTCCAGTTCATCATACAAATTATCCACATCAGCCGCGCCATAAACTGCGTCGCCTTCTGAACGCATTAATGCCGGGTCGGTTATTACTATGCCAGCGGCAGTGCTGGAAGCCGTACACCCATCTGGCCGGCAATCATAAACACGTCTTTGTAACTTATCACTGCCAAAAATGGCAAACAATATATTGTCATCAAAAAAATCATTATAGTCCATCTGGAAGAATCCGGCGCTTTTCGTGCGCGCTAAATTTTCCACAATTTTTCCGTTGGCCGCGTTGACAAACAAAATTTCACGCCAGCCAATCGCGTCTTCCAATTCAATTTGCCAAGTAAGATAATATTTATTCTCCCCCTTTGGATTTAAAACGCGCTTGTTATATACTGCCAAATCAGCGCTGACAATGTTTGGCGACTGCAAACCGCGTCTTTTAGCATCGGCCAAAGCTGCTTGAGTGGCTTTTGTCTTGTTTATAATTGGTTTTGTATTAACCGACACTTTGGGGAGAAATTTGCCACTGGCCGACTTAATGCCAAAATCATTGGCCATGTGAACCAGCATTTGTCCGCCAAAAACCGGAATGTTTTTGTAATACTGTTGATAAACCAAATGAGTTGTGCCAAGCAAATCCAATGATTGTTTTTGCAATTTTAATTCTTTTTTATAGTCAGCTGAACCAAAATATTTCGCGTACTCTTTTAAAAATTGCGTACCAGCAGACGCCGCGTCGGCAAATCCGGCAATCTGCAAATAAAATTTATCGTCTGTTTTTGATAAATAAGTTAGATTGTTGGTTTGATAGTCAGTAAGAAAAATTAAATTTTTCTTAACCAATGGCTTAAGTTTTGTTGTCACTGATGATGAAAAGGTGATTTTATTAACCGCACTCTGTTTAGTTTGCGCTAACGCAAAAAGCGATAACGCCAAACACACGCCAACTACCAGCGTGGTACAGAGCAGAAATTCTATTCTGCGCATAGAGTTGTAAAAATGAGTTATTTATTAACTGCTTCTATTATATCACAAAATCGCCCAGTTTACACTGAGCAAAGCCGAAGTGGGCGATTTTGCAGGCGCGGTAGGAATCTCCGCCTCAACGGCGGATGGGCCGAAGAGGCCCAGAACCCAATTTGCAGGGGATGTAGGAATCGAACCTACGCATTCGCTTTTGGAGAGCGACATACTACCATTATACTAATCCCCCATGTTTTTTACTAAATAATTTATAGATCATTTCTATCTCTTTGGCAACCTGCCAATCATGATATCTTAACGAAACACAACCTTGATAATCATTCTTTTTGTTTTTTCCTTGATTTGATTTTATGTAAATCCTATGAAATTGTTCAGCAGGAATATTCGTAATGTCAGACCAAAACTTTTTCTGTTTTTGTGAATTATGATAACTGTGTAGATGAAGACAAATTCTGAATTTTGACTCATCAAGTTTAAAACTCTGTCTAAAAAAACTCAGAAAAATCTTGATCATCGCTGGGTCAGAATTGATAAAACGCACTGCCCCACCTTTCTTTTCCCCTTCACACCAATATAACAAAGCACACACCAACTTTTTATTTTCATAACTATCCAGGATATTATCTACTATTTTGCGACTTTTGTCAAGAATACATTTAATCATTTCATCCCTCCGTTTGCTTATCTTTAGCAGACCAGCGCCGCGTGTTACGGTAATTCTTTTTTTTAGCCTTCTCAGTGCAGACCTTCCCAGACTGACTTCTCTAAGCCAGACAGAAGCTGTACTCTTGGCAATTCCCAATTTTTTTGCCACCTCATTATAAGAATAACCTTTTTTTCTTATTTTTATTGCTTTGTCTTTCAAATTTTTAATCATAAAAAAAACTCTGTTACATGGTTATATTATAACAGAGTTCGTCCATTTTTACAAACAATTTATTTCGTCTCTTTATGCAAGATATGCTTTTTGCAGAATTTGCAGTACTTTTTCATCTCCAATCTTTCCTTCAAGGTCTTTTTGTTCTTGCGAGTGAAATAATTGGTATGCTTGCATTCTGTGCATTGCATCTTGATAAGATTTTCTCTTTCTTTTGATGGCATAAAATTATCTTAATTTATTATATAATCCCAGAGCCGTTGACCGGATTTGAACCGGTGACCACCTCCTTACCATGGAGGTGCTCTACCAACTGAGCTACAACGGCGTTTAAATGAGCCTGCCTCATCGGCAGGTCCGCCGAAGAGGCGGACTACAACGGCGTAAAGTGGTAATATTATACTCCATACCAGTCGTTTTTGTCAACACTACTTTTGACACTGGGGGCAATAGACCGTCCCCCGGCCCGCGACCTTGGCGCGGACTAACTTTGTCCCGCATCGACGACACTCTTCGCCACCGCGGCCGTAAACCTTTAAACTGGCCACAAAATTACCACGATTCCCGTCGGCGTCCACAAAATTATTAAAAGTTGTCCCCCGCTTTTGGATGGCTTGTTTCATTATTTTTTCAATTACAGAAAACAGTCGTTTAATCTGCGCGTCAGTGAGTTTGTTTGCCCTAGTGTTTGGTCTGATGCCGGCCGCGAAGCAAGATTCGTCCGCGTAAATATTACCAATGCCAGCAAAAAGCTTTTGATTTAATAATATCGCTTTAATATTGGTTTTTCTGCCATGCAGTGCATTTTTAAAATTTTCTAAAGTAAAATTTTTAGTTAAGGGCTCTATGCCAAATTTATTTTTCTCCTTTTCCCACTGCGCTTCGGTAACAATTTTTAAATACCCAAACCGGCGCATGTCGTTAAAAAATAATTTTGAGCCATCAGCAAACGAAAATATCACCCGAGTAAAGTTATCTGGTAATATCTTTGAAAATTGGTAATCCGAGTGTCCACCAGCAATCATCTCCCTGCCCCGTTTATAAATCAACTGTCCTGACATTTTTAAATGTACTAACAAATACAGTTTTTTAGGCAAGACAAAAATCAATAATTTTCCAATCCGATCAATTTCCAAAAACTTTTGCCCTTGCAAACTTCGCGCGAATTTTGCGGAACTCAAATTCAACCGCGCTTTGGCCGAGGCGCTAACTTTTTTAATTGTTTTAGACAAAATCTTCTTACGCAAATCCTGCCTAATTGTTTCTACTTCTGGCAATTCAGGCATATCTAAAAAACTACTTTCTCAATTCATTAACACCCTCAGCCATCTGCCTATTTACAACTTTTTCATCTGATTCAATCAGCCCGTCTTTCATCCGCAACACCCTTTCCGCGTGTTCCGCTGTGTATTTTTCATGAGTTACGAGAATAATCGTGTGGCCTTGTTTCAAATTTAAATCCTGCAAAATTTTCATCACTTGCAAACCAGATTTGGAATCCAGGTTGCCGGTCGGTTCGTCAGCAAAAATCACAGAGGGCTGATTTACCAAAGCGCGGGCAATAGCCACGCGCTGTTTTTCTCCGCCAGAAAGTTGGTTAGATAAATTATTTATTCTATGCGCCAAGCCAACAGATGTAATCGCGTCTGTCGCGCGTTTAGTCCTCTCTGCATCAGATAATTTTACATACAACAACGGCAACATGACGTTGTCTAACACGCTGGTGCGCGGAAGCAAATTAAACGCCTGAAACACGAACCCAATTTTTTGATTACGCATTACTGCCAGCTGATCATCATTAAGCTGGCTAACGTCTTGACCATCAAAAAAATACTTGCCCTCGCTCAATTTATCCAAAAAACCCAAAATATGCATTAGGGTAGATTTGCCAGACCCGCTCGGACCCATTATAGCTACAAACTCGCCTTTTTTAATCTCAAAATCCAAACCAAACAACACCGGAGTTACCACACTGTCGTTTTCGTATTGTTTTTTAAGACCCTCAACCCTTATAAGCGACTCTGACATAAAAACTTTATAAACTTTATAACTTTACAAACTTTCAACTTGTTTTTTCCCACTCACTCACATCTTTCAAATAATCCCCTTTTATTTTTTCAAAGTGAACGCGCACTGCATCATACTCATTCGGAATAATTCCATCCAAAATTGCCTCTTCTAGCGCTTTTTTTATTTTACCCACAGTTGGGCCTGGTTTAAGACCACACTCTTTCATAATTTCTTCGCCCCGCACGGGCGACTGAAACGCACGCATTTTATCTTTTTCGATTACTTCGCCAATTCGACGTTCCAAATAATCATAATTAGCCAGCCGGCGCTTGAGCTTAACTGGGTTGCCAGTGGTAATATCACTACGGCACAAAATGAGCAAGTCG
>Ga0208373_1000641_pt1 | contig 57019 bp, 50 predicted proteins | sample RifOxyC2_FD_184036 | JGI IMG/M metagenome (GOLD analysis project Ga0208373, IMG submission 184036) | Soil microbial communities from Rifle, Colorado - Rifle Oxygen_injection C2 (SPAdes) | ecosystem: Environmental > Terrestrial > Deep subsurface > Rock core/Sediment | place: Rifle, Colorado...
GTCATCTCCTCCCTCCCGATTGCTTATTTTTGCTTCAATCAGGAGTATTTTACACTAGGGTGGGGTAATTTTTCAATTACAACTTTGCTTCCAAAGGGGTATTTTTTCGATTACATTTCACAGGTTTGATATTAATAGCAAGAAAACACAGTAAAGTAGAATTATCCGTCCCAACATATAAATTACAGTAAAAAGTGCAGAAACGAGATTGTCCTAAGTATTGTCTCAATATGTCGGGATTGCTTTCTTATTTGAATTGGTTGGTTTCTGTCCGACTATGTCAGTTGAGCGTGCGAATTTTGAAAACTAACAATGATAAATAGATGATAGTTGAATTACCTGCTAAAAATTACATTTTAGACAAGTTAATTGGTGTGCAGTAACAAAATAGAAAGCAAAGGTTATAAGGTTTGAGTTATAAGTTATCGATCATAAGTTATAGGTTATTACATACCCGTTCCACTTGGAATAATTCTTTCCAATATCAATAAATATTCTTGATTTTTACTAGATTTGTTTGTATAATTTACACACAAACAACTTTTGTTGTATAAAAGTTGTATTTTTTTCATTTATGGCATCCCATTAGAGAATGTAGATTTACAAGGTAATCTTAATTAAATAATAATTTAAAATTTCACTGTCAACATTCTCTAACGGGATAAAAACAATGGCACTTAAAGTAATTGCAGGTCAATTTAAAGGACGGAATTTGCAGCTTCCGCCGGCTTTATCAACGAGACCGCTATTAATGAGAGCGAAGAAATCGCTTTTTGATATTTTGACTCCAAGGATTATTGGTTCAACATTTCTTGATTTGTTTGCCGGAGTAGGCTCGGTTGGTATAGAGGCGTTATCGCGCGGTGCAAAAAAAGCTGTTTTTGTAGATAGCGACAGAAACTGTGTAAGATTAATAGAAGAGAATTTGAAAACGTTATCGGTATCGGATAAAGCCGAAGTATTGCAAAGTGATGCATCACAGCCAAATTTTAAAACTGATAAATTCGATATAATTTTTATAGGACCTCCGTACGCGATGAAAACTTTGGCAAGTATAATTGAAAAATCAGCACCGATTCTTGCAAAAGACGGAATTATAATAGGGCAGCATCAGTTTAGAGAAGAGCTTCCGGAAAAAATTGTTGATTTAGTTATGTATCGTCAGGAAAAATACGGCGATATGAGATTATCGTTTTTTTCTTGCTTTGGGAATCTGAGCAAGAAAACCCCCCACGACTAGTTTTGCTTCCCAGAGTTTTGTCTGTGACAAAAATGATAGGAGGCTTGGAGCAAAACTGTGCGGGGTAATCCACTAAAAGTATGAAAAACGTTATAGTTATAAAATACGGCGGAAGTTTGATGGATGACAGAAATGCCGAGAAGGCGGTTCTAAAAAATATTTTAAGCATTTCTAAAAAAAATCCTGTTATTGTGGTTCACGGCGGCGGAAAAGATATAACAAGTGCGTTAAAAAAGGCAAATATTGAAACAAAATTTATTAATGGGTTCAGATATACCGATGAGAAAGCTATAAAAATAGTTGAAGGGGTTTTGGAAAATATTCAGAGAAGAATAGCGAAAGAATTAAAAAACGCAGTAGTTATTAAAAAAGCTGTTATCGGGAAAAGGTTGAAAGAATTGGGATATGTCGGAAAATTTACTAATGCCGAGATTTCAAAAATAAATGAAGTTTTAAATAAAAAGAAAATTGCGGTTATTTCGCCGGTAGGTAAATCAAAGGACGGGCAGATTTTAAATTTTAATGCCGATGACATCGCGGGATGCATAGCGGCAATTTATAAAGCAAAGAAATTGATTTTTTTTACCGATGTAGAAGGTGTTTTAAACAGCAATAAAAAAACAATTCCGCAAATAAAAACGCCGGATATAAAAAAATTGATTTACAGCGGTGTTATTACCGGCGGTATGATACCAAAAGTCCAGGGATGCGCCGAAGCGGTGCAAAACGGAGTAAAAGAAGTCGATATTTTTAGTATAAAGCTGAAGGGGACGAAGATAATATGAACTATTATGATTTAGAGAAAAAATATATTTTTCAGACTTATAAAAGAAACCCGATTTTATTTGTGAAAGGCAGCGGAAAATATCTTTGGGATGATAAAGGAAAAAGATATCTGGATTTTTTATCCGGTATTTCGGTGTGTTCCGTAGGTCATTGTAATCCAAAGATAGTCGGAGCTATTCAAAAACAAAGTAAAGAGCTGATTCATACCTCAAATCTTTTTTATACCAAACCGCAAATTGAACTTGCAAAGATATTATCCGGCGTTTCGTTCGGCGGTAAAGTTTTTTTCTCCAATTCAGGTGCGGAAGCAAATGAGTGTGCGATTAAATTAGCAAGAAAGTGGGGAAACGGAAGATCCGAAATTATTTCGTTTATGAATTCCTTTCATGGCAGAACTATAACCACGCTTTCAGCAACAGGACAGAAAAAATTTTCTAAAGGATTTGAACCTCTACTAAAAGGATTTAAATTTGCAAATTTTAATGATATTTCTTCGGTTAAAAAGCATCTAAATAAGAAAACCTGCGCGATTTTGATAGAACCTATTCAGGGCGAGGGCGGTGTTTGTTTAGCCAATAAGGATTTTTTAATTGAAATTAAAAATATCTGCAAAAAAAACAATTTGCTTTTGATTTTTGATGAAATTCAATGCGGGCTTGGAAGAACAGGTAAAATTTTTGCATATAAAAATTATGGAGTAGAGCCGGATATTATGACGCTGGCAAAATCGCTGGGCGGGGGGTTGCCTCTTGCGGCAACTATAGCTAAAAGCAATGTTGCGGAGGTTCTTGGTTATGGAACTCATGGTTCCACATTCGGAGGAAATCCGGTTTGTTGTGCTGTTGCTGTGGAAGTTTTGAAGATAGTAAATAATAAAAATTTTCTTAAAAATGTAGAAAATACCGGAAAATACTTTATAGAAAAATTGAAAGAACTGCAAAAGAGTTATAGTATTATTAAAGAAGTCAGGGGGCAGGGACTAATAATCGGAATAGAACTTAATACTGACGGCAAAGAAATCGTAAAAAAATGCCTTCAAAAAGGGCTTATTATAAATTGTACTCAGGATAAAGTACTCAGGTTTTTACCGCCGTTAATCATATCCAAAAAGGATGTCGATGAAGTGATTTCTGTTTTAAAGGATGCGTTGAAGTAAATGCCCATTGTTTATGTCGGTCTTGGTTCAAATAGGGGAGATAAGGAAAAAAATATTTTAAAAGCAATCACACTTTTAAAAGAAAACGGCCAGAAAATATTAAAAACATCTTCGATATATAAAACAAAGCCATACGGATATAAAGAGCAAAAAGATTTTTTAAATGCCGTAGTCAAATTAAGAACCAAATTAAATCCTGAAAATTTTTTAATACTTTGTAAAAAGATAGAAAGCGAGATTGGAAGAAAAAAAAGTTTCAGATTGGGTCCAAGAGAGATAGACCTAGATATATTGTTTTTTGGAAAAAGGGTTATCAAAAACAAAAAGCTTACAATTCCGCATAAGGATCTACATAATAGAGAATTTGTTTTAAGGCCGTTAAGAGAGATTTCACCAAATTTGATTCACCCGGTTTTAAAAAAACGAATAGCAAAAATAAATAACGTAATTATTGGAGAGAAAAAGATAAGGTAAAAGATGAATCCGCAGCTAGCGAAGGAAAGTAATAAGAAACGGTTCAAAAAGTTAAAACGTTTGAATCTAAAAACAAATTTATTTTCCTTTCTACCTGTCTACCTTTTTACCTTAATACCTGAATTTATATGATTTTACCGAACTTACCATATTGGCTAGATATTGTAATTTTAATATTCGCGTCAGCATCTATTGCTTATATTTTATGGACTTCTGTGTTGTATTTCAGGAGAAAAGCAAGGGAACTTGAACGCCTGAATGAAGATTTAAAATTAATACACGATATTTCAAAAGATGTTACAGCTACACTTGAAATGAGAGACCTTTTACCTCAAATAATGGATGCGTTTGCAAAAGCAGGGAAAGTTTCAAAAGGTTCTATAATGCTTATGAACGAAGAAACACAAACACTTGAAATAAAAGCAGGGTTAGGGTTGTCGCCCAGGGCGTTTGAAGTTATCCGCCCGAGGTTAGCCGAGGGCGTTGCGGGTGTTGTTGCGGCAATATGCGAGCCGATATTAATTGACGATAAAAGTAAAGAGAAATATCTTTATATTGATTTTGCTTCAGATCCTCAAAAATCCCGGCCAAAAGAAACACTTCTATGTTTACCGTTAATATTCAGAGGGCATGTTTTGGGTGTAGTATCCCTGGATAAAAAAGTGGGCGGTGAAAAATTTTCCGAGTATGACAGAAGGGTTTTGACAATTTTGGCGAATCAGGCATCGGTTGCGATTCAGAATGCAAAATTGTACGAGAATGCAATAACAGACGGTTTGACAGAACTTTATATTCACAAATATTTTCAGCAGCGCCTTGAAAAAGAAATGGAAAGGGCAAAAAGGTTTAATCAAACGCTTTCCCTAATAATGTTTGATATAGATCATTTTAAAAATTTTAACGATGCATATGGTCACCAGGTTGGGGATGCGGCATTAATGCATTTGGCAAAGATATTGAAAGACACTATGAGGTCAAGTGATATTTTAGCTAGATATGGCGGTGAAGAGTTTAGTGTTATCCTTGTGCCGGATCCAAAGATTGAGCAGACAGCGGAATTAGTAAAAAGCATCGCAGAACGTTTCAGGAAGAACGTAGAGGATAATCCTATTGACATTAAAGGTAAAAAGCTGAAAATAACCGTTAGTATAGGGGTTGCATCCTGGCATGGAGAAAAAAGGATAGATAAGGATAAATTAATAAAAATGGCCGATGATGCACTTTATAAAGCTAAAAGAGATGGTAGAAATCTTGTACGCGTGTGGGAAGAAATTTTCCCAATAAATGTACCATAAGACTTAGGGAGAGGGAAGAGGGAAGAGGGAAGAACAGGGTTTGGCATATAAACTTCATAAACTATAGAATTTATTATCTTCTTAAGAGAAAACTACTATTTTTTACTTGAAAAATTTTAATTATTCTGATAAAATACATAGTTAAGAAAATACTCGAATTATCGATTCTTATTATTAATGATAATTTCGGGTTAATTATAGGTAGAAAAAAGCCCGCCTACGTTCCAAAGGACTATGGCGAGACAAGGAGAAAAAATGGCAAAAAGAGTACCGCTTATCGCTGGCAATTGGAAGATGAATAAAACGGTTAAAGAGTCCGTGGAGTTGGTTTTAGCTCTTAAACAAAAATTATCCGATGTTAAAGAACGTGAAATACTGGTTTGCCCTCCGTATACTTCACTTTATGCTGTAAAAGAAAATTTAAAAAATTCGAATATTAAAGTCGGTGCACAAAATATGTATTTTGAAAAATCCGGTGCGTTTACCGGAGAGATTTCTCCGCTGATGCTTAAAGATATCGGTTGTGATTATGTTATAATCGGACATTCTGAAAGAAGGCAATATTTCGGAGAGACCGATGATAGCGTTAACAAGAAAATGAAAGTTGCATTTGAAAACGGGATTACACCGATTGTTTGCGTCGGCGAAACACTTCAACAGCGTGAAAAAAATGAAGCATTTTCGGTGATTGAAAAACAGATTAAAATTGGTGTTGCAGGTCTAAGCGGTGATCAGATAACAAAAGTAGTTATTGCATATGAGCCTGTCTGGGCAATAGGTACCGGCAAAACCGCATCTCCGCAGCAGGCAGAAGAAATTCATGCTTTTATAAGAAAACTTTATTTTGAAATGTACGGTAAGGATTCTTCGGAAGCGATCAGGATTCTTTACGGCGGTTCGGTAAAACCTGATAACATTTCAGAAATAATGAAGCAGCCTAATATTGACGGCGGGCTTATAGGCGGCGCGGCATTAAAAGCGGACGATTTTATAAAACTTGTCAGTTATTGAAGTGCTATTCCAAAAAATCGGGATAAATCAATTAAATTTGATGCGGAAGGATTAAATCATGGGTGATATTTTAAGTGAAAAAAGAGCACAGAATCCTGTTATTGTAAATGTGTCTAATAGGCATTTGCATCTTCTTAAAGAAGATTTTGAAAAACTTTTCGGGAAAGATTATCAATTAATAAAAATTAAAGGGTTAATGCAACCAGGAGAATTTGCGTCTAAAGATACTGTTACAATAAAAGGGTCCAAGGGTGAAATAAAAAATGTCAGAGTGTTAGGTCCTTTAAGAAAAGCGACACAGGTTGAGATATCAAAAACAGATACTTACATACTGGGAGTTAATGCACCGGTTAAATTATCAGGAGATTTGGCAGGCTCAGCACCGATAACGATATTTGGCCCCAAGGGAACCATAGAATTGAAAGCAGGATGCATTATTGCAAAGAGACATGTTCATATGACACCAAAGGATGCAGAGCATTTTCAAGTTAAGCACGGTGATGTTTTAAAAGTAAAAGTTGAGGGAGAAAGAGGACTTATATTTGATAATGTTATTGTGCGTGTCCGGGAAGATATGGCATTGGAGTATCATGTTGATACCGATGAAGCAAATGCATCTGGAATAAAAAACGGTGATAAAGTAACGATTTTATGACCCCGTACGAGAATGTGGGGATAAGAGGGTCAATTAAAAATGACACAAGGTGTCATCCTGAACGAAGTGAAGGATCTCGATTTTAACGACGAGATGCTTCGCAGTAGGCTCAGCATGACATAAATATCGTTTTGCATTTTAAATTGTTTTATTTGTCTCTTACGGGGCAGTGGAAAATTATGAAAATAGCAATCGGAAGTGACCATCGCGGATTTAATTATAAATCCAAGTTAATAAAATATCTTTCAAAAAATCATACAATCAAAGATTTTGGTACTTTTTCAGAAGAATCATGCGATTATCCGGATTTTGCGTTTAAAGTTGCCAAAGCGGTAGCATCCCGAAAATTTAAAAGAGGAATCTTAATTTGTGGTTCCGGGAATGGCATTTGTATGGCTGCAAATAAGGTGAATGGAATAAGAGCTGCCATCGGGTATTCAGCAAAAGCAGCGGAATTTTCGGTCAGGCATAACGATGCAAATATAATCTGTTTTTCCGAGGACTTTCCGTTAACAGATGTAAAAAAAGCTGTAAAAAAATTCTTATCAGTCGTATTTGAAGGCGGAAGGCATTTAAGAAGAGTAGAAAAAATGAAAGAAATTGAGGAGGAAGATTAAAATGAGAAATTCAACCTTCCGATTTAAACTAGAAAATAAAATAAGGAGAAACATTTATTTAATTTTCTTTTCTATTCTCTGTTTTTGTCAATTTCCGCATTTTATTTATTCTCAAGATATTTCTAAACAGATATCTGAAGGAAATAAACTAATAAAAGAAAAAAAATATGATGAAGCTTTAAAAGTTTTAACGGAGGCAAAAAATTTAGATGATAAATCTCCGTTACCGGATATTTCGCTGGGAATGCTGTTTTTAATAAAAGATGATTTGATAGAAGCGGAAAAATATCTCAAATCGGCGGAATTAAAGAATCCGGATTTGGATGCGGTTAGATATACACTTGCACTTCTTTACGAAAAAAAAGGGGATAGAACAAATTCAATTGAATATTGGAATAAGCTATTGAAAAATTCTAATTTTAAAAATACAGCAAAAAAACATATTCAATATTTGGAAGAAGGAAAATGAAGATTGTAGAGGCGATGAAAAATTTAAAAACTTGTCCTGCAAAAGCGGGATTAAAAAGCTTGTCCCGAGTTACTTGTCCTGAGCCTGTCGAAGGATATCGAGGGACCTGTCCCCGTCTTTTGGGGATTAAAAATTTAGGATTAATTCTTATCTTCATTTTTAATTTTGTATTTTTAATTTCTAATTGGTTTATTTCCGGTTGTGCTTCTACAAAACCGGTAGTTAAAAGCGGTTATAATTTTTCAAACATAAAAAAAGTTGCTGTGTTAAAGTTTACTGGTACAGGCGGCGTAAATATAAGCAATGAATTTATATCTCAGCTCTTAGCATCAGGAATAAATGTTGTTGATAGAACAGATATAGAGAATATAACTGATATTAAGTTGTCCGGAGTAGATGCGGTTATTTCAGGCAACGTTATAGAATATAATCCATCAAGTAAATTATTGGTATTTAAGGATAAGAACAACGTTATAATTTCAGATAGGGTTTATCCTATTGGCGGGACCACAGTTGTTCAGGATGGGACTGTGTTGGGCACTAATGATGCAAACATTTTCAGCGTTTCATCATCAGTTTCTGTTTTTGCAAAGATTATCGATGTTTCAACAGTCGAAGTTGTGTGGAGCGATACAAAGTCATATGAAGCATTGGATCTTACCACTGCGATTGGGCAAATAGTATATTCTTTTAAAAAGGCGTTAAAACAAGATTGGAAAGATTTAAAATAATATGCTTGATAAAGAAACAGAAAAGCAGCAAAAAGAGTCCTATTTTACTCTTGATAATATTTTAGATGAAAATGTTCGAATAAAGGAACTAAAAGATATTTTAAAAAGTAGTTCTGAAATTTCGGAACGTTCCCAGGCAGCCAGCCAACTTGGAGAATTCGGAAAGAAGGCAACCACGGTTCTTATAGAGGCGTTGGACGAAGAAAAAAATGAAGAGGTCATAGCTGTAATAATAAGGTCACTTGGTAATATCGGAGACAACACAGTCGTAGCGCATTTTATAGAAAAGCTTAAAGAATCTGCTGTGATACGCGCCGCCGTAGTAGGCGCGCTCGGAATGATCGGCGATAAATCATTTCTTCAGTATTTAAGCAAGACTCTTAAAGACAAAGAAAGAAAAGTGCGCATAGAATCTATCCATGCTATAGACAGGATTTGCAGCCCTGAGGTATTGAGTGAATTGATAGAAGTTCTAAAAAATGATAAGGATTCAGAGGTTAGGGCTGAAGCAATAAAGACGTTGGTCAACATAGTATTACATCATAATAATCAGAAAATTGTTGAGGATCTCGGTGAAATTTTAATTTTGATTAGAGATAGCGATACTACGGTTCCTTTTTTGAAGAATGTTATAAAAAAAGAATTAAAGGAGTTGGAAATAATAGGTCATTATGATAATGTTGTTTCCGACCGCGATCATATTTACCGTGACAAAAAGGCGCTGGAGAAACAGTTGGACACAATTGATGGTGAAATTGAAGGTATACTTAAAGAAAAAGAAAGCAATATTTCAAAACTAACCAAAAAAGTTGCTGCACTTGAGAAAGGCAAAGCTGAAAAATATAAAGAAGTAAAAACTTTATATACTATTGGAATGACAATTCTTATAGCAGAAATAGTTGTCGGAGGGATATTCCTGCTTAAGATGGCAAAAAAATCTGATGTAAAAGTAAAGGAATATTCCCAAAAAGTAAACGATCTTGAAGAAAAAATGCGTTTACAAGTTACTGAAGAACAACAGGCTAAACAGGACGTGGCCAAATATCAAGAGATGAAAGATATGGAAGATGAAATGAATAAACTTGGGGTTGAAGTCATTACCGCTAATAACAGAAATATAGATCTCTTTATGAAATGTCACGATGCATTTTTTAATACTGATATAAAAAAATTCGGTTTAGATTTAGCATATGAAAAGAAAAAAGGTTTTTCTAAATCTGCAAAGTTGGCAATGACAGGCAAGGTGCAGGACTCAAGAGATTTATATAAACGAACAGACGAATTGAGATGAAAAAAATAATATCTGTCTTAATCTTGTTTATTATCTGTGTTCATCTTGTATTTTCGCAGGAAATAGATTTGACTATATATAATCAGAACCTTGGTTTAGTAAAAGACAGAAGAACGTTAAAAATTGATAAAGGCGTTCAAAAAATTGAATTTACTGATGTTGCTGCAAAAATTGATCCGACAAGCGTACATTTTAAGTCATTAACAAATCCGGAGAAATGTTCGGTTTTAGAGCAGAATTTCGAGTATGATTTAATTTCCAGGGATAAGCTTTTGCAAAAATATATCGGCAAGGAAATAGAACTTGAAAAAAGAATAGGAAAAGACGGGGATAAAAAAGAAATTATAAAGGGTACGCTTCTTTCAACAGCTGGTGGGCTTACTATAAAATCTGATGATAAAATTTTAGTTAATCCGTCAGGTGATGTTTCACTTTCTAAAATTCCCGAAGGTTTAATTTTAAAACCCACGCTTTCATGGCTTTTGCAAAATGATGTTTCAGGGGAAAACAAAATAGAAGTTGATTATTTGACAAACGGGATAAACTGGGATGCAGATTATGTTGTCGTTTCGGATAAAGACGATAAAAATATAGATTTGAACGGATGGGTAACCATAGATAATAAATCCGGCGCAACTTATAAAGAAGCAAAATTAAAATTAATAGCAGGCGATATTCATCGTATTGCACCTGATGCATTAGCAGAAAATGATGTTATGTATGAAGCAAAAGCTATGCGGGCAACAGCCGCGCCGCAATTTCAAGAAAAATCCTTTTTCGAATATCACATGTATACCTTACAAAGAAAAACGACTGTGAAGGATAATGAAACAAAACAGATAGAATTTGCTTCCGCTACAGGCATCCCGGTTAAGAAGCTTTATATTTACAACGGATCTTTACAGCAGTTTTACGGTTATCAGCAATGGTCACGTACAGATAGAAATTATGGTATCCAGTCAAATAAAAAAGTTTATGTTATGTTAGATTTTAAAAATTCAAAAGAGAACAATCTTGGAATTCCGTTACCCAAAGGGAAAATTCGGGTTTATAAAGAAGACACGGACAAATCTTTGGAGTTTATCGGAGAAGATTCGATAGAACACACGCCAAAAGACGAAAATATAAGAATTTATCTGGGTGATGCTTTTGACATTGTGGGCGAAAGAGTTCAAGCGGATTTTAAGAACGGAGACGGATGGTGTGACGAATCATTTAAAATTAATTTAAGGAATCATAAAGAAGAGAATATTGAAATTACGGTTGTTGAAAAACTTAACAGGTGGTCTAACTGGAAAATTACACAAAAATCTCAGGATTATGAAAAGAAGGATTCAAGAACAATAGAATATAAATTAAAAATCCCGAAAAATTCGGAAAATACATTAAATTATACCATTCATTATTGGTGGGATTAAGAATTCTGAGTTTTATGAGTAATAAAGAATTTAATGTTGCTTCTTTGATAGATCATACTCTTTTAAAAGCTGATGCAACTGAAAAAGATATTGTAAGGCTTTGTTTGGAAGCAAAAAAATATAAGTTTGCATCTGTTTGTGTGAATCCGTTTTACGTTTCATTTGCAAAGAAGAATCTTAAGGGTTCAAATGTAAAAGTTTGTACGGTAATAGGTTTTCCACTTGGGGCAACTTGTTCTGAAGTAAAAGCGTTCGAGGCAAAAGAAGCAATTAAAAACGGTGCCGATGAGATAGACATGGTTATGAATATAGGCGCCTTGAAAGACAAAAAATTTAAAGTTTTTATAAATGATATAAAATTAGTCCGCAAAGCGGCAGGTAAAAAAATTTTAAAAGTGATTTTGGAAACGGTATGTCTTACAAACGAAGAAAAAGTAAAAGCGTGCCTATTATCCAAAGAAGCGCATGTTGATTTTGTAAAAACATCAACAGGATTCGGACCACATGGTGCTACAGTCGAAGATGTAAGATTGATGCGTAAAATTGTGGGAGATAAGATTGGTGTTAAAGCATCCGGCGGAATAAAGACATTCGGCGATGCCGTAAAAATGATAAACGCAGGAGCAAACAGGATAGGAACGTCGGCTTCCGTTAATATAATTTTAAATAAATAGGAGAGGTAAACATGAATACTGCTGAACTTTTGCAAGCAATTTTGAAAAAAGGGATTTCGGACATTCACTTCAAGGCAGGTACACCTCCTGTAATAAGAATTAATGGACAGCTGATTTCAACCGGATTTGAAAATTTTTCTCCTAAACATATTCAGGAGATCGCTTATGGATTGTTAAATGAAGAACAGAGAAAAATATTTGAAGAAGAGAGTGAAATAGATTTTTCTTACGGATTAGAAGGTGTATCAAGATTCAGGGTAAATGTTTATAAACAAAGGGGGACAATCGCGCTTACACTGAGAGTAGTTCCTTTTAAAATAAAGGCATTTGAAGAACTTAATCTGCCGCAAACAATATTTAAAAAAATGGCAGAAGAACCGCGGGGATTGATTCTGTTCGCCGGGATAACAGGTGCCGGCAAAACCACAACGATGAATTCACTGATTGATTATATAAATAAAACTTATGCTTATAAAATTGTAACGATAGAAGATCCAATTGAGTATTTTCATAAAGATGAAAAATCTTTTATCAGCCAGAGGGAAATCGGAGCGGATACAAAATCATTTGCCAAGGGTTTGAAATATGTATTAAGGCAGGATCCTGATGTAGTAAGTATAGGAGAAATGCGCGATTACGAAGCTATCTCTGCAGGTATCTCGTCTGCTGAAACCGGGCATCTTGTATTATCAACTATACATACTATGAATGCGGTTCAGACAATAGACAGGATTGTCGATGCATATCCTCCGCATCAACAACATCAGGTAAGAATTTCACTTTCAAACGTGATAAGAGGTATAATCGCTCAGCGTTTAATACCCAGTATCAACAGTGATATGCGCATGCCTGCGCTTGAAATTTTAGTGGGTACTGCATTAATCAGAAAAAATATTGCGGAAAATAGGTCAATTGAAATATATAAGTTGATGGAGCAGGGTGAATATTACGGGATGAGAACTTTCGATCAGGATTTAATTCGTCTTTATAAAGAAAAGATTATAACACTCGAAGATGCTCTGGAAAATGCAACAAATCCTGATGATTTGATGCTAAAAGTAAAAGGTATAGATAGAGAGGAACAATAATTATTACCTGTCGAGGAAAAAGGTAAAATAGGAGCTGCCAGCTTAAGTTGGCGGAAAACCATTATATGGCTAATAATTGGGTTATATTGCCGGAAACTGACAAAAAACATCAGAATAGATATATAGTTATGGTCTCAGCAAGAGAAGATGCGGATAATTTAATCAAAAAATATCCGAATATTTGTTCTGAACCGTTTAGAATTCTTGATGTAAAATACAAATGGGGAATATATCTCAATAATTCAACAAGAGAGGAAAGAAAAAGTATTTATAAATATTTCATGGGTACTCAAGATGTTGATAACGAATTAAAGAAGGAAGATGAAATTCAAGGTGTTATTTCCGAACTAAATACTCTTTTTTCAACTTTGACCGCAGAAGAGCAAAGACATCTTAAGCAAGAGATACCCGAAAGAATTGATGCTTTAGAAAAATTTACAGAAGAACACTATGTAGATGAAAAAAATGAACAGGAGTTACCTGAAACCTCACCTGAGCAGCAAAAGGATTTTGTAGAAGAAATACACGCAGAAGAAAAAATACAGCCGGAAATATCAGAAAAAACAGAAGAACCGGTAACAGAAAAGATTGAAGAATCTATAGCAAAGCTGCCTAATCAAATAGCTAAAGATGCACATATTGAAGAATCAGAAGAATCTAAGGAAGAATCCGATGAAATATATATTCATAAATCCATAGAAGCTGAAAACATACCGGTTGAACCTGAACCTGAAAAGCAATCTGAAGCAATTAAAGAAGAGAACTTAGAAGCAGAGCCAGTCCCAGAAATAACGGTTGAGACACCTACAGAAGTAAGTTCAGAAAAATCTGCAGAAGTAAAAGAAGAAATTCCTGCTGAAGTTCCTGCAGAACCTGCTGTTGAAAGTTATGCTGAAATTACTGAAGAGAAAGAAGTCGTGCCGGAACAACCGCAACAGCCTGTTCCTGAAGCAGAAGTGAAAGAAGAAAGAATACAAGAAGAGGAACCGGTATTCAAAATAGAAATTGAACGTTTCGGTGAACCGACAACATCAATTCCGCAAATTTCTAAGCCGAACGAGGGACCAACAATAATTGATATCTCATCAAGATCCGGTCCGTTAAAAGTTTTGTATCTATACCCTTCAGGTGAAAATGCTTTGTTAGAAAATTTTGTTAGTAAATTAACGGCCATCATAGAAAAATCAATGAAAGAACCAATTTATATTGAAAAATTATCGACAGTCGAATATAGCGTTACTTCAACCAATGACTTCAATGCAATTATCAAGAATGCTAGTTCTCAGGGCGTCGAATTGATGATAGCTATTGTGCCGGATGGGCTAAATGATATAAGATTTTTTATAAATAAAGAATGTATGGCATATAGTATGTTAAGTTTATTTGCAGCCCAGGATCAGCTTGATAAAAAGTTTTTATATGTTGATATAGCAATTGAACTTTTACTTATTAAGAAAAAATTAAGAATGTGATTAAAGGCAGTACACAGTACACAGAATACAGTAAACAGTAAAACCAAAAATAATTATCCTTTTAAAACTGTATCCTGAGTACTGTATCCTGTGTACTGAAATTATTATGATTACTAAATGGGATTTAATGCCATCGCCTTGTGACCGGGACAAAAGCAGACATAAATTACTGCTTTCCTCCGTAAGTGGGGATTTGTCAGAAATTATAAAATTTTTTAATCAGGATGCGGGAAAACCGTTTACTCCTCTTTCGCAGGAATTCAACTATGCGATTTATATTTATAATCTAACTCCGGAAAAAAAAGCTGCAGCTGAAAAATTTCTAAAGAGTAAATGCCAAAAAGGAAAAGTTGAAGAATCATCAAAGGGCAAGGATTTAGAAGAAATTTTAGAAAAGGTTGCACAATTTGGCGATAAATTAATAAATCCATCCCAAGAAGAAAAATATCAGCCGCTCGAAGAAAAACATCAGGAAATACCGGTACAACCACTAAGGGAAGAGAAAAAACAGGAAGTAAAGCAAGAAGAAAAACCCCAGATTATTACTCCGAAGAAGGAATCCGAAGCTCCGAAACCCAAATTAAATTTAAGATATGTATTTGACGAGTTTGTTGTTGGTTCAAACAGCCGTTTTGTTCACGCCGCGGCGTGGGCGGTTTCCCAAAATCCCGGTAAAACTTATAATCCGCTTTTTATTTACGGTGGAGTGGGTTTGGGAAAAACGCACATTATGCAGGCGATAGGAAATACGATTAAAGACAAAAATCCGGATGCTCAGGTACTATATATTACAACTGAAAAGTTTACATCAGAAGTTATCGAGGCGATAAAAACCGGGAAACTGACAGAATTACGCGAGCACTACAGAAAACTTGATTTGTTACTTGTGGATGATATTCAATTTCTTTCGGAAGCCGAATCTACGCAGGAAGAATTCTTCCATACGTTTAATATTTTACACGAAAATCAAAAACAGATAGTTCTTACTTCTGATAGGCCTCCAAAAAAATTATCAGGAATAGAAGACAGATTACAATCCCGTTTTGAATGGGGGCTGATTGCCGACATAAAACCGCCGGATTTAGAAACAAGAGTTGCTATACTTAAAAAGAAAGAAAAACATGAAGGAATAGAACTAGATGAAAAAATACTTATTTATGTTGCAAGCAAATTAAAATCAAATATAAGGGAACTGGAAGGATTTTTAAAAAGACTTAAGGCATATGCAACTATGACGAAAATGCCTGTTGACTTTGAATTAGTTAAAGAGTTAATAGGCGAACTTTTACCGGAAGTTGCACTTGAGGAAAAGAAAGATACTGTAGTGGTAAAAATTGTTGATGTACCTGAAGTTACTCCTCCGGCAATTACGATTCACGAACCCAAGATAATTCCGGAACAAAAAATAGTTCAGGAACCGGTTCAAGAAGAAATTTCACAACCACAACCGCAAGTTCAATCTATTCCTCAGCCGATACTTCAAGAGACAATACCGTCGGTTCAAAAACCTGCTGAAGTTTCAGTTCCGGTTCAGTCGGCATCCCAAGCGATACAACCTCAGCCGGAAATTCATATAGAAAAACCTCAACCGCAAGTTGAACCGCCGTCTGTTGTACCTGTTCCCGTTCATGTTCCTGTAACACCGCCTGTACCTTCAAAACCAGTAGTAGCTTCTGCTCCTACCGGCACTGCTCCTAAAGATGAATATGATTCGCTAAGTCCCGTAGAGGTGGGTTTATTTTATCCAGAAGGATACGAGAAAGATTTTGAAAAGATGAAGGAGTTATTTAAAGAGGTAGTAAAAAAACATAAATTGAAATTCAGACTTTTTAGTGTTTTTGAAAAAAGTTATTCTCTAGATAAAAAAATAAATTATTCACTTTTTGCTCAGCTATGCAAGACCAACAATTTAGCAATAGCGGTATTATTAGGTCCGCCACCGGTACCAACTCTTTCTGAAGATGATTTTACAAATATGCTGACAACCGTTTGCGAAGCAAATAATATTACGCCGGAGATAATTCCTTATTCCGATTTGACAAAACAATATAAATATTTGAACATAGCACTTGATATCACCTTATTACATAAGGATTTAGGGAAACCCCGTTAGAAAATGTTGTAAGCCCCGTTAGTAATGTAGAATATATTGGTTATAAAATTTAGTTCGTTGGAAAATATTATTAACAACATTACTTTACGGGGTAAATAGATTTTAGCAATGTTAATAATATATTTTAGTATTATGTATCTACATTTTCGCACGGGGAAAAAATAATGAAAATAAAAAATATTTTTGGAATAAAACTCAGTTTACGGATATTGCTATTCATTTTAGCGGTTATTTCAGGTTATATATTAATCAAAGATTTTAGAGGCATATTGTTTACAGTTTTGTATCCCGCGGCCGTAATCGTTTTAGGTTATTTTTTTGTTTTCAAGCCTCTTTTTTCAACAGAAAAGATACTGGAGTCTGCATTAGATGGAGATTATTCTCAGATAAAAAAACTCAGAAGTTTTGGTGAGACAGGCGATAGTATAAATTCACTTCTTAGCCATTTAATGATTTCCCGGGAATCGTTGAGTATACTTTCCGTAGCCTCTAGAGTAATTACCTCACATATAGAAATAGTTGATATAATGAATATGTTGTTGGATTTAGTGTATGATAAAATGTTATTGCCTTCAGCATTTATAACGTTGCAGGACAGCGACGGAATTATAAAAATTAAAGTATCGCGGGGATTATCTGACGAATTTATAAGAAATTTTCATTTTAATGAAGATGAAAATTTTTATAGCAGAAGTCTTTTAACTAAAGAAATAGTTATAATAAATAATTCAGCAAAAGAAAAACTATCTAGTTCCGAAGAAATATTTAAACAGGAAGGAATAGTATCGTTTGTTCAGGTTCCAATTATAGTTAATGATAAAGTTATCGGAACTTTTAATGCTAATTCCAGAATAAAAGGTTTTTTTGACACCAATGTTGTCAAAACGATAGCTACACTTGCAGATTACCTTGCAATTGCTATGGAAAATCACAGAATGTATCAAGACATGCAGGAATTTAACAAGCGACTGGAATTGGAAGTTGAATCCACAACAGAAGAACTGACCAATACAAATCTACGTTTAATTGCAAAAGTTAAGGAAATGAAGGCTTTAAATGACATAATATTTTCCGCTTCAAGTAAGGTTGAGATGGATGATATGTTTTCTGCAATAATAGAAAAAATAAAAATTATTACCAATGTATCTATTGCCGGCTTTATGATATATAGCGAACACTCGGATTCCCTTAACGGTTATGGAGATTTAAAAGGATTCAAGCTGAATTTATCTGGAAACGAAAACAGTATTTTAATCAAATCGTTTAAAAATATTACTTCTTTTATCTCTAACGAACTTTTCATGGAATCTTACTCTGATTTGCAGGATCTGTATAATAACCGCAGAATTACATCCTTGGCTGTTTTGCCTATAGTAGAGAAAAAGTCAGTCGGTTTATTTATTGTATGCAACAAAGTTATCGGCAAATTTTCACAGGAAGATTTACGATTCTTATCCGTAGTCGCATCGCAAATTTCCGAACTGATCACTCGGGTTAAACTTTATGAGCAATTGAATCACCGTATAAACGATTTATTAGTGCTAAGAGATATATCAAATACAATAAAAACCGAACCGGAATTAGGAGAAATTCTTGAAGTAATATCCGAAAAAACGATAAGATCCTTAGAGTCGGATTACGCTGTTTGCTGGCTTTTAAACAAAACCGGTGAAAAGCTTATCCCAAAATTCCCTCCGGAATATGTTAATAAAGAATCAATGGAATTAGATGTTAAATCAGATTCTTCGATTGTAAAGATATTCCTCGAAGGCAAGATAAAATCTTTAACAAATATTGAATTTAAAGATGCATTAGATAATATACATGACAAATACGAAATAAAATCAAATTTAATTGTTCCGTTACAGGTTGAAGGTAAAAAAATTGGAGTTTTTTGCTTTTGTTCAAGGCGGCAAAATGTTTTTAGTGAAGAAATAATACGGCTTGCAGAATCCGTTGCAGGGCAGGTTGCTGTAATCGTTGAAAACGCAAGAATACATAATCAACTTAAAGAAATAAACCTGGAACTTGAAAAGTTAAACAAAATTAAAAATGATTTTGTATCAATGGTTTCTCACGAAATGAGAACACCCTTAACAGCGATTAAGGGATTTGTTCATGTTGTATTAAATGAAGATGCAGGTAAATTAAATGATAATCAAAAAAAGTTTTTAGGCATAGTAAAACAGTCAATAAATCATCTCAATATGCTGATCTCAGATTTTCTTGATTTATCCAAAATTGAAAGAGGCCTTATTGCACTTAAATTGGAGAAAGGAAATATTTCAGACATTGTAAAAAAATCTATTATGTCAAATATCAATCAGATAAAAGAAAAGGAAATTGAATTAAAGGTTGACATTGATGATGATATTGCCGATATAGAAATTGATAATTCCAGAATATTACAGGTTTTTAACAATCTCATTTCTAATGCAATAAAGTTTACTGCTAAAGAAGGTATAATAACTATTACAGTAAAGGACAAGGGAGATTATATTGTTTCTTCTGTTTCTGATACAGGGATAGGTATTCCTAATAATGAATACAACAGAATATTCGAAAAATTTTATCAGGTAGATTCTTCATACACGCGTTCAGCAACAGGCACCGGTTTGGGTCTATTTATTTCAAAGACAATTGTTGAATTACATGGCGGCAATATTTGGCTCGAATCTGCGGTGGGACAAGGATCGAATTTCTCATTTTTACTTCCTAAAATAAGAAAATCAGCGAGGAGGGAAAAGAGTGTACAAAATATTGGCGGTTGATGACGACACTACTACGTTAGGACTTTTAGAGTTTTTATTGACAAAACACGGATATGAAATAACAACATGTAATAATGGGCAGGAAGGAGTAAAGAAAGCTCAACAAATAAAGCCAGAGGTTATTATACTTGATGTTATGATGCCTGAGATGGATGGAATAGATGTATGTAAAAAATTAAGGTCTTTGCCGGAAACAATAAATATTCCGATTTTATTTTTATCAGCGCTAGGACAGGATGTCGAAGTGATGCGCGGACTTATGGCTGGTTCTGACGGTTATATTGTAAAACCTTTTGAACCGGATGATTTATTAAATCAAATAGCAAAGTTAATAGAAAGGAAAAAAGATAGTAAATAAAAATCAGTTATAGAGTTAAACGGGGACTGTATGATTGTGGGATAGTGCGGTGGATGGATAGATAGAATTATTTAATAATAGTTCACAATGCACAATCGCACTATCTAACTACCCCGCTATCGCACGATGCTAATTAATCTTTGTAAATAGTAACACTATAACGCAATAAACGCAAAAAGGGAGGAAGTTTTATGACGGTTCAGGAACTTGAGAAAAAGGCAAAAGTTATAAGAGTAGACTTAATTAAAATGCTTACCGAAGCAAAAAGCGGGCATCCTGGCGGCTCACTTTCAGCAACTGACTTAATGGTAGGATTATATTTTGAAAAACTAAAACACAATCCAAAAGATCCAATCTGGGAAGGACGCGACAGAGTAGTATTTTCAAAAGGGCATGTGTGTCCGCTGCTGTATGCATGTTTAGCAGAAGCAGGTTATTATGCCGTAGATGAACTTATGACATTAAGAAAATTCGGATCGCGTCTTCAGGGCCATCCTGCAAAAAATGCAGGGCTTCCGGGTGTTGAAATATCCAGCGGTTCTTTAGGGCAGGGACTTTCAGCAGGGGTAGGAATGGCGCTTGGTTTTAAACTCGACAAAAAAAGCAACCGCGTTTATGTTTTAATGGGTGACGGAGAACAGCAGGAAGGTTCTATCTGGGAAGCCGCGATGTCAGCCGCTCATTATAAACTGGATAATATATGCGGTATAGTTGATTTCAATAAACTTCAAATAGATGGGAATGTTAAAGATGTTATGGGTATTGAACCTCTTACAGATAAATGGAAATCATTTGGTTGGAATGTTATTGAGATTGACGGCCATAAAATGGGTGATATTTTATCTGCTTATGATAAAGCATCCTCGACAAAAGACAAACCATCGGTAATAATAGCACATACAGTAAAAGGCAAAGGTATTTCATTTATGGAAAATCAGGCCGGCTGGCATGGTAAAACACCTGATAAAGAACAATACGACGCAGCTTTAAAGGAATTGTGCTAACAATATAATTTAACAAGGAGATATTTTTTATGGTTGACATGAAAGCGACGAGATATGGTTATGGAGAAGCTCTTGTAATTTTAGGTGAAAAAAATCCTAATGTAGTTGTAATCGGTTTAGATATTACGTCTTCAACTACTGCAAATATGTTCAAAGAAAAATTTCCCAACAGATTTTTTTCAATGGGTATAGCTGAACAAAACGGGATGGGTGTTGCAGCGGGTCTTTCTCTTGTCGGAAAAATTCCGTTTGTTTGCACTTACGGAGTTTTTGCATCAGGCAGATGCTGGGATCAGATAAGAACAACGGTTTGTTATAATAATTGCAACGTAAAGATAGGCGGAGGACATGGGGGGATTTCAGTCGGTGCCGATGGTGCAACACATCAGGCATTAGAAGAAATTTCTATTATGAGGGTAATTCCGGAAATGAAAGTGGTTGTTCCCTGCGATTACAATGAAACAAGAAAGGCCACTTTAGCATCCGCAGATATCAACGGTCCCGTATATATCCGCTTTGGTAGGGAAGCTGTCCCGGTAATTACGGATGAAAAAACACCTTTTGTTTTCGGTAAAGCAAATGTGGTAAGAAAAGGAAAAGATGTTACTATCATTGCATGCGGTTCAATGGTTTATGAGTCAATGGTTGCTGCTGATGAGCTTGCAAAAGAAAACATTTCCGCAGAAATAATAAATCTTCATACAGTGAAACCTATTGATGCGGAAACTATAATACAATCTGCTAAAAAAACAGGCAGGGTTGTTACTGCAGAAGAGCATCAGATTGCGGGTGGTCTTGGCGGCGCGGTTGCTGAAGTCCTTGCTGAAAATCATCCTGTTCCGATAAAAAGAGTCGGGGTAGCGGACAGATTCGGCGAATCCGGAACTCCGGTGGAACTGATGAAAGAATTCTGCTGTATGTCGAGTGATATTTTTAAAGCGGTAAGAGCAGTCTATAAAATTAAGTGAAAATAGCTGGCACAAGTATTATATTTAGCGAGAACAAAGAAAATAACCAAATTCTTGATTATATAATATCTGTGTAATCGTCTTTCAAAATCTGTGTAATCAGAAATTGTTAGATTTTTCAACAATTACATATAATGAGGGTATTTCTAATTGTTTTGGATTCTGCCGGTGTTGGTGCGCTTCCCGACGCCAAAAAATATAATGATGAAGGATCCAATACATTAAGTAATATTGCCAAATCAGTTAAAAATTTTAACCTGCCTAATTTATCAAAATTGGGACTTTACAATTTAATTTCAATTCCCAATTCTAATCCCAAAAATAATTTAATTGGTTCTTTCGGTAAAATGGCTGAAAAGTCAGCCGGAAAAGATACCACAATTGGACATTGGGAGATTATGGGCATAATTACTGAAAGACCTCTTCCGACTTATCCGAACGGTTTTCCGAAAGAACTAATAGAGAAATACGAAAATTTAATAGGTACAAAGATATTGGGTAATTGTACCGCTTCCGGCACAGAAATAATAAAAAAATTAGGCGAGGAACACTGCAAAACCGGATATCCGATAATCTATACTTCAGCTGACAGTGTTTTTCAGATTGCATCGCACGAAGACGAAAAAATATTCGGTTTGAAACGGCTTTACAAAGTCTGTGAAATTGCAAGAAAAATGCTTGTTGCTCCGCACAACGTCGGTAGGGTAATTGCAAGACCATTTGTGGGTTTTCCGGGAAATTTTAAAAGAACATCTAACAGAAAAGATTATTCTCTAAATCCGCCTGAAGAAACACTTTTAGATAAATTGGAAAATTCCGGCATAGAAGTTATCGGAATAGGGAAAATACATGATATATTTAACGGGAAAGGCATAAGCAAGTCTATACATACAAACAACAACAAAGAAGGAATGGAAAAAATATTGGAAACAATTACCGGTAAAGATTCTAAAAAATCTCAATTTATATTTATCAATCTTGTAGATTTTGACATGCTTTGGGGACACCGCCGGGATACACAATCGTATTATAACGGGCTTAAAGAATTTGATAATGTTTTACCTGAAATTTATAATAAAATGGCCTGCGATGATTACTTATTTATTACTGCCGATCACGGTTGTGACCCGACATATTTAAAACACACAGATCATACACGCGAATATGTTCCGGTCTTTATTTATTGCAAAAAAATAAAAAATAATATTGATGTTGGAATAAGAAAAACTTTTGCTGATTTAGGCCAGACAATTGCGGATATATTCGAAATAGAAAAACTAAATGCAGGGGAAAGTTTTAAAAATATCATAATGTGATTGTTTTAAAATCAAACAATCACTGATTACACCGATTAAACGGCAGATTACACAGATTAAGGCACTATTGTAGTATCTGTGTAATCGTTTTTAAAAATCTGTGTAATCGGTAATTTTATGGATACGACAATATTAATTGCAGGAATTATAGTGTTTTTAGCTTTATTTTTTGATTTTACTAATGGTTTTCATGATTCGGCAAATATTGTAGCTACTTCCATCGCTTCACGGGCGCTTACTCCGGAAACAGCATTGATATTGGCTGCTGTAGCGGAATTTATCGGGGCATATTATTTAGGAACTGCCGTAGCGGAAACAATAGGTAAAGGTATAGTAGACCCGCGGCTTTTACAGACCGGAATATCGGGTGCACAAGTTATCATCGCTGCTTTAATAGGTGCAATTTCCTGGAATATTATCACGTGGAAATTTGGTATGCCATCCTCATCTTCCCATGCTTTAATCGGAGGACTCATCGGTGCATTTTTCTTCGGATGGGGTATTGGACCTATCAATTGGTATAAAGTAATGGAAATAATCTTAATAATGATTATATCTCCGTTCATAGGTCTTTTTGTAACATATATTTTTACACGACTCACTTTAATTTTTTCTCAGTGGGCGTCGCCAAAAGCAAATAAATATTTTTTGAAATTGGAAATATTATCCTCAATCACACAAGCATTAGCGCACGGAACAAACGATGCTCAAAAAACAATGGGTGTAATTGTTTTTTCACTTATAATTTTAGGATTATACAAAGTGCCGGAAAATCAGTCGATATTAATACCGCATTGGGTAGTTATTTCTTGTGCCTTAACTATTTCTATCGGTATGGGTATAGGCGGCTGGAAAATTATTAAAACGCTAGGGTGTAAACTTTATAAAATAAAACCGATTCATGGTTTTGCTTCTCAAACAGCATCTACTTTAATTATTTATATAACGGCATTATTCGGTTATCCGGTTTCAACTACTCAGGTTATTTCGTCATCAGTTATGGGCGCGGGTGCGGCATTTCGTCCAAAAATGGTACGTTGGAATGTAGCGCAGGATATGGCGGTTGCGTGGCTGGTTACCATACCCGCGAGCGGAATAATAGCCGGAATCAGTTATTTCATATTACATAAAATATTCTAAGGGCAGTACTCAGGATACAGAATACAGAATACAGCTAAAAGTTAAAAGCAATAATTTGTTTCAAACTGAATCCTGTGTACTGTATACTGTGTACTAAAAAGGAGTAACTATGTGGCCATTTCCAAAAAGAAGAGATTTTCTAAAAATGCTTTATAGTCAAGTGACAAAGGTTGAAGAAGGATTAGCTTCATTGGTTGAATTTATTGATAATCCGACGGACGAAAATGCAAAAAGAGTAAATAGCTTTGAAGAAGAAGCGGATGAATTAAGAAGAATTCTTATTGATGAACTTAATCGCACATTTATAACGCCGATTGACAGAGAAGATATATTTGCATTATCAAGAGCAATTGACGATGTCATGGACTATGCAAAATCAACGGTTGAAGAAATGACGCTTTTTGAAATGAAACCCGACAATTATATTAAAAGAATGGTTGATGCACTTTATAATGCTTCAAAAGACATTTCTTCTGCCATAAAAAATCTGCAGGAACATCCGGGTGTATGTGCGGAACATCTTGTCCGTGCTAAAAAAGCGGAAAATTTTGTAGAACACCGTTATCGCGAAGGATTGGTTGAACTTTTTAAAACAAATGATGTAATAAAAATTCTTAAAATGAGAGAGATATACAGGCATCTATCCAATGCTGCGGATAGAGTTGTAGAATCTGCGGATATTATCGGGGATATATTGGTTAAAAATACTTAAAATGCAGTACACAGAATACAGCTCACAGGATACAGCTTAAAACAAATTATTGTTTTTTGACTTATAACTGTGTACTGTATCCTGTATCCTGTATCCTGAATCTAGTATGGATTTACTTGAAAAATTAAACGAATCGAAGAAATTTATAGAAAGCAAAACTGATTTAATACCGAAAATCGGCATGATATTGGGCTCAGGATTATCGTCTATAACTGACAGCATCTCAGAAAAAATAAAAATTCCATTTTCCGAAATACCGTATTTTGCAAAATGTAATGTCGAAGGGCATTGGGGAGAAATTGTTATAGGCAGACTTTCCGGTAAAACTGTTTTTGTAATGGCAGGGCGTTTGCATTTTTACGAAGGGCATAATATTCAAGATGTAATATACCCGATTCAATTAATGAAATGCATGGGAGCGGAGCAACTTATTTTAACATCAGCAGTCGGAGCAGTGAATAAAAAATTCAAGCCAGGCGATATTATGCTTATCACAGATCATATAAATCTTATGGGTTGTAATCCGCTTGTGGGTTCTGAAGGAATATTGCAGGGTCTTCGTTTTCCTGATATGACAGATATTTATAAATACGAATTGATTAAAAAGGCAGAGCTTACTGCAAAAAAATTAAAAATTAAAATACAAAAAGGCGTTTATCTTGCTTTTAGCGGGCCATCATATGAAACTCCCGCTGAAATAAAAATGGCAAGAGCTTTAGGTGCGGATGTTGTAGGTATGTCAACAGTACCGGAGGCAATTACAGCAAATCATTGCGGAATAAAAGTTATTGGGATTTCATATATATCTAATATGGCGGCGGGTATATTAAAGCAGCCATTAAGCCATAAAGAAGTTTTAGAAATAGGTAAAAAAGTAGAGAGTAAACTGACCAATTATATAAAAGAAATTGTTAAAATAATGTGATTGTTATGAAACAATCTCTGATTACACCGATTAAACGGCAGATTACACAGATTAAGGCACGATTGTAGTATCTGTGTAATCGTCTTTAAAAATCTACCCGTCCTCAGCAGTAGCAGACTACTGCTACGGAGGATGGATGTAATCATAGCGGAGCTTTAAAATAATATGAAACAGTGGAATATTAAACCATCAGATGAATCAATTATAGACGAACTTTCTGCTCAGACCGGTTATTCAAAAATATTTACTTCTATACTTGTCCAGAGAGGATTTAAAACATTACGTGAAATAAAGAGATTTATATCTCCTAAAATTTCAGATTTATTCAATCCATTTTTATTTAATGATATGGAAAAAGCAGTAGACAGAATCAGAACGGCGATTGATAAGAACGAAAAAATACTTATTTATGGCGACAGGGATGTTGACGGTATCACTTCAACCAACATTGCTTTTTCATATCTTAAAGAGCTGAATGCTGATGTATTATGGTATATACCGGCCGAAGAAGGTTATGGCCTTCACAACGAATTTATAAAACTTTATCATGAAAAAGGAGTAAAACTTATTATAACCGTCGATTGTGGAATAAGCGGTAAGGAAGAAGTTAAGTATGCAAAATCGCTTGGAATAGACATGATAATTTCCGACCATCACGAACCACCTGGAGAGCTTCCGGAAGCTATTGCGATACTTGATCCGAAACGTTCAAATAAAAGATATCCGTTCAAGGAACTTGCCGGTTGCGGTGTTGCATTTAAACTTTTTCAGGCACTTGCATTTTCTTACTCGAAATATTACAACAAAAAAATAGTAATTTTAGATATTGAAACAACCGGGCTGTCGCCTACCACAGACGAAATTGTTGAAATTGGTGCAATAAAAATACAAAATTTTATAGAAATAGACAGGTTTTCGACACTTGTCAAACCGAAATTTCCGATTCCGGAGAGTGTCACTGCCATTCACGGCATAACAAATGAGGATTGTGAAAATGCGCCGGATATTTCGGAAGTTATCGTTAGATTTTTAGATTTTATCGGGGACGCAATTCTTGTTGCGCATAATTCAGATTTCGATATGGGTTTTTTGAGTTGTTATGCAAATAAAGCGAAAAAACAAATTCCAAACGAAGTTATAGATACGCTTGGCATGTCGCGTTCACTTTTCAAATTCGGCTCACACGCTTTGAATGCTTTAACTAAAGAGTTCGATATTGAAATGGGAAAGCATCACAGGGCGGTTAGTGATGCCGAAGCAACTGTGAAGATTTTTGAACGGCTTGTCCTGGTCCAAGAAAAAAAGCAGAGAGACTTTATTGAAAATTATTTGTATCTTGTTGCGCTTGGTACAGTGGCCGATATCGTACCGCTTGTTTCCGAAAACAGGATTTTTGTAAAATACGGGCTTAGGTTGTTCTATAATTCTCAAAAACCCGGTATCAGAACTATTCTTGATACTTTCCAAATTGACAAAAAATCTTTCACAGCAAAAAAAGTATCCTGGTCAATAGTACCTGTGCTTAACGCTGCCGGCCGTTGCGGAAAAGTTAATTTATCGGTAGATTTGTTAATGACTGAGAGTAACGAAAAAGCACAATTGTTGATGGACGAAATTATGTCAATTAACGACGACAGAAAAGATTTGCAAAAAATAAATATTAAAAGTTTTATCGACGCAACTATTCAGCAAAACGATATTGAAAATGATAAAATATTTGTAACCGTTGTTGAGGGATTAAAGCATGGGGTAACCGGAATAATAGCAAATCAAATGGTCAGGGAATTTGGCCGTCCGATATTTCTTCTAATACTCGATGGGGATATAGCGATGGGTTCTTCGAGAAGCATTGAAGGAATTGATATTATTTCAGTTATAGAAAAATGTAAGGATATAGTAATAAAATACGGCGGGCATAAAGCTGCTGCCGGTTTAAGCGTTTCAAAAAGCAAGCTAAGTGAATTTATTAAGCGGATAAAATTCATTGCAAGCGAATTGATAACAGATGAAATGCTTATACCGCATCTTTCTATAGATATTCCGGTTTCGATTTCTGATATTTCTTTTGAATTTATAAAGGAAATGGAACTTTTAGAACCCTGTGGTTCCGGAAACGAACATCCGATATTTATTTTACACGATGTTTTACTAACCGATATTTCAAATTTTGGAATAGATGGTTCACATTTACGTGTGCGTCTGAAAAATGGCAAAACTACTTTAGATGGCATCGGTTGGCAATTAGGCCGGCGGATAGTTGATTTGAAAAGAAATCAGAAAGTTGATGTTGCTTGTAAAATTGAAATAAATACCTGGCAATCAAAAGAGTCAATACAATTAAGTATTTTAGACATAAAAGCTACGGATAGCCTCTTTTAGGGCAGTACACAGGATACAGAATACAGTTAATGGCAATGATTTCTTTAAACTGTATACTGTGTACAGTATACTGAGTACTGATTTTAATATGAGAATATACGACTTGATACTAAAAAAAAGAGACGGCGAAGAACTTTCAAAAGCTGAAATTTCTTTTATAATAAACGGATTTGTCAAAGGTGGAATTGCCGACTATCAGATGTCGGCTTTTTTAATGGCTGTTTATTTTAGGGGAATGACATCCCGGGAATCGGTTAATTTCACAATTGCAATGGCTGATTCCGGAGAAAAAATTGATTTATCATCGATTTCCGGTTTCAAAGTTGATAAGCATTCAACCGGAGGTGTCGGAGATAAAACGACACTAGTCCTTGCACCGCTTGTAGCTGCCTGCGGTGGGAAAATTGCAAAAATGTCGGGTTGCGGACTTGGACATACAGGTGGTACTATAGATAAACTGGAATCCATACCCGGATTTAAAACTTCGTTAACGAAAGAAAAATTTATAAAAAATGTAAATAAAATCGGTCTTGCTATAATGGGACAAACAGCACAAATTGTTCCCGCAGATAAATTAATATATGCACTCAGGGATGTAACCGCGACCGTTGATTCAATTCCACTGATTGCCGCAAGCATAATGTCAAAAAAACTTGCATCAGGAAGTAACGGTATTGTCTTAGACGTAAAAACCGGCAGTGGTGCATTTATGCAAAAATATGAAGACGCGTTGGAACTTGCAAAATTAATGGTGAATATAGGTGAAAATGCAGATCAAAAAACAGTTGCATTAATAACTAATATGGATGAGCCATTAGGATATGCAATCGGTAATTCAATAGAAGTAAAAGAAGCTATTGATACATTGAACGGTACGGGTCCAAAAGATTTAACTAATTTATGTATTGAACTTGGCGGCAACATGCTTTTAATTTCCGGTCTTGTCAAAAATATCAAAGAAGGTAAAGGAAAAATCAAAAAAGCGATTTACAATAAAAGTGGCCTGGAAAAGTTTAAAGAATTAGTGAAAATACAAGACGGTAACCCTGCGGTGGTTCAAAATCCGTCGCTATTACCACAATGTAAAAAAATAATTGAGATAAAATCGGAGAAATCAGGTTACATAGAAAAAATAAATTCGTGCGAAGTAGGTATTGTTTCTCAAATATTAGGTGCCGGCAGAAAAACTAAAAATGATACAATTGATTTATCTGTCGGAATTTATCTTAAAAAGAAAATATCCGACAAAATTAAAAAAGGTGAAACATTAGCCATATTTCACACTGATGGCAATAAAAATAAAACAAATGAAGCAAAAGATAGATTTTTAAATGCCTATAAAATAAGCAATAAAAAAGTAACCCCGTCAAAACTCCTCTTTGCAAAAATAACCAAAAATAAAGTAGAAATATATTAGGTTTTTGATTTTAATTTTCCGATTACAGATATAAATATTAAGTCTTAAACATCTGCTTTTAATTTAACTAAAATTATAGTATAATGTAAAAGAGATTACACAGATATTTAACACCGATTACACAGATTTAAAGAAATGTTAATGTGAAAATATTTAATTGGTGCTACGATGAGAACTATTGGCAAATTAAGGGTAAAATATTCAAAAAAAGAACCTCTAAAATTTCTTTCACATCTTGAGGTTGTTTCTGCTATAAGACAGAGTGTTAGGCGTGCCGATTTGCCAGTCTGCTTCTCTGAGGGATTTAGTCCGCAATTAAAAATTTCATTCGGACCGCCGCTTGCTGTGGGATATACTTCCGATTGTGAAATTTTCGATATGGAGATGGAAAATAGGATTGATGCAGAATTGGTTAAGAAACGGCTTGTTGAAAATACACCTGAAGATCTTAATGTTTTGTCAGTTTCTGTTGTTCCTTTGGATGTAAAGGCAATTGAGTTATTTATAAATGTATCAAAATATTCTATTAAATTGCCAAATATTGATAAAGAAATTATTGCAGATAAAATAAAAGAATTTTTTGATTCAAAAGAGTTTATTATTGAACGATTAACGGATAAAAGCAAGAGGGAAATTGACGTAAGGCCGCTCGTTATTACTATGAAGCTTGCCCCGTTAGAGAATTCTACTGACAGAGTCAGTAGTGAAATAAACAATGATTTAAAGTCGCAACCATATAATATCGATGCAGCACGAAGTTCTCTAACGGGGCTTGTTGAAAGTAAAATTGAGATGTTGTTAAGGTTTGGACCGGGTAAAACCGCCAAACCGGATGTAATAGTTCAGAAATTATTTAATTTAAGTAATGAAGAAAGGTTGTCATTAAAAATAAATAGAGATGAAATTTATCACGAAAATGAAATGGGTGGAATTGTATTGCAATAAAAGTCGTTTGTGAGAATCCCCTTTTGGCTGTCCATGAACGAGTCCTTCTTCGCTAAAGCTACGAAGGATTCTGGCAAGTGGAGTTTATCCGCCGTAGTTTTTAACGTAGGCGGACAGACGCCGAAAAATTATGATTGAAATAGCCAACGGGGTGCATTTCTTTTGCTAACTTTGCTTTAGGCAAGTAAAGAAAAGTTAGCGGGGGTGCAGGGGCGCGAAAGCCCCGCCACGGCGGGCAGGCTCGCGGTGTATATTATCTAAAATTTAATAGTTATTAAATAAATAATAGCAAAAAAAGGAAAAATTTATGAAAGAAATACTAGCAAATTGTACAGAAGATGAGATAAGGGTAGCTATTGTAGAAGACGGGCGTCTTACTGATTTTTTTATTGAACGTCAAAACGAAGAAAATATAGTAAACAATATTTATAAGAGTAAAGTCGTTTCAGTTTTAGACGGTATTCAGGCGGCTTTTGTTAATATCGGTGTGAAAAAAAATGGGTATCTTCCATTTTCAGAGTTAACAGTTAACAGAGCCGAACTATCAAAAACAAAACATTTATTGGTTCAGGTTACAAAAGGTCCTTTAGGTACAAAAGGTTCTAAGCTAACCCAGCAGATTTCTTTGCCAGGCCATTATCTTGTTTATATGCCAAGCAGTTTAAATATAGGAATTTCCAAAAATATCAGCGATGAAAAAGAACGTTTCAGATTAAAGTCAATTATAGAGGAAATTAGGCCTCAAATCGGCGGAATAATAGTGAGAAGTGAAGGAGTAGGCAAGGAAAAAAATGTTTTTAAGCAGGAGATAAAATATTTAACAAGATTGTGGGATACGATAAATAAAAAATTCGAATCAACGCAAGGGGTCGCATTGGTTCACCGGGATTTACGGCTTGTTTTTAAGACAGTAAGAGATTATTTAAATGAAGAGGTCAGCGCATTTTATATTGATTCAAAAGATGAGTTTGAGGATACTCTTTATTTTGTTGAGATGATTTCGCCTAAGTATAAAGATAAGATTCATCTTTATAAAGGTAAAACACCTATTTTTGACATAAATAATATTGAGCAGCAGATTACAAATATTAAAAATCAGAAGATAAAGCTTGCTTCGGGCGGATATATTATAATTCAGGAGGCGGAAACACTTTGTGCTATTGATGTAAATAGTGGTAAATTCACAAAAGGCTGCGGACTTGATGATATTATTTTAAAAACAAATACAGAGGCGTTACACGAGATAGCAGCACAGCTTCGTTTAAGAAATATCGGCGGAATAATAGTTATTGATTTGATTGATATGAGACGTTCACAGGACAGAAAAAAGGTATATAAATTGCTGGTGGATTTAGTGAAAAAGGATAAGGCAAAGACGGAAATATTGCCAGTTACAAAACTTGGTTTAATTGAGATGACCAGACAGAGAAAAAGTGAGAGTATGGTAAATTTTCTTTCAGAAACCTGTCCTTATTGTGAAGGAAGCGGCAATGTTTTATCCAGAGAGACTATGGCAATAAAAATTAAAAAAGAGTTGATAAAGCTTGTTACTCGCGGCGGCGAACAGCCGGTACGTTTGATAATTCATCCGGATATTGCCGAAGAATTTGATGAGGATTTTTTAAAGGGAATTGAGGAAAGAATACATAGAAAAATAACAGTTGAAAGTAATTTTCAAATTCATCGGGAAGATTACAGAATTATTTTAAGCAACTGATACGCGTATCAATAAAAATTAAAATATTTTCACAACGTTCTCACAAGAGTTCAAGATAGAGTTTAAAAAAAATTTATGACGCCTGAAGCAAAAAGAAAAATATCTCACTGGTTTATACTGCTTGTGCCAATAAGTTATATTTATGTTTTTCCTGAAAGAAAGAATTTAATACTTTTAGTTTTAGGAATATTAATTTTTATTGTGGTTATTTTTGAACTGCTTAGGCAAAATAACGAAAAGTTAAATAGTGCGTTACTGAAAATGTTTGGCGGTATTCACAGGGAAAATGAAGTGAAAAACACTTCAACGTTAATTTATTCGCTTTCAGGTATTTTTCTTACTATATTTTTTTTCAGTAAAGAAATTGCAATCCTTGCTATTTTGTTTCTTACTTTTGGAGACGGGTTAGCGGCTCTTGTAGGCGAGAGATACGGAAATCATAAGATTTTCCGAAAGAAGAGCTGGGAAGGAACAATTACAAATTTAGTAGTTTGTTTGATTGCCGGTTTTTTGTTTTCCAAATTTTTTACGATAAAAAATTCACAGATAATATTAGGGTCAGCTTCGGCAACGATTATAGAGATTTTACCTATAAAAGATAATTTACTTATACCGATAATATCCGGATTGGTGATGACGATAATTTAAAGGCAGTACACAGAATACAGTATACAGGATACAGCGAGAAAGACAGTAAGCAGAATATAATATACAGATGAAAATATGAATACATTTAGAGATTTGATAGTTTGGCAAAAAGCACACGAATTAGTATTGCAAGTTTATAAAGTTACTGGAAAGTTTCCGGATAGCGAAAAATTTGGATTGCTTTCCCAAATGAGACGAGCATCTTTTTCTGTACCTGCTAATATTGTAGAGGGTTTTAAACGCAGAAATAATAAAGAATTCAAGCAATTTATAAATATAGCATCCGGTTCTTTAGAAGAATTAAGATATTATTTTCTATTATCGTCAGATTTAAAATATATAGATAAAACAGAATATCAAAGTTTATTTAATTTATCAGATGATGTGGGAAAGATGCTTTTTAGTTTACATAAAAAGCTTAATTCTGTATCCTGAGATTTGTTTTTAGGTTTTGATTTACTGTGTACTGTATTCTGTATCCTGAGATTTGTTTTTAGGTTTTGATTTACTGTGTACTGTATTCTGTATCCTGAGATTTGTTTTTAGGTTTTGATTTACTGTGTACTGTATTCTGTATCCTGAGTACTGACTTATTATGTTTATAGATAAAGCGAAACTTTTTGTTAAAGCAGGCAAAGGCGGCGATGGTTGTCTTGCCTTTCATAGAGAGAAATATAAGCCTTTTGGCGGCCCTAACGGCGGTAATGGCGGTAATGGCGGTGATGTAATTATTAAGGGAGATGAAAATTTTAAAACACTTCTCGATTTACAAAGACACCCGCATTACAAGGCAAAAGAAGGTGATCATGGCTGGGGTGATAACTGCTATGGCAGGTCGGCAGAAAATCTTATAATAAAGGTCCCGCTTGGAACAGTCGTTAAGAAAAATGACGAGATAGTAGCTGATATTACAAAAAACAATCAGGAAGTGGTAATTGCTGCAGGCGGCCGTGGTGGCAGAGGAAATGCCGCTTTCAAGACATCGAGAAACACCGCTCCGCGTGTGGTTGAAAAAGGCCAGCCTGGCGAAGAGTGCACAATTGAATTAGAATTAAAAATGATAGCGGATGTCGGAATTATAGGATATCCTAATGCCGGTAAATCGACATTTTTATCAAAAATTTCTTCAGCAAGACCAAAAATCGCAGACTATCCGTTTACAACACTTGCTCCTAATCTTGGTGTGGTTAGTTTTTATGATAAATCTTTTGTTTTCGCTGACATCCCTGGATTGATTGATGGTGCTTCGGACGGCAAGGGACTGGGCCATGATTTTTTAAGGCATATTGAAAGAACTAAAATTCTTCTTCACATCGTAGATGCTTTTGGCTATGACAAAAAAAATGCTTATTCTACATATGTTGCGATAAATAAAGAATTGAAAAGTTATTCTCCTAAATTAGCAAAAAAATTACAGATTATTGCGATAAATAAAATGGATATGCCGGATTCTGAGAAAGCGCTAAAACTTTTCAAAAAAAATAAAAAGAAAGTGTTTCTAATATCGGCATTAAAAGGAGAAGGACTGAAACCGCTACTTACGGAAATTATTAAAAAAATAGAAACTGTTGACGTTAAAGAAGAAGCAATACAGGTAAAGAATGTATATTATAAATATGTGCCGGAATTTTATATTAATAGAATAAATAACACTTTTGAGGTTACCGGAAAAAAACTGCTGGATCTGGTAGCGATGACAAATTTCGGCGAGGAAGAATCGGCACGAAGATTTCAAAACATTTTAAAAAAAATCGGTGTTGACCAGAAATTAAAAGAAGAAGGTATTAAACCCGGCGATACGGTAAAAATAGGCGATTTTGAGTTCGATTATGAAGAATAGAATTGTTATAAAAATAGGAAGCGGATTAGTTACATCTCAGGAAAATCTGCAGAAAATTACAGAAGAAATTGCTTCATTTCATAATATTGGAAATGAGGTTATTATAGTCTCGTCCGGGGCTATTGCAACGGGAATTGTAAAATTAGGTTTGAAAAAGAGACCGACAGACTTGCCTTCAAAACAGGCGGCTGCCTCCATAGGACAAGTCGGTTTAATGAATAAATGGACGGAAATTTTTTCAAAGTATGATATTTCTGTTGCACAGGTATTACTTACAAAAAATGATTTTGAGAATAGAAACAGGTATCTTAATACCCGTAATACTATTTTGAAATTATTGTCATGGGGTATTGTCCCCGTAATAAACGAGAACGATACTGTCGCAACAGAAGAAATAAATTTCGGCGATAATGACACCCTTTCTGCGGTTGTTGCTTCAAAAGCCGATGCAAATTATTTAATTATTTTTACCGATGTAGACGGACTTTATAAGGGTGACCCCAAAAAAGACAAAAATGCAGAGTTAATTTTGGAAGTTAAAAAAATATCCGGTGATATAGAAAGTTATGCATCTAAAGAGGGCGGCTGTAGCTTTTCAGTTGGCGGAATGGAATCGAAAATAGAAGCAGCAAAAATCGCAACCGCTTCGGGCGTGGAAGTGTTTATAACAAACGGCAGAAAGAACGTTTGTATTACCGATATTGTTTCAGGAAGGGTAAAATGCACAAAATTCTTAAGCAATATAAAGATTGACAGCAGAAAAAAATGGATTGCATTCGGTGCAAAGGTATCAGGCAAGATTGTTATTGATGACGGTGCGGCAAATGCAATAAAAAACTCGGCAAAAAGTTTATTGCCAACAGGGATAACGGCTGTAGAAGGAAGTTTTGAGAAAGGTGATGTTGTGAGTATTGTGAATAAAAATAAAGTAATCGCAAGAGGCATCACATCCTATTCAGCTGATGATATTAAAAAAATAAAAGGCTGTAAAACATCTGAAATAGAAAGAATTCTTTGCCGGAAAGATTATGATGAAGTTATTCATAAGGATAATTTGGTTATAATGGAATGAATTAAATAGTAACGAGTAATGGGTAATGAGTAAAAGGTAGAGAGGCATCTTGTCATTTTGGGCGTATAATTGAAATAATTTAAGAAATTTGTATAATTAACTGAAATTCGTGAGGAGTATTTTATGCTGAGATTCAATAAAAAAACTAAAACTTTAGAGCAGGATGAGTACAAGTATGAACTTCAGGATGTAAAAGAAGCAAATCTTTTCAGAGATATTTTTCCGTACGGCGAGGTTCCAAAAGTTTCTTTTAACTGGCGCGTAGTACCTATGAATCTTGCTGATGAAATTTGGATTACGGATACAACATTTCGTGACGGTCAGCAGTCAAGACCGCCTTATACAGTAAAACAAATTATTGATTTATATAAGATGCTTCACCGTTTATCAGGACCAAACGGAATTATAAGGCAGTCGGAATTCTTTTTATATTCTGACAAAGATAAAGAAGCTGTTACAAAATGTCAGGAGTTGGGATATAGATATCCTGAAATTACCGGCTGGATAAGAGCACACAAGGAAGATTTTAAGCTGGTAAAAAATCTAGGACTAAAAGAAACAGGAATTCTGACATCGGTTTCTGATTATCATATTTTCCTTAAACTTAAGAAGACAAGAAAACAAGCAATAGATATGTATCTTGATATTGTAAAAAAAGCACTGGAAGAAAAAATAATTCCACGCTGCCATTTTGAAGATATTACTCGTGCCGATTTTTATGGATTTGTTATCCCTTTTGCACAGGAGCTAATGAAGTTATCAAAAGAAGCAAAAATGCCTGTAAAAATTCGTGCTTGCGATACGCTGGGTTATGGTGTTACATATCCGGGAGTTTCATTGCCCCGTTCAGTTAACGGAATAATGTACGGGCTTACAAAATTTGCCGGAGTACCGTCAGAATGGCTTGAATGGCACGGGCATAACGATTTTTATCGTGCATTGACTAATGCAATAGGTTCTTGGTTATACGGTTGTTCTTCTGCTAATGGTTCACTTTTAGGTATAGGGGAAAGAACCGGAAACACTCCTACGGAAGCATTAGTTGTGGAATACATAGCTTTTCGCGGAGATGCCAATGGAATGGATACAACTGTAATAACCGAAATTGCCGAATATTTTGAAAAAGAAATTAAATATCAGGTTCCTCCGATTCAGCCGTATGTCGGAAAAAATTTTAATGTTACACGTGCAGGAATCCATGCTGATGGTCTTCTAAAAGATGAGGAAATCTACAATATATTTGACACAAACAAAATTTTAAAAAGGCCTGTTTCAGTCGGTATAACAGATAAATCCGGGGTTGCCGGTATTATTTACTGGATAAATCATCACATTAAAGTTAGGGTTGATAAAGATAATCCGGGAGTAATAAAGATAAAAGAATGGATTGACACACAATACGAAGCGGAAAGAACAATAGGAATTTCCGATGAAGAGATGCACGACCTTGTAAAAAAGTTCATGCCGGAAATCATTAAAGGATAGTACCCAGTATACAGTAAACAGTACACAGCTAAAAGATTAAATCAATAATTCCTTTAAATCTGTATCCTGTGTACTGTATTCTGTGAGCTGTAATATGAAATACACGCAGGCATTTATACCAACAGTCAAAGAAACGCCATCTGATGCGGATACTATTTCGCAAAAACTGATGCTGCGTGCCGGGTTTATAAGAAAACTTTCTTCGGGTGTTTACGTATGGTTACCATTGGGATTGCGAATTTTAAAAAAAGTTGAACAGATAATACGTGAAGAAATGAACAGGATTGGCGGTCAGGAACTGCTCATGCCGGCTATAATACCGAAAGAATTATGGGAAGAAACCGGCAGATGGGAACTTTACGGTGAAGAGCTTTATCGTATTAAAGACCGTTCCGAACGGGAATTTTGTTTAGGGCCAACCCATGAAGAAGTAATTACTGATATAGCACGTAAAGAAGTACGTTCGTATAAACAGCTCCCATTGATGCTTTATCAGTTCCAGACAAAATTCCGGGATGAAATCAGGCCGCGTTTTGGCGTGATGCGCGCTAAAGAATTTTATATGAAAGACGCATATTCTTTTCATGCAACAGAAGAAGACGCCGGCGATTATTATAAGAAAGTTTTTGATGCTTATTCCAATATTTGTGTAAGATGCGGTTTTAAATTTTGTCCTGTTGAAGCAACAACCGGAACCATAGGAGGCACATTTTCGCACGAGTTTATGGTTATAGCGGATACCGGTGAAGAGGAAATTGTTTCATGTGATTGCGGTTACGGTGCAAATGTTGAAAAAGCAGAATGTTTAAGAACCGAAGGGCGAAGAACAATAGGTGAAACTAAAACTATAGAAGAAGTTAATACCCCAAATTTAAAAACAGTGGAAGAAGTCAGCAAATTTCTTAATGAAAAACCGGAAAAATTTATTAAGACGCTTATTTATCTTGCAGATGAAAAACCCGTTATGGTTCTTGTCAGGGGAGATTCTGAAATAAATGAAGAAAAACTAAAAGGATTTCTTAAGTGTAATCAATTAACACTTGCAAATGCAATAACCGTTGAAAAATTAACGGGTGCACCGGTAGGTTTTGCGGGTCCTGTAAAATTAAATGACAATAATATTGAAATTTATGCGGATTTTTCTGTTGAAAATATTGTGAACGGTATTTCCGGTGCTAATAAAAAAGATTATCATTTAAAAAATATAAATATTGGCAGGGATTATAAGCCTTCGGAAATTCTCGATTTAAGAAATATTAAAAGCGGAGATATGTGTCCAAAATGTGAGGAAAGCCATTTAAAATTTTCAAGAGGCATAGAGGTGGGGCACACTTTTAAATTAGGGACAAAATATTCAAAATCTATGAATGCGACATTTTTAGATGAAAAAGGCATTAAAAATCACTTTATAATGGGTTGCTATGGAATAGGTGTATCAAGAATTGTTGCTGCGGCTATTGAGCAATCACATGATGAAAATGGTATAATCTGGAATGAGTCACTTGCACCCTATAAAGTTGTAATAATACCGATATCATATGACGGTAAAATTAAAGAAGTAAGCGACGATATATATAAGCAACTATCCGAAAAAACTGATGTTCTTTTAGATGATAGAAACGAACGTGCCGGTGTTAAATTTAAAGATGCGGATTTACTTGGAATTCCAATAAGAATAACAATTTCTGATAAGACAATAGCAGAAAATAAAATTGAAATTAAGTACAGAACCGAGAAAACACCAAAGCTGGTTGATATCGGGAATTTGCTTGACATTATCAAGTAGATTTAATATAATAATCGCAGTAATCTAAGAGTGGCTATAACCACTCTTTATTTTTCAGAATTTTTCAGAGGCATTTTATGCTGGATGATAGAATAAAAGAAATTATAAGTGAAGATATAGAAAAAGAGGGGTTTGAAATATTCGAAATAAAAAGCTCGCAATTCAAAGGAAGAACGATAATTCGCATATTTATTGATAAACCGGGCGGAGTGACAACTGATGATTGCGGCAAAGTGAGCGACATTGCAGGATTTCTTTTGGATAATAGCGATTTAAATATTGCAAGATATGATTTAGAGGTTTCATCGCCGGGGCTAGATAGGCCTTTAGCATCAGAAAAAGATTTTAAGAAAAATATAGGCATGGTAGCAGTAATAAATCTTAAGGAAACAGTTGAAGGCAAAATATTTTACGAAGGTAAAATCATAAGCACCGGAAATGATATTGTAGAAGTGTCTGTTAAAGATAAAAATATAAAAATTCCGATTTCAAAAATACACAAAGCAAAATTAAGAATAGAAATATAATAAAAGCAAGTTAAAATAAAAAGTATAAATAAAAATAAGAAACAAAAAAAGACTTAATTTAAATTTTAACTTTTTATTTATACTTGCCGTTTTTGGGGGTCATATGGCAGAGCAAATGATTGAACTTTTACCGGTAATCGAACAAATCGAGCGTGAAAAAGGTATAAAAAAAAGTGATCTATTAAGAACAGTGGAAACCGCGTTAGTATCAGCATTCAGGAAACATGCCGGAAACAAAAATTTGAATTTAGAAGTTCATTTAGATGAAAATACTGGAAAAATAAAAGCATACCGGATCAAGAAGGTTGTTGAGAAAGTCGTAGATCCTGATATGGAAATATCGTTAGAAGAAGCAATAAAACTTAAACCAAAAATTAAAGTAGATATGGAATTAAAATTTGAAGTATCGATTGATGAATTTGGCAGAATAGCAGCTCAGACGGCAAAACAGGTAATAATCCAAAAGATCAGGGAAGTAGAAAAAGAAAATCTTTTTAACGAATTTAATTCTAAGGTTGGCGATGTGATAAATGGCATGGTCTATAAATTTGTTGGGAAAAATATTATTATTGATATCGGCCGCGGTGAAGCAATCCTTCCGATAAGAGAACAGTGCCAAAGAGAGAAATTTAATATTGGCGATAGAATAAAAGTTTATGTTATGAAAGTTGAGAAAACATCCAAGGGACCCCAGATGATAGTATCCCGTATGCATCCGGAACTAATAAAACATCTTTTTCGTCTGGAAGTTCCTGAAGTTTACGACAGCACTGTTGAGATAAAAGATATTGTAAGAGAGCCTGGTTCTCGGATAAAAGTTGCTGTTTTATCGCATAACCCGAAAGTAGATGCGATTGGTTCATGTGTAGGAGTAAAGGGAGTCAGAATAAAGTCTATCATTCAGGAGCTTATGGGTGCAAGGATAGACATGGTTCATTATTCAAAAGATTCCGCTCAATATATAGCAAGCGCATTAAGTCCTGCAAAAGTTCTTCAAATTGAAATAGACGAAGATAAAAAAACTGCAAATGTTTTAGTTGCAGATGACCAGCTTTCGCTGGCAATAGGTAAAGACGGACAGAATGTTCGGCTTGCAGCAAAACTAACCGGTTGGCATATAGATATAAGATCCGAATCTGAGAAAAAATCATCAGATACAGCAAAGATTGAACAAAAAATGGATGATTTTACCGGATTGGAAGGTGTAGGAGAAAAAACGGCTCAGATATTAATAAAATCAGGGTATAATACAATCGAATCACTAACAAATGCGTCTATAGAAGCTTTAACAGCACTGCAGGGTATCGGAGAAAAAACAGCACAAAAAATATTAGATTCTGCTAAGAAAGCGTTAGAAAAAAAAGCGACGGAGGTAGAGGATGTCCCCGAAAAAGCAAAAGAGTGAAGAAAAATTAAAAGATTCTCCTAAAACAAAAAAAGCTAAAAAAACAAAACCGGATGAAGCACTTGAGGTAAAAAAAGCAAGTACTCCGAAAGCTAAAAAAGTGAAATCAATCCCTGTTCCCGAGCAAGTAGAAAAACCTGCTTTGGAAACAGTTGCTTCTAAGGAAGAGAAAAAACCGAAAATTATAGCAAAAAAAACTAAGGAAAAAAGTATTGAAGAAACAAAATTGAAAAAGACAACTATAGTTGAAAAACCAAAAAAGACAGAAGAAAAAAAAGTTCCGGAAAAAATACAGGAAATACAAAAAGAAACGGAAGTAAAAAAACCAGCGACAGGCAAAAAAACAATAACATATTTTCCGGAGAATGTTAAAGCTCCGGTTACAAGACATATAGAACATCCTAAAAAACCGGAAATAGTTCCTGCAGAAACAGTATCAGTCCCTGTTGAAAAATCAGCGGTTACCCGCCCAAAAATAAAAATAGATGAAACTATTACAGTGTCGGAACTTGCAACAAAAATGAATGTCAAAACCGTTGAATTGATAAAGAAACTTATGTCATTGGGTGTACTTGCAACAATAAATCAGAGAATAGGTAGGGATGTTGTATCGCTTATTGCTTCAGAATTTGGTTACGATGTAGAAATAGTTCCGTTGTTTGGTGAAAGGGAAGTTGAGGAAAAAGAAGATGTTGCAAAATTGAAGCCCAGAGCGCCTATAGTAACTATTATGGGACATGTTGATCACGGGAAAACATCTTTAATGGATGCGATAAGAGAATCAAATGTTGCAGAAAAGGAAGCGGGTGGAATCACACAACACATAGGTGCCTACAAGGTCAAGACTCAAAATGGTGAAATAGTATTTTTAGACACTCCGGGTCATGAAGCATTTACAGCAATGCGGGCTCGCGGAGCACAGGCAACAGACATAGTTATTTTGGTTGTAGCTGCGGACGATGGTGTTATGCCTCAGACTGTTGAAGCGATCGATCATGCCCGGGCTGCAAACGTTCCTATAATAGTTGCAATAAATAAAGTTGATTTACCAACTGCTAATGTGCAAAAAGTTAAACAGGAACTCTCCGGGCATAACCTGCTTTCCGAAGATTGGGGCGGTAAAATTATAACCGTTGAAGTATCTGCAAGGAAAAATACCGGAATAGATAAACTTTTGGAGTTAATTTTACTTCAGTCTGAGATAATGGAATTGAAAGCGAATCCTGATAAAAAAGCAACGGGTGTTATTGTTGAAGCAAAGGTTTCTCCAAAAGTTGGGCCTGTGGCAACGGTTTTAGTAAAAAATGGAACTCTGAAAGTTGGTGATTTTATTATTGCCGGTACTTCTTACGCAAAAGTACGTGCAATGCACAACGATAAAGGGAAACGGCTTTTAGAAGCAGGGCCATCAACACCGGTAGAGATGATGGGTTTTCAGTGGGCTCCGCAATCAGGTGATAAGTTTTTCACTGTTTCTGATGAAAAGGAAGCAAGAAGTATAAGTGAAATGAGACAGCAATTACGAAGAGATGAGCGATTAACAAAAAGTCGCCATTTAACACTGGAAGATTTCCATAAAAATATGATTGAGGGAAAGGCAAAACAACTGAATCTTATTATTAAAGCTGATGTCAGAGGTTCTGTCGAGGTATTAAGAGATTCTTTGGAAAAGTTAGCAACAAAAGATGTTGCTGTAAAAATAATACATTTTGGAATTGGCGGCGTAAACGATTCTGATGTCATTCTTGCGGCTGCTTCTGATGCCGTAATAATAGGTTTCAATGTAAGAAGTGAAACTTCGGCAATGATACTTGCTCAAAAAGAAGAAATAGAAATAAAAACATATAGAATCATTTATGAGGTTATTAATGATGTCAAAGCTGCAATGGAAGGACTTTTAGAACCGGACAAAAAAGAAGTTTATTTAGGACGCGCCCGTGTATTAAAAATTTTCAAAGTGGCTAAGCTAGGAACCATAGCAGGTTGTACGGTAATTGACGGTAAAATTACAAGAACCGGCGGAGCAAGATTATTGAGAGACAATACAATTGTATTTGAAGGTAAATTAGGATCTCTAAAAAGATTTAAAGATGATGCAAAAGAAGTAGAGAAAGGTTTTGAATGCGGTCTAATGCTGGAAGGTTTTTCTGATGTAAAGATTGGTGATGTTATAGAATCATTTGCAATAGAACTCGTAAAAAGAAAACTATAAAAGACAAGTTAAAGGTTAAAATTAAAAGTTAAAATAAAATCAGAAAGACTTAATTTAAATTATAACTTTTAGCTTATTTTGTTTATCCTGCCTTTTTTGAATCCTTATCACAGTAAAAGAATCAAATATTATATGAGTTTATAGGTTCGTAGAGTTTAAAGAGTTTCAGCATTAGAACCCTATGACTCTAAGACACTATAACACTAAAACAGTTTCTTTTGGGAGTATTTCATGAATAAAATTGAAGTTGTAAAAAATGTGTATTCGGTTGGGGTTGTTGATTGGAATATCCGTAATTTTCATGGTTATACTTATACAACCAATCGCGGTTCGTCCTATAATGCATATCTTATCATAGATAAAAAAATTGCACTTATTGATACGGTACTTGGCAGTTTTTCCAATGAATTAATAGAAAGAATAAAAGAAATTATCGATCCTTCAAAAATTGACTATATTATAGCCAATCATGTTGAGACGGATCATTCGGGTGCGCTTCCAGAGATAATGAAACTCGCTAATAATGCAAAATTAGTAGGTACCGCAAAATGTAAAGAAGGACTTTTTAGACATTATTATACAAATTGGGATTTTCAAACTGTTAAAACCGGAGATGAAATTTCACTTGGTGAAAAAACATTAAAATTTATAGAAGCTCCTATGATTCACTGGCCGGATAGCATGTTTACTTATATTCCTGAAGATAAATTGCTACTTCCAAATGATGCATTCGGCCAGCATATTGCTTCAACCGAAAAATTTGATGACGAGATTGACAACTGTTTACTTATGGAAGAAGCTGCAAAATATTATGCAAATATTTTAATTCCATACAGTCAGGTAATTTTAAAAAAAATCGATGAGATTGTAAAAAGCGGTATAGATATAAAGATAATAGCACCTTCTCATGGAATTATCTGGCGGAAAGATCCGATGAAAATAGTCAATTCGTATATTCAATGGGCAAAAGGACTGCCGCTAAAGAAAGACGTTATAGTAATTTATGAAACCATGTGGGGTGCCACGGAAAAAATGGCAACTATGATATTGGAAGGAGTAAAAGCATCAGGTATAGAAGGAAAATTATATAACATAAGTGTAACCGACAGAACTGAAATTATTAAAGATGTTTTAAACTCCAAAGGATTAATTATGGGTTCTTCAACTCATGATAATAATATACTTCCCAATATTGCAGGTTTTCTTGATTTTATAAAAGGTCTAAGAATAAAAAATAGAATCGGAACATCCTTTGGTTCTTTCGGTTGGAGCGGTGAATCTGTGAAAATTATTGAAAATACTTTAAAAGAAAGCGGGATAGAAGTTGTTTTACCTCCCATTTCAGCTAAATACACGCCTTCGGAAGATGATTTAAAAAATTGTTTTGAATTTGGCAAACAGTTTGCAGAAAAATTAAAAGGGTAAAAAAGGTAACGGGTAACGAGTAATGGGTAATAGGTAAAAGAAAAAATGAATTCCAATCTTTGATCTAAAAACTTTATGGATATTTTTTTTGAAGTTCCAAAAGATGTTAAAATTACCTCACCATCTACCGATAAATTGTACGATGTTATAATTGCCGGGTCGGGTCCAGCCGGTATGACTGCCTCGGTTTATTGTTCACGTAAAAAATTGGATACGCTTCTTATAACAAAAGACGTGGGCGGGCAGGTAGTTTGGACAAGCGGCATCGAAAACTACATGGGTTATCAATACATTACCGGCAGAGACCTTTCTGAAAAGTTTTATCAGCAAATAGAACAATTTCCGATAAGTTTGCTTAAGGACGTTGGGCCTTGTCATCTGGAAAAATTAGAAAATAAATTTGCAGTAAATTGTGGTGAAAAAAAATATTATTCAAAATCGGTTATAGTTGCCACCGGTAAAAGAAACAGAGAGCTTGGTGTTAATGGTGAAAAGGAACTTTTAGGCAGAGGTGTTACATATTGTTCAGTTTGCGATGCGCCCCTATTTAAAGATAAGATTGTAGCTATAATAGGCGGGGGCAATTCTGCCCTTACAGCAGCGATAGATTTGATTTCATATGCGTCAAAAATATTTATAATAAATATTCTGGATAACTTACAGGGTGACGAAGTTTTTTTGGACAAAATAAAAAATTCTAACAAAGCAGAAATTATTTTATCAAGTGAAGTATCAAAAATAAAAGGTACTGAAAAAGTTGAAGGAATAACAGTAAAAAATAGAAAAACATCTCAAATTAGAGAAATAGAACTTGACGGTGTTTTTATTGAAGTTGGACTAATGCCTAATTCCGAGTTTGCAAATAATCTATTGAATATGAATGATCAGAAAGAAATAGTTGTTGATTGCAACTGCAAAACATCGATTGATGGAATTTTTGCCTGCGGTGATGTTACTGCGGTATTGGATAAACAAATTATAATTGCTTGCGGTGAAGGTGCAAAGGCAGCACTTTCTGCATATAGATATCTATTAGGTATAAAATGAATATAGTTATTGGCGGATTAATTGGCGGAGTTTTGGGCTTTCTATACGGAAAGTTTGTTGGTTGTAAAAGCGGAATGTGTCCATTAACAAGTAATTACTACATATCAACAATAGTCGGCATATTTTTTGGTGTAATGATAGGGTCAGGAATACATAAGTAATTTTCAAAAGGAGAATAAAAATGCCTTTGTTAGATGATAAAGTAAAAGAATCAGTAAAAACCCTTCTTTCGGTACTTACCAGAAATGTGAAACTCATTGTTTTTACCCAGGAAAAAGAATGTTCTACTTGCATGGATGCTATTGTGCTTGCTGAAGAAATGGCAGCGCTTTCCGGAAAAATATCAATAGAAAAATATGATTTTGGAATTGATAAAAATAAAACAGACCAATTTAAAATTGATAAAGTACCGTCATTTGCAATAATTGGTGCCACAGACTCTTCTTCGAGCCAATGGAAAGATTATGGAATAAAATTCTCCGGGATTCCTGCGGGTTATGAGTTCACATCTTTTCTTAACGCAATAAAGATGGTTTCATTAGGTAATTCAGAGCTTTCGCAAAAAACAAAAGACGCATTAAAAACAATAAATAAACCAATAAACATAAAGATATTTGTTACACTTACTTGTCCTTATTGTCCGACAGCGGTTATGTTGGCTAACCGTTTCGCATTTGAAAATGATTTAATTTCAGCCGAAATGATTGAGTCGGCAGAATTTACTGATTTAGCAAAAAAATATAATGTTTATGGAGTTCCAAAAATAGTAATAAATGAAAATATTCAGTTTGAAGGAGCCCTGCCCGAAGATTTGTTCCTTGCAAAAATACTAAGTGCATAAATAGTGGTAAATACATACAAAATACCGACAACAAAAGTCGGTTTTTTTATTTATATTTGCCTAATTGCGACGGTTTTGAACGAATATTTGTTGAAAATCATTTAAAAAAATTGTAATATGTTGATATTATAAAAAATTTAATTAAATGTATTTACACTACAAAATGCTAAGAAATAGAAGTATTGTAGTATAAAATATTGAGAAACAAGTTTTATCTCTGTTTAAATATGCATACTTTGCCTAACAAACAAAGAAAATAATGGTTTAGTTAGGCATTTTTTAATTGACTTTAATTGCCTAACAATATACAATATATGTCTAAATGTTAGGCAACGGATATAATTAATATGAGTGTAATTAACAGTATACTGAAAGAAGAGCGAGAACGCTTAAACAAATTAATCAATTTATATAGAAATAGGATACAGAAATATCCTAAAGGCGCAATATCTTTAAAAAAAAGAGGTAAAAACTTATATACTTATTTGGCTTATCGAAAAAACAAAAAAGTACATTTTATATATGTAGGCAAGGATTCAACAAAAAAAGTAAAAAATATTAAAAAACAAATAGAACAACGCAATAAATATAGAAATCTTTTAATAAAAGCTAAGAATAATTTGAAAGAAGTCAGTAAAACTCTGTAATGAAAACTAAAGAAAATATATTTTTATCTATTATGACTTCTCTTCAGAAAGAAGGGGCATTAGCTGAAATTATTCTTATCGGGAGCTGGTGCCAATACTTTTACAGAATATATTTTAATAATACTCCGGAAATATCAGCTATAAGAACTGTTGATATAGATTTTCTTATTCCTCGCCCGCATAATTCTAAAAAGGATATTAATGTTCCAGATATTCTAAATGCTTACAAGTTTGTCTCAGAAACAAATTATATATCGGGTTATAATAAATTTGTAAATCCCGAACTGGAAATAGAATTTTTAACGCCGGAACTTGGTAAGGGCAGCGATAAACCTTATTTAGTTAAAAATTTGCATGTAACAGCATAACAATTAAGGTTTCTCAATATTTTACAAGATTATGTAATGAAAATAACTGCAAATAACCTAACCGTAAATGTGCCGGAACCTTCAGCATATGTGTTACACAAATTTATAATTTGTCAAAGACGCACTAAAGTTGAAAAGAAAGAAAAAGATTTAGCATCCGCAGTGGAAATCGGAGAATACTTAATGACCAATAATAAACATAGAGTTAGATTAAAAGATATTTTTAGTTCTTTACCTGATAAGTGGAAGAAAAAAATTATCAATATTTTAGATAAAAATTCCAAAATATTATATGAATATTTACAAAACAAGGCTTAAAATAAAAAGAAATATTTTCATAATACCGTTAATATAACTTAGGAGAATTGATTTGCTTGATTACTCCATATTTCAACAGAAGTTTACAATAATTATAATTAACATTACAAGATAAAAAACAGCGAGGGGAAAAATAAAATATTAAAAATAGATTAGTCATTTTAATTCTGTATTTGATAATTATTTTTTTATGTAATAATTGTTATTCTGTGCCGATAGATAAACCTGTGATAGATTCAACAGTATTAATTTCTGATGAGAGTGGTAGTTTAAAAGGAACTGGTTTTCTCGTTAAAAGTGATAATGATTTAGGTACACGAGTATATTTGGTTACGAATAAACATGTTGTATCATATAAAAATACTTGTTATAAATATAGAGAGAAATTTTTTTTGGGTTTTAAGACACAACAAAGAAAATGGCTGAATATTCCTGTTACAATTTGTAATTCTTCGGGGACTATTTTACCCGCTGCATATCCGCATCCAAATGATATGGTTGATGTTATTGTTTTTAACATATCGGATGTTTTAAATAAATATTTTAAGGAAAATCTTCAAATGCTTTGGTTCAATTATAACTTACTTGCAACATCTGATGTAATTAAAAATGAAAATATTAGTGTTGGTGATGATATTTTTATAGTAGGATATCCAAGGGGATATAGAAATATATATTCTCAAACACCGTTTGTTAGGCAAGGTATAATAGCAACTAACATTGAAGAATTGCTTTCACTTGAAATAAAGGATGAATTTGGCAGAGAAATGAATAACTTAAATGCTTTTATAATAGATGCGAATATTTTTCCTGGTATGAGTGGAAGTCCAGTAATTCTCAAGCCAAGATTTTGTATTGGAAAAAATAAAACTATAGATATAAAAAATGGAATGGTAGGAAATTATGTATTAGGTATAGTAAGTCAAGTATGGTTATATGAGAAACCTATTGATAAAGTAACAGTGGAAGAAACAATCAAATATAATATAGAAAGATTTACAAAAGATGAAATTGCATTAGGAATTGTATTTAATTCTCAATTAATAAGAGAATGTATTGAGCATTTTGAAAAAAAAAGATAATGGTAAAAGAGTAAGATTTTTTATTGTATATTTGTTAATATATTCATATTGTATGAAAAAACTAAAAATTGGGTTTACTTACGATGCAAAAGCGGATTATAAGCTTAAACCGGGCGAATCTCCGGATAAAATAGCGGAGTTTGATTCCGAAGAAACACTGTCAGAAATAGAATATTCGTTGAAAACCAGCGGACATATAATCGAAAGAATCGGTAACGTTCATTCATTGCTTAAGAAGGTAGCACAAGGCAAAAGATGGGATCTGGTTTTTAATATTGCAGAAGGCATCAAAGGCAGAAACCGCGAATCGCAGGTGCCTGCAATTCTGGAGCTTTTCGATATTCCTTATTCCGGAAGCGATGCTCTTACAATGGGTGCGACACTTGATAAAGCGGTTGCTAAGATAATTGTTTCAAATTCCGGAATTTTGACACCTAAGTTTTTGGAAATAGAAGATTTATCACAGCTTAACAAGAAAAAATTTCATTTAAAATATCCTGTAATTGTGAAACCTTCGGAAGAAGGCACATCTAAAGGTATCGCCCAGGAATCAATAGCCCATGATTTTGAACATGTAAGAAAAAGAACAAAATGGCTGATTGAAAAATACAAACAACCCGCACTGATTGAAGAGTTTATTATAGGCTCAGAGTTCACCGTAGCTGTTATCGAAAATGACCCGCCATTGGTTTTACCTCCTGTACAGATTGCAATAAATAATAAAACATTTTTAGGAGAAAATTTTTATAAACATAGCTGTGTTTTTGATGACAGTATAAAATATATTTGTCCTGCCGAAATTCCGAAATCGCTTGATAAAAAACTAAGAGAAACATCATATAATTCTTATAAAGCGCTTGGCATCAGGGATTTAGGAAGATTTGATTTCCGCGTTGATAAAGACAACAACCCTTATTTTTTAGAGTGCAATCCGCTGCCAAATTTAGGCCTGATTGATGTTTTCCCGCTTGTTTCGAAAGCTATTGGTATTACCTACGAAGAAGTAATCTGCAAAATTTTAAATTCTGCAATAAAACGATATGGCCTTGATTACACAGATTTTTGAAAGATTACACTGATATTACCGTTTGGACTTAATCTGTGTAATCTGCTTTTCAATCTGTGAAATCAGGGGATGCTGAGTTTTTCAGCAGACCCTAATTACGCGATAAATTATTTTTATGCCTATTCGAAATAATGAGTAAATTTAAATTTTTTTTAAATAAGCATGGTTACGAAATATTATTAAGTGCAATCTTACCGATTTTGTTTTGGGGTTCTTTTCTCAAATATCCATTCAGATACTTGCAAGGCGATTACGATTTAGCTATAACCTACCTTTTTGCAAATAAAATATCATTTTTATATTATCACGAGTTTCCGTATTTTAGTTCATATATAGGAGGCGGATTCTTTTTATGGCCTAATCCGCAGACAATGTTTTTTAGTGTACCTCAATTAATTTCTTTATTTTTTAATAATCAGTGGTTGGCAATACGTATTTCAGTTTGTGTTTTAAGCAGTATTAGCATGCTCGGAATGTTTAAACTTTTAAAACAACTTGAAATAGAAAATTTCTGGTGCAGGTTATTCGGAGCGATAGTATATACTTTTTCAGGTTTTATGGCTTCGCATTTAACGATTGGGCATATTGCATTTCACAGTATTATATATATACCATGGCTTGCAGCTGCTTTTGTTTGGTCAGATAAGAACGATAAGTTTTCATTTATAATACCAATTTGGCTTGCTGTAATGGTATATGCAGGACAGAACATAACATCGATATTCATATTGTTCATTTTACTTTCATTTATAATGTTTACAAAATTAAAAAGATTTGCTCTTTATTTGTTTTTAGGAGGTCTATTGTCCTTGCCAAAAATAGTAAGTTCATATGAACTACTTTCCTGGTTTCCTAAAAATTTTGGTATGGGGTATGCTGCATCTTCCTGGCAAGAAACACTTAAAATATTATTAAAAGCTCTTATATGGACTAATCAACAAAGTTGGGAAAATAACGGTTATGTCGGTATATTAGTGTTAATATTATCATTAGTTTGTGTTTTTAAATATAAAAGTTTTATTAAACAACGAAAATATATTACATCGATGTTTATAATTATTGGAATTTCATTATTTTTTTATCCGGGAGATTTAAATCCGATATGTAGATTTTTATCAAAAGATCTTATATTAAGCTTTCTGCATATACCTACAAGATTTATAGGTTTATTGGCATTACCGCTAGCTTGTCTTTCTTCGTTTGGATTGTTTCTTTCTATTAAAATGATTAAAAAATATGCAAATATAATATTAATTGGAATTTGCATATTTATTTTCTGGCATTATATTAAAGTTAACAAACCATTCTGCGATTATGTGCAGAATTCATGCACAATAAAAAACAATTCATATTTTAAAAAGAAAAACAGTTTTATATATGTTAAAGGCCCGGATTGGAGTTTTACTGACAACACCCGTTTTGAGTGTGATTTTATGTCTACTTATCTGCAAAAAAATGAAGGTGTATTACAATTTTTTGAATCTTTATTCGGATATGATGCTTTTGGTTTTTTACGCCGGTCTTCTGTCAGAAGCGGGGATCTTGGATTATTTGTTAGAGGCCCAAATACAAAAGTAAATTGGATTTCACCTTCCAAAATAAATATAGAAGTTATAAAAACGGAAAAGGAATCTATAGAAATACCGATAAATATAAATTACTTTCCCGGCTGGCAAATTACTGATAAAAAGGAAGGTATGACACTTAATAAAGAATGGTCACCTTCAAAATGGGGATTATTGACATTACGTCTTGATGAAAAATTTCCGTTAAATATTAAGGAAGAAATAATATTAAAATATTCGCCGTCCCTAATAGTAAAGATAAGCTTTATATTAATGATATCGACATTGATATTACTGATATATTTTAAAGTAAGAAACAAATGAGAAAAAATATAATAACGATATTAATAATATTTTTGACTGTATATATTTGCAGCGGCAAAGAAAATAATACGGCGGAACATTATTTCAAAACAGGCGAAGATTTCTACAAGACATATGATTTCGAAAATGCCATTAATGCATATAATAAAGCGATTGAAATAAATCCTAGTTATGCACCGGCTTATGAATCTAAGGGATGGGCAATGAGTAAAATAAATAATCCAAAGGAAATGGTATTTTGTTTTGATAAAGCAAGCGAAATATATAGAAAGCAAATTAATTTAATAAAAACAAATATATTATTTAAAGACGCTCAGGATTATTTCTCAAGAGGTATGATTTATTTGAAAGAAAAAAGAAGTTCAGAAGCACTTACCGATTTCAGTACAGCAATAAGTATTGATAAGAACTACATAAAACCATATTATTATCGCGGAATAATCAATTCCCAATATAGAAGTAATTTCTTAAATGCTATTAAAGATTTCGATAAAGTCCTGGATTCTAGTCCTGAAAGTGCGGAGGTATATTATAACCGGGGAGTTTGTTATACAAGTTTAAATGAACACCAGCGTGCCATTTCTGATTACAGCCAGTGTATAAAACTCAAATCAAATTATATGTTTGCATATATAAATAGAGGAAACGAATATCAGGCATTGGGAGATTACAAAAATGCAATTGCTGACTTAAGTAAAGCAATAGAAATCGATCCAAAATCAGCAATGACATATAATAATCGCGGTACTTTCTATTATTATATAAGTAACTACAAATATGCAAAACAAGATTTTGAAAAAGCAATCAAACTGGACCCTAATGGAATGGATGGTAAACAAGCAATTAATAGTCTTAAACAAATTTCACAGAGAATTGGTAAATAATTAGTATTTATTGAAGTCATTGTTTTACTTGAAAAATCCGATAAGTTTGCTAAAATATCAGTATAAAAATTGTTAAAATATTGTTTTTTAACCATTTTCTAGAAAAAACAGACGAAATACTATTATTGAATTATGAAATGTGATCATAATAATTTTAAAGAGATTAAAAATATCAACGGCATATCATTATATAAATGTGATAATTGCAAGCTTATTTTCACTGATAAATATTTAGGGAATTTTGATCCAAAAACACTTTATAAAAAATATTACAACGAAATATCCGGCAGATTTTTGTTAGGAATTGAATACGTAATAAAAATGCTCCGGTTTTTCAGGGCGTTTAAAGTATTTACAATATGTTCTCATTCAAAAAGCATTCTTGATATAGGAAGCGGAAGAGGATTTATGCTGTATTATTTAAAAAATTATTACAAGTATATAAGAACAGCGGGAACACAAATTTCAAAAAATGCTTTTGAGTTTTCTAAAAATAAATTGGGTCTTGAAATCTACGATAAAGACTTATTAGAGCTTACTTTAGCAAACGGTTCTTTTAATGTTATATCTATATGGCATGTATTAGAGCACGTTACTCAGCCTGAAAAATATATAGAAAAAATATACCAATTATTGGATAAAAACGGCAAGCTAATAATTGAAGTGCCGAATTACAGCTCATGGACCAGAAAATTAGCAGGTAAATATTGGCTAAGTTTGGATTTAGATTATCATTTAACTTTCTTTACCCCGGAATACTTATCCGGGCTTCTTGAAAAAAACAATTTTAAGATTAAAACCGTCCATACATTTTCATTAGAATATTCAACATTCACCTCAACGCAGAGTTTGGTAAGTTTTATTACCGGAACACCGCATCTTTTTTTTCAATATCTTCAAACAGATAGTTTTAACGGTTGGATTATATTACACATTTTTCTATTTGTGTTTTTAACCCCGATGTGTTTTCTTGTAAATGTTCTTCTATATCCTACTAATAAAGGCGAGGTTTTGTTTATAGTAGCAAAAAAATGAAAAAAAATAAGATACTTATTGCGATACTTATTTCTTTGGTTGGTATATTTTTATTCAGTTTGTTTAAAAATATCGCATATTCCCTTTTATGGAATGACGAAGCAGAAACGGCTATGTTTGCAACCAGGATCTTAAAGTATGGATATCCTAAAGTTCATGATGAAAAAAATAGTGTTTTGTATTCTCTGGAATTCCCCGGGAAGCTTGGAATTGATAAAAAAACAGATGCATATCTTGGAAGCACTTGGGGCCAATATTATTTTTCAGTAATAGGAGTTTTCTTTGCAAATAAGGTAAAAGATTTATATTTAAAAACTGCAATAGTAAGAATTCCATTTGCAATAATAGGTTTTTTTGGATTATTTTTTATGGTGTTATCAGTTATTAAACTTTTTTATAAAAATAAAACTAAGATGTTTTTATTTCTTAATTTATTTATTTTGTTTGAAATATTATCAATTTCACTGTCATTGCATTTGAGGGAAACCCGTTATTATTCACTGGTAGTTTTTTTATCCGGATGCGTATTTTATGCTTATTTCAATTTTAAATTTTTTATGAATATAAATGCTAATATTTATAATATATTAATAGTATTACTATTGTTATTATTATTTAATGTTTTTATTCCGGTTTTTTTTATTTTTCTTATTGTAATAGGTTTATACGAATTTTTAGATTTTCTGAAAGAGAAAAAAATAAAAACGTTTATAATTAATATTTTGCCTTTAATTATAACATCGGTTTTAATAATACCATTTTTAATATTTTTTAAAACTTTTGATATATCAAGAGAAAGTGCAAAATATGTTAATACACATCCGCATTTTGAACAAATTGTTACCGTATTAAGTTTTTTTATTAAATATGAATATTTATACTTAGTTTTGTTTGTTAAGTTGTTTTTAATTGGTTTATGGTTTTATTTAAAGAAATTAAAAAACTTAGATTTTGAACAAAAAACAAATGATTTACTAAAAATCCGCATTTCTAATTTTTTAAGTTTGTTTTTTATCATTTATGTTATTGTTATAGCAAAAATACCGTTATCTTTTATTTTTGAAAGATATTTTATAGTATTACAGCCGGTTTTAATAATAATTTTGTTATTGGATTCGTTTACTGTATTTGAATTATTACCGCAAATCAAAAATTTTGGTTTAAGAATAAGTTATATAAAAATGGTTTTATTTGTTGCGATAATTTCCATATTTATTCTAAATAGTATGAATAAAATAGAATCTGTTAAAGGTCATGTTTACGAACTTTTCCACCAATACAAAGGACCGTTAGATTTTGTAATACCGTACATAAACTCAAAATATGAAAATACCGAAAAATTAATTATTGCTACTAACTATGAAGAATATTCTTATATGTATTATTTTGATTGTAAAACAATTGTAGGTTTTTTAACTAACAATCTTGAAGAAGATTTGAAATTAACTCCGGATATAATTATTTTTAGAAAAATTAGAGCAGACAAAATTACCCAGGTTTTATTCAGTACATTTTTCAAGAAAAACAGATATGAAAAAGTTTCTTTTCCTTTTTTTGATTATCCGGTAAATAACATCCCTGAATTGCGCGATAAATTCCTTCCACATTTATTCAAGACTAAGATAGCGCAAAATCAAGTTGAATACCTGGATATGTATTTAAAGCAATGAATAAATTAAAAAACTTTTTTGAAAAGTACGGGTTAGAAATATTATTAAGTGTAATTTTACCTATTTTATTCTGGAGCCAATTTTTAAAAAATTCTCTGAGATTTTTACGCAGTGACTTTGACGTTTTTGTAACATATCTTTTTGCAAATAAGATATCTTTTCTATATTATCACGAATTTCCATATTTCAGTTCATATATAGGTGGAGGTTTTTTTGTATGGTCTAACCCGCAGACAATATTTTTCAGTGTTCCTCAGCTGATTTCACTGATTTTTAACAATCAATGGTTAGCGATACGGATTTCGATATGTGCTCTAAGCAGTATAAGTATGTTAGGAATGTTTCAGTTGCTGAAACAACTTGAGATAACAAATATTTGGTGTCGTTTGTTCGGAGCAATAGTTTATACTTTCTCAGGCTTTATTGTTTCGCATTTTATAATGGGGCATATATCATTTCATAACATTATATATATTCCATGGTTAGCAGCAGCTTTTATATGGTCTTACAGAAATGATAAATTCTCTTATTCAATACCTATTTTGATTGCACTTATGGTATATGCCGGGCAGAATGTACCTTCAATATTTATTATTTTTATTCTGTTATCTTTCCTTACTTTTACAAAACTAAAAAGATTTATAGGGTATTTAATATTAGGAGTTTTGCTGTCTTTACCAAAAATAGTCGGTGCATATCAGTTATTATCATGGTTCCCGAGAAAAGTTGAGATGGGTTATATTTCACATTTCTGGATACAAACCTTCAATATATTTATTAGAGCGCTAATGTGGCCTAATCAGGTATGGGCAAATTTTAAAGTTGATAATACTTTAAGTCCATGGGAATTGAATGGCTATGTTGGAATTTTGGTGTTAATATTCACAGTAATTTTCCTGATATACTATAAAAGATTTTTAAAACAGAAAAAGTTTATTTTATCAATGTTGTTATTAATTATAGTTTCAGTTTTTTTATATCCAGGCGACTTGAACCCTGCTTGGAAATATTTATCAAAAAATATAATATTCGGGTCTCTGCATATACCTTCAAGATTTATTGGTTTAATGGCATTGCCGCTAGCTTGTTTCGCATCATTTGGGCTTTCACAGATAGAAAACAAATTGAAAAAATATAATAATCTTATATTAATTGGACTTTGTGTTTTGGTATTTTGGGATTATTTTAGAATAAATCAGCCGTATTTTGATCATGTTCAAAATAACTGCACAATCGATAACACTACATATTTCAAAAAAGAAAATCCATTTAAGCATGTAAAAGGTCCGGATTGGAGCTTGTTTGGCAGCACAATTTTTGAAAGTGATTATATGTTCACTTATTTACAAAATAATACCGGTATTTTACAATTTTATGAGGCATTGCTTGGTTATGATACATACGTATTTTTGCGCCGGAGTTTAGTTCGAGAAGGCGACCTTAGTTTATATGTTAAGGATCCGAATATATCGGTAAAATTGGTTTCTCCTTCTAAGATTAGAGTTGAGATAACCAAGGTAAAAAATGAAGTTATAGAAATACCGATAAATATAAATTACTTTCCCGGCTGGCAAATTACTGATAAAAAGGAAGGTATGACACTTAATAAAGAATGGTCACCTTCAAAATG